>Ga0233423_10000023_pt1 | contig 101156 bp, 99 predicted proteins | sample Watercolumn_Mata_FD_180713 | JGI IMG/M metagenome (GOLD analysis project Ga0233423, IMG submission 180713) | Freshwater microbial communities from Lake Matano, South Sulawesi, Indonesia - Watercolumn_Matano_2014_112_MG | ecosystem: Environmental > Aquatic > Freshwater > Lake | place... | reverse complement strand
GATTCCGATCTTTCTACTGGCTTCGCCGATGGTAGCTCCTTGGCTGATCAATACTTCAGCCTGCGGAGCTTGTTGATGATTTGCTCTGATTTGAATTGTCTTCTGGCCAATGAAATACCCCCTTTCTTTATTGTCCAGTCTAACATTATCGCTGGACTGGTTTTCGGGGGGCAGGTCAGAGCCGATAATATTTGATGACAATATAATAACATCCTTAAACCCTGCGACCGCAACAGATGTTGCTTTTAAATTATTGGAATTATTAACATCGAAGAAAAACTCAGACTACATTAAAGAAATCATGGGATTTAACCGGTAATAAATATGATCCACACCAGGTTCTAACGGCAATAATAGCGAGCTATTTTTTTACTGCCCCTTCGCAAATATTACGAATCGTGATAAAATCTATGCATGGTCTATCGCAGCATCGGCCTGAGAATCCAGCAAGCCAGGCAGGAGCTTGGGCTTACACAGCAGGAGTTAGCTTCAAGGCTACACTGCACACAGGCGGCTTTATCAAACTATGAGCTGGGCAAGAGGCGACTTGATTTCGCCGATCTGGAGCAAATCGCGAAAATACTGGACAAGCCACTCAGCTATTTCCTAGAACCACTGACTGGCTCCGATGAAGACGATAGCCAGAATTGGTATTCTCGGTATCCTTATCGTTAATAGGCACTCCTGACATCAGGCTTTGTCCCTGGAGGTCTGAACAAAAAGGAGATTATGACCAATACTATCCCGGCGCTGAGAAAACCGATGCCATACATCCTGATAGGAGCCATAAAGTCAGCAGCTAGTTGAGGTAGCTTCGCTTCAAGTCCAAGTAGCAGGCTAGATTCAGCGACAAGACGGCTGAGAGCCTGAACAATCCACACATCAAGCAGCGAGTCTAAAACACAAGCCACACCTACAAGAATAAAAGTTATACCGACGGACCGCGTAATCGGCTTCGGCTGCCACCAGTGGGTCAGAGCTATAAGCAATACCAGTACCACAGCCGCAACAATAAGCACCTTATAGACAGTAGCTACATAGCCAATAATCTGCTTGATTTGTTGCAATTGCGCTGCAACCTGCCCTACAGAGGTCTCGCTGAGTTGAAAAGTGGCTGGTATCACATTGTCGATTTCCGTATATAGCTGTGCCATATAGGCATCTATCACGCTCTGTGGAACGCCCAGTAATTCTGGAGGCAGGGAACCAAGAATAGCCTCACTTACATTTGCCTTGACTGCAGTCCTCACCGTCTCAAGAGAGACAACCACGTTTAGCTCTCGGTCCTCCTTAAGGTATGCATAAACGTCGTGTATAAGCTTGCCAGCCTGTTCCTCAAACCACGGCTTGAGCTCAGCGACTAACTCATCCATGGTTTCATCACTGATAAACTCCTGGCTCGGCAGCATTTCCTTAGCCTGCTCGATCACCACCGAATAGACATCGAGTTTATCCAGCTCAGAGGTTACAAAATCGGGATTGAGAACTGTCATATTTATGGTGACGATAATGCCCAAGAAAGCAAGGACATCGAACAGTAGAAAACAGAAAACGCCGGAGAAAAAGCCCCTGACTGCATTCATCAGATTGTGGGCTAATTATTGAATATCGGGGCTCTTATCGTCAACCTTTTTCCTCATCATTCAGCTTAGCAGCACGATGCGCTGTTTAGGCGGAAGTCAGTTCTACAGCAGAAAAGTCGAGGGGACATCCGGTCAGAAAGTAGTCAGATAAACCACGTCGCCTTCTTTTTGCCCTTTGACCAGCTCACAGTGTCTCAGTATAGCTATTTGATTCTCCAGCTCTTGAGGAGAAAGGTGAAACTTAGTGAAAAGCTCTACGCCAGTGACTTTGCCTCTGGATTTGATGAATTCATAAATCTCTCCTTGCTGTTCAGTCAAACCTTGGACCGCATCAAGCCCGGATGTCTTTCGGAACCGCTGAGCCGAGCGCACCGCAAGAGGGTCACAAGCTTGAACCCGATGGGTTGCTTTTATATAACAGCCTTCGCAGAGAATCTGCTCTCCATGCATGATGCCTTCGTCTCCGGAAATTTCCCGCCCGCACCTCTGGCATTTAAGCACTTCCGTTTGAGCCATTATAATAATCCCCCTTTCGATATCGAACTCATCGACTGTAATAAATTCCCGGTTTTATCAGATGAACGGCTTAATTAGGTCTACCATGGTGGTTCTGGGCTGACACATTGTGTCCTTGACGGCATGAATGTGAATTTCGGGTGGGATGCCCTGTGGTATATCATGGGTACCGAACACCACGTCAATGCCCGGGTACTTCTCGCTCATCATTTCGCGGTACTTCTCCTTGAATGGGCAAAAATCTATCAAGCAACTGGAAAAGTGAATGGCATCCACATCCAGTTCAGCTATGGCTCTAACGCGGTTGGTGAGCTTATCCGCACCGAAAATGCCCGGACAGCCTGCACAATTAATAATTCCCACAAGTTCGACATTATCGCCGTAGCGGGCAAATTTGCCGTCTTTGGCATAAAGCGCCTTAAAACAACGTGTTGCCGCACAGCCGAGCTCCTGCGTGATATTGGAACAGGTAATGATACCGATTTTTCGAGTTGCTTTTTTCTCTTTTTGTCTAACTTTTTCCATTATACATAAGGCTGTTTTTAAAATAGCTTTATCTCGCAGGCGTTCTACTGCAATTCTTTGTACTTTTTCTGAAACCATCCAATAATCTCAGTCGCCCTCGTAATACGTGACGCCATTGCTGACAGAGCCTCGTTACCTTTATCCGTAAGCCGGTACACCTTACGGGCAGGCCCTTTATTCCCGCCTTCGTGTTCTGAAACAGCCAACCCCTTTTCCTCGAGCAATCTAAGGACTTTGTATACTGGGGATGGGTCCATATCGGCATCAACAACGCCGACATCAGCCAGTCTTTTCAGGAGCGAGTAACCGTGAGATGGCTCCTCTTTCAGTAACAGCAAAACAGAAGGGATGAAGAGAGGCGGAAATATAATTCCTGTCGGTATCTTTATCCCATGAAAAAGTCCCATCTGAGGTAGAGTTGCCTTTTCACTAAGGCGCTCAGTCAAATCTACCAAACCTCCTCACATATATTGTCTAATAGACACTACTGTATTGTAGACAATATCATAAAGCTTGTCAATAGGCTCTAAAGAATTTCAGAAAAAAAGGGCTCCCTTAAAGGAAGTCCCCTATATTAACAATCTAGCCGTGGGCTTAATGATTGACTATCGCAACTCTCAGCCCAGCCTGTTTCACCACCTGTTCCGCTCATCCTGAGCCCTACCTTTTGTCATTCTGAGCTTGTCGAAGAATCTTAAAGTAGTGCCACTTGTAGTCGGGTGGCACTAAAAATTGCAAACTAATAACTTAATCAAGTCACCTCACCGGCGAGCGCCTCGCGTAATGTCTTATTGCCACATTTCGGACAGGCGGCATTTTTCACTAATTTGCCCTTGGGAATATTTGTCTTGCCCTTAAAATCGCAATTTTCACATACCACGCTCACCTGATAAGTCTCACCAGTCATCTCTATACCTCCCTATCATGCAACTATACTTGACTTTTATTATACTTGTGATTTTACCCAAACATAAGCCTTTTGCCAAATCTTCTCCATCTGCTGGCATGTTCAGAGCTACCTGGGTGCAGGTGGTACCTAATTCCATAAACACAATGCCAAATAAACACCGCTGAATGAATTCGAAGTCAACAACTACCAGTATATCTCCACGTTTTCAACGACGCCTAGCGGTTCAAACCAGCAGCTTCCTAATTCTCCCGCCAACTCATCTATCATTCTTTCTTTTTCGGCTAGCTCTGCCTCCCAAAGCTGGATCGCTGCCAGCTCAGGAGAACCCTCATAGTAAACTTTGCCACTGATCTCTTCATTGTATCTCATGACCTCGTCATTATAATCTCCCAGCATATCTTTACATGTCTGCCAGCCATGGGTATATCCAACGTAAAAGCTATACTGGAGCGACTCGGCTTTATCTATGCTTATGACCCCGTAGTCCTCACCTACCTCGATATAAGCTACCTTGTCATTCTCACAAGGGTGGGCTTCCGCATATAACCATTCTTCAGAGGTGACCGGTTCCAGTCCTTCCCCTATGCAGTCAACATACACTAAACCTCCATCTGTTGTTTTAAAGGCGTTTAGCGCATGCGGAGATTCAGGCTTATCAGAGAAGTGAACTGCCACAAAAGCGGCTCTAATCCCAGTCTCTTCGGCATTATTATGTAGCTTCTCAGCGAAGTTCCCGCATGTCCTTACTCCTAACACATACGGTTCGTCGTCAGTATCATCCTGTAGAAGGAAGGACTTCAATTGAGTAAAGCCGACATCACTGGCTTCTGGATTGTTAACCAGATGGATGGGTAAACTGGGTTCCTTAAGATATGGAGGGTCAACACCAAATTTTTCGGAGATAGATGAAGGTTGGGCGGGTGATTCAGACTCAGAGAGCGTAGACGAGTTGTCCGATGAGGGACCGTAAAACCAAAAAATGAAGCCTCCGAGACCAACCAACAGAACCACTAGCAGTAGCACTAAAAGCGGCTTCGATGATGATGGCTTACTCGATGCCGGTTTAGCCGGTGCATAGGGAGGCGGCGCTGGTTGCTGCGGCAACCTTCCTGGCTGCTGCCATATCTCCCATCCTAGCTGCGCTCCGCAATTCGGGCAGAATCTGGATGCCGGGTCAGCAATACCAGCGCAATAGGGACAACGGTATTGAAACACTTGACCACAAGCTGTACAAAACCGCTGACCTAAAGCATTCCGGGCACCACAATTCGGGCAAGGAAAAGTCTGCTGCATCATAACACTCTATCACATATTTTATACCATGCCAATTATATACCTCAGACAAGATGGAATTTTTTGCAGCACTGCCCGCCTTTTCCCTACGTGTCGCCCACCCACCGGGTGGCGCCTAAAGATGATCCACCATCTATTCCCCTCATCCTGAGCTTGTCGAAGGATGCAAACCCTCCGTTCATGTCATTCTGAGGGAACGAAGTGACCAAAGAATCTCAAAGATTGCCACGTCGCCCCGATTACATCGGGGCTCCTCGCAATGACGGCACACCAGACATAGAGACGGGTCTAAAGACCCTGCCCCCTGCGACTACGCTTCACAGGTATATCATATAAAAGCAGTACCGCCAGTCCTCCTGTGAAGGACCCGTGGGCGAGCGGCGCCTAAAAATGAGCTATAGCTAAGAATTAACCACCTGATGCCAGTCAGCGTGGTAGCCCAAGTTGTTTAATATATAGACTATATAGACTTTTAGGGCAACCTTTGCCTTTGCCTGATTTGCTTAGAATCTCCTAGTCTGATGATGCACCTCGACGCAGTTTAGCGAATGGACCGAAAAATTTTTCGTCCATTGACAGAAATCGGGGCTTTCTGTAAGCTAGATTTATAAGCACTCTGGCAAGGCTATATCTAGCAGTGGGGGTATGAAATGAAGTCAGCAAATGAAAAACCTGCACCGAACAGTGCAGTCAATGCCACTCCCAAAACAACGGCTCCATCGAGTGTGGTTCATGACAGACCAGATGACCTTGTTGCTCTAAGCCGTGTTGCCGCGGCTATCAGCGGTCTTACCGATCTGGAAGCCATCCTCCGTGTAGGTCTGGATACTGCTCTGGCTATTCTGGATAGCGCCATAGGCGGTATTATGCTCCTGGATGAGAATGAAAAAACCCTATCATATCGTGTGTATCACGGTATATCCGACGAGTATGCCCAGGAGATGCATCTTAAGCTTGGTGAAGGAGTCGCCGGAAAAGTTGCAGAAAACGCCAGGTCAATCATGGTGGAGGACATCTCCAGAGAGCCTGACGCTGCCCATCCCGACCTCATAAGCAAAGAAGGACTGAAGGCATTTGTCAGCGTTCCTCTCATGTCCAAAGAAAAGGTTCTTGGTGTCATGAATGTAGCCAGTCGTCTGCCCCGTCAATTCACAGAAAAGGATATTCACCTCTTACATGCAACAGGTGACCTCCTCGGTTTAGCTATTGAGCAGGCAAAGCTCTACGAAGAGTTGCGAAGGGGGAGGGAACGCTACAGGCAACTGGCGCGGTTTGCTGTAATGGCTCAGGAAGATGAACGTAAACGTCTTTCCCGGGAACTTCACGATGAGACGAGCCAGGCACTTTCTGGATTGGCGTTCAACCTGCAAGCGGTTATAGAAATGGTTGACATGGCTGGCATTCAGGATGTGAAGATCAAGGAAACACTAAAGAAGGCTCATGAGCTGGCTATTCAAGTCGGCAATGAAATCCACCGGTTAATTGTTAATCTCCGCCCAACTATTCTTGATTCGCTGGGACTTATTCCCGCAATTCGACAGCATGCGGAGTCCACACTGGCTCCGATGGGAATAAGTCTTTCCTTCCAGTTCGACGACTTGGGAAGGATGTTGCCAAAAGAGGTGGAGACAGGTCTCTTCCGTGCGGTACAAGGAGCCGTAGGAAATATCCAACAGCATTCCAAAGCGACGAGTGCTTCAATCTCGCTGACCATGAGCGGCAATGAGCTGGTATTATGCGTCAGCGACAATGGTGTTGGCTTTGACGTCTCCAAAATACAAGGCATCGAGGCAAGCGGACGAGGCGCTGGTGTATTCAGTATGAAAGAAAGGGTGAAGCTGATCGGCGGAAGCTGCAACATCCAGTCCGAGCCTGGCAAGGGGACTACAGCTACAGCAATAATACCGATAAGGTGGAGCACTGCAAATGCCGAAGATAAAAGTCCTGGTAGTCGATGACCACACTATCGTCCGGCACGGCATCTATGCTCTGCTGGGACTGATGTCCGATATTGAACTGGTGGGCGAAGCGGTAAACGGCAGGGAAGCTTTGGAGAAAGTCAAGAAATTGATGCCGAATATAGTTCTTATGGATATCGCTATGCCTCTTATGGATGGTTTAGAAGCCACGCGCCGTATTTGCCGGGAGTTCCCCAAAACAAAGGTCATCGCGCTTACACAATATGATGACCGTGAGTTTGTTTTTTCGGTCATCGAGGCAGGTGCCCGTGGTTTCATCAGTAAGACAGCGGCATCGTCCGAGCTGGCATCTGCCATTCGCTCCGTATATCGAGGAGACTCTTACTTATCACCATCAGTAGCCCGAGTATTTGTCGAAGGATATCAGGAGGGAATTGGAAGAGTAAAGGACCAAGATCCCTATAAACAACTGACAAATAGGGAACGAGAGATTTTGAAATTACTGGCAGAAGGCCATACCACTCAGGAAATCGCAACTATGCTCATTCTCAGCCCCAAGACCGTTGACCGGCACAAGACCAACCTTATGGCTAAGCTTGCTATTCATAGCCGAGCTGACCTGATCAAATATGCCCTGCGGAAGGGCATAATCACCATCTGATAAGTCGCCCTCGCCAGTGACATTCCGTATATCTACAGAGAACACCCCACTTTCAGTAATTTGCCTGTCTACATCAATTACTAGCTGTTTTTTCGAAAAATTGAGGTGTTTCCCTAAGTTTTTTGGGGTATTCACCTCTGTGCCTTTCATCAATGGGTGCTTATACTATAACTATAAGCATAAGGTGCCAATTTTCACCATAGCCCTAGTCGGTAGAATGGAGGAAGAACCATGAATGAGAAGAATGCAAAAATTCTGGTGGTGGATGACGATCCGGAATTCCTAGAAGAGGTTAAGAAGGTATTGGAAAGCCACAGTTACCAGGCGCTTACAGCCAAGACTATGTTGGAAGCACAGGAGGTGGTGCGACACGAAAAACCTGACTTGGTTATTCTAGGTACCTTAGAGCACCGTGGAGATGCATATCATCTACACCAGTGGGTTAAGCAAAGCTTAAGTCTCAAGGACCTGCCTCTTGTTGTAGTCGATGCCACTCCGGAACAGCAGTTAATCAAGGGGTGGAGATGGGATGAAGGCATGCGGCTCGAGGCTGAGGATTACTTCCAGAAACCTGTCGAGCTTGGGAAGATTATGCCGCACGTTATGAAAATACTGGATAAGGTAACAAGAAGGATTAAGGTGCTGGTTGTCGATGACCATGTGGTTGTTCGCGAGGGTATTCGTGTTTTACTAGGTCTCCAACCTGACATTCAGGTGGTGGGAGAAGCAGTTGATGGAAGCGAAGCTATAAAGAAAGTCCACGAGCTCATGCCTGATATCGTTTTAATGGACATTGCCATGCCTGGCATGGATGGCCTTCAAGCAACCAGGGAGATAACGAAAGAAGAGGGTAAGCGGGCCAGAATTTTGATGCTGACACAATATGCTGATGAAGAGAATGTACGTGCCAGCGCCACGGCAGGCGCTTTCGGTTTCATTCCCAAGAAGAGTGCTAGTTCCCAACTTCTGGCCGCCATCAGAGCAGCCAGCAAAGGAGAACGTATTTCAATTTCACCGGAATCTGATAACTAAAGCAGAGCAAAGCACAAGGCAGTTACCCTAGAGACGGTGGTCAGGTGCAGCCGATAACGATTACGCTGGATGGCCGTGTGGTAAGCGGCTATGCCGGGATGAGCATTCTAGACCTTGCTCGTGAATCAGGTGTGCATATCACCACGCTGTGTCACGATGAACACTTGTCCCCAATCGGCGCTTGCCGTCTTTGCATCGTTGAGGACGAAAAAAGCGGTGCCTTAATGGCCTCCTGTGTCACGCCATTAGCCCCAGGAATGATAATCAAAACCCGTTCACCGAGAGTCGTAGCACACCGCAAAACCTTAGTGCAGTTGATGCTAGCCAGCCATCCTGATTCTTGTCCTGTATGCGACAAGGGTAATCGTTGCCAGCTCCGGCAAGTAGCCGGGGAGATGGGCATTTCCGTAACGGAATTTCAGCGGATACCTCAAGCCGCTGCCATCCAGGAAGTCAACCCATTTATCCAACGAGACTTAAGCAAGTGCATCTTGTGTGCAAAGTGCATCAGAGCCTGCCAAGAACTGGTTGTTGAAGGTGTGCTCGATTACTTCCACCGCGGTTTTAAAACCAAGCCGACAACCCTAGGCGACTTGCCATTGGAAAATTCCGAGTGCACCTTCTGTGGCACCTGTGTAGCGCTATGCCCGACTGGTGCACTGATGGAAAAGGAATGGCCCAACAGAAGAACAACAGGAAATATCATCGAGACAACATGTCCTTTTTGTGGCTGTGGATGTGGCATCAATTTGCATGTGAAAAGCAATCGCCTGGTGCAGGTGACCCCTCAATGGGGAGACGCAGGGAATTACAGCCTGCTCTGTGTGCGGGGCAGCTACGGATATGATTTTGTCCACAGCCCGGATAGACTTACCAAGCCATTGGTCAGAATGAATGGAAATATGGAGGAAACGTCCTGGAATGAAGCACTGAAAATGGTGGCTGCCGAATTCCTGAGGATAAAGACTGAATACGGGCCAGATAGTATTGCTGTTCTAGGTTCAGCCAGGTGTACCAATGAGGAAAGCTATTTATTACAACGATTTGCCAGGTGCGTTATCAATACGAACAATGTTGATGATGGAAACCGCCTCTACAATGCCGCTACTCTGGCAGGGCTCAGCGATTCACTTGGCTTCTCCCAGTCTTCACATTTTCTGGATATTCTGGAAAAATCTGATGTCATCATGGTTATCGGTGCAGACCCCACTTCTTCCGCTCCTGCTGTCAGTTATGCCATAAAACGTGCTGTTAAATACAAAGGTGCGCGGCTGATTCTGATAGACCCCCGCCGGGTAAAGCTGTCACAATTTGCTGATTTTCACTTGCAGCCGAGGCCGGGGACTGACATAGCCTTATTAAACGCCTTAGCCAAGGTGATAATTCAGGAGAATTTATTAGACAAAGAATTCGTCACCAGGCGAACTGATAACTTCAATTCGCTTACCGAGGCATTAGAACCATATTCTCCTGAATATGCTGAAAACGCAACCAAGGTGCCATCTGAGCAGATTGTGGCTGCCGCCCGGCTCTACGCCAAAGCAAGACAGGCGTCCATTGTTTACGGCAACGGCATCACCCAGTATTGCACAGGAACCGATTCTGTAAAGGCACTGGCTAATCTATCGATGTTGACCGGCAATACAGGACGTAAAGGTGGAGGTATGCTTGGACTGCAAAAAGACAGTAATAGCCGGGGTGCTGTAGATATGGGAATGCTGCCCGGCTTCCTCCCTGGATTTCGTAATGTAACAGATGCCAGGGCTAGAGGTAAATTTGAAGCACTCTGGGGTGCAAACCTGCCGACTCGACCAGGGCTAACCGCAGTTGAGGTTATTGAGCAGGCAAGACTTGGAAAGATTAAGTGTCTTTACGTTGTCGGAGAAGACCCTATATTTAGCTTTCCAGGCACACGAGTGGTAAGAGATGCACTGGCTTCACTCCAATTCCTGGTGGTTCAAGATTTGTTTCTGACCGAAACTGCGAAGCTGGCGAGCGTAGTACTTCCTGCCTCTAGTTTTGCTGAAAAGGACGGCTCCTACACAAATTTCGAGGGGAAGATAAACAGAATCAGGCAGGGAATCACGCCTGTTGGTGACAGCCGCCCTGACTGGGAAATAATCCGCGCGATTGCAGCCAAAATGAATAGCCCATTTTCATACTCACGTCTGGACGACGTTATCAGCGAGATCGAAGAAGCCGTCCCGGGATACGAGGAGTATACCGATTCTATCAGACGCCATCAGAGTTATGAGAGTGTGACGGATACAGGACGGCTGCAGGGAGCACTGCTGCTGCGAGGTTTTGCCTGCTTTTCACCTGTTGTATACAAGTCACCCTTTAAGGTCGAACACAAAGGCTATCCGTTTATTCTGCTTACCGGGTCCGCGTTACCTCACACCGGTACAGGCACGATGTCGCTAAGAGCGCCAAGGTTGAGACAATCATCTCCATCTGGTTTCGTGCAGGTAGGTGAAACCGATGCCAAAAAACTTGCTCTCCACAATGATGACAAAGTGAAGATAATTTCACACGCTGGTGAAATTACGGCGCCGGTCAGAATATCTAATAGCCTACCTAAGGGAGTCCTGTTTATGCCATCCACATTTCCTGAGATACCGGTAAATACATTGTTTGAAATATCTCTGGACCCACAATCAAAAACGCCCACATCAAAAGCATGTCATGTAAAAATAGAGAGGACGAACACTTATGGCTGAGACGATAGTGAGCACAGAAGGCAACCTTAAGCAGCTCAAGAAAATTGTTGACCAGTATAGCCAGCAAAGATGGCCGTTGATACCTTTAGTACAAAAAATCCAGAATGAATTCGGGTATATACCACCAGAATCCATCCCAATTCTAGCCAGAACCCTCAAATTATTCCCCAGCCAGGTACAAGGTATCATCTCTTTCTACGAGCAGCTTTATACCCATCCGCGAGGGAAAAGGATTGTAAGGGTTTGTCGAGGAACGGCTTGCCATGTACGAGGCGGGAAGACAATATTGAAGCTGGTTAAGCAAAATCTGGGCATTGAAGAGGGTGAGACGACCCCTGATAAGGAGTATACATTAGAGACAGTTGCCTGCATAGGGGTTTGTGCTCTGGCGCCAAACATAGTCATCAGTTCCGCAACTTACGGCCAGATGAATCCCAAGAAGGTAGCACAACTATTCGGTGGCAAAAGGGATGCAGAATAACAGGAAACACCAACGTACTGTTTTTGTATGTCAGGAGACGCCCTGTCTTTCTATGGGTTCCGGCGCTGTCTACGAGGCGCTCAAGGAAGAAATAATTCGACAAGGGCAAACAAATACCGCAGTAGAAATCAGTGGCTGCCATGGACATGGCCTTTGCGCGCTAGGACCTAGTGTAGTTGTTAAGCCTGAGAATACTTTCTACATTCAGGTTGCAGCAGATGATGTGCCGGAGATTGTAAGATCTCATCTTCGCAATGGCAAGCTGGTTGAGCGGCTACTCTATCGTGATCCGACGACAAGACAAATTATCCCGCGATATTCCGACATCAACTTCTATAAAAAACAGCAGCGTGTAATCTTACATAACTGCGGACACATTAATCCCGAGAAGATCGACCATTATATGAAAGGCGGAGGTTTCAGCGCCTTGAGAAAGGCTTTGCTGCAAATGAGGCCGGACATGGTCATCGATGAAGTGAAACGGGCTGGTTTGAGGGGACGCGGCGGGGCGGGATTCCCCACCTGGAGGAAGTGGGAATTCTGCCGTAGTGCTCAGGGCAATCAAAAATACGTTATCTGCAATGCAGATGAAGGCGACCCGGGCGCATTTATGGACCGCTCCATACTCGAAGCAGACCCATATGCGGTTATCGAAGGCTTAACTATCGCCGGTTATGCCATCGGTGCCACCGAGGGTTACATCTATGTGCGGGCTGAGTACCCACTGGCAGTCCAAAGAATTCGAAATGCCTTGACCGAGACGATGAAGAAAGGCTATCTGGGCGATAATATTTTCAATTCAGGTTTTGATTTCAGGATACAGGTTAAGGAGGGCGCAGGCGCTTTCGTCTGCGGTGAAGAAACCGCGTTAATAGCATCAATTGAGAGCCGGCGCGGCATGCCCCGTCCCCGCCCACCGTTTCCCGCCCAGGCAGGACTGGATGGTAAACCAACAATTATCAATAACGTAAAGAGTTTGGCTTCGGTTCCGTTAATCATTACCAACGGAGCAGACTGGTATGCCGGTATCGGTACCGAGACGAGTAAAGGAACGGTGGTTTTCGCATTAACCGGAAAGGTGTCCAATAGTGGTTTGGTTGAAGTGCCGATGGGTACACCCCTCTCCACCATCATTTTCGATATCGGTGGTGGCGTACCGCGGGGTAAACGGTTCAAAGCCGTACAAACAGGTGGTCCCTCCGGAGGATGTATCCCGGCACAGTTTCTTGATACGGCTGTTGAATATGAGAATCTTGCCAGACTGGGTTCTATCATGGGGTCAGGAGGCATGGTGGTCATGGACGAGACCACGTGTATGGTAGAAGTTGCACGCTATTTTTTAAGCTTTACCCAAATGGAATCGTGCGGCAAGTGCATCCCCTGTCGCCTGGGAACCAAGCAGATGCTAGAGATATTGACCAGAATTACACAGGGCAAAGGTCGTGATACTGACATTGAGACCTTACTTTCAGTGGCTAAAACGGTCAAGGAATGTTCACTCTGCGGACTGGGACAGACATGTCCTAACCCGGTGCTTACCACACTGAACTATTTCAGGGATGAATATGATGCTCACATTAAGGAGAAAAAATGTCCTGCAGCCGTGTGCGACGCGTTGATGATTTCACCATGTCAACACACCTGCCCCGTCGGCATAAATATACCAAAATACGTTGCTCATATCGCAGCCGGTGAATATCTTCAGGCGGTCGAAACTATCAGGGAGAGGAATCCTTTTCCAGCTATCTGCGGCCGTATTTGCCATCATCCCTGCGAAGGTAGGTGCCGCAGGGGAGAGCTTGAGGAATCGGTAGCTATCAGAGCGCTTAAAAGATTTGCTGCCGACTGGTATTTTGGGCACGTCGATGAATTGCCTGAGCCAGCACCATTCCCCAGGACGAGAAACCAGAAGGTAGCCGTAGTCGGCGCGGGTCCATGTGGGTTATCGTGTGCCTACTTTCTGACTCAGGCAGGGTACGGAGTTACCGTTTATGAAGCTATGGGAATAGGTGGCGGTATGCCGGCAGTGGCTATACCTGACTTCCGGCTGCCGCGGGAAGTTATTGATAACGAAATCAACTATATAGTCAAGCGTGGAGTAGAGATAAAGTACAACACGCCGCTGGACACAAAATTCACCATAGAGCACCTTCAAGCCAACGGATACGATGCTGTCTTTATCGCAGCCGGTGCTCAGAAAAGTCAGGTAATCGGCATACCGGGGGAGAGTGAAGCTCTTGCTGGTTTCCATTACGGGTTGAGATTTTTGCACGATGCCAAATTGGGCAAGCACGTCAAAGTAGGACACAACGTAGCCATTATCGGTGGGGGTAATGTGGCACTCGATGCCTCTCGCACTGCGCTTCGGCTGGGCGCAGAAGAAGTTAACGTCTACTATCGTCGTTCCCGCGAGGAGATGCCAGTCACCGAGGTGGAATTCGATGAGGCTGTGTTTGAAGGTATCAACGTGCATTTCCTGGTGGGCCCGACACGAATAGTTAGCGAGGAAGGTAAAGTAACAGGGCTGCAGTGTATTAAGATGAAGTTAGGTGAGCCAGATGAAAGCGGCCGCCGGAGACCCACCCCCCTCCCAGAATCAGAATTCTTTTCGGAAGCAGACACAGTGATTGCCGCCGTAGGCCAGGCAGCCGACCTCTCCTTTTTGTCTCCAGATAGCGCTCTGGAGCGCAGCCGCTGGGAAAGATTGGCGGTCGACTCTAATAGCCTGAGCACTAATGTGCCCGGAATTTTCGCGGGTGGCGATTTTGTATTCGGGCCGGGCATGATTATTGACGCCATTGCCGGCGGTAGGCGAGCGGCTCTGGCTATCGATAAATACCTCAGAGGCGATATGTCACGGGTACAGATGTACGACACAAAACAACCTAGTATCGATAAAGCAGAGAAACCCTTCACAGAAGAAGAGGGAACCTGGGAGGCAGCGTTCAGGCCAGAGATGCCGCTGCTTCCCATCGAAGATAGAAAGCGAAGCTTCAGGGAAACAGAGTTAGGATTATCAGAAGAGAAAGCCAGATACGAGGCGAAGCGATGTCTAAGGTGTGACCTGGAAACGTAGGGGGATGCCATGAAATCAATTACAAAGCAAAAAAATTTTGATGAGCTCACTAAACAATTGCAGGATTTTAACCGTATATTCATTGCTGGATGTGGTACCTGTGCCACCTTAACGCGTACCGGGGGGGTTGAAGAAGTAGCTGATATGAAAGAAAAGTTGGTGTCTCAGGGCAAGCTGGTTACCGGTTCCGTGGTTATTCCAGTCGCCTGCGATGATATGACAGAGGCACTGGCCAAAGAAAAAAACATCTCTTTTAAAAGCGCACAAGTCGTCCTGGTCATGGCCTGTGCCCTGGGAGTGCACAGGATGAGTCAGCATGTCAACATACCTGTAATTCCAGCACTTGATACCCTATTCATCGGAATAGATGACGGACAGGGCTCATTCCATGAAGTTTGCGCACAGTGCGGCCAATGCGTCCTTGGAGAGATGGCTGATATTTGTCCCATAACTGCTTGCCACAAAGGATTACTCAACGGTCCCTGCGGAGGCACTAATAACGGCAAGTGCGAAGTGGACAAAGAAAAGGATTGCGCCTGGACTCTTATTTACAACCGTTTAAAGGAACAAAACAGGCTCGATACCATGCGGAAATACCAACCGCCTAAGAACTACCAGGTCGTGCCCAGGCCCAGGGTCATAAAAGTTATGTAGATGAGAAGAGGTGAAACATGCCCTCAAAATTCAAATCGCTGCTTGGCTCCAGCAAGTTCATAATAACCAGCGAGATAGGACCTCCGAAAGGGACAAACATTGAGAAAATGCTTCACCATATCGGTATTCTCAGAGATAAGGTGGATGCTATTAATGTTACCGACCACCAGAGTTCCGTTATGCGCCTACCCTCTATTGGTGGTTGCCTAGCTATAAAAGAGCAGGGTGGCGAGCCTATCTTGCAAATGACCTGCCGAGACCGTAATCGCCTGGCACTCCAGGCTGAACTCATGTTTGCCTATGTCAGAGAAATCGGGAACGTTCTCTGCCTAACAGGCGATGCCGTCCCCGTTGGTGACCATAAAGAAGCCAAGGGGGTGTTTGACCTCGACTCGGTTCAGTTGCTCAGGGCAATAAGGACAATGGAGTCAGGGAAAGACCTCGGCGGAAATGATTTAGACGGCAATGTGGAATTCTGTGCCGGTGCCATCGTTACCCCAGAAGCAAATCCGATTGAGCCTCAGTTGATTAAGTTTGAGAAAAAGGTTGAGGCTGGAGCCGAATTCTTCCAAACGCAGGCAGTCTACGATTTAGACAAATTCGCCAGGTTCATGCAGTTCGCCCGTCGATTTCCTGTGAAAATCTTGGCGGGTATTGTTTTATTGTCGTCAGCTAAGATGGCGAAGTATATGACTGAGAATGTACCAGGCATTTTTGTACCTCAGTATTTGATTGATGAACTTGCGAATGCACCCAAAGGGACAGCGCTTAGTAAAGGTATAGAGATAGCCGGCAGAATGGTCGCCACTTTGAAAAAAGAGAGCATTTGTGATGGTGCTCATATTATGGCTATTGGCAAAGAGGAAGTCGTCCCTGACATCCTGACCGCAGCCGGAATCTGATGCCGCTACATACCCTATTTATAGAACACGGTTTATTTAATTCTAAAGTTGTTTAGCTAATGTTATTTGGCGTGTTCTTGCAGGGGGCAACTTGAGCAAAGCGGAGAACTGTTAATCTTCTGATTTGAGTTATCGGTAGCCGAAAGACGAGCTACGACTTGTAAACAGTTGGTAGCCCGCATTGGAAAGATACCGAACTCCTGTTTGAGAAGAAGCATCTTATCCCGGCCTTGCAACAGCTCCTTGTTTCGTTTTAAACATCCCAGGCTATCGTGCAGTTGCACAAAATGAACAATGTGTTCAGCATGTAAGTCGTCAGCGATATTCCCTGGTCTATAGGCAGCTTGAACTGAATACCATGTACTAGCTGAGCAGTCATTTATTGTGTGGTTGTTTGTGTTGCATCATTGCTATTTTGAGAGTGAGCTAGGATCGTTGGCCAGACAAACAAGAATATAGAATCATGCCAGTGGTGCCGAAGGGCAAGCTTAAATTATTATTGGGTATCAACTTCTAAATACATGTAGTTAATTTCGCAGCCATTGACTCCAAAGTTTGTCCAAAAACCGAACTCTGCGTTGTTGAGTTCTAATTGCGTCCAGGTTTGTCCAGTAGCCGGATTTGTCGCCCATGACTGGCCTTTCGTATACCAGATACGCGTTTGTCCGGAATATCCAGTTATTGTTTGTTCATCACCATAATAGTTTAAATCGGAAATCCGTACATATGGTTTCAAATGACCAGTGGTGTAGGCACAGAGTTCAATATATAGTGTAACGCTATCGATGCTGCTTGATGTTGAAATGTCCTGCATGTTGAAACATGACTCATGTATGCCGCCAGCAGGAGGCTGTTGATGATAGGCGCTTGATAGCCCATCGTCATCGGAGTTTAGGTTTGTATAGTTCCCAGCCCCGCCACTGTAGTGTAGATATGGTGAGATTTGCGACCCTTCTCCCGTCACGGCTAGGTTACAATTTACGGTGATGGAAAGAGCTTGCTCATCTGTAGTTAAGCCATCGTTTACCTGAACAGTAAAGTCAGAGGTACCGATTGCCGTAGATGTTCCCGATATTAAACCGGTTGAAGAATTGAGACTTAGCCCAGCCGGCAGAGAGCCAGTGATTATAGACCAGGTATAGGTGCCGCTGCCACCGCTGACCTGCAATGTCTGTGAATATGGAGTGTCAACCATGCCATCCAGTAACGATGTCGTGGTGATGGTCAATGGCGGTGAACCGACCATGCCCCAGCCGGCGGTCAGGTCTGTGTAAGCACCACTGGTGAAACTGCTGCCCGCCTGGTCTGGAAAGTTAAAGGTGGAATAGGTCGCCGCTTTATAGCGATAAGTGCCCCCATCTATATACCGAACTGCTCCCTGGACATCAAAACAGATGCCGAGCCAGTAAGGTACACCACTGCTTACCCAGGTAGAGTTAAAAGACAGAGTGTTCCACCCCGGGACTACTGCCTGACCGGTGTTCATGGCAGTGATTAGAGCACCGGGTGCGCCGTTGTTGTCCTGGTAAAGGGCACACTTAACGTGGCCGCTGGCTCCTGCCTTTACTCTAAACTCGGTCATGAAGCCAGAGGCTGCAGCTTGCCAGCGAGTCAGCCTGAAATAACCGACTGACTCGTCTAAGCCACTTGCATCGCCGGCGCCGATCAGTTTGTTGATGTTCTGAGCGACAAAGGATGAGGTGGAACTAGCCCAGGTGGTACCTGCAGAGTTGGTAGCATAGCATCTGTAGTAGTAGGTGTTGCTCGGAGTAAGCCCAGCGATATCGAAATAAAAGGTGCTCTCAGGCCTGGTGCCCAGATTTATATTGTTATCCCAGCTACTCGGAGTTGTGCCACCATCATTATCACCCCAGTAGATATGTACGGTGGGGCTTTCACCACCAGTGGCAGTTACCTCACCGTTCAACCTGGCTGAAGTCGAGGTGATATTGCTGGCACCTGTGGAGTTGGTTACAGCAGGAGCAGTTACAGGTGGCGGAGTAACTCCGCTTACTGAAGGCCCCGTATAAGCTCCCGCAGTTGGGTAGCGTGCATTACCTCCGTATCCATCATCGAATGAGAAAAAGTAGTCATGTGTGCCTTCCGACAGCATCTGCGTATAACTGTAAGTGCCATTGGAAGCTATTCCGGACAGCAGAGCCATAGTATGCGATGCACTATCTATGTAAACATTCTTAATGGTTGGGCTATTGCCATCTGCATCATAATAGTTTATTTGGTATGTAAAAATAGTTGCAGTAGTACCAATAGCAGGGTTAACCGATCCATTAGTAAGTACAGGGTTTTTGTTATATTCAATAGTATTTTGTTTGGCACAATTAAGAAACGCTACCTGGCTATATCCGTTTTGTAGCCAAAGATCATAGAATTCACGAAATGTTTCAGCATTATCACCATCGACTTTTTTGGTTTGAAATGTATTCCAAATTTTATCGAAATCAAGGGTATATGTATCATAGCCATCATTGGGTGGACCATCCCAGAGATCCAACAACGTTCCAGCCACACGGCCCTCAACCGTATCGCCGTCTTGCCAATCTGCGGGAGAGCCCCAAGTAGGAGTTTCAAGATCTGTTTGGTTAGGTCCCTGCTCATATACGAAATCGCGTGCTCGCAAATAAGACTGGGCTGCTAATGGAAAAAAATCAGCCCAGCCTTCAACGTAGGCCTGACATGCGTTGCTAGATGATTCAATAGTATGGCCGTTTTGATCTCCACCACAATATTATGCATAATGAAATGTGCATATTCATGTTGTATTACATCCAGTCCAATAGTCATATCCCCCATCACAATTTTTATAGCTCCATAACGGGGACTACTATACGGTCCATTGTCATAATCAGGGTCGTAATATGCGTCAGGTAACCCAGTAACGCGAGGAAATGGATATAAAACGGTCACCTTACTTAGTGATACATATAGGGATAAAGAATCTGCAGCTAGAAAATCTATAGCACCACGGTCATAGTAATCATTTGTAATTGTGTTATAGATACGCCAAGCACACGTTTTATCTCCATTCGGTGCATCCGTTGAGAGTTGTACCACTTCTGGGAGCATGAACTGGGGAGTACCATATTGTACAAAAAAGGTCCTTTATTTTCGAAGTAGCTTGTGTCGTCCGCCGGATCTCCCGGCCTTTTCACAATGCAAACACTTATCATAGGTTTAACATCTACAAAAAAACCAAAATCGGGTCCGGGATTCTGTATAGGTATTGAGAACTTACCCGGAACTGTATTATCTAAAACGGGACCGGTGACTCCATAACCTAGCAACTGATTTAAGGTATCGTATATGTATATCGCCGCCCAGACAGTTGGTTGCTCAATATCTGCTCTCTGTTGACCGGCAGGTGGGCATTGGTCCATACTTATAAGACTGTGAGCAATCCCATTTACTATTAAATCGCTACCAGAAATGGATAACTCTGTCTCTGTTTTTTGGGTATTTATGGATTGTGAGCCCGGTCCCCAACGGTATGGCGGTGGAGGGGGAGATGCGCCAGGCGGCAGTAAAGGAGCAGGCAAGAAGTCTGTATGATCTTCGGCGATACCGATGCCAAAAATATTCCATGAGTCAGCAATGTTGCCCTGCAAGTCAATTTGGGTAATATGAGCCGTAATAAACCAATATCCCGTCTTAGTAGGTGTGACCAACCCATTTATCTCGATTTGGCTTTCTTTATTTGTTGGCAGTTCCCCGGTCCAGGTGGGGTTTCCGTTTACCGAAGTGAACGCTGCAGGTGGCAACTCAATTTCAACAGTCACCTTGGTCGTAGCTTCATAGTTCAACGCTTCAGAAGTAGGGCTAGATTCCAATATCCACGTAACCTCTGTAGGCTGATTAAGGAGCGGTGGCTTCTGAGATGGGGCCCATTTTACATGTAGGCGTAATGGTATTTGAGGAGTAGCGAGCTGTGTTGATATAAAATATTCGGATTCAGCCGGACTCTCAGCAACTTTCATTTGTACAAGGTCTCTTGCGCCGACAGTTATTCCATGTACATCAACCTGCTTGGCAGTGCAAGCGATCTTCCAATCACCCGTCTTGACGGCCTTGACGGTCGCCTTTATCTCCACTTGGCTCTCCTCTCTAGTTGGGAGATACCCAACCCAAATTTGATCGCCGCTAACCAACATGAAACCTTCAGTCAGCAAAATCTGAACGGTCACGGGGGTGTTTTGATCGGTAAAAGTGCCAGAGAAGGTTGGGTTAGGTCTGGCTTTGGCGATACAGGTTATTTCGGCGGTTTCATTAAGCGCTGGTGCCCTGGATATCAATAGTGCCACTTCTAGAGCAAGAGGCACACTTTCACCTCCCGGAATAAATACCTCGGGCTTATTAAAGGGCATTTCGCTCATTTCTGCAGAGTCTGTTGTCACATTAAGAAATATGTATTTGGCATCAGCTCTAACAAAGCCTGGCCCTAATGAATACCAAGCTCTCGCTTGAATGACCCATTCACCAGTCTTAATTGCCTTGACACTGGCTTTTAATTCAACCTTCTTGTCAACTTGATCTTCCCAATTGGCTGCGTTGCGTGTACCGCCCGAGGGTATATCTCCAAACCAATTAAGGTCGCCGCTCAAACGCTCAATGCCCTCGGGCAGATCGATCTCGATTGTGACATTATCTGCGGGTTTCTTAAGATTCACCGTACACGTAAGTTCTGCAGACTCACCTAGCTTAGGAGCCTGAGATAGTGATAACTCCATATTAACTGAACTGGATGGCGATGCTTTTGGCGTCGATGGAATTATGTGAACCATCGTCGCTGATGGATTTGCTGGTGCTTCTTTAGATATTGTACATGCTGGACTCAGAATAAGTGTCATAATAACAAGAGCAATAAGATTGATCAATGAACTAAATATTGATGATATTTTCATGATCTAAACCCCCATAATAAAAATGGCATCAGTCAGTTTATTTGGAGTGCAAATAAAAACCATCCATGCTCGCAAGTAAGATTATTACTAATTGTAACTACTCGGGACTTAATGGCTCATGCCTAAAAAATAAAACCGACCATCCAAGTGGTCGGTTTCACTATTGGCTCAACAGCGTCCCAGTGACCCCCTCACAGACGCTGCTTCATCGCCCCCACTAACTTCACCCTGTCTATAAGTTTATCGTTAGCGTTTTTATGAATTATACACTATTTGTCAAGTCCCCATTGAATTGCACCTTAATGAGTCCTGTTAATTAGATAGATTGCACAAGTCGCTAGAATGTGACATTATGCCGTATTGCGCCTTTGTGGATAGATGGTATAATCATCGGGTACGGTCAAAGTAAAGACAGTCATGAAACTTACATACTCAATGGATTTCAAATGCACGCCAGAGCGAGTGTGGTACTGGCTTGGTACTCCAGAAAGGGCGATGAAGTGGCAGACAAACGTCTCGAGAACCGAGATATTAGAGAGAACGCCCAATACGATCGGGACCACATTCCGGGAGACAATTGAAGAGAGCGGAAGCAGTGTGGAGATGCAGGGTATAGTTACGGATTATAGAGAAAATGAGTCGCTTGCTATGCACATGAGTGGAAAATATAACGTTGTGGATATTGAATGGCGCATTGAGGAGATGGGAGAGCATACCCGTCTGACCCTATATTCTGATATCCGTTTTAAGTCTTTGGTAAAGATATTGAGTATATTTATGAGACCTGTTTTTAAGAAAAGAATAACAGAGCAACTACAGAGAGAATTTGCCAGGCTAAAGGAGCTCTGTGAGCGCGATAACTGACGTCCATCCATCTTTATCTAGTTCCACAATCTGAGTGTTCGTGCAACATACTGTCCGTCACACGGCTAAACGCCCAATTGACTCATGATTGCGAGGGGGAAATAATCTCCGAGCTGGGGAAAAATCAGGACTTATATGGATGTATGGTTTATTCTAACCCTCAGTAGAAAGGAACGCGGGCATTACCTTCGGGTGCATATGCAGAATGTATTGAGTCAAACCGTTTTTTAACCCATCCTTTGCAGTTCTTACAATGTCAGCATATGTCACGGGGAAAGCATTAGTGCGAACAACCCTCATCCAGTCAATAGGCTTTTTCTCATCAAGTTGAGGGAATCTTAAGGCAGCGGGAAGTAACTGATACCCAATGACACCCCAGTCCTGCGTAGTGTAGTAGATTTGCGTGACTTGGTTTTCCTCTTCCATTGTGGAAACCTCATCCTCACAATGCAGAAAGAACAGCATAAAATACTCCGGCGACGGCTGTATCCTTTCACCCTTCCAATTTGCCCAGTAGGCATCTGTAATGACGCCTATAAATTCACTAGGATTCTTCTGAACTTCCTTTTTGATCTTGAGGACAAATTGTGAACCCTGCTTAACGGTTACGTGAATATTCCCTAGTAGAACGGTCATCAGGTCATTCTGTAGTGCTTCAAAGAATGGAATATGAAAAGCTGAAACAACACTTTCCATTCGCTCTAGTTCAAAGAGGCACCAAAAACCGTAATCCTTGTATTTCCAGGCTATCAGTAACGGTAGTTTTATAAGCTGGGCATAGTTTCTCAGTTTCTTATAGTACGAGCCAGAAAAATTCAGTTCCTTCTCGTTAAAGGTCGATTTTACCTCGACCAGCACAGTGACTGGCCGTTCTTTGTATTTGTATATCGCCAAGTAATCTGGTATTTCGTAGTCTTGTCTTGCTGAATGAGGATAAACCTCCTGCTCCAGCTTATGGATTGCAATGCAATTACCCATCCAGACAGACAAAGCCAAGAATTCATCTTCTGGACCCAGCCCGAGGTCCAGCTCTTCAGCCTTCTTATCTAGAGCGGCAAGATCAAGTTTTTGGCCCTCGATGTTGATAGTAATATGCTCATGTGTTTTCGTAATCGGGGCATTCCCAAATAGAAGCCTCCCTTCGCGGAGCCACTTCGCTTGTTTGAGGATATCTGGAACGTTGTCCACTGCTAGGCTGTCTCCTCCGTCCAAATTTGGTTGTCAATCAAAAGTTTGGGCAATTGTGAATCTGCCAGGTTTGGAAATCGCACACTTGCTCCCCGCGCAGGACTCGAATTTCTCCCTGCCGATAATATTTTACGCTGACACTCTTGCTGGAAACAAGGCAGAAAGAAATCAAACCGCCCGGTGAACGACCACTATTCCGCGAAAAGGGGTACAGCGGGGTAACAGTGGGATGCGTGTCAAACACCAAGTTTTCTTTCTTTGGAGTGTGTAAGGCTTAACAAAACCGAGAATTGTTGTGCAAACGTCCTGGTTGGCCTGTGAAATGGTTATTACAGCCGCATCGAATGCAGCTTGTTGTTAATTGTCTTCAAATCAAATGCTTCAGGATCGAAGTGGCCGCCGAGCCAGGTCGTCATGTCCACGCACTGCTCGTGATGGGGATCTCTAATGATTTCAAGCAACTCCACATAGCCATAAGTGCCCCCGCAGTCCTCAGGCGGGCATGCACGCTCTCCGGCTAAGCAGGTCGGGTACTGTTTGCCGGGTTCGTACTCCAAAATGTCCTCTAACACAAGCTCATGGACCCAGCTATCACCGAAGTCGTACTCGCACAGAAACGTGCTGCCCTTCTTTGCCACCAGCCGCCCGAGCTTTGTCAGCCTTGAGTTCTTGAAATCCAGCTCATTGAATTCGTTATCCGGGTCAGGTTCAGCGTACTCCTTTGACTCGATTTGGAACCTATAAAGGTGCGAGTTGGCCCAACCCATTACGTCCTGTAGAATCAGGTGCAAACGGTGCAAAGTCACGCTTGAGAGAACGACAAAACGGCGCCATACCGGAGGGTCTGTTTCCAGCAATACTACTTTGAGTTGGTAGACCATTTCCTGGCTCTGTTTTATTGGCACTTGTCCAACCTCCTTTTACGGGATCGGTCGGCCGTGGCAGATTTCGAAACCGCTTGTTAGATTCCTTTTAGCGTGACTGCCTTGTCAAAATTCATTTTCTGGAGGACCTTGCGCATACGGCGCAACTCCAGGTCATCAACATGGGACACGTCCAGAGTGAACTTTCTTCGAGTGGTGTCCAGTTTCACTCTATCTCCGGAGAGTTCCACTGCCAGTAGCATTTCATCGTCATCCTCGTCTTCCTCCCAAGATACGCTGACACATCGCTCATCAGGGTCAAGGATAGACTCATACTTTGGCGTGCGCAGTAGAGTCAAGCTGAGAATATCTCCCGGAAAATCACCAGCGGCAACCGCAAACGACACGATGAGATCATCCCCTTTTTCGGTTGTTATGAAGTTAACCCGATACATTTCAAAATACTAGCGGTTTTTAGCGGTAGACTTCTCGCCGATGACCCACAGCAATGATAATGACAGCACTTTCACTGTCGCTGACGGTATATAAGATTCGGTAGTTTCCAACCCTGAGGCGATATTCATCTCGGGTACTAAGCTTCTTTGCTCCTTTGGGCCTAGGATTGGTTTCAAGAGAAAGAATTCTGTTGCTAATGCGATTGCGGACTATTTGGGGAAGTTTCTCCATCTCCTTCTCAGCGGAGCGGAGTATCCGAATTTCATATTTCACCCTTTCAGGAGCCTCACTTTCTAAGCTCTGCTAGGTACTCCCTAAAAGGTCGTGATGGTTCTGCCTGACGCTGGTAAATGGTTATCAAATCAAGAATGTCTTCTCTTACCTCTGGGTCTTCCAATAAACGTGAAATAACAGCCTCTCTTTCTGCCTTGGAAAGAGACTGAAGAGCCATCAAATAAACCTCAGCCTTGGATTCAACTGCTTTCATTAAGCCACCTCCCTTTCATCATAACACAACAGCGGTTAAAATTCCTATATGCTCTACACAATTGTCAGCAATGTGTTCATGTTTCTGTGAGGTTAGCCCAAAAGATTTGACCGTGATATCCATGGTAATAACATCACCTTTCTCACGAGTGAAAATTTGGGAAATTCGACCTTCTTGGTGAAAATCGAAGCTAAAGTTAGGTAATGATATTACGTAGCTGGTAGCCCGGGTTGGATTTGAACCAACGACCTCCGGGTTATGGGTTCGAATCTGGGTTTATTGCCTTCCGCTTCAGCTCGTAGAGTCTGGTGATAGCCTCAAGGGGAGACATGGAATCAATGTCCAGCTGGCTGATTTCCTCTATAAGTGGTGATTTATCGCCGAACAGCGGAAGCTGCGGAGGCGTTTCCTTCCTGGGACGCACGGCTTTTGACTGCTTCTGCCGCGGCTGGCTTTCCAGCCCGGCTAAAACCTCCTCAGCCCGGTGCACTACGGATGCCGGCAGTCCCGCCAGATGTGCCACGTGTATGCCGTAGCTTTTATCAGCACCACCGGGAACCACCTTACGCAGGAAGATGACCCTGCCCTCATCTTCAGTCACCGCCACGTTAAAATTCTTAACCCGGGGCAGAAAGCCTGCCAGCTCCACCAGCTCATGATAGTGAGTGGCAAAAAGCGTCTTCGCCCTGAGCCGGGGATGATTGTGTATGAACTCCGCCACCGCCCAGGCGATGGAAAGCCCATCATAGGTGCTCGTCCCACGCCCGATTTCATCCAGTATAATCAAGGACTTCGGCGTGGCATTATTCAGTATGTTGGCAGCCTCTACCATCTCCACCATAAAGGTCGACTGCCCGGCAGCTAAATCTTCCTGAGCGCCGATTCTGGTGAAGATGCGGTCAACGAGACCGATACATGCCGATTCGGCAGGAACGAAGCTGCCGATTTGAGCCAGCAGCACAATCAGCGCCACCTGCTTCAAATAGGTGGACTTACCCGACATGTTGGGACCGGTAAGTATGATGAGCTGCGTATCCTTGTTGCACAGATAGGTATCGTTAGGTATAAAGCCGTCGCTGCCCAGGCTTCCCTCCACCACGGGATGCCGCCCTCCCCTAATGGTTATGGCATCCTCGGCAGTCAATTCAGGTCTGACATACCCCTGCCTGACCGCTGCCTCAGCCAGAGCGGCAAAGACATCAATCTCCGCCAGAACCCTGGCTGAAGATAGTATTCGCTCCCCATTACCAGCTATCTGCTGGCAGACCTGTCGGAAAAGTGCCGTTTCCAGCTCAGTTATCCTGTCCTGGGCATTGAGTATTACCGACTCGTACTCCTTAAGCTCCGGGGTAAAGAAGCGCTCCCCACCGGTCAACGTCTGTTTGCGAACATAGCTTTCGGGCACCAGGTTAAGGTTAGACTTGGACACCTCGATGTAGTAGCCAAAAACTTTATTATAGCCCACTTTAAGGGACTTAATGCCGGTGCGCTCCCGCTCCTGTCGCTCCAAGTTCGCCAGATAGCGCTTAGCCTCCAATGCTGCCTGCCGGATTTCGTCCAACTCACCAGAGAAGCCAGCCCTTATAACGCCACCTCGCTCCAGCGTAGCCGCAGGCTCGTCGACAATCGCCTGCTCGATTAAGCTTACCACATCAGGACAGGGCTTGAGCTCGGAACTAAGCCAGACTGAAAAACCCTCATTCCCTTCTATCTCCGCTCTCACCTCGGAGAGCTTCTCCAGGCTGGAGCGCATCGCCACCAAATCTCTGGGCGTGGCTATATCGCTTCTAACACGATTGACCAATCGCTCCAGGTCAGCGATATCCCCCAGGAGAGACATGACCTTACGCCGGACCAGCGTATTCTCATAGAACCAGGTCACAGCCTCCTGCCGACCAGTTAGTTGTTTTATGTCAAGCAGCGGCTGCCCCAGCCATTTCTTGAGCAATCTACCGCCCATTGCCGTCTCGGTTAAATCTATTACCGAAAGCAGCGAGCCAGAGGCAGCCCCCCAGCGAGCCGAGGTAAAAAGCTCCAGGTTATTACGTGTATGAGCATCAATGAGCATAAAGGACTGAGTCGAATAGGTAGCCAGACGGTCCAATTGCCCCAGCGCCGACTTCTGGTTCTCCTGAAGATAATGGATGATAGCGCCAGCAGCCCTGACAGCCAGAGGCAGATGGGCACAACCATATCCTTCCAGTGAAGCCACGCCGAAATGGTCAATTAAAACCTGCTCTGTCGCCTCTAAGTCGAACCAGTAATCGTCAAGACGGGTCGTCGAGGCTGGCAGAGTTAAACCGCCACTATCCAGATTTTCAGAAAATAGAAGCTCGGCGGGATGCAGGCGCTCCAGCTCATCAGAAACCTGACCAGCCAGAAGTTGAGCAGTGGCAAACTCACCGGTGGTTATATCCACATAAGAAATGCCGGCTTCTTCGCCGTCAATAACCAGACTGACCAGATAGTTATTGTTTTTATCTGAAAGAAGTCCAGGCTCAACCACCGTCCCCGGCGTTACCACGCGGATAACGTCGCGCTCCACCAATCCCTTGCCCGGCGGTGTCATCTGCTCACATATAGCCACCTTGTAGCCCTTACCGATGAGCTTAGCCAGATAGTTATCCAGAGCATGGTAAGGAATACCTGCCATGGGCACTCGCTGCCCCTTCCCCATCTCCCGGGAAGTTAAGGTGATTTCCAGCTCTCGCGCCGCGGTTTTGGCATCATGGTCGAAAGTCTCATAGAAATCGCCCAGTCGGAAAAAGACTATAGTTTGGGGATACCGCTGCTTGATTTTAAGATATTGCCGCCTGAGAGGAGTTATCGGCATGTCCCACCCAACCCCTATTTTACTACTTCCTTAACCGGGGGCAAAGGCATGTCGGGCTAAAAAAGTTGCTGATTTGCCGTTCCTAATCAAATAAGGTAGCATGTTCAAAATAGACATCAGGAGGGCTCTTGGAAAAAATCTTTATAGCCTGGATAAACATGGCAGTATTGATTATATCTGCCCTGCTTTTCTTGTATTTCTATGTCAAAAGTGTGAGCCCAGCCGCACTGGAGAAAAGAATCGGTGAGGTTGCCTACGCCAGATGTAAGCGATACAGACAGATAGCCATTGTTTTCGAGTTCATGACCGTCGTTAACTACGCAGTCTACTACTTTTATCCCCTACCGATACCATTACCCAAAGCTTTTCCCTGGGACTACTGGATTTCAATCGTCATCGCAGTTGCCATCGGAGCCCCCAGCAGTTATCTAATGTACTTAGGCATGAGAGATGCCGGCGAAGAATCCCTCACCCCCAAGAAGGAGCACTCGCTTTACGGAGGTATATACAAAAAGATACGACATCCACAAGCCACCGGTGAGGTCTTTCTGTGGTGGGTAGCGGCATTTATACTGAACTCGCCATTTCTGGCGATATTCTCAATAATATGGCTGCCGATTTTCTACCTTATGTGTCTGGCAGAGGAAAGAGACCTGGTCATCAGATATGGCGAAGCCTACTTGAAATACAGGAGAAATACCGGTTTTATCATACCCCACCATTAAATCTCATCACCACACGCCCGGCACCAGTGCTTTACGCTGAGTCGGGTAATCGGAAAAATGGGCACGATACCAGGCATGATGTGCTCTGGCTCTAGGTGCCAGATTAGCTATAGTCCACACAGCGAATGATAAGCCGGGCAGTGACCAGGTGGCTACAGCCCACCCCACCCAGGTAAGTATCTCACCCAGGTAATTAGGGCAGGATATCCAGCGATATAAGCCGCCATACGGAACCTTGTAGCCCGATTCACCTGGTCTGCGGAGATTACGTAGCGTTCGGTCAGCCTGGCGATTGATGACGAAACCAACAAGAAACAGCCCCACACCGACAATAAAACGCGGGTCGGCAAGCCATTGATTAGCATAGCCAGCTGAAAAAGTAAAGATGTAGCGACCGTTCAGATACGCGTTCACTGTGTTAAACAAAACACCCAGGCTTATGACAGCAACGGGCATGCGCTTATCTCCGCTGCTCAGGCTGAACGGATAGATGAAAGCCCGGTGTATATAATGTGCTTCCCACAAACTCAAGAAGACCAGCTCGGTAATGGTAACAGTATTGCTGCCGAGTATGAAACAGACAGCAAATACCAGTGGAGATGCCGCCTCCATGATTATCCAGCCCAGCCTGTTATCCAGCGCTGGACCCCAACCGCTGCGGCTGTAGCGACCATAAGGTGCCACAAGAAAGAACAAGGTAATAAAAATGACCAATGCCAGTGCAAACCAGCTTATGAGTAGGATATTGAAGAATTCCAGCTCGGTCATATTGATTCAGCGGATTATAATTTTACGGAATTGCCCAGATAGCCGTTTTCCTGGAACCAGCGCAACGTATCAGCAACCGTTTCTCGGAAGGTACGTGGATTATAACCGAGGTCACGAGCAGCCCGTTCATGGCTTATGTTACGATTACTTCTCAGCGCTCTGAGTGAATCGCTGGTAAAGAACGGTCGCCCTCCACTAAGCCGGGCAAAGGCAACAGTGAACGGAGCGCCGACATGGGCTAACCATAAAGGACACACCAGCCGGGGCGTTGGAGCACCGGTTAGCTCTTCCACGAGAGCGGCTAAATCAGCCACCGACACCCAGTGACCGGAGAGGAGATATTTGGCACCGGTCGGCGCGCATTCCTCAGCCCGCATTGCCCCCATCACCACATCACGGGCATCCACCCAGTCAAAGCCACCAGAGCCGGTAGCTTACGGCAGACGATAGCAATCAGAGCCACACCAAAGTACGACGGTTCAAAGTCATAAGGTCCGATGACACCCGTTGGATTTATGATGACTGCATCCAAGCCTCTGTCTATACCTTTGTGCACTTCCTTTTCGCCAGCTGCCTTAGAGCGGTCATAAGATGGACAGCGCCGAGATTCCACCATAGAGCGTGATTCATCTACCGGGACATCTAGAGGCTCCTGGATGAGGGCATGAACCGAGCTGAAATGGACAAGGCGACGCACCCCACACCGAAGGCACGCCTCAACTACATTCCTGGTCCCTGCGATATTGACCGCCTCTAGCAATTGCCAATCACCCATCGACAATGAGATACGAGCCGCCAGATGATAAACTATTTCAGCGCCATCGAAGGCATGGCACAGAGATTCCAGGTCACAGACATCGCCCTTAGCGATTTCAACCTTCAATCCATCGATTGCCCGTTGGTTCACATGGAGCAAGGCACGTACAGGTCTATCTTGAGCGAGCAGAGCACGAACCAGGTTAGCGCCTATGTGCCCGGTGGCACCAGTGACTACTGTTGTCTTCGTCATTATACAGATTTCACAAGGTGTCTTTGTGAATAGGTAGCTCAGTCCTTAGAAGCACAACGTTAGCCAGGCAGTTTACATGGCTGAAGCACACTAGTCAAGAGGCATGAAACCGATGAACGAGATAAATTGCCAAGAAGTGAGCTAATCAAAGTCTCGGCTTGCAGATTATCTCCTTGATTCTAAGGGAGAAGACATCATGGGCATGAGCTGGTTTAAGGACTATAGCCGTATCAGCTCCTCGCACTGTTCCCGCTATTGCTATGACCTCTGCATCCGGGCTTATAAGACCGGCGTCAGCAGCCATGATAGTTATCTCAATGGCTACCTTCACGCCCTGCCCAAACATCCGAAGTGTGTTTGCCATAAAATCACCCAAAACATGGGTGCCAAAACTTTTTCTTACCGCATGTGCTACACCACCAAAGGCGTGAGCGCCGGTAAAAATCTCTGCTCCCAATTTCTCTATCTTTTGCCTGTTTTCTGGAGTAAGCTCTTGGGCGCCTGGAGCGGCAAAGCCAGCCGTATGAGTCACCACAAAGACTTTATAATTTTTAAACTCCTGCGCAGCCTTAACCCCGGTATCACCCGTCGTCGAAGCTATCACTATTTCCCTTATACCGAGTTTCTCAGCCCTGACCTTGGCTAATCGTAATGTTTCAAATGTATTTTCAGCACCGGCAGAATCGAAATAGACAGTACTGGACTCTATCACCATAGTGGCTCCTTTCAGACTACAGAGCTAGTGCACCTTAAAAAAGGCTATTCCACCTTGAAATTCGCACTGGCTTTTTCCCAATCATCAACATATACAACCACTTTGTAATCTCCCTTAGGCCACCTGTAGTCGGGTAAATAAGAGGGACGTTCGAAAAATGTAGAGGTATAACCCCCGCCCTTACGTTCAATAGTACCGGTCCGCATATCAATCGCAGAGTTTTGACCAATCTCATCTTCTTCTTCACCACCCACATATACCAATTCCAACTTCATTCTGCTACCGACTGGCACACCTGATAGCTTAAACGAACAGTAAAATTTCTCAGTGTCATCAGCAAAAACAGTGGTAGGATTAAGCGGTCGGTCATCCTCATCCACTGCCGTTGACATCGTAACTTCGCTAACGTCCCCTTTAGATGGAACAGCTTCCATTTCTTTAACCGTGAAAGGCAGGCTGGCATCTTCTTTGCCATTAACATCGAGAACCACTTTGTATTCTCCCTCAGGCCACCTGTAGTCGGGTAAATAAGAAGGACGGAGATAATACACCCAGGCATAGCGCGTCCCTTCAATAGTGATAGGCATCTCATCCATAACGAAGTTTTCCCCACCAATCTGCTCTTCTGCCTCCCCGCTTACGTAAATCCACTTCCCCCTTATTTCCGTCCCAGGCGGAGCATCAACCACTTTGAAGGAGCAATAAAACGCATCCGCGTCAGTGGCAAAGACAGTGGCGGGTCGAAGCGGTCGACCATCTTCATCCACGCCTTCTGCTAAAGTTATCTCCGTCAACATACCACTGGTGGAGACCACTCCTTTTTCCCCACAACCTGCCAGCAAAACAGCCATTAAAATGAAAGCCATAAAAATTTGAACTATCAGCCAGTATCTTTTATTCATATATCCCTCCATAATGACTTCATCAGACAGACCTAAGCACAGATAGAAAATCTTAAAGATTATAACTACATTTGTCAAACTGTTGATTTATTAACTTCTTTCAAAAATTAACCGTAAAAAACATTGACAAATTTAAAAAAGTATGCTAGTTTGTTAATGAAAAGGATTTCATCTATAGTGTTTCATAATTTAATAAACATATAAAAATATGATAAGTTAAGGAGAAACAACAAGTGACAAAACCAGAAGTGATAAAGAACCAGATTGAGGAGGAGGAACCTCCAGGCATTACCACCGCAAGAAATAAGGTATTGGTCGAGGAAGAAGAACCTCCAGGTAAGACGGCCGTTACCGATGGTACGGCCGTTATAAATGAGAATCGCTTCCTTGCTCCGATCACACGTCAAAACTGGAATGACTGGAAATGGCAATTTCGCAACCGAATAACCACTGTTGAAGAATTATCAAATCTAATCCCCCTATCAGCCAAAGAGAAAACCCAGCTTAAACTGGTAACCACAAAATATCCCCTAGCAGTAACACCTTACTATCTGTCACTAATCAACACATACGACCCAGATGACCCTATCAGAAAACAAGCAATACCTTCTTTCGAAGAGATAGCCCTTGGCAGTATAGGTTTCGAAGACCCACTTGGGGAAAAGAGAGACTCCGTAGTCCCAGGACTGGTACATCGCTATCCCGACCGGGTACTGATGGTGCTCACAGATATCTGCCCTATGCTTTGTCGTCACTGCACTCGAAAAAGGGAATGGCATAACGGCGGCTGGGTACGCACTCAGAGCGAAATCAAGAATATGCTGGACTACATCCGCAGGCATAAGAACATCAGAGACGTCATTCTCTCCGGGGGCGACCCGTTAACTCTTTCCACACATCGATTGGAAGACGTTATCTCCAAGTTGAGGCAAATAGACCATGTCGAGATAATCCGCATCGGCACCCGATTCCCAGTGGTTCTGCCACATCGCATAGATGACGAGCTATGCAGCATGCTATCAAAATACGGACCTATATGGCTTAACACCCAATTCAACCACCCGCATGAGATAACACCTGAATCAGCAGCAGCCTGCGAGCGTCTTTTACGAGCTGGAGTTCCGGTGAACAACCAGTCTGTACTCCTTCGCGGCATAAACGATAGCGTGGCTACACAGAAAAAACTTTGTAATGGACTCCTTAAGATAAAGGTACGTCCTTACTATCTTTTCCAGTGCGACGAGGTGCAGGGAACTGAACACCTCCGTACCCCCATAGAGGTTGGAATTAAGATAATAGATGGTATGCGTGGTCATACCTCAGGCCTAGCCATCCCTACCTTCGTTATAGACCTGCCAGAAGGCGGCGGCAAGGTTCCTATCCAACCAAACTATGTGCTGACTCAAACAAAAGAGGAACTGGTACTAAGGAATTATCAAGGTCGCTTCGTGTGGTATCGAAATCCTAAAGACAAAACCGGCAATGAGCCAGCTACAGAAACAGCACTAGCTAATAGTCCGTTTTCTGACAGCCTTAATGAATCACAGCGCCAGCTCCAGCCAGTGAGAGTCAGAAATGAGAATAGGGCTCGCATACGACCTTAAAGAGGCTGTCAACTCGACATCAAGTTGCCCCGACGATGCGCTTGAGGAATATGACTCTCCGGAAACAGTAGAGGCTATCGCCGCTACCCTTGAGAACTTAGGACATTCGGTAGTTAAGCTGGGTGGCGGCAAAGAGTTCATCGCTAACATTCTCCGGAACAACGTCGATTTCGTTTTCAACATCTCTGAAGGGCTAGGTAATCATAAGAGCAGAGAAGCCCAGGTACCTTCCATCCTCGAAATGCTCGATATCCCTTATTCAGGTTCAGACCCCCAATGCCTGGCGATTTGCCTGGATAAATCCTTGACCAAGAGGCTGGTGATAGCGGAGGGTATCCGCACTCCAAAATGGCAATTTATCACAAACCATAGACAACTAAAAGAAATTACTCATGATGACCTGATATTTCCAGCTTTCATTAAGCCAGCCTATGAAGGTTCAAGCAAAGGCATTCGCCTTGGTTCCAGAGCCGAGACTGTAGCCCAAACAGCCGAAGTAGCAGCAGAACTGCTCGAGCGCTACCAGCAGCCGGTGATAGTGGAGGAATTTATCGCCGGTGATGAGGCAACAGTTGGCATGGTCGGCAATTCCCCACCGAAGATTCTGGGCATAATGCGTGTCCTGCCCAAAAAGAGGAGCAGCCATTTTATCTATTCGCTCGAAGTGAAACGGGAATGGGAGCAACTGGTAGACTATGAATGCCCCGCTCGTTTGGAGACAGCCACCCTGGAAGAAATCACAAACTCAAGCCTTAAAATTTTCCAAGCACTGGGCTGTCGTGATTTTGTCAGGCTTGACTACAAACTCAGCCTCGAAGGGAGACCCTATTTCCTGGAGATAAATCCGCTGGCAGGGCTAAATCCGAATAGCAGCGACTTACCTATTATGGCTAATAAACTAGGCTGGACATATAAAGCTCTCATCTCAACTATACTCAATGCTGCTTTACAAAGGTATCCACAGTGCGTCAGAGAATAGCAATCATCTATAATGCGCCTAATCCTGAACTCTATGGAGACCCTGTAGAAAAAAAGGCATCGCTGGCTATACTCGATGGAGTGGAGGCAGTTCACCAAGCCCTGATTGAATCCGGATACACTACTGTTCCACTAGCCCTGTTACCACCACTTGAGTCAGCTAAAGAAAGCCTAAAAGATTTAGAAGCAGACTTAGTCTTTAATCTCTTCGAAGGCTTTGACGGCTACCCTGAAACGGAGGCAGCCGTGGTCAATTTCCTTTCCGAGCTAGGATTAACTTACACCGGTTGCACGGGGAACGCCTTATCTTTAGGACTAGACAAGGCAAAGACGAAATCACGTCTGGAAGCAATAGGAATAGACACACCAAGATATCAGTTGCTGGGACCAAAGACCATATCTCTGTTTCACCTGAACTATCCATGCATCGTAAAACCATGTGCAGAAGATGGGAGCAACGGCATATCACAGGAAAGCGTAGTACACGATTTCGCCTCACTGGAAAAACAGGTGACAGAACTGAATAAGCGTTTCGGTAGAAGGGCACTGGTGGAAGAATTTGCTGATGGTCGTGAATTCAACATCACAGTCCTCGGAACCAACGAACCGAAACCTTTACCTATCTCTGAAATTGTCTATTCACTGCCACCTGAGATACCTAGAATTCTCAGTTTTTCCGCCAAGTGGGACCCAGAAAGTATCTATTTCAAACATACCAAAGCGGTCTGCCCGGCTGAAATAGACAATGAACTACGAGAACGCATCGCTCAAACCGCTCTCCTCGCCTTCAGATTGCTGGGGTCTCGCGGTTATGCCAGAGTCGATTTCCGATTAAACACAGAAGAGCGGCTTAAAGTCATAGAGGTAAACCCAAATCCTGATATATCCCTTGACGCCGGTGCAGCACTCCAGGCTCAGGCTGCAGGGATGACCTATACCCAATTCATCGAACAGATTGTGCAGCTTGCGCTGGATAGACGATGAGAATGAAACCAAAAGTCAGACCCCTGACCAGCGATGACAAACCAGCTATAATCCAGATGTTAGGTAAAATTCCAGAATTCACGCCGGCAGAGGTTGATGTAGCCGATGAGGTTCTCGATAGCTACCTGCGCGACTCCATTAAATCTGGCTATCATGCGTTCGTGGCAGAAGTCGGCTCATCAATTGCTGGATACATTTGCTACGGTCCCACCCCACTTACCAAAGGCACCTGGGACATATACTGGTTGGCAGTAGCTCCAGAGCAACAAAAGCAAGGCATAGGGAAAGTCCTGCTGACTTTCGCCGAAGACGGCATTAAAAAAAGCAAGGGCAGGCTGATTCTAATCGAGACATCGTCCAAGCCAGAATATGAGACAACAAGACGTTTTTACCAAGCACAAGGCTACGAATTGGCTTGCCGCATTGTTGACTTCTATGCAGCCGGCGATGATAAACTTGTCTTCCAGCAACGGCTGAGGTAAGCTATGCTTCTAAGCAAAGCGACACGGCTAACATCATCTACTTCTTATAGCCAGCAGCTTGAGCACCAAAAACAACCTCCAAGAGGTCAATGTGAAGCTTTGGGAAGAGAAATCATACAACTGGCAGCCATTCGTCGGCGGTATCATCACCGCTTTTATCCTGATTGCTATTGTCTTTGCTCTGCCACTTAAAGTCATCTCCACTGAGACGATAGAAACCTATTACACCACCGAAATGAAACAAGAAGCCTATTCGGTAAGCGAACCGTATGTAACCGAAGAGGTCTCCAAAAAAAACGAGGTCTTCGCTGACGGGTTTTATAAAGTTGTCCCCAGCGGAATCATAATACAATTCAACATAGATAAACCTGATGCACGGCTGGTGGGCAAATTCGAAAACCCCATTCCGGGTAGTTTCTCAATTATCACCAGCCCAAATCGCATTCTGTGGGAGACGTTTGGCACTCAAGGCGACATCGACTTGCCTCTATCACAAGGTCAATACCTGGCAAGATTCCGCGAAAATGTAATGTGGGGGGAGGATTGTTATATATATCTGGCAATGGAATGGACTGAGACGCAGCAAGTAAACAAGTATGTGGAAACTATTAAATACCGGGAGGTACCTATCCAGATAGAAAAACAGCGGACGATTACTAAAGAAGACAGAATATCTATATGGGAGCAAATCTTCAAATAAAGAGGAGCGGATATATGGAAAAGTCCGTGGACGAAATTCTGAACAGGGCATTTGAAAGCGCCAAACAACATGAGTTAGAAAGCGGCGGCTGTCCTCAATGCACCATCGCCGGTGTCTTTGAAGCGCTCGGCATTGAAAATGATGACGTCTTCAAAGCTGCAACCGGTTTCGCCGACGGAGTCGGGCTAACCGGAGATGGACACTGTGGCGCTCTCTCCGGTGGAACTATAGCCATAAGCTACCTCTTTGGCAGAAAAAAAGAGGATTTTGGCAACATGATGAAACAATTAAGAGCATGTATATTATCCAAGAAACTGCATGACCAATTCGTTGAAAAATACGGTACCTGCCGATGCGCTGATATTCAAACAAAGCTCGTGGGCAGATTTTTCAATCTCTATGAACCAACGGAAATGGAAGCAGCCCTTAAAGCAGGCATGCCGGACAAATGTTCAACGCTTATCGGTGAGACAGCTAAGATGACAACGAAAATCATACTGGAGGAAAGAGAGAGGGAAGCTCAAAAGCAAAAGGAGGGAAAATCTTAAACTCAAGGCTGGCAAAGGACATCGTAACTAGCATGGTAAAAAGTGAAGGCTGATATGCTGACAGAAGGTATATCCATCGGCAAGGCGTTCGGCATACCGCTCAGGTTACATTACTCCTGGTTTATCATTTTTGTACTTATCGTCTGGTCGCTGACTGCTGGCTACTTCGCAGCTACTTATCCACACTGGAGTCTAGTTATCTCAATCGCCGCCGGCATAGTGACCAGCCTATTGTTCTTCGGTTCGGTTTTAGTCCATGAACTGATGCACAGTCTGGTAGCTCAAGCTGCAGGAATCCCGATTCACTCAATAACCCTCTTCATCTTCGGCGGTGTGTCGCAAATGGCAGAGGAGCCCAAACAGCCTCAGGTTGAGCTGCGCATGGCTCTAGCTGGACCAGCGGCAAGCCTGTTATTAGGCGGCATATTTCTGACAATCTGGTACTGGCTGGTAGATATACCTGAATTCATAAAAGCAATCTCTTTCTGGCTCGGCTGGATAAACATCTTCCTGGCTGGCTTCAACCTTATACCCGGCTTCCCGCTTGACGGTGGTCGTGTGCTCCGCTCACTGTTATGGTGGCAAAGTCGAAACCTACGTAAATCCACCCAGATAGCAGCCAACGTGGGCAGGGGAATTGGCTATTTGCTCATCTTAATCGGCATAGCCCTTATTTTCTTCGGCGCCTGGATAAACGGGCTGTGGCTGGCTTTCATCGGCTGGTTTCTGGAAAACGCCGCCGCCAGCAGCTACCGTCAGCTAGCCCTTCAGGATATACTGAAAGGGCACAAGGCAAGTGAGTTGATGACACAAGACTGTCTCATTATACAGCCGGAACTCACCATCCAACACCTTGTAAACGAGCAAATTCTGACCTCCGGTCGTCGCTGCTTTCCGGTAGCACAGCATAACCGCGTCCTCGGACTCATAACTATACACGATATCAAGGCGGTCCCCCGCGAGCAATGGCTTACTAAAACAGTGGCAGAAACCATGACTCCGGTCACCAAGCTGAAGTCCGTCAGCCCGGATGAAGACCTGACCACTGTACTGCGGATATTGACAGACAACAATATCAATCAACTTCCAGTAGTTAAGGATGGCGACATAATCGGCATGGTCGCCCGTGATAATCTACTTTCCTTCATCAGCATTCGCAGCGAACTGGGCACCTAGCTCTCCCCGATAACACCTGATGACTTCCATCCGAGCAAACCCGGCTAAACCAATACAGTACCTTAGTCATCAGGAAATTGGTAATAGGTGAACTCCCAACTTTCCCCAAATACATTCATGCATCTCTCAATCCAATATGTATAAGTGCTTATAAATGCTTATAAATACTCTAAAATAAGTTTTTACATTATTTATGTTTCAAAGCCTAAAAAGTATTGACAAATACAGATAAAAGGGTTATCATATCATCATAATCCAAAAGGAGGCATTTGCAATATGCAAGAATTGCTTACTCCTCACGAACTGGCGAGATATCTCAAGCTGAACCATACAACTGTGATACGGAAAGCCAACAAGGGTGAGATACCGGCGATTAAAATCGGCAAGCAGTTCCGTTTCGACAAAGACCAGATAGATAAGTGGCTATTTCAGCAGACAGTAGGCAGACAGGCTCAAATATTAGTTGTTGACGACGAACCTGTCATTGGTCAGCTCTTCAGAGATAGCCTGGAAAAAACGGCTACCATGTAACCACAATAACCAGCAGCCTCGAGGCACTGGAACTAGTCACCAGGCAGCACTTCGATTTGATTTTCCTTGACCTAGCAATGCCAGAACTTGATGGCAGCGAGCTTTTCCGTCGCATCCGCAACATAGACAGGCAAGTGCCTATAGCCATCATCACCGGCTACCCCGACAGCGACTTGCTCAAAAAAGCCAAAGAGCATGGTCCCTTTATGATAATGATTAAGCCTTTCACCGATAATGAGATACTACAGGCTGTACATATCTTTAACCAGCAACCGGCAGCCAACAATAAAAAAGCCGGCAATGGACAATAGGAGGTGAATCATGATGTCATGCAAAGAGAGGAATGTACTGATTGTGGATGATGAGCCAGCAATCCGCAATATAGTTGCCAGAATCATCTCAGGTAAGGGACATCAGCCACATACCGCGTCCGACGGTAAATCCGCCCTATCCAAGCTGGCTAAAAACGCTTACGACCTCCTGATAGTCGACCTCAAGATGTTCGGTTTGAGTGGCAGAAAACTTTACGAGACCCTGAACAAGGAACAGCCAGACACAGCTAATAAAATTGTATTTATTACCGGCGACACAATGACCGAGGAGACCAATGATTTCCTTGCTTCATCAGGAAGACCATATTTAGCCAAACCTTTCAACCCAGATGAGCTAATGGATATAGTTGAAAAGGAGCTGGCAGCGAAATGACCGCTGGCAACAAGAGCAAAGCAAAAATTTTAATCGTAGACGATGAGTTACGGGTAAGAGAAATCCTCTCCCGCAAGCTATCCGACAATGGCTACCACTGCTTCACCGCCCCTGATGGCAACACTGCCTTAAAGCTGTTGAAAGCTGACCAGTTTGACCTGGTTCTGCTGGATATCATGATGCCAGGCAAATCTGGGCACGATGTATTGCAAGAAATCAAAGCCAAATATCCGGATACCGCCGTCATCATGATAACCGCCATAGCTGATGTTCAGACAGCCATAAGCCTGATGAGGATGGGTGCCTATGACTATATCATCAAGCCGGTCGAGCTAAACGTGCTCTCACTCAGCCTAGACAGAGCTATAGAGAAAAGGGAATTGCTAATCGAAAACAGGGACTACCAGCTTCATCTGGAACAGAGAGTTGAAGAGCAGACCAAGAAAATACGACAGTCGTTTCTAAATTCTACCACCTCGTTAGCTTACGCTCTGGAAGCCAAGGACAAATACACTCATGGTCATTCGGAGAGGGTGACAGACATAGCTGTTGCCGTAGCCCAAGAAATGACTATACCAAAAGACACGCTCGAGAAGATAAGGCTAGCCGGATTGCTTCACGATGTCGGCAAGATAGGAGTGAGCGAATTAATCTTAAACAAGCCGGGCAAGCTCACCAGTGAGGAGTTCGAACTGGTAAAGTCTCACTCCGAAATAGGAGAGCGAATACTGAGCCCTATAGTCGAAGATAAGGAAATCCTGGAGATGGTCAGACATCATCACGAACGCTATGATGGCACCGGCTATCCCGATGGGTTATCAGGCGAACATGTAACACAGGGCACAAGCATAATAGTTGCTGAAGATTATAATAAAATATTGTCACAAGGCGCTCTGGCTCTAGCCGTGGCTGACGCCTACGATGCCATGACCTCAGACCGCCCTTACCGACCGGCAATGCCAACTGAAGACGCCTGCTCCGAACTGGAGAGAGGTAAAGGGAAACAATTTCACCCGGTCATAGTCGATGCCTTCCTGAGCCTCCTGAAAAAAAGCAACAAAAATATGAATTTTATGTCTAAATTCAAAAAATCGGAGAAAAGTCCCTTCTAAGCAAATGGGGCAGACATTGCGCCAGGTGAGATGTAATCAGGGAGGGAATGCAGAAATGAAGGATGACAGGCTAAAGAAATCGCCAACCGGGAAACAAGAGGCATTCGATGTTTGGGAACACATGGCATCCACAACCACCGACCTCTTGTCACTGGTCGACAGGAACTATATTTACTAAGCAGTAAATGATAGCTATCTTAAAGCATATAACAGGTCACGCGAAGAAATCGTGGGGCACCCCGTCAGGGAGCTTCTAGGAGCCGAGACCTTCGACACATTGGTCAAAGGCTATCTGGACCGATGTTTTGCTGGCGAGCAGATACGATATCAGTCTTGGTTTAATTGCCCGGCACTGGGACATAGGTTTATGGACATTACTCACCACCATTGTTTCGACACCGACGGGAATATATCAAGTGTTTTCGTGAACAGTCATGACGTAACCGATTTTCAGACGACCAAAGAGGCTCTGGGAGAATCAGAGGAGAAATACCGGTCCATACTGGAGGACATGCAAGAAGGCTATTGGGAGACAGACCTCACCGGCAATTTTACCTCTTTCAATAACGCAATATGCCGCCTGCTGGGACATCCTCAGAAAAAGCTCATGGGAATGAATTATCGGGCTTATACCAATGCCAAAGACGTGGACAGAGTGTACAAGGCTTTCAATCAAGTTTACAGAACAGGTGAGCCAATCAGAAACATGCACTACGAAATTACCCAAAAGGGAAATAGTAAAAAGTTCGCCGAAACCTCAGTTTTTCCCAAGCGAAATGACAAGGGGGAAATAATCGGATTTCGCGGTGTTAGCCGAGATGTCACCAAGCGCCTGCAGATGGAGGAGGCTTTAAGACACTCTGAGGAAAGATACCGGACTATAATGGACGAGATGGACGAGGGATATTATGAAACCAACCCAGCCGGCAATTATACTTTTTTTAATGACGCTATATGCAAAAAATTAGGCTATACCAGAGAGGAGTTGATGGGGAAGAACTTCCGGATTCATACAGCGCCCGAAGATGTCAAAAAAATAACTGATGCCTATGCTGAAATATATCGCACCGGGAAGCCGCTTAAATGGTTTTCTCCGGCACAAATCAGAAAAGACGGAACACAGATATTCGCCGAGGACTCGGTCTCTATGTTACAAAATGAAAAAGGCGAGATAATCGGATTTCGCGGCATCAGCCGTGATGTTACCGAGCGCGTGCAGATGGAGGAGGCTTTAAAGCAGTCGGAGGAGAAATACCGGACTGTTCTAGAGGATATGGAAGAGTCCTACTATGAATTAGACTCAGCCGGCAACTTCACTTTCTTCAACGATGCCATGTGCCGCCAGTTGGGATACTCCAGAGAAGAGCTGATGGGCATGAACTACAAGGCTTACACACCACCTGATGATGTCAAAGAGGTATTTAAGATTTACAATGGGATATACCGTAGGGGTGAGCCGGTTAAATCGTTTCCCATGAAACGGATTAGAAAGGACGGAACAATAATATTTGCCGAAAGCTCGGCATTCCCGATAAGAAACGAGAGAGGCGAGATAGTCGGCTTTCGTGGAGTCATCCGTGATGTGACTGAACGTATGCGGATGGAGGAGGCTTTAAAGCAGTCGGAGGAGAAATACCGGAGTGTTCTGGAGGGTATGGAAGAGTCCTACTATGAGGTGGACCTTGCCGGCAATTACACCTTCTTCAACAATGCGCTGTGTCGCCAGTTAGGCTACTCCAGAGAAGAGCTGAGAGATATGAACTACCGGGTTTACACACCCCCCGACGACATCAAAAGAGTTTTTCAAGTCTACAATCAGGTATACCGCACAGGTAAGCCGATTAAACTTTTTGATATGGCACAGATTAGAAAGGACAGGACTAGGTTAGTTGCCCAGACCTCGGTCTTTCCCTTACGAAATGAAAGGAGGGAGATTGTCGGCTTCCGGGGAGTCGGTCGCGATATCACCGAACGCGTGCGGATGGAAGAGGCTTTAAGACAGTCTGAGGAGAAATATCAAACTGTTATGGAGAATATCGAAGAGGCATACTTTGAGGTAGACCTAGCCGGCAATTTCACCTTTTTCAATGATGCGCTGTGCCACCAGTTGGGCTACTCCAGAGAAGAGTTGATAGGCATGAACTACCGGGTTTACACACCCCCTGAGAGGCAGAAGACGGCATTTGCGACCTACAATCGGATATATCGTACAGGTGAGCCGGCTGAAATATTTGATGCCCTACAGATTAGAAAGGACGGTAAGCCAATATCTGTTGAAAGCTCAGCCGCACCGATAAGAAACGAGAGGGGCGAGATTGTCGGCTTTCGGGGAGTTACCCGTGATGTCACTGAACGCAAACTAGCCGAGGAGGAAAAGAGGCAACTGGAGCAGAAGGCGCAGCTCGCCAGTCGTCTGGCTTCTGTGGGCGAGCTGGCTTCCGGTGTCGCCCATGAGATAAATAATCCACTGACCGGGGTTATCGGTTATGCCCACCTGCTACTAGCCAGAAAAGATATCCCCAAGGATATGATACGCGATGTGGAGATTATCAATGAAGGCGCTCAGCGGGTAGCCGGCATTGTTAAAAAACTGCTCGCCTTCGCCCGTCAGACCAGACCGGAGCAAAGATACGTCAACATTAACGAACTTATACACAACACGCTCGACCTGCAAGCCTATGCCCTGGCAGCCAACAATATAAAAGTTAGCCTACAGCTTGCTCGTGACTTACCAATGACCATCGCCGACCCGGGTCAACTCCAGCAGGTATTTCTCAACTTAATCATGAATGCCGAAACAGCGATGAAATTAGCCCGCGATAAGGGAAAGCTATCAATTAAAACAGAGCATCCGGATAACACCATCAGGATATACTTCAAAGACACCGGTCATGGTATAGCTAAGGAGAACCTGGAGAGTATATTCGACCCCTTCTTCACCACCCGAGAGGTGGGGCAGGGAACGGGGCTAGGCTTGAGCGTCTGTCATGGTATAGTAACCGAGCACAAAGGCAGAATATGGGTTGAAAGCGAGCCAGGCAAAGGAGCTACCTTTATCGTGGAACTGCCCACAGTCACCGAAGACAAGCAGCTAGAGATGCCCGAGCCCGTAATCATAGAAGAGCCCAAGAAGGTACACAAGGCTAAAATACTGGTGGTAGATGATGAACCTGTAATACGGCAGCTAATAAGCCAAGTACTGGGCGACGAAGGGCACGAGGTGGAAACTGCAGACAATGCCGCTGATGCTTTAAAGATGGTCAAGAGCAAGAGATACCGCCTCATCCTGCTCGATATCAAGATGCCGGGCATGAGCGGCGTCGAACTGTATAAAAAATTCGAAAAGATAGCTCCATCAATAACCAGGAGAGTCGTCTTCATTACCGGCGATGTCATGGGCAAACGTACTATGTCTTTTCTGGACAAGACAAAAGCACCTTGCATGATGAAGCCCTTTGATGCCAAGCAGCTGAAAACAGATGTAAAACGCATATTAGCCAGAAGGTGACCTTCTAAAACCACCAAACCTTGCTGTGGCAATGAATATCATGATTCTCTCTAGATTGCCACGTCGTCCTTCCGCAGAAGGACTCCTCGCAATGACACGATAATGATTCGTTCTGACTTGGATCAGGCTAAAAATAGCCGAAGGTCAAGCTTTGGAAGTATAATAAGCATGGCATGATTTCTATTTCAAGACTGCTCTGTGATTCAATAGGACCAGGTGATAATCTCCGCTACAACAGAGAACATAAAGCCACCGATAAACAAGCACCTATCATTGTCTGGAACTGCACCCGAAAATGCAATCTCCGTTGCGTCCATTGCTACAGTAGCGCTGGCGAGCAAGACACCGCCGGAGTCTTGACCACCGAGCAGGCAAAGTCGTTCATCCTCGACCTGGTAGTCTTCGGTGTGCCTGTTATTCTATTCTCCGGCGGTGAGCCTTTGCTCAGAGAAGATATTTTCCAGCTAGCCCACTTCGCCAGAGAACAAGGGCTGAGAACTGTACTGTCCACAAACGGCACTGTTATCCCCCAGAATGTTGCCAGGGAGATAAAAAAAGCCGACTTCGCCGAGATAGGCATCAGCCTGGATGGCATCGGTGCCAAAAACGACCGCTTCCGCGGCAAAAAGGGCGCCTACAAAGCTGCTTTACAAGGCATCCGAAACTGCGTTGCTTTAGGGCTAAGGGTATCATTGAGGCTGACCATTACCAGCTATAACCATACAGAAATACCTGGCATATTCGACCTGATAGAAAAAGAGGGCATAGAGCGAGTCTGTTTTTATCATCTCGCCTATGCAGGTCGAGCAGGCAGCCTAATCAGAGATGACTTAACCCACGCCCAAACCAGAGCAGCAGTCGATTTAATTTGTGACCGCACCGTAGACCTTCACCAGCGTGGCTTCAATAAAGAGGTACTCACCGTGGATAATCACGCCGATGGCGTCTATCTTTACCTTAAGTTAAAGAGGCAGGACACAGTTCGTGCTGAAAAGATACTGGCCTTGCTCCGAGCTAACGGCGGCAACAGCACGGGCATCCGCATAGGGGCAGTTGACGAACTGGGGAATGTTCACGCCGACCAATTCTGGCGACACTATTCCTTTGGCAACGTGCGCCAGCAGAAGTTCGGCGATATCTGGCTTAACACCTCAGACCTGTTGATGCGCGGACTAAAAGCTAGAAAGGGGCTACTCAAGGGACGCTGCGCCAGATGCCAGTACCTTGAGCTATGTAATGGCAATCTTAGGGTACGCGCTGAAGCGGTTTTCGGCGATGTCTGGGCGGAAGACCCGGCATGCTATCTGACAGACGATGAGATTGGACTTGTTCAATGACAAGAGAAACGACTAAAGAGAGCCAAAGAGACAGAGAAATCATAACTCCCGACCTCCGCATGATAGCCTGGGAGATAACTCGAAGCTGCAACCTGTTTTGTGCTCACTGTCGGTCATCTTCTACTGCTGGTGCCTATAGAGACGAACTTTCCACCGAAGAATGTTTTCGCCTGATAGAGGGCATACTGGAGGTGGGCAAACCTGTTCTAATACTTACCGGTGGCGAACCACTTCTACGCCAGGACCTCTTCCAAGTAGCAGGATATGCCGTGAGGAAAGGCTTGAGGGTAGTAATGGGCACCAATGGCACGCTAATCACTGATGAAATTGCCGCTAAACTGAAGGAAACTCCCATAGCAAGGGTAGCAATAAGCATAGATTTTCCTGCACCCGAACTTCAAGACAAATTCCGTGGCAAGCCAGGCGCTTTCGAAGCTGCAGTTGCAGGTATATCCAGACTTCGCCGGGCAGGTGTGGAGGTACAAATTAACAGCACCATCACCAAGTTAAATATGAATTATCTGAATGAACTACTAGACCTTGCCCTTAAGGCAGGAGCGATTGCCTTCCACCCGTTTATGCTGGTGCCAACAGGTCGCGGCAAGGGACTCGAAGCCGTAGAGATGTCACCAAAAGAATATGAAAAAACTCTAAACTGGGTTTATGATAAGCAGAAGGAACTGGGTAACAGCTTCTTTTTTAAGCCAACTGATGCACCTCACTACCAGCGAATAATGAGACAAAAAGCCAGAAATAAAGCTATCAACCCTATGACAAGAGGTTGTCTGGCTGGCACCGGTTTCTGCTTTATATCTCATCGGGGCAATGTCCAGGGATGCGGCTATCTTGATGTGGAAGCCGGCAATATAAGAGATATGAGCTTCAATCAAATCTGGACCCATGCCACCCTCTTCCACGAATTGAGAGACCTGTCGAATTTAAAAGGAAAGTGCGGCATCTGTGAATATAAGATGGTCTGCGGCGGTTGTCGAGCCAGAGCCTATGAATCCACCGGTGATTACCTGGAAGCCGAACCGTATTGCATATATCAACCACCAGCATTACGAGAGAACAGATAGATACGAGCCATGGAACTAGATAAAATAGACAAAAACCTGCTCAACATCATTCAAGCAGAGTTTCCTCTGAGCCGTGAGCCGTTCGTTGCCCTGGGGTTACTGCTAAATACAGGCAGTGACGAGGTGATGAGGAGAATCGAGCAATTAAAAACAAGAAGGATTATCCGATTCATAGGACCAGTTTTTAATCCCAAAAGGCTCGGTTACCGGACCACTCTGGCAGCGATGAAAGTGCCAGCGGAACGAGTGAATGAAGCAGGTCAAATCATAAGTATACATCCGATGGCAAGCCATTGCTACGAACGCGACCACAAGTTCAATCTCTGGTTCACATTAGCTATGTCTGGAGCCGAGGATATAGAAACCGAGGTGCAAAATCTGGGCAGCAAAGTCAAGGCTGAGGCAATATTAAATCTACCGGCAATGAGGATTTTCAAAGTAGGGGCTTTCTTTAACCTCGGCAGAAGCAAATCCCAACTGTCATTGCGAGCGAAGCGTGGCAATCTCAACACCACTCATCCCCACCAAGATTGCTTCGTCGCCCATGCTCCTCGCAATGACAATAAACTCTCTATCACTGACAGGGCTGTCATCAACGAATCGCAGCAAGACTTACCCCTCATTGAAAAACCGTTCGACCGGATATCAGCAAGACTTTCGATGAAACCAGACGAATTTCTAAGCCATTGCCAGGCTCTTCTACAACGTGGAATTATGCGGCGCTTCAGCGCCTCCGTCAGCCATAACCAGCTTGGATTTACAGCTAATGCAATGGCTTGCTGGAGAGTATCCTCGGATATGGTGGAGACAGCAGGTAAAATAATAGCCATGTTCCCAGAAGTAAGCCACTGTTACGAAAGACGTATCAACTCTGCATGGCACTATAACCTTTTCGCCATGATACACGCTGAGGCTAAGGAGACCTGCCGAGCCATAGCTGATAAAATATGCTCACAGACCGGACTTGATAGACATGAGCTAATATTGCTTTTCAGCACCAGAGAGATAAAAAAGACGAGGGTACGATACACGGTATGAAAAGACACAAGGGGACATGTCCATACTACCCCATTTTACTCAACATGCTGGGTAAGAAATGCCTGGTGGTAGGTGGAGGCAATGTGGCACTGCGCAAGGTGCAAGCGCTTCTAGAGCAAGGCACTAATGTAGAGGTTGTCAGCCCAGATTTGTGTCCGGAGCTAAACAAACTGGCAGAAGAAGGAATTATACGAGCCATACACAGGGACTACAAGCCAGAAGATTTAAAGAATGCCTTTATCGCCATAGCAGCGACCGATGATGCCAGAACTAATGAAATGGTGGCTGCTCAGGCAAAGCGCTTGGGCATACTGGTAAACATAGTGGACGACCCGAATAATTCCGACTTCATTGTACCTTCATATTTCAGGCGCGGTGACATCATTATCGCCGCATCTACATCAGGTAAAAGCCCGGCTCTAGCCCGCAAAATCAGGAGCGAGCTGGAAAAAAGCTTTCCAACTGAATATGCCCAATTAGCCCTGGTTGCTGACGAAGTCCGCTCTGAGTTAAAACAACAAGGCATTACAGTGAGTGGCGACGCCTGGCAACAAGTCCTGAACCTGAACTCTCTTATGGAACTACTGAGACGAGGTAAAAACCAACAAGCCAAAGAAATCATGCTCAGCAAATTAAGGATACTAGAACAGCAGGAGCCATGAACAAAACCCTTGAAATTCAGGTCAATGTCGTGGGTGTAAACCACAGCACAACACCCATCGAAATAAGAGAGAGGCTGGCGGTAAGCAACGACCACATATGCGACGCCCTGAGCCTGCTACACAAATATGTCCCTCAGGGACTAATATTGTCTACCTGCAACCGTATCGAGGTCTATTCAGTAACAGAAGGTAGTGATTCTTCCGAACCAAGCATAGACTTCCTTAAAGCCTGGGCGAACATAGCAGATGCCGACTTATCGCCATACATTTACTGTCACCAAAATCAAGCAGCAGTCAGACATCTTTTTTCTGTAGCTTCCGGGCTTGACTCTATGATTATCGGCGAGTTCGAGATTCTGGGACAGGTGAGACAGAGTTTAGAAGAAGCCAAGAAAGCACATATGGTGGAGCCTCCACTACGAAACCTTTTCCATCAAGCACTTAGAGTGGGCAGACAGGTAAGGGAAAAGACAGGAATCAGCCGCAATGCTCTTTCCGTGAGCTCTGTAGCAGTCGAACTGGCGGCTAAAGCTATCGGCGACCTGAGCAAATGCAAAGCCCTTGTCATCGGCACCGGGGAAGCTGGAAGGCTGGTAGCCAAGGCACTCAGAGAAAGAGGCGTTGCACAGATTACCACTACCAGCCGTTCATACCAAAAAGCCTCAGAGCTTGCCACAACACTGGGGGGGAATTCAGTCGATATAGGCAGCCTGGGGCAAGAGCTAACTAGCTGCGATATAGCCATTAGTTGCACCGGGGCACCTCATATCATACTCGACCTGAAGACATTAGAAAATGCCATGTCAACTCGCTCCAATCGTCCCCTAGTGATTATTGACATAGCTGTCCCTCGGGATGTAGAGCCACAGGTGGGCAATATCGACAATGTCTTCCTCTACGATATAGATGACTTCACTCATATCTCAAATGTCAACCGCAAACAGAGGGAGACCGAAATGAAAAAGGCTATGGAAATTGTGGAGTCCGAAGTTAAGCAATTTACCTCCCGGTGGCAGACAATGGAGGTGAAACCAATAATAAGCAGCCTGGTGATGAAGGCTGAAGACATACGCCAGACACAGCTTGATACAACCCTGAAAAAGCTACCGCATCTCTCCAAAGAAGAGCAAGAGAGTTTGGAGACTATGACTAAGGCTATAGTGCAGAAAATACTTCACGACCCTATTCAATGCCTCAAAAAAGATACTGATGAAAGAAATGACTATATTAAGCTGGTCAGCGAGCTTTTCCAACTCGACAAGGACAAGCCCGAATGAGGGAAATCCGCATCGGCACTCGCGGCAGTAAACTGGCTCTCATTCAAGCTGAATGGTTTTTGACTAAGCTCAAAGAAACATTCCCTGAACTGAAAGCTATACTTGTCAAAATCACAACCAGAGGCGACCGCCATAGTACCGACTCTCTGGACAAGTTTGCCGGTGAAGGAATATTCGTCAAGGAATTGGAAAAGGCGCTACTCGACGGCAAAATCGACTTAGCTGTCCACAGTCTCAAGGATTTACCAACAGAAATCCCTGAAGGTCTCAGACTGGCAGCAGCGACCGCCAGGCTCGACCCCAGAGACGTCCTCATCTCCAAGGCTGGAAAGCTCGCCGAACTTGCTCCAGGCTCAAAGATTGGTACGGGAAGCCGCAGGCGCGCTGTTCAGCTACGTGCTATTCGCCTTGACCTCAGGATTTGCGATATAAGGGGAAATATCGATACCAGACTGCGAAAGGTCTCCGATGGAGAAGTTGACGGCATCATCGTAGCTGCTGCTGCCATGATACGCCTGGGCTGGGCAGATAGGATAACAGAATACCTATCAACAGAGCATTTCATGCCGGCAGTGGGACAAGGTGCACTGGGAATAGAGATACGTTCCGGGGATACAGAAATTACAGCGCTTGTTTCAGTAATAAATGACGAGCCAACGTGGCAATGTATATCTGCCGAGCGGGCGTTTCTACAAGCCCTTGGCGGTGGCTGTCGCGCCCCGATAGCTGCTCTAGGAACTGTGTCAGGTGGCGTGCTAAAACTCAGTGGTATGGTAGCCAGTGCCGATGGTCACCACATTCAGCGTGCCTCAGAAGAAAGCAACATACTGACCCCTGAGCAAACTGGGAGACGTTTAGCCCAGAAAATGGCTGATATGGGGGCACTTCGATACATTACTAAGTCAAGGTCAAAATAAGCTAACCTATGCTTGGATGGACATACAAGTGGTCCAACTGATTACGTTTATTTTACAGCTGCAACGCCTCCTCAGGTACTCCGCCAACATCGATGCCATCGATATTAACAATATAGTACGAGGAACCAGTCCCAGACAAACCGAGGCTTTTCTTCGCCTCCAAGTCATCTGCAGCCACTGTGAACTGTTCGGTGATAACACCGCTCTTGCCTACATATTTTTCTAATTTTGGGTCTTGTGTCGATACAACAGTTACTCTTTGTCCTATCTCGTATTTTGCTTTTTCCATCACATTAGCTCCCTTTGTATATTGCCTATACTAACATAAAAACGACCTTCATAATGATTCCACCAAAAGCAACTAAGAAATCGGTGATTTAACCAGCCAAACAAGATTAAACTCATCCATCCCACCCGGTGGTAAATCAAGCGACAGCAAGGCGAGCAGGCAACTTTGTTGATATGTCCGTTCTATGCCGCCTTCAGAGTTGGAGAGGCTTTCCACTGGGAAACGCCACAATCTGGTTTTTGGTCTCACCATCAATTCCAGCTCTATACCCAATTGCCGATTGCCCATGGCTATCTTTTCAACTTCTGTCAATTCACCCCAGGAATCAAGATGATGGTCGTCCAGAGCAATTCCGGGCACTCTATAGTAAGCCTGCTCATTATGCCCACCACCGAGGAGGTTTAGGTTCCATTCACTGCCAAAAACAGCCTGAATAGACGAGCCGCTTATGTTCTTTAAATTGTATCTTATATCCACTTTCTCTTCTCCAGCCATCAACCTTATCTCCTTTTGCACCTCAAAAGGTAGATTTTCCGACCGAACTTGAAGAACCCCCCGCCGCCTTAACAAAATCGTCAACTTACCGCCTTGCTGCTCCATAGAGAAATCGTATGGCTGAGCCGCGAAGTCACCTAACTCAACATAAGATTGATTGGCAAATTCCTCTAGCTTTGTCCCCGTGGCAAAAAAGTGGTCGATAAGGCTATAGCGCAGATATTTGTCGTAGATTAAGTTGTCTAAAGAGACCTCGCCTTTCACCTTTATCAGGTCATGTATACTGGGAATAACGCCCTTTTCTCCTGTTCGTTCCTCAGAAGATGGCTCAGTGAGGACTCTGTGATAAGCTTCCGACCTTCTGGCTAGCGTGCTTAACACGTTATATTTATAGCGACGAAAGTCCCACTCAAAAATAGAGCCACCTTCTCTGGGGCTTAGATAAACAGAAAAGAGGTCACTGTCAACCAGCAATTCTTCGCTACCGTCACCATCAAAGTCGAGCTTTTGCCACTCCAACCAACTGCTGGTTGAACGAAAGGCTCTCTCCAACCATGAGCGGGGCTGGTGAATTACACTGTCAGCCTTACTCTCAGCCTGAACCAGATAGCCATAAGTGCTTGCTCGAATATCGGTCAGGTAAATCCCACCAAAAACACCATGCCAGTATGGGCAATTACATTGCGCTTTCCATAGTTCCTGCAATCCACAGTCGCCTCTACTGATGGCACTAGCCTGATAAACCTTTTGATGAACACGGAGCATTTTCTTATGCATCCGGTTTATTTCCGGATATTTGACTAAAAAATTACGCCACAGCCCGCTGTACATAAATTGAGTTATATCATGACGCCCCTCGGTTTCAAGTTGACGTTTTAAATTAGTATATTCCCAAGACTTGTCGGCTGGCAGAGACCACTGCAGCATCTCATCGTAAGAAGCGCAGGGCAAATAAATCCTACCTAGAGGTAAAAACCGATGGGCATATTCGCTCAGTGGAATAGTATGCAGCCAATCCTGATTGGTTTCCAGTTCAGTGAAAAATTTCTCTACCCATTCCCGTTGCCAGCAGTATTCATAAGTTCCAGGCCAGATACCGAATTTCTCACCGTCGTCGCCCAATATAGCAATCTTGTTTTCCTTATCCGAGGCTTCATTGCCCAGATAGCTAATAACATCGTCTATATCGTGCCAAGGTATAGAATAACGCAGGCGCTGACTAATAGGAAACACCTTTACTGGAAAACCTTGCTCCTCGGTAAGATAGTAGCCGAAAAGACCTTTCTCATCTAGCCCCAGTGATTTGAAGGCATTATCATCCACCAGTGTCCAGCGCACACCTGCCTTTGCCAGAATCTTAGGCAAATGTGGTTCCCAGACCCGCTCCGCCAGCCAAAGCCCATCAGGTTCTGCGCCAAATCGTTGCTTGAGAAAAACAGCCATCTTGTCGATCTGTCCTATCTTGTCAGCGTCAGGAATAGATGGCAGAATAGGCTCATAGTAGGCACCGCCCATGAGCTCAACTTGATGTCGGCTTACCAGCCTAGCCAGTCTGCCTAAAAATTCGGGGTGGTTCTGCTCCAACCAGTCAATAAGGCAACCGCTATAGTGCAGAGAAAGACGCACAGCAGGGTGTCGCTCTAATGCTGCAACCATAGGTAAATAGGCTTGCTGATAAGCCTGCTCGAAGACCCAGGGGAAGTTGCCCAACGGCTGATGATTATGGATGGCAAGACCAAGATGAATTTTTTTCAACGAAAGCCGACCAGATTATGTTTTATGTACCTTGTCTTTGGTAATCTTCAGCAAAACCTTATCTCCTATCCTGTCTATAGCTGTCGGTGAGATTGACATTTTCTTGGTTAATCCAGTTTTAACTAAAATGCCGACAAGTTTTGCCTTACCTATATCCAAATCTACATCTGCAACCTTGCCCACTACCTTAGCATCCACATCAACAACTTCTTTCCCAAATAAATCCCTTGCCTTCATCTGCTACCTCCTTGCCAGCCAATATTTTCACCACATCATATCTAATCCATATAAAGCTTGTCCGTAATCTGGTCAAATATATATCTTGCCGCTACTACCTTATAGTAATACTCCTTTTTTACCTCCGGTCTAGCAGTGCTTATCGATATAGCCTTATATGCATTCAGCAGGACTTCTCGCTGGAGATTCAAGCCACGGTAGACCATATTTACATCCCACATCGGTTTCTTGCTTGCCCACCAGAACTGACAGCTATGCAGCGCTGCGTCCAAAGTTGTCCTGGTGATGTTGGCAAATTGAGAACTGGCATCATTGTCCGCCAGTCCTATCGCCCTATTAGCTATATCCATAGTAATGGAGAGATGTTCCCATTGCATCTGATGCACCGGGTTATCCCTGTCTTTCCAAAGCGGGTAGTAATTTTGTATTTTTATATCATCGGCTGAGGTGCTCCAAGACGATGGTTTTGGCTCAACCTGCTTTCCTCTGGGGAAAATACCGAGCAGTTCGCTCATAGTGACTATTTTTATCTGCCTATCCTCTTTGTCTATTTCGAACTCGAACAATCGTCGGTGCTGCTCGGCAAGAGGTTTCTGCTCGTGCATGGTTTTATCGTGGTTTATCATCGGCTCCAGGGTCTCAAAAATTTGCGACAGGAACAGCTTATCCCAATGCTGAATATGATGGCCAAAGGTCTCAGCATCCATGGCGGTAACCACATATATATCACCCTCGCCGTTATACAGTCGCTTCAGGTGCTCAATAAAGCCTGGACCGTCAATGTCCCGAAAGCTAATCTTATTGCTTAATATGTCATCACGAAAGAAAACAGCCAGCTTATCCTCTTCGCTATCGATTTCATGAATCACATCCATCGGCCAGGCTATCGGACAGGCAATGCCACTGAGGATAATCCATTCATGACGGGATTTAATAATCGGGTCAACTATGTCTCTGGAATAACACATCTCAGGGGGAAAGAATCCCCGAGGAACATAGGCATCACCTAAGAAACTACGGTTAGTCTGATAATTTAACCTAATTTGTCTTTCTATCTCTTCGGTTGGTATCAGAGGTAATATGGGATGGTATTTACCCGAACCGGTAAGTTCAATTTGCCCCTCTTCAGCCAATTTACGCAATTTAGTCAATACATCAGAATAGCCACACTGCCCTAGCATCTCAGTAAGCACACCGTTTATATTGACGGTGGCATGGGCATGGGGAAATTCGCTGAACACATCCAGTAAGGGGCGATATGCCTCATTGCTTATTTTCATCAGCATGCTGGCAGTTTGAGTCGGAGGTTGATAAAAATGAAAAAGTGGTGCCCAATAAATCATGCTTTGTCTCCTATTTCCACTCGCTTGTCAAAAACATAAGCGGCTGCACCGATTATCCCGGCATTGCTGCCAAGGCGAGCCCGAACAACACGCGCTGTGTTAGCAGGCAACTGGAAAGCCCTCTCTTTAAGTACCTTCCTGGCTGGTCTCAGCAACATACCTCCCATCTTAGATAAGCCACCGCCAATAACAATTAGCTCGGGATTAAAGATATTGACCAGGTTCGCCAAGCCCACACCCAGGTAATTAGCCGCTTTAGCTACTATGTCAGCGGCTAGCCGGTCACCTCGCCTAGCTGCCACTGCCACAGCCTCGGCAGTAATATCCTCTAAGTTGCCATCAGCAAGCTCGATAATAGAACTCCTTTCCCCATTTTTTATACTCGTAATTGCTGTTTTAGCTACAGCCCAACCTGAAGCCAAAGCCTCAAGACAACCGAAATTGCCGCAATGGCATTGAGGTCCATCAACCTCTATCGTCATATGCCCCAGTTCTCCGGCACAGCCGTCAGCACCATAGTAAAGTTCGCCGTCTACGATTATACCACCGCCGATGCCGGTGCTCACTGTAAGATAAATCATATTATCAAATCCCCTCCCAATCCCAAAACGATGCTCTCCCAGAGCAGCAGCGTTGGCATCGTTGATTATGTAAGCAATAACGCCAAGCCTTTCAATCAGAATATCGCACAGCGGAACATTATGCCAATGCGGCAAATTGGGCGAAGTAGTCACGATTCCTCTACTCGTGTCCAGAATTCCAGCAGCAGCAACGCCAATGCCAATCAGTTCAGAACTCTTAAGTCGCGCTTGTGCCCTAGCCTTATTCACAGCAAATATAAGTCTGTCTATTACGATTTCAGGACCTTTATCAGCCATGGTCAGACAATAATTTCGCGACAATACCTTGCCGTCAGGTAAAACCACCGCAGCCATAATTTTGGTTCCGCCCAAGTCTACAGTTAATACCGGTTGCTCCCCACTTGTCACCACGATTTCCTAAACTCCAGAGCTTCACTATAAAGAGCTTCATACCTCACGGCAGAGGCTTTCCAAGAGAAATCGAGCGCCATTACGCGTAGCATCGCATCACGCCAAGTTTCCTTGGCATAGCTGCCTACCGCCCGCTGAATAGCAGCTAACATGGCTTCAGAATCATAGCCCTGAAAGACAAAGCCATTGCCCTTATTCATATCTTGAGTCAAGTCCTGGACAGTATCGACCAAGCCACCGGTATGGCGAACTATAGGTATCGCCCCATATCTCATGGCTATAAGCTGTCCTAGTCCACATGGTTCGAACCGAGACGGCATTAAAAACATATCGCAGCCGGCATAAATAAGATGAGCTAAGGCATCATCAAAGTCAATAAAAACAACCAATCGCTCAGGATATCTGCTGGCTGCCTGCCTGAGCAAATTGTGATACTCCTCTCTACCTTTACCTAGAATAACAACTTGAGCTTCGGTCTTCTGAAACAAAGAGTCAAAGCTCTGGACTACAATATCCAAACCTTTCTGCTCATCAAGACGTGATACCATCCCAATAAGTGGTATTTCAACATTTTCAACAAAACCTGCCCGTTTCTGGAGAGCCAGCTTATTGCTAGTCCTCTTATCTACTGTGGCAACATCGTACTTAGCCGGTATAAAGGTATCAGTTGCTGGATTGAATTCATCATAGTCCAATCCATTAACTATACCACGGAGTCTCTCCTGCCGGTAGCGTAAGAGATAGTCGAGACCCGCTCCATATTCCGGCGTCAAGATTTCCCTAGCGTATGTTTCACTGACTGTAGTTACCAAGTCAGCCCAAAGAATACCCTGACTCATGAAATTGAGTGGTGGGTCAGGCGCATCTGCCGGATGCAATTGCCAATCTTTCTCCATATCTGTGTCAATCAAAAAATTGCCGTCGAAAAACCCTTGATAGGCTAAATTGTGAATCGTGAAAATCGAAGCACAATGATAATTGTTTTTCTTCAACCATAAGGGAATCAACGCAGTATGCCAGTCATGGCAATGAAGCATATCGGGTTGCCAGTCCAATTTAGGCAATATATCCAGAACAACTCGACAGAATAAGAAAAAACGCCTCAACTCATTTTTACCATATACCTCCGTGGAACTGCGGAACTCTTCACTATCTACCAGATAGACCTTGACACCACCATCAAGCTCAGTTAACTTCAAAGAAACAAGTTCGGTCGTTTTCAATACCTCGATATTAAAATTATCAATTGCTGGAGACATTGAAAACTCGGCAGCATCGATAATTCCATATCTAGGCATGATTACCCGCACGTCATGACCCATTTCAACAAGCGCTTTGGGTAAAGAGCCAATGACGTCTGCCAGACCACCCACCTTAACCAGCGGAGCAGCTTCTGCAGCAACAAAGAGAACCTTCATGGATTAACTTTACCTTCCCTGCCAGCAAAGGAATGATAGTCTATATCGGGGAAAATCTTATCCAGCTCCCATATTTGATTGCACAGAGCCAGAGCTGCTTTATCCGACCGTCCTGATTCAGCAATGTCAGCCAATTGCTGAAATCGGTTCACATGTTCCAAAAAACGATTCTCTGCATAATGGCGAGCCTGACCGGTGGTTATCAGAAATGGCCAGTCGCTCGATTGCATTAACAGCAATTCTCTGGCTGCCTGATTTAGGATTTTTTTCATGGCATCATCGGCTTCAGGATAGCTACTTACCAGTTTTTCCATCCTCAATGAAGCTGTATGGATAATCGGCCAAATCCAGTCCGTATCAGCATTTTGCCAAGTGAAATGCCCACCACCCAAACCCCACGAACTTTCAGGCAAGGCTAAAACATCCTCTGGCGGATGTTCCTTGATGAATTCGCTAGCCGTAGTTAGCTCCACTAATTCACTCTGACTCAGGTGACGCAAAACCTGCTTCAGCCAGTCAATGCCTTCAAACCACCAGTGCCCAAAAAGCTCGGTATCATAAGCTGCAGCGATAATGCCAAATTTGCCAGTCTCTTGATAAAAGCTGGTAATCAACTCTTCAACAAGATGAGCATAATGAGAACTATGTTCAGCCACCTGCTGACCAGCCCAATAGGGGTCATAATATTCTTTGTATGCCAAATCTAATTTAGCACCGGTAACTTTCCAATATTGGAGCCCGGAGATGCCATCCTTCTTATGAAACTCACGATAATTAAAGTCACCGGGATAACCCCAATCGGCAGACCACACCTGCATGCTAGTCCTATTGTCCCTACCAATGACAGCAACCTCCGGTGTCCTTACCCAATAAGGTAAATATGTCGTTCTCTGCGTCGGCTCGGAATATTGTGGCAACGGTACTAAGTAGCGGCGCGATATACTAGCATAAGGACCTATAACTTCCTCCCTAGCCTTGCCTACCGGTTCACCACCTTCCACAGTATGAGTCTCAGCAAAGAAACAGGTCAAACCTAGCTGAGCTAGAAAAGACTCCAGCCCAGGCTTAACATAGCTCTTACCAGAGCTATCAACATAATAAGCAGGACGATAACCGCATTCAGGTAGCCAGACTGACGACGGCTCTACGCCAAAATGCCGCTTATAGTTTATCTTGCCTGTGTGCAACTGCCCGTGGATAGATGAATCACGCTCAAGCAAAGGCAAATAAGCATGCGTGGCAGCACTGGTAGTTATTTCCAAGCACCCTTCATCTTGCAGTTGTTTGAAGGCAGAGACTAGATTTCGCCCGAATCTCTCATTGAAAGCGGTAAGTACACGCTGATAGTAGTCAAGATAGAATTGAGCTAGATAAAGGAGGTGACCTTCTCCAACTTTATCAAATCGTTTTACGTCGCCCTGAGCTCGGCGGATTTTGTCTTCAATAAATTCCACTAAATGGTCAATTACTAACGTGTCAGCCAACTGCTCCACTAGAACCGGCGTAAGACCTAAAGTCAACTTAAAAGTGCAGCCTTCTTCTTTCAGGTCATAAAGTGCACTAAGCAGCGGAATATAGCTTTCTGAAGCCGCTTCATGTATCCATTCCTCACCATGCGGCCAACGCCCGGCATTACGACAATAAGGGAGATGGCTATGCAAGACAAACGTAAAACCTCCAACCTTCATTTCGCCTCCTATAAGGGATGACGCCTTGGTCTCTTACTAGCCACGCTTTCCCCACTGGGAATATTCTTAGAGGGGAAATCGCCACTATCAACCCAACAGCCAATTTTACAGTTACGACCTATTTTGACCCCACTAGGTATCTTGGCTCCTTTGCCAACTACAGTTATGCCTGCGTTTAGCTTGTCCGGTTCTTCTTTGTTTGGCGTAAAGTCATCACCCCAACCAACATGGCTCTCCGGACTGACCCAAACCTGTTTATCAACAATCGACCTGTCAACTACGGCATATCCGCCCACAGTCGTATCATCAAAAACAATCGAATCGCTTACCATAGCATCGTCCTCGACAAACACACCAGGAAAGATAACAGACCTCTCCACACACCCATTGATAATGGCACCATTAGACACCAGACTCTTTACTATCCGGGCATTTGGTCCAAGCTTTACTGGTGGTCTGTCCCGGTGCAAAGTTCGAACTGCAGCTGCTGTGTCATACAGATTAAGGTCGGGCAAATCGGCAATCAAATCCATATTAGCCTGCCAATACGATTCGATAGTGCCCACATCCCGCCAGTAGCCGCGAAATCTATAACCATAGACCTTATGCTTTCCGATGATTTCTGGCAAAATATCTTGCCCGAAATCGTGACCGCCTTTCCTCTGGGCATACTCCTCAAGAGAATTAATCAAAACATTCTTGTCGAAAACGTATATGCCCATTGAAGCCAGATTGCTCTTTGCGCTCTTCGGCTTCTCTTGAAAGCTGATTAAACGCTCATTATGGTCTAAAGTGATGATTCCAAATCTGGAAACTTCTGATAAAGGGACTTCACTTACTGCCACGGTAACATCGGCTTGCCGGCTGCGATGCGCATATATCATATGGTCGTAGCGCATAGTATAAATATGGTCGCCAGATAAGATAAGAACTTCATCTACTTTTTGGTCTTCCACATAGTACAAGTTCTGGTAGACAGCGTCGGCTGTACCTTTGTACCAATCTCGAGTTGACCGGCTCAAAAATGGCTGAAGTAGGACAACACCACCGGTAGTCCTGTCCAGATCCCAAGGTCTACCAACACCGATGTGCTGAGCCAATGAGCGCGGATTAAACTGAGCAAGCACGGCCACATTACAAATTCCAGAGTTAGCACAATTGCTCAGAGTAAAATCAATAAGACGATATTTGCCGCCGAAAGGAACTGCCGGTTTAGCCCTCTCTGCAGATAAAATACTCAATCGCTCGCTGGCACCACCAGCCAAAATCATAGCTAATACCCGGTTCATATCATCACCTCCCCACTGGCTTCATTTCCCATTTTAACTCAGATTCTCTTCGAATGTCGAAATTCCCAACAAGCGATTAATGATAGACTGGAAGTACTCTCAACTCTGCCCTAGCTCAACAACCAGGAGGTCGAGAGCCAAGTCACCATCATATTTGCCCGTCTTTATGGCAATATCAGCTTCCAGAAGTTTGTGATAGGCTTTCTTTATCCTCTCTAAAGTGTATGCCCTAGCTTGCTTTGCTGCCTTCTCCAAGCCATAGTCCGAGGTTGGCTCCAGCCTACCCCGAACTTCGGGTTGGGATAATCTCTGACCCACGTCTTTAGCCATAACTATTAAACGTAGCTGCCGCGTAATCATAGCCAGAATGTAAGATGGAGATGCCCCATCCTGAATTAACCGATGTAAAAGCTGTTGAGCCTCATTCCTTCGCCCTTCAAGGATAGCGTCCACCAGAGCAAAGATATTAGCCTCCCTGGCATAACTCGTTACCCTCTTGACACTGTCCTCGGTTATAACCTGACCGGAACAATAGGCAAGCAATTTATCTACTTCACCGCTCATAACCCATAGGTCAGCACCGACAAGACCAACCAGCAGCTTCACCGCTCCAGGTGATATGGTGCCACCACCCCGTTTTACCCGGTCTTGTATCCAGTCACTCAATTTTTTATCATTTAACGGGGCAAAACCAATGACTTTGGCTAGCGAAGACAAGGACTTCAACAGACGATTGTTAGCCTTCACTTCACCATCAATTAAAACAAGTATAGTGGTCGGTGGCATCTGCCTGACATATTCAGCTAACCCCATCCATTGCTCCAGTGCTGAATCAAGTTTCGCTTTAGGGCGAGCCGCGCGCCGTTCTGAACCAGACTTTGACTCGAAACGTTCTAATAAACCTTTAACAATGACGAGCCTGTGAGAGCACAAGAAGGGGACAGCACTACAAGCATCCGTTAGTTGGTTTAGATTTATCTGCTGGGCATCTAACACACTGGTATTAACTGCCAGCATATCCTGGCTGTCCAACTCATTTCTTATATCTTCCAGTGCCTGCTGCAGAGAAAAATCATCTTTTCCATAGAGTATGTAGAGCAAGTTCTATACCCCGCTACATTGTATCATAGACAAAGCACTTGATTTTGCCTTCAGTAGTGGCTATACTCAATTAGTTGACTGAAACATGGGGATTCTCCAACCACACTGTCAGCCCAGATACACGCACCAATAGCTATTTCAATTATAATTATCTAGCATTCAGGAGGCAGAGATGAATTACCCTTTCAACGAGGAAACCGGTATCGAGGGCGGGAGAGAACTTGATTTAGAGATGCTCCGCGAGGATTTGATAGCCGAATTGCAGGCTATCAACCAGTATCAGGAACATATCGAAAGTCTGGAGGATGAAGAGGCAATAAGAGTCCTAGAACATATTCGCGATGATGAAAAGGAACACGTTGCTGAACTATTTAAACTGATTCAGACACTCGACCCAGCTCAGGCTGAGAAATTCAGCAAAGGAATATTGTAACCAAACAGATAGGCAATAGGGAGAATATTACTTTGAAAGTAATGGTCATCGGCGGTGGGGCTAGAGAGCATGCCCTGGCATGGAAAATCACCCAAAGTCCCAAAGTAAAGGACCTATATGTAGCCCCAGGCAATGCAGGCACATCATCCATTGCTCATAATCTGAACATCCGCCCCAATGACGTAAGAGCCTTAGCTAAAGCTGCCCAAGAAATTGGCATTGACCTTACAGTCGTTGGTCCTGAGGCGCCCCTAGCCTCAGGAATAGTGGATTACTTTGAGTGCTCAGGTCTACCTATTTTCGGACCGACCAAAGCGGCTACGCAAATAGAATCGAGCAAGGTTTTTGCCAAGGAACTAATGCAAAAATATGACATCCCTTGTCCCAATGGCATCACCTTCTCCAGCTACCCCGAAGCCAAAAGATATCTTGAGTCTCAGCGAATGCCAGTCGTAGTCAAAGCTGATGGTCTGGCAGCCGGCAAAGGAGTAACCGTAGCCAGTTCAAAAGAAGAAGCCATAAAAGCTCTATCGGATATTATGGAGGCTAAGATTTTCGGTTCTGCTGGCAACAGAGTGTTGATTGAGGAATGCCTGACTGGCAAAGAAGTAAGCCTGTTAGCCTTCACCGACGGTAAGACCGTTATTCCCATGGTTCCAGCCTGTGATTATAAGAGGGTGTTTGATAATGACCAGGGTCCCAATACCGGCGGCATGGGCAGCTATAGTCCACCCGGATTCTTTGACGCCCAGCTAACTCTGAATGTAATGAAAACCATTCTGCAACCAGCGGTCAGGGCAATGACACAAGAAGGTACACCCTACAAAGGGGTGCTTTACGCCGGTCTGATGATAGCCGACAACATGCCAAAAGTGTTAGAATTTAATGCCAGGTTTGGCGACCCAGAGACACAGGTGATTTTACCTCGCCTGCAGACCGATTTAGTGGACATCTTCCTGGCTATAGTGGATAATAGGCTCAGCGAAGTGGCTGTAGACTGGAACAATGACGCCTGTGTTGGTGTGGTGACTGCATCAGCCGGATATCCCGGAAGCTACAAAACAGGCTTTCTCATTACAGGACTGGACAAAGTAGATGAAAAAATTCTGGTCTTCCACGCCGGAACCAAGCTCGGTGATAATTCACAAGTATATACCGACGGAGGACGAGTGCTCACGGTAACAGCCAGTGGTAAATATATGGCTGAAGCCAGAGCCAAAGCCTACCAGAATCTGCCCCGTATTCACTTCGATGGCTGTCACTATCGCAAAGATATCGCAGCTAGGGAGGTAAGCTAAATGCCATTATTAGGCATAGTCATAGGTAGTAAAAATGACGAGCCGCTAATACAGCCGGGCTTGGATATATTGCAGCAACTAAATATCAAATATGACTTGTCGGTATTATCGGCACACAGAAACCCGGATAAGGTTCGTGAATACGCTTCTAAGGCTAAAGCAGAAGGGATAGAAGTCATTATAGCTGCTGCTGGTGCTGCGGCACATCTTCCTGGAGTCCTGGCTAGCTGGACAACATTACCGGTCATCGGAGTGCCGCTACCTACCAGCGAGCTCAAGGGTATTGACTCGCTTTACTCAATAGTACAGATGCCAGCCGGAGTACCTGTGGCATGTGTCGGCATAGGCACGCCGGGCGCTAAGAATGCCGCCCTGTTGGCTGCCCAAATTCTGGGTATAAAACATAAAGAAATAAAAAATGCCTATGAGAAATACAAGCAGAAATTGGCTGAGACATAAACTCGGGGAGAAAGAAACATGATTGAGCGCTACTCCCGACCACAGATGAAAGAAATATGGTCTGAAGAAAACAAGTTCAATAAATGGCTTCAGGTCGAGACAGCTGTCTGCGAAGCCTGGGCAGAGGTAGGCACTATCCCCAAAGAAGCTATTCCAAAGATAAAGAAGGCACGTGTTAACCTGGGGCGCGTTGCTGAAATCCTCAAGGTGACCCACCACGATGTAACCGCTTTCCTGCAAGCAGTGGCTGAAGGACTTGGTGAAGAGTCTCGCTTTGTCCACCTCGGTCTTACCTCCTCTGATATCATTGATACTGCCCTAAGCCTTCAATTGAAAGAGGCTGCAAAACTCCTGTCGCAAGACATTGACCAGCTCATTGCCGTCCTTCAAGATAAAGCCATCGAGCACAAGCACACAATAATGATAGGGCGGACTCATGGTGTTCATGCCGAGCCTATAACCTTTGGACTCAAGCTGGCTCTATGGTCACAGGAGATGAAACGCAACGCCGCTCGTTTGGCTGAAGCCGAAAAGACAATCAGCGTGGGCAAAATATCCGGAGCTGTAGGAACCTATGCTACTGTGCCACCTGAGGTTGAAGACAAGGCTTGTGACAGACTAGGGCTTGTTCCAGCGCCCATATCGAGCCAGATTATCCAGCGCGACCGCCATGCTCAGTTTGTCACCACGTTAGCCATAATCGCCAGCTCTTTGGAAAAATTCGCTACCGAAATCAGAGGTCTGCAACGAACCGAGGTATTAGAAGCCGAAGAGCCATTCGCATCCGGGCAAACCGGCTCCTCAGCTATGCCACACAAGCGCAACCCAGAACTCTGTGAACGCGTCTGTGGTCTGGCACGGCTAGTAAGAGGTTATGCCTTGACTTCCATGGAAAATATCGCGCTGTGGCATGAGAGGGACATCAGTCATTCCTCCAATGAACGCATCACCTTTCCCGACTCCTGCCTGGTTCTGGATTACATCCTGAACATCTTCACTTCAGTAATGAGAGGGCTTCAGGTCTATCCTGAAAACATGCGCCGAAACCTTGAGACCACCCAGGGATTGGTCTTCTCCCAACGAGTGCTCATAGCTCTAATAGATAAAGGGCTTAGCCGTCAAAAAGCCTACGAGCTAGTTCAGCGAAATGCCATGCAAGCATGGAAAAGTAAAACCAGTTTTTTAAAGTTGCTCGGAGCTGACCCCGAGATAATGGATAAATTATCCAATTCAGAACTGGAGACTCTCTTCGACTACAACTACTTCACCAGACATGTAGACAAGATATTTCAGCGACTAGGTCTAACCGAGAAAAAGAGAACTAAAGCGACTAAAGCGGTAGAGCTGTCGCCCTAGGTGCTCTGAACCGAGGAGTATTATGTCAATAACTCTATATGAGGCAAATTTATCCCTTCCACTATTCTGTCGGGGAAAAGTGCGAGACAGTTATGACCTGGGCGATAAACTGTTAATAGTCTCTACAGACCGACTCTCCGCCTTCGATGTTGTGCTGCCTGACCCCATTCCCAAAAAAGGCAGGGTGCTAAATCAGATATCATGCTTCTGGTTTGAAAAGACAAGCCAGGTTATGACTAACCACCTCATAACGCCGATAAATACGTTGGATTCACTAAAGCAATATTTCCCACCAAATAACACACCGCCAGATTATCTTGTCGGTCGGTCTATGATTACCATCAAAGCTGAGCGCGTCCCTGTTGAGTGTGTGATTCGGGGCTATATCTCAGGTTCAGCCTGGGCAGAATACAAACAAACCGGCACTATATGTGGCATGCCAACACCCAAAGGACTGCAAGAAAGCCAGGAATTGCCCGAACCCATATTCACCCCAACCACTAAAGCCGAGTCTGGACATGATGAGCCTCTCAGTAAAAAAGAAATGGAAAACCTGATAGGGAAATCCACAGCTCGTGAGCTCGAGGAAAAAAGCCTGGCTGTTTACCAATACGCCCAAGATTACGCGCGAGGACAAGGCATTATTGTCGCCGATACTAAGTTTGAGTTCGGCTTTGTTGATGGTAAACTTATTCTGATTGATGAACTACTTACGCCAGATTCAAGCCGCTTCTGGGATATTGCTCAATATACTATTGGACGTTCTCAACCCAGCCTCGACAAGCAGCCAGTTCGCGATTGGCTGGTAGCCGCGGGCTGGAATAAAGAGCCACCGGCACCAAAGCTGCCGCCCGAAGTAATTGAGGCCACCACTCGACGATACGTTGAAGCATACGAACGCCTGACTGGAAAGAAGCCGTAAAAATGTATTTAGCCAAAGTCTATATAACTCTCAAGCCGACGGTGAACGACCCTCAAGGACTGACCATAAAAGGGGCGCTGCATAACCTGGGCTTTACCTCAGTTGAAGATGTACGCGCCGGCAAATATATCGAGGTACAAGTCAAGACAAACGACCTAACCAAAGCCAAGGAGCAGGTGGACGAGATGTGTCGCAAGCTCCTGGCTAATCCGGTCATCGAAAACTATCGCTTTGAGCTGGAAAAACTGATTCCGTAGACCTCTAGATAATATTGGCGAACTGCCGATGTATATATGAAACTCGTCAAACAAACCAGTTTAGGCAAACTTGTAACTTTGCCCCCGACCTGTATTGAACCTTTAGATATCTCCCAGCTCTGCCGGCAAAGCCATTAGCCACATCTACGGAATCTCTCCCGAATAAGACCACCATAAAACTGAGAAAGCCGAGGCTTACCCTCGACCTTCTCAATAGCTGCGTTAACATCAAGCGAGAAAATCTCGCTTTTTTAGAAAAACCTACCTGATTAAACATGTAGAACTATAAACGGACTGTCTATGGAGCTGATACCGTAATCGGACTAGCCACATAGTTATTATTCTCGTTGGATTCACCCACCGCATTAGTCCGGTCCACCAAAATGCCAATGTAGTAACTCCCAGGCGATGTCCCAGCCGGGATTGCCAGTGTCGGTCCACCCCAATTAAACTGAGCGCCTGGAGCTAGACCACTGTTTGAATTCCCGGTTATATAGACGTCACCTGCCGTGATGACCGGATCGGTGGACAGATAGAACCCGTTAGAGAAAGAACCTGAAGCAGCAGTCCCTTGATTCTTGACCGTCCAGCCAGATAAGCTTACACTCCCCCCTGGAACCACTGCCGACGGAGCTAAAGTTGGGTTCCCGGTGGTGATCGTAAGGTCAGGTAGAAGAGATGGAACTGATACCGTAATCGGACTAGCCACATAGTTATTATTCTCGTTGGATTCACCCACCGCATTAGTCCGGTCCACCAGAATGCCAATGTAGTAGCTCCCTGGCAATGTCCCAGCCGGGATTGCCAGTGTCGGTCCACCCCAATTAAACTGAGCGCCCGGGGCTAGACCACTGTTTGAATTCCCGGTTATATAGACGTCACCTGCCGTGATGACCGGATCGGTGGACAGATAGAACCCATTAGAGAAAGAACCTGAAGCAGCAGTCCCTTGATTCTTGACCGTCCAGCCAGATAAGCTTACACTCCCCCCTGGAATCACTGCCGACGGAGCTAACGCTGGATTCCCGGTGGTGATCGTAAGGTCAGGTAGAGGAGATGGAGCTAATACCATAACAGAAATAGTAAGACTATACCAACCGGAAGCATTGCTTGCCGTCAAGGTATAATTTGTGCTCATTGCCGGTGATACAGACACAGTCCCTGTAGAGCCAACATTACCTACACCATTGTCAATCGTCACTGACGTCGCATTTGATACATCCCAGCTCAAGGTAGTAGAACCGCCGCGGCAGATATAATAGGTGGATTAGCTGTGAAATAATTGACCACCGGTAGACCGGTAAATGGTGATGGCGTTCCCGAAACTGTAACCTGCGTCATTGCTGTAGTGGTTCCAGCCTCATTTGTAGCCGTCAGGGTATAAGTAGTGCTCGCCGCTGGTGAGACCAGCGTGGTTCCAGAAGAGGCAAAGGTACCCACACCAGGAGCAATAGACACAGATGTCGCATTTGACACATCCCAACTCAAAACAACCGCACTACCAGCAATAACACTAGACGGACTGGCGGTAAAAGAATTGACCACCGGTAGACTAGTAGCAGGTACCGATGCACCGGAAACTATAACCTGAGCCGTAGCCGTAGCACTCATCCCAGCTGCATTAGTAGCTTTCAGGGTATAAACAGTAGTGGCACTCGGCACTACGGCTCTCCTACCAGTCAAAGCCACGTTACCTATACCCTGGTCGATACTGACTGTCGTCGCCCCAACAACACTCCAGCTAAGTGTCGAAGATTCACCAACGGCAATGGTTGGTGGGTCAGCACCAAAGGAGCTTATGACCGGCGACTCAGCACTAGTGGTGACTGTAAGCCCTGTCATATCACAGGCAGCCGTAAACATCACCAGTACCAGAAGCAAAGGAATTAATCTTCTCATTTTTCACTCCCACAATTAATTTAAACGCTCAAAAACAATAAACTAAGCAAGTCGTCATTAGTACACATCAACGCCGATATTCAATAGTAAGCTTGGTTCGACCCTCTCCTAATCCCACATAGTCAGCCTGATTATTATAGAAATTAGGTTTTTCAAATTGAAAGCGGAGCTGAAAACGAGAGCTTCCAGCATCAACTCGGCTCTGAATAGCATTAACCAGCACATAAGAAGTGATGGGCGCTGACGGTGGTACGGGAATGGTATATATAGCTCCAAGCACTGGACCAATAACGAAATCGCTAGCACTTAAAGTCTTGTATTGACAATCGTAAACAAGAAGCATACTGAGTTTATTAAATGGGTCGCCATAAATAGCAGCAGCAGTCAAATCAAGCGTGGCTGATGTAATGGTGGCATCTCTCGGTATCATAGAAATATCGAAGCTCACAAAGCCCTGTATAGCCGTGCCCGACTGTGTATCACCTACATCAGGTTCCTGCCCAACATAGCCATCTCGTCTTACCTGTCCATCCTCTGCAGCAATAGAATACAATTCCACTTTATCAGGAAGTGATTCAAAAATCACAACCTGCGCCGTAGCCCTCACGGTGCCAACCACATTGGTAGCTGTCAAAGTATAGGTTGTGGTCGTGGACGGTAACACCACCCTGTTCCCGCTCAAGGCAACGTTGCCTATATCCGGGGCTATACTTACAGTTGCAGCCCCGGTAACATTCCAGCTAAGCGTCGAAGACCCGTGTGGAGCAATCTTCCCAGGATTGGCAGAAAATGAGGTCACCACAGGCTGTCCAACCTCTTTAGGAATAACAATTACGGTCGTCAAAACCTCATTTGACCACTCCCCCGCATCGTCTTGAACTTTGAACCAAACTGTGTGCGTTCCTTGCGATAGAGATGAGGTTTTAAAACTCGCCAAAGTGCTCAAATCCCCGTCCAGGCTGGAACGCCAGTTATAAGCGGCTATGCCGCCATCGGGGTCAACACCATGACCAGTGAAACTCACCGTCTGACCCAAAGTGGTATTGGCTGGAGACACCAAATCAATATAGGCTGCCGGCGGTTGATTTGACACCGGCGCAGCAGGCAGGCAACTAACAGCCACAGCCAAAGCTATAACGACTGGAAACAACAGCTTTTTCATACACTTACCTCCAAACAAAATTTAGATTGACGGAACACAACATCATAAAAGCCCTTATCATACTAAATTATAAACTTATTTCTTCTCCTTGAGCCTTCGCCTGATGGCATTCTGATATATATCTCTGAGGCTGCCACCGTGTAGTCTGAACTTTCTTCTGGCTTTCTTCTGTTGCCTTCGCTCAGATTTGTCTCTCTTTTCAACGTCATCTTCCACTTATAGTAAACCTTGTTTCAAGCTGGCAACTGGCTTCTTACTTTTTCTACAATCTTGCCCATCGTCTCACCGGCTTTAGCAGAAATAAGCGCTGAAGCTTTAGAATCCATTGGCGTAGGACTTAAATTGATGATGACCAATCTAGCTCCAGATTCAACGGCGTACATAGGCATATAAGCCGCCGGATACACCACGAGGGTAGAGCCGATGGCGATAAAAAGGTCACAATGTCGGGAATGATGAATAGCATCATTCAACGTCTTTTGCGGCAATGCCTCGCCAAAGAAAACGGCATCCGGTTTCAAAATACCATGGCACAGATGACAATCCGGTATTTCTTCCTTATCTAATCTCTGGAGAATATCATCAACAGGAAAGCGACTATCGCATCCCATGCAGCGCACGAATTTCATATTTCCATGCAGTTCAAAGACTTTATCTGGGGAATTACCCGCCTTTTGATGGAGATTGTCAATATTTTGTGTGATGACACAGGTCAGCTTACCAAGCTTTTCAAGTTCCGCAACAGCATGATGGGCTTGATTTGGCTCAGCGTCTTTCAGAAGGCTACCTTCAGCCAGCATTTGCCACTGCAGTCTCCTGGTCTTTTCGCTGCTCATGAATTTCTGAATAGTAAAATCATCCGGGTCAAACTTGGTCCAGATTCCACCAGGACTGCGAAAGTCAGGTATGCCCGACTCTGTGCTGATGCCAGCTCCAGTAAAAACTACAACACGCTTAGCCCCCAGCACAAAGGCAGCCACCTTATCAACTAGATAAGCTAAATCTCTTGCTTCCAGAGCTTGCCCCTACCTCTATAATATTATAGCTCAATGCTAAATGGGTTTTGCCAAAATGTCAAGATGTTTCCCCCAAAATCGATAGACATAACCTAAGGCTATCGCTATACTAAGCAAAAAATCAGGTTGTCTGAGAAAACAATGAGTACTCCAAAAGCCAAAGATATAAAAACCTCTGTGCAAAGTCGCTTAAAAACTAAGTTTGTGGGCAGAGAGCTACACTATTACCATCACCTCGCCACAACCATGGAGGCAGCCAAGGAACTGGCTAAAAAAGGCTCCCCTGAGGGCGCTACAGTCATAGCCGGCACACAGACAGCAGGTAGAGGGCGAATCGGTAGAACCTGGCTGTCGCCCGAGGGCAGCCTGGCTATGTCAATTATGCTCAAGCCTTCTCTGGAGAAGCTGCCACAGCTTATCATGATAGCTTCCCTGGCTGTGGTCAGGGCTATTAAGAATGTTGCTGGCATCGAGGCACGTATCAAATGGCCAAACGACGTACTAATTAAAGGCAAAAAGGTCTGCGGCATACTTATAGAAAACGAGGTCAAGGGGAACAAAGTAAACTTTGCCATTATAGGCATAGGCATAAATGTTAATCTCGACCCTCTGGCTTTTCCCGAAATCGCAGAGATAGCTACCAGCCTGTCCCATGAGCTGGGGGCAGAAATATCAAAAATCGAGCTTATCAGCACACTGCTATTTGAATTTGAGCAGTTGTATTTAAAAGCCCAAGCTGGAACACCTCTATATAGAGAATGGCAGGAAAACATGGAGACATTAGGCAGATGGATACAGGTTAAAACCGGAAAAACCGTGGAACAGGGCAAAGCTGAAACGGTTACCGAAAAAGGTAACCTCATGCTGCGCCGTATTGACGGCAGCCTCGCCGAAATCGTGGTCGGCGATGTTACGGTGATAAAAGAATAATCTACCCCATGCCCCTTTACATCGGCAGGGGGTAAAGTCTAACTACTTCTTAGGTTGACCGAGCTTGCCCAGCATAGGAGTTATCAAATCTATGGGCAAGGGAAATACTATTGTATTAGTCCGTTCGGTAGAAATCGTGGTCAGAGTCTGTAAATAGCGAAGCTGCATAGCGGAAGGTTGACTGGCAATGACTTTGGCTGCCTGAGCCAGCTTTTCCGCAGCTTGGGCTTCACCCTCAGCGTGCACAATCTTAGCTCGCCTCTCTCGCTCAGCCTCAGCCTGAGCTGCCATCGCCCGCTGCATCGTATCGGGCAGCTGAACATCCCTGACCTCTACCATGCTCACTTTTATCCCCCACGGCTCTGTCCCCTCATCAATAAGTGTCTGGAGCTTTTCATTTATCTTATCCCGATGTGCCAGCAGGTCTTCGAGGTCAGATTGCCCCACCACATTCCTCAGTGTGGTCTGTGAAAGCAACGATGTGGCTCTAATATATTGTTCCACATTAAGCACAGCATCTTCAGGCTTCATAACCCTGAAATAGACAACAGCATCGACTTTAACAGTGACCGTATCCATGGTGATACATTCCTGGGTCGGGACATCCATGGTAACAACACGGAGGTCAACCTTCACCATACGTTCGATAAACGGAATTAGAAAGATGAGCCCGGGTCCTCTCACACCAACATATCGTCCCAAGCGAAACACGACCCCACGCTCATACTCATTAACAATTCTGATAGCTGCTGCCAGAATTATTATGGCAAATATGACAATAGCAAAAATAATGATTAAATCCATCTTTTCCTCCCTTTAAATTTCCTTTGAGCCACTAACAGTCTCAGTCCTTCGACCTTGGTTATCGTCACCTCCTCTCCTGGTTCTACTATGCCGTTGTCAACTACGGCTGTCCACAGTTCGCCATCAACAAGAACTTTGCCCTTTGGAGCAAGCGCCGTTTTGACTGTAGCCACCTTACCTATCAATCCCTCAGCACCGGTTGCTATGCGCCTTCTCTGACCTCGAACCACAGCGCCGACAATGAAGACTATGAAAGCAGCTATTAAGACAGTTACTACGGCAATTAAACCCCTGTTTACATGCATTTCTGGCGAACTATTACTGAACAAAATAAGAGACCCTATAATCAAAGAAACGACCCCCCCAGCTGTAAGTATACCAAAAGTCGGCGTGAAAACCTCAGCCACAAATAACCCAAAGGCAAGCAGTATAAGCAACACACCAGCCCAATAAGCATTGAGCACACCCAGGGAATAGAAAGCCAAAAAAAGGCACAGTCCACCGACTACTCCGGGGAATATCAACCCTGGATTTGAAATTTCAGTAATCAAGCCTATCGTCGCCAGACTGAGCAGTATGTAAGCGATATTAGGGTAACTGATGACATGCAAGAAGCGTTCGATAGGATTCATCTCATTCCTAGACAGCGTATAATCAGAAGTATCGATAATGACCTCCCTGCCGCTGGCTAAAGCTACTTTCCTGCCGTCAAGTTGACGAACTAGGCTATCTAGGTCATCAGCCTGGAAATCGATAAGTTTTGCTTCTAACGCTTCGGAGGCAGTAAATGACTTGCTCTCTGTAACTGCTAACTCAGCTTGCTGGGGGTCACGACCTCGCATCTCAGCAATACTTCTAATCCAGGCGGAGGAATACTCTGTCACCTTCTTTGACACCTCTTCGGGCATCTCCTCGCCGACAGTTACCGGATGAGCGGCTCCTATGCTAGTACCCGGTGCCATAACCGCTACATGCGCGGATATAGTTATGAAAGTCCCGGCTGAAGCTGCCCAGCCGCCACTGGGCGAGATATAAACCACAATTGGCACTTTGGCATTCAGAATCCGCTGCACAATATCCTCCGTGGCATTTAGAAGTCCTCCGGGAGTATCTATTTCAATGATGCAGGCAGCACTCCCATTAGCCTCAGCTCGACTGATACCACGGTCTAAGTAGTTGGCAACGACAGGAACGATGGTGCCGTCAACCCGGAGAACCTGTATGTCCGATGAGCCAGCACCATATACGCTAGAGATGAAGGCTATAACCCACAAGCTTGCCAGGAAAAGAATATAGCTAAATCTAAGTATAGATTTGAGCATCTGAAACTAGAACGACTCAATTATAATTTAATTCGATAACCTACAGCAAACAGCTTGTCCGCAGGCGACATTGGTTACAGAGATAGGTTCCGAGATTCTTCACTTCGCTCAGAATGACAATTCGGATTAGCAGGCATTTCACAACAAACTTAAATTGAAGCCGAAAGCTCGTTAGTGTAGAATAGGTCAATCTAGCTAAGGTCTAGAATTATGACAAGTCAAAAATGTAAAGGGGCTCGAGATTCACTTCCCCAAGACACAGAGGCATTTCGTTACATAGAGAATGTCTTTCGGAAGTCGTGCCTCAGTTGGGGCTACCGAGAAGTCAGAACTCCGACTCTAGAATACCTGCACCTGTTCACAGCCGCCGGTACGCTTACTCCCAATATGTTGAGCAGAGTATATTCTTTTCTCGACTGGGATGGTTGGAGCGGCGAAAGAGTCGTGTTGAGACCAGACGGCACAATACCCGTCGCCAGACTATACATTGAAAACCTGCAGCAACAGGAAATAGCCAGGCTTTTCTATGTCACCAACGTTTTCGCTTTCGAAGAGACGGGGAGAGAAAACAGAGAAAAATGGCAATGCGGAGTGGAATTAATAGGCATCAATAAGCCAACGTCAGACGTAGAATTAATACTTCTGGCTATCGAAACGCTACGCAACTTAGGTATTAGCGATATTCAAATACGACTATCTCACGCTGGAGTATTGAAAGCTGTGCTCAAAGAATTGAAGCTAAATCCCGACGAAGAAGGCAAGCTATTGGACCAGATTCTTGACGGCAACTGGCAAGTGCTGGCAAAAGCAAAACCAAAAAATTCCGAGATTAGCCGACTGATATCATTATTCCTGGATTTAAGAGGAAAAGCCAGCAGTTTTCTGGAGAACTTAAAGGCTCTACCTCAGATTCCCTCAAAACTGAAGCCAGCACTGGACAACTTCGCTGAAATCGCCAATCTCCTTGATGTCCTAGGCTGTAATTACCAGATTGACATCACCTCCACACCAGGCTTCGAGTATTACACCGGACTATGCTTTCAGTTTTCAGCCAAAGGTGACAAAATAGGCAGCGGCGGTAGATATGACAACCTCATCCCGCTGATAGGCGGGAAGGACACGCCAGCTTGTGGTTTTGCTCTCTATGTCGACCCTCTTGTTAATTTGATTCAGACACAAGCCGAACAGAAGGCGGAACAAGGAATTATGATTAGATGCGACATGAAGACACCGGAATCAATACGAGCTAGTTTTCAATTAGCCGAGTCATTCCGCCAGGCGGGATATGTGGCTGAGCTTGACTTCAGCGGTCGCCAGTCAGACCGACGCTGGATAGTTTCCGCCCAGGGAAAACCATCGCCTTTTACTATTATTGACCAAACCCAAAACCGGAAGAAAGAGGCATCTTCAATCGACGATGTTATCAAAACGGTAGGAGGCTCGACATAACTTGCTAAACGGAAACCGGTCTGATTACATTAAGATGGCTCTGCCAAAAGGAAGGCTCATAGCAGCTACCACTTGCCTATTGAAAGAGACGGGGCTTGAGTTCAAGGACTATACCCCAGAAACGCGAGTTTATAGATTAAAATCAACAAAGTTACCTCATCTTTCAGCCAAGGTATTTCAGGAAAAGGATATACCCATCCAGATAGCTGTAGGTAATTACGATTTAGGCATCTGCAGCCTGGACTGGATTGAAGAACTTTTGGCTAAATACCCAACCAGTGCTCTGCTTAAAGTAGCCGATTTGGAATATGGTAAAGGAAACCTGTATCTAGCCACCAGTCGCTATGGCAATATATCCAGCCTCCAGGATTTGTCCGCCGGGCAATATAGCTGGCGAATAGTGTCTGAGTATCCCAACCTGGCAGAGATTGCAGCTCTAAATCTCAGGTTAAAGAGATTCAGGATATTCCCGGTATGGGGAGCCGCTGAAGTATATCCGCCGGAGAATGCCGACATGGTTCTGCTATGGGCAGAAAAAGAGGATGAGATAAAAGCGCAAAGCTTAACTCCACTGAAAACTCTGCTCCCCTCTAATGCCTTCCTTATCGCTAATCAAGAGAGCTGGCAAAACAAAAACATTAGCCAGATAATAGCCTATTTCAGCCAGGGTCTTGAAATGAAAGACAAGCCATGGTTAAAAATCAAACCTGAACTTACAAAAAGCACCAACAATTTTCGCCCTGATTTCAGCCAAGAAAAAATCTGGCTGGCTCTTCCTGACGGACACCAGCAATCACCGACCGCAGAGCTCCTTAGCAAAGTTGGACTGGAGCTGCAAGGCTATTCGGAAAACGGAGTGAACAGGCGTCCACGTTTCAATATGGATTGGGTAAATGTTAAGGTTATCAGACCACAAGACATGCCACTCCAAGTAGCCAATGGGAATTTCGACCTGGCTATAACAGGTAAGGACTGGCTACTAGAACATCTCTGTCGTTTTCCTTCAAGCCCAGTTACAAAGCTGTTAGACCTCGGCTTCGGTCAGGTAAAAATAGTGGCGGTAGTTAGCCAGGATTTATCCATGTCTAATATCGATAGCTTAAAGCGGTCAATACAGGCTGGTAAGTTATCCCCGCTCAGAGTAGCCTCTGAATACATAAACATCGCCGATAAATACCTCCGTGATAACCATGTCAGCCAGTATCAACTAATTCCCACCTGGGGAGCCAGCGAAGCCTTCTTGCCCGAAGATGCCGACCTGCTTATAGAAAACACTCAGACTGGGAAGACCTTGGCTAAGCACAATCTCAAAATTATAGACACCATTTTCGAATCAACGGCTTGCCTTATCGGCAACAAGAACAGTCTGGAATCATCATCCAGAAAAGAGAGGATAGCCTCGCTGGTGAGAATCTTCAGCCGGGCGGTCGAGAGTAATTAAAGTGAAAATAGTCAAAAGTTTTCAAAAGGCAAAACCCCTATTAATCAGAGAAATCCCCACGTATGGACTCCCCACACCACCAAAGCCTAAAACAAGAATAAAGGACGAAGAGCCATCACCGGAGGAGATAGTCCAACGCATACTTGTCAATGTGCGGGACAAAGGTGATAAAGCGCTTTTCAGCTACACCAAGAAACTGGACGGGGTTGAACTTAGCTCGTTGGAGGTGAGTAAAAGCGAGATTTCGGACGCCTACAAGAAGGTGGACAAGAAGCTGGTTTCGGCGCTTAAACTAGCAGCAAACAGAATAAAGCAGTTTCACTCCATGTGTAAACAGGGAATCGAATCTAGCTTCCTCAGTCAGGGTCTGGGGCGACAAATCAGTCCACTAAACAAGGTGGGTATTTATGTACCCGGTGGCACTGCTGCTTATCCATCTACTGTGTTGATGACCGCTATCCCAGCCCGCGTAGCCGGAGTGAAAGACATAATCTTAGTCACACCACCAAAGAAAGATGGCACAGTTCCACCAGCGACCTTGGTAGCAGCCGATATCGCCAGGGTCAATCGCATCTTTAAGATAGGCGGGGCTCAGGCTATTGCCGCCCTGGCTTTTGGCACCGAATCGGTCCCACAGGTGGACAAAATTTGCGGTCCGGGCAACATTTTCGTGGTTACAGCTAAAAGAATGGTCTATGGAATAGTAGCTATAGAGAGCCTTCCGGGTCCCAGCGAGATTATGATTATAGCTGATGATACTGCCAATGTCTCTTTTTGCGCCGCCGACCTTATAGCTCAAGCTGAGCATGACTCCCAGTCATCAGCAATCTTAATCACCACATCAGCTAAATTAGCCGAGGATGTCGCCAGCGAGATAAAGAAACAGTTAGCAAAATTGGAACGGCAAACCATCGCCGCTGAAGCTCTAAAATCACAAGGCATGATAGTCATAGTCAACAATCCTGATGAAGCTATCGAGCTGGTCAACCTGTACGCACCGGAACACGTATCACTGATGCTGCGCAATGCTGTCATCTACATCCCAAAAATCATGAACGCCGGCTGTATCTTCATCGGCAGCAGCTCTCCGGTAGCACTGGGTGATTATATTGCCGGACCGAGCCATGTACTGCCTACAGGCGGCAGTGCTCGTTTTAGCTCCCCGCTAGGCATAGAAGATTTCATCAAGGTTACCAATATCATCGCCTTAGATAAAGCTGCCGGGAAAGAACTAGGACAAACAGCCATAACCATAGCTGAGGCTGAAGAACTGAAAGGTCATGCTCAAGCGATCAGAATAAGATTCAATAACAAGAAAGAGCCGAAATGATTCCGCCTGAAGATATCGAAAGACTAATAAGACCTGAGTTCAAAAACATGGAGGCTTATACACCAATTGAGCCAACCGATATATTGAGCCAGCGTATTGAGATTCCACAGGAAAAGGTCATCAAACTCGATGGCAACGAAAACCCGTACGGTTGCTCAGCCAGAGTAAAACAGGCTCTAGCCAATTATGCCCATTATCATCTCTATCCCGACCCCGAACATAGAGAGCTAAGAAAGGCACTGGCAGAATACACCGGGATAAGCTCGGAATATATCCTGGCTGGTAGTGGCAGTGACGAACTCATAGACCTCATTCTGCGTCTATTTGTTGAGCCCGGAGACAAGGTAATCAATTGTCCACCGACCTTTGGCATGTACCCCTTCAGCACCGATGTATGTGTCGGCAAAGTGGTCAATATACCACGGAAGCAAGATTTCTCCGTCAATGTCTCCGCGATAGAAGAAGCCATAGACAAGCGAACAAAGGTTGTTTTTATCGCCTCACCAAACAACCCATCGGGTAATATAACCCCTGAACAGATAATCCTTGAGCTTTTAAACAGCGGCATTGTCGTGGTAATTGATGAAGCCTATTTTGAGTTCAGCAACGTAACGGTAGCATCGTTGGTTCCAAAGTACTCAAATCTAATAGTGCTTCGTACTTTCAGTAAATGGGCGGGGCTGGCTGGTCTAAGGGTCGGCTACGGCATCTTTCCCACTAAAATAGTTAAATATCTCATGAAGATAAAACAACCATACAATGTAAACGCTGCGGCTCAGGTGGCAGCATTAGAATCGCTGAAGGACATGAGCTATCTGCGCGGCACGATTAAAGCTATTATAGATGAGCGGGAACGGCTGTTAACCAAGCTTAGCCAGCTAGATTGGCTAAAAGTTTATCCATCTCAAGCTAACTTTATCCTTTGCTCGGTGCTAAATGGGAAGGCAAAGGCGATATATGAAGGACTGCAAAAGAAAGGCATCTTCGTTCGCTACTTTGATACACCACGGTTAAAAGACTGCTTGCGTATCAGCGTGGGCAAGCCTGAACATACTGATGCCCTTATTGCCGCGCTAAAAAAAGATAGGTTAATGTGGCATCTATCGAAGAGAATAAAGAGAGGTTGAGAAACATGGCTGAAAGAAAGGCTACAGTTACCAGAGAAACTAAAGAGACTTCAGTGAAAGTAGAGCTGAAAATCGATGGCAAAGGACAGTTCGAAATCACCACCGGAATCAGGTTCTTCGACCACATGTTAAGCCAACTGGCTCAGCATGGAATATTCGATATCAAACTGTCAGCTACAGGAGCTGACCAGCACCATGTAGTGGAAGATGTAGCCATCTCCTTAGGCAAAGCTTTCAATCAAGCTCTGGGGGACAGAAGCGGCATAGTCAGGATGGCTCATGCCGTGGTACCTATGGATGATACCCTGGCTATGGTAGCCCTTGACATCGGAGGCAGAGGCTATGCAGTGTTTGAAGCTTCCTTCAGTGACACCAACATCGAAAAAATGCCCGCTGACCTGGTTCGCCATTTCTTCGTCTCATTCGCCTCTGAAGCGAAGCTCAATGTCCATGCCAAAGTCCTCAGCGGTATCGATGACCATCACAAAGCCGAAGCTCTGTTTAAAGCTCTAGCCCGGGCACTTGATACCGCAACCCGCCTAGATGAACGAATAACTGGCAGAATACCCAGCACCAAGGATACCATCGAGAGTTAAGGTCAGCTGGCAAAAAGCGGCAGTAATCCAGTTTTAATCTGGTCTTCCAGATACTGTATTGCCCAATCTACAAGCTCGTCATTTTCGAGCTCAAGCTCAAAGTCTGGCGTCAGTCCAACCTCGTCTATTGGTCTGTCTAACGGAGTCAACCAGCGATAAGCAGTTATATGCAAAGCCGACTTGTCACTGAGTTCGCGGACAATCTGAACACTGCCCTTGCCAAAAGTCTGGCTACCGGCTAATTTAGCCCGGCCGTAGTCCTGAAGAGCGCCAGCCACTATCTCACTGGCACTAGCGCTACCTTGATTTACCAGGACTATGAGCGGCAGATGGGTGGCTATGCCACCTTTTTTCACCGGCACGACAGTTTGATTTCCTTCGCCATCCACAACCCTAGCCACCAACCCCATAGCCAGAAATTGACTGGCGACATCAGCAGATGCATTAAGCAGACCACCGGGATTATTGCGGAGGTCGAGGATAATGCCCTTGGCTCCCTTACTGATAGCATCTTCTAGAGCAACCTGTAAGTCACCGCCGGTAGATTTCAAAAATTGTGTAATCTTGATGTAGGCAATATCACCGCGCATCTCCAAAGAAACGCTTTTCTCTGTTATCACATCCCGGGTTATCTGAATCTCCACCGGTTCAATTGCTCCTTCATGAAGTACAAGAAGCTTGACTGAAGTACCCTTCGGTCCCCGGATTTTAAATGTGGCATCGATAAGACTCATGTTAGAAGTAGATTGACCATCGATCTCGAAAATCTTATCGCCAGCTTTGATACCTGCCTCCTCGGCAGGCGAATCAGCAATTGGCGCCACAACTGTCAGCTGCTTATCCTTCATGCTTATAACAGCACCAATCCCTTCAAATTTGCCCTCAAAATTGGTCAGCTCTAATTTATGAGTCTCCGGGTCAGCGTAAGAGCTATACGGGTCGAGCGACTCCATCATGCCTTTAACTGCGCCCTCGCTCAACGTCTTGGGATCCAGCTTGCTTTTATCTACATAATCCTCAGACAACTGCTGCCAAGCCTCAACAAGGATGTCAAACTCAGGAGGTAACTCACTAATATCGCTAGAGGAAGCAGTATTAGGGGAAAGAGACCTATTAGTTTCAGGTACTGTAATGGCGTCAATGATTTTCTCAGGAATAAAGTTACAGCCAGCATCCAATATCGGCAACACAAACAAAAGAATAGCCAGCAGCACAGATACAGGAGCAGCTTTTTTTATACACATGACTCGCCTCCATAAATCCAGTAAATGATAGGGAAATATGAAAGATATTGTAGCAGTTTGCAGAGGAAATAAGAAATTTAAGCTTGCTGACCTTGAGCCATGGCTTGTTTAACCAACTCAAGTGTCTTATCCAAACTATCTAGGGCTAAAGACAAACCCAGTTGTTTAAGCTCGGTACGACCCAATCCTCTAAACAGACGCTGCCCAGCCACTCCTGCCATCTCGTCATAAAGGGCGGGCCAATCAGAACCACGTCGCTCCACACAGAACAAAATAAAATCACGTAGTTGAGGGTCTAGAGAATTCATGGCTGCCCAAAAATAAAACGATATGGAGCCATAAAAAGTTTAGTAATCTCAGTGGTTGACTCAGGCAAAGCTGCTACAACTAATAAATAAAAACGGAGCATCAATGGTACTTAGGTCATCTCTTGCTAATGGTACCAATTGCCCTCCCTGAGTAGTTCTTATTCATCATGTTTTTCCTTATTGTGCTGTGGGAAAATAAGGCATAAGCAATTAGAAAAGATAACAGATGAAAGAAAAAGGCAATTTCTTGAAGATACTCCACCTTTCCCATTACAGCGAGAGTGGTTTTACTTTCCTCGAACTTATGCTAATGCTAATCATCCTTGTCAGCCTGGTTGGTTTAGCTACACTGGGCATCGTCAGATTCATTGGTAGTGCAACAGAAGAAGCGAAGGCTGCTGAGGCATACCAAGTACAGAGTAGTGTCTCTATGTATCTGGCAAACGGGTATACCATATCTGAGCCATTTGTCGTTACCCCGTCTGACCAGGGAGTCCTCGACCCTTACCTAAAAGGCAACCTGAAAAATAATTGGATTGTTGATGTTAATGGCAATGTAAAACAAGTTGATGATATTGGAGAATCGGGAAAATTAGGCACAATGAAATTAGATAGAGCCCAGCCATGAATCTGAGGTAAGAAGGAGGTAAGTGAAATGGCTGAGAACCTAGTTGGATATCCAACAAAGAGAACTAGAGACATGTAGAGAAATCCATATTTGTGGCACATCGTCATCCTTATGATAGCCTGTTCGATACTTAACTATCTGGATTTCATTCTGGACTTCATGAATATGCCGAGTCCGGAGTGGCATGTTTTCTTAATGACTCATGAACTCTGTCTGTTTTTGTTTTCAATACCTCTATTATATGCAGCATATGTGTTCGGGCTACGCGGCATATTGATAAGCAGCGTGGTTGCGAAATCTTCTTCTAAATAACCAGTGCACCTTGCACCCAGAGAATCAGGCTCAGGGGCTAGGTAAACCTATAAGCCGAGTTCTGTACTCCGAAGTAAACTTCGGAGCGGCGACCATCCATCTAGCCTTGATGTTACCATCAAGGTCAAGCGACCAACCCGGGGTTAGAGCCGGGCGTCCCTTTAGCCCCCTATTTGGTCTTGCTCCGGGTGGGGTTTACCCAGCCAGCCAGTCACCTGACTGCTGGTGAGCTCTTACCTCACCATTTCACCCTTATCCTTCCAGGGAAGGACGGTATGTTTCTGTGGCACTTTCCGTAGGGTCACCCCTCCTGGGCGTTACCCAGCACCCTGCCCGGCGGAGCTCGGACTTTCCTCCCTGATTTTTAGGTCAGAGCGGTCACCCGGTTTACTTAGCCCCGTACCCACTTTACACCCTGATTAATAAGCCGTCAAATCTAAGGAGTTTTTCGAATTGTCACCCTGAGCGCTAGCGAAGGGTCTCTAGATTTTTCACAGAGCCCGTGCTGAACGAGATTCTTCGGTCGTCCTTCCTATTCGGGAAGGATTTCCTCAGAATGACAGGCATTATCGATAAATAGGCTTAATAAACTATGCTCTTCGCCTAACAGACTTCTTCAACGCTTCCTTAGCCAGGGCATGAGCTTCGGTATTCCCATCATGTCCAACCTGGACAATGGACAGATTGGCAAATCTCTTACACAGCCCGGCAGCTTCTTTGTAAAGGGGGAGAAGGAAAATGTTCCTCACTTTATAACTACCAGCCAATTGTCTGGCTACCAACTCTGAATCCAGGTAGATGGTAACAGTGGATGGCTTGAATCTTACAGCTTCTTTCAAAGCAGCGATGAGAGCTTGATACTCCGCCTGATTATTGGTGCGCTCTCCGATATATTGAGAGAGCTTAACCAATTCCTTTTGCTTCTCATCCCTGATAACAGCTCCTATGGCTGCCGGTCCCGGATTACCCCAGGAAGCTCCGTCAACGTAGATACTAAGATGCATCTTCTGTTCTTTACAGGACTCTAGCCTAAATGGAGTATCCTGCCACAGCTACTACATTGGATTAAAGCTCCGGCTCTGGCTCGCTGCCACTCATTCATCGACAGATTGAGGTGGCAGCCATGACACCTACCTTGCGCTAACTTCACTACCGCCTGCCCCTTCCTCTGCCTTATACTCTCATAAAGCTCAAGTGTTTGCGGGGCGATTTCTGCTGTCAGTACCTGTCGTTTCCTGCTGAGGTCTGAGAGCCGACTTTTCACCTCATCTTGTCTTTGAACCAAGACTTCTTGCTCTCGCTGCCACTCTGCCTCCAATTTCTTAAGTCGTTCACTATCTGTCTTTATCTTGTCCTGTATCGTCTCTATCTCAGCCATTAAATCCAGCAGGCTATCTTCCTTTTGCCTTAACTTAGCCTTAAAAATCTCCATCTCCTTTTCAAGGCTAACCAGCTCCTTAGGGTTTTTAGTTTTACCACCGTAGAGCTTATCGTTTAGCTGTGAAATGCTACCTCTCAGGTCTTCGAGCTCCCATTCCACATCCCGCTGCTGCTTTTCCATCTCAGCCAGATGCTCCTGCTGAGCAAGAAGCTCTACTCTAGATTTAAGCAAAGTTTCACTCTCGCCTAACTGGCTACTGATCTCATCTAGAGTCTCTTGTTCCTTCTGAATGTTAAGGTCGATTTGCTGTAAATCATAGAGTAGCTTGGATAAAGTCATAACCGGGCTAATTCTACGTTAGAAGCACAAAGCCTGTCAAAGGGGAGAGACCGGCTAATGAGGGTAATCTAGAATTATCACCTGTGTGCTGGTAGGTAGGTTTGACCGAGTAACCGAAAGCTTAGCTTGAGAGACTGCCTCTTTCACCCCCACCTCTTTCAAGAACTTATCTACTGGCTCAAGCTCTTTGGTTAATGCTGCCGTCTTGTAATGCATAGGAATAACCACCTTGGGCGTTAGTCGCCTCACTATCTCAGCAGCCACCGAGCCACCTATGGTAGACACACCACCCACAGGTAAAAACAATACATCAATATCGCCCACGTCTTCTATAAGCTCAGATGAAGGCAAATGGCCAAGGTCGCCTAAATGGCACAACGCCATCCCATCCATTTCCAAGAGATAAACAGTGTTTTTGCCCAGCTTTTGACCCTGGACAGCATCATGCCAGGTAGAAATACCGGTAATAAACGTGCCCTTCAGCTCATATTCACCTGGCGCTCTGACCTCTCTGAACTCGCTGGTGATAGCCCCGGTGTAGCAATGGCCGGGATGAAAGTGGCTCAAAGTCACTATATCAGCCTGGAGTTTACCCAAAGAATAACCCAGACTCGGGTGGCATGGGTCAGTTATAATGGTAACTTCCTTACCCTTGATGCGAAAACAGGAATGTCCTAGCCATGTAATATCCAAATCAACGACCTCAACGAGAATTAGCCAAGAAGAGGTAAAGCTTTCAACCCTTAAACCGTCGGAGCAGCATCCATCCTGAAGGCAAAATCAAAGCGGCTGCAATTACCTTTATAAAATCGCCGATTATAAAGGGATAAAGCCCGGCTTGAAGCAAGCTACCCATAGGAACGAAACATGCCAACCAAGAAAGCCCACAGATATAGATAACAACGCTGCCTCCGAGCATGACTGGGATTGCTGTCCATATTCGTCTGTCCCAGCCTCTTTCAGCCAGCCAGCCAACAAGGAAAGCAGCCGCCACAAAGCCTATTAGATAACCACCCGTAGGTCCAATTAAACGAGCAATGCCCGGAGGTCCGCCTAAGGCAAACCAATATGGAATGCCGGTAGCTCCTATAGCCAGATAACTAAGCTGGCTCAATGCCCCCCGACGGCTGCCTAGAAGAGCACCAGCTAAAAGAACGGCAAAGGTCTGTCCCGTGATAGGCACCGGACCAATCCAAAAACTTATCTGGGCAAAGGCAGCAGTTAAACAAGCAAAGCCAACCACCAAAACCACATCCCAGAGAAGACCTGTCCTGGAAATGACAACATCCATAAAGGTAAGCCGAGCAGTCGACGTTTTCATCTTATACACTACTCCTTACTATCGATGACCAGAAACCAAAGTATAGCAGTGAATCAGAAGAAGGTCAACACCTCCACGTGCTTTCCCATAACTGCATTGACGCCAGACACTGGCGGCGGGTACAATGCCGATATCATGCACCAAAAAGTCACCCTGGATAACGGATTGCGCCTTCTCACCAGCGAAATGCCTCATACTCGTTCCGTCTCTGTCGTCTTTTTCACCGCCGCCGGGTCACGCTACGAGACAGAGCCCGAGGCTGGCATTTCCCATTTCATCGAACATGTTTGCTTCAAAGGCACCGAAAAGCGACGCAACTCCAAGGAAATCAGCGAAGCTATAGAAGGCGTCGGCGGCATACTCAACGGTGGCACAGATAAAGAGCTAACTACCTTCTGGTGCCGTGTAACCAGCGAGCACTTTCTTCTGGCTCTGGATGTTCTCATCGACCTTATACGACACTCCCGCTTCGATGCCGCAGACATTGACCGCGAGCGCCAGATAATCATTGAGGAAATAAATATGAGCCTCGATTCACCGAGACAACGGGTGTCTATGCTGATAGACGAGCTTATGTGGCCAGGACAGCCACTAGGACGTGACATCGCCGGCAGCAAGGAAACGGTAGCATCAATAACCCGACAACAGATGCTCGACTTTTTCTCCAAACATTATCTGCCCAACACCACAGTGGTCGCTGTAGCCGGCGATATCGAGCAGACACAGGTGCACGATGCCATCAGTCAAGCTCTGGAAGAGTGGAAGTTTAACGAGGTACCATCAGGCTTTCCCAACGAGGGTAATCAACAGGCAGCCAGGTTGAATATTGAGTTTCGAGAAACCGAACAGGCTCACCTCTGCTTAGGCGTTCCCGGAACATCATTCTTCCATCCTGACCGCTATGTCGTTGACCTACTCAGCATAATACTGGGCGAGGGTATGAGCAGCCGCCTCTTCATCGAGGTCAGGGAGCAACAAGGGCTCGCCTACGACATTCATAGCTATGCCGACCACTTTGCCGATTCAGGAGCCGTCATCATTCATGCTGGGGTCGACCCTGACCGCACGGAAGATGCAATTAAGGCAATTATTGAGCAGGTTGCCAAGCTAAAGGAACAAATATCCCAAGCCGAACTTAAAAAGGCTAAAGAGATAGCCAAAGGGCGATTACTGTTAAGCCTGGAGAGCAGCCGAAACGTTGCTGCCTGGCTGGGAGTTCAAGAGCTACTCCTCAACCGTATACTTACCACAGATGAGGTGATATCACTGGTCGAAGCTGTTACTACCGAGGACATGAAACGCGTGGCACAGCAGCTCCTGACAAGCGAAAAATTGAACCTGGCTATAGTCGGGCCTGTCAAAAACGGGGAATCTTTGACCAAGCTGCTCAAGCTTTAAGATTACTTCGCCTCTCATGCCTCTCTCAATGACAACTTAATAAAGAAAGAGCCGCCCCAACTGAGGCGGCTCTTTTTAATAGTTTTCTACCCTTTTCCTAGTATTCTGGCATCGGCGGCATCGGAGGTGTCTTTTCTTTCTCTGGGATGTCGGTCACCAGAGATTCAGTGGTCAATATCATATTAGCGATACTGGAGGCATTCTCCAGACCTGTCCTGGTAACCTTAAGCGGGTCGATGATACCTTTGGCTACCATATCGCCGAACTCGTCCTTCAAAGCATCGTAGCCAACGCCCTTCTTGCTGCGTTTGACTTTATCTACCACCACCGAGCCTTCCTGTCCGGCATTTTCAGCAATCCAGCGCAGTGGTTCCTCAAAGGCTCGCTTGAGGATGGCAACGCCTGTCGCCTCATCACCCTCAGCCTTGACCTTATCCAGAACCGGGCTAGCATTTATCAGAGCTACGCCACCGCCGGGCAGAATGCCTTCCTCAACTGCAGCCCTGGTTGCTGAAAGAGCATCTTCCACCCTGTGCTTCTTCTCCTTAAGCTCGACCTCAGTAGCAGCTCCTACTTTAATCACCGCCACGCCACCAGCTAACTTGGCTAACCTTTCCTGGAGTTTCTCTCTATCATAGTCTGAGGTGGTCTCATCGATTTGCGCCTTTATCTGCTTGATGCGAGCCTGAATAGCCTCTTCAGAGCCCTTGCCTTCGACTATGGTGGTATTGTCTTTGTCCGCAACCACCTTTCGGGCTCTGCCCAGGTCAGCCACCGTTGCTGAATCCAGCTTCCTGCCCACCTCTTCAGAGATAACCTTGCCACCAGTCAGTGTAGCTATGTCTTCAAGCATCGCCTTACGCCTGTCCCCAAAGCCTGGTGCCTTAACCGCCAGACAGTTGAGTGTACCTCTCAGTTTGTTGACTACCAGAGTAGCCAGAGCTTCGCCCTCCACATCCTCAGCGATGACCACAAAGTTCTTGGAAACTTGAAGTATCTTCTCCAGCACCGGCAGCAGCTCAGCTATAGCTGAGATCTTTTTGTCGGTAATAAGGATATAAGGGTCCTCAAGCTCTGTTTTCATCAGCTCGGGATTGGTGATGAAGTAAGGACTGATGTAACCGCGGTCGAATTCCATACCCTCGACATACTCTGTCTCAAAAAGCAAACCCTTTGATTCCTCGACGGTGATTACACCATCCTTACCTACCTTCTCCATTACCTCAGCGATGAGGTTACCCACCTCGGGGTCAGCGGCTGAAATCGTCGCCACCTGCGCCACTTGCTCCTTTGTGGTTACCGGTGTCGACATCTTCTTCAACTCACCGACCACAGCCTCTACACCTTTCTCAACACCGCGCTTGAGAGCCATAGCATCAGCCCCGGCGGCTATATTCTTGAAACCATCGGTTACAATCGCCTGAGCCAGCACGGTGGCTGTGGTGGTACCATCGCCGCACTTGTCATTTGTCTTAATTGCTGCTTCCTTAACCAGTTGCGCTCCCATATTCTCAAAGGGGTCTGGAAGCTCGATGTCTTTGGCAATGGAAACACCGTCGTTAATAACATTGGGTGCGCCGAACTTCCTGTCCAGGGCTACAGGGCGCCCTCGTGGCCCCAGAGTAACCTTGACCGCATTAGCCAGGGCATCAATACCAGCCTTTAAAGACCTCCTTGCCTCCTCACCATAAAGAATTTGTTTTGCCATCTGTTAAAACCTCCTGTTCATATTTATAAACTCTTTCTACTTAGAACTTTTCTTAGCTAAAATATCACTTTCCCTGAGAATGATAAGCTCCTCATCGTCTTCCTTTATCTCGGTGCCGCCATATTTGGCGTAAATCACTATGTCACCGACCTTCACATCCATGGCTATTCGTTTGCCGTCCTCGGTCATCCTGCCGGGACCAACGGCGATGACCTTGCCCTCCTGGGGCTTCTCCTTAGCAGTGTCAGGTAGAACAATGCCCCCCTTGGTAACCTCCTCCTTAGGGCTAGGTTTCACCACCACTCTGTCTCCTAAGGGTTCAAGCCTAGTCGCCATCTTTACCTCCTTCTTTAGATTTTAGCACTCTTGGCTTAAGACTGCTAAATATATTAGCACAATCATTTTCGTTTGTAAAGTGGGGCGGCGCAATATAACCTGCTTTTCTGTAATCGTCTCGGGCATAGTTGTTGACGACTTAGCGTTGCTCCTTGATTTTTAACACTGTAACGTGTAATATAATGGTGATATGGTTCAAAAACGAAAGAAAGTTGACTGGGACGGGCAGCGCATCCGGGCGCTGCGGCAGCACCTGAAGCTAACGCAGGCTAAGCTGGCTGAGGAATTAGGCGCCCGCCAGCAGACAATCAGCGAATGGGAGACTGGAATGTACAAGCCCCGGGGGACCTCGGCAACATTGCTCACCCTGGTTGCCGAGCGTTCCGGCTTTAAATACAAGCCAACGGCACAAAAAGAGCCGGAAGCGTGAAGCGCATCAGGTCAAAGGGGACTGCTACAGTTTTACCAAGGGGATGAAACAGCACAGCTCGATTTACAGCTTAGGCACCAGCACCCGGTCAAAGGCGGAATTCGCCGGGTTGCTTCAGAGCCACGGCATCGAAATGGTGATAGACGTTCGCCGTTTTCCCACCAGCCGCATCGACCATTTCAGGCAAGAAGCACTGAGACAATTTTTGATTGAGTTACAGATTAACTATTTGCATCTGGGAGACAAACTGGGCGGCTATCGGAGCGGCGGCTACAAGGCTTTCACCAACACCACAGAGTTCGAGCAGGGGATAAGGAGTATAGAAGAGATAGCCTCACAGAAAAAAAGTGTAATACTATGTGCCGAACGTTTGCCTTGGCGATGCCATCGCCGCTTTATTACTGCCGCACTGGAGAGAAGAGGCTGGCAGGTAGAACATATCATCGACGAAAAGCGAACCTGGATACCACCGAACCCAAAATAATTTTTTGAATATCAATACACGTAAACGTGTAGAAGAAAAATGAAGACAAAAATCACAGAAAGGCTCGTTTCCCGCATCTGGCAGCACAAGCTGGTGACCGAACTGGTTACTGACAATGGTGAACAGCTTCGCCTAATCCATCCGGGCAGAAGCAGCAGCACTTCCGGCTGCGATTTTCAGGACGCTGTCTTCGCCATCGGCGACAAGGTGATAACTGGAAACATCGAGGTGCATACCAAATCCAGCCAGTGGCAGCGCCACGGTCACCACCGAGACCCGAAATACAATGACATAGCCTTGCACATCGTATGGTGGCATGATAGCCAAACTCCTACACGTCTACATAACGGCAAAACCGTCCCCACTATTTGCCTAGGCTCCTTTTTCAGTAGCACACTAGACGAGCTAAACACCCGAATCAACCTGTCCCATAATCCCCAGTACTATTGCCACAAGGTCGGCAGATATTCAAATACTGAGAGTTTAAACAAATTGCTCACTGCAGTCGGAGAAGAGAGGTTCGTCGCTAAGACAGGTTCGTTCCTTAAAGCTCTAAATGAAGAGGCTGCCGGGCAAGTGCTTTACCGCGGCATAGCCCGAGCCCTGGGCTATGCTCAAAATGCCACCCCTTGCGAAGAGTTAGCAAACAGGCTACCCCTCAATTTTTTAGAAAACGGCGAATCAAATGCTGACCTCGCCAGACGGGCGCTGCTTCTGGGAACTGCCGGATTGCTGCCCTCTCAGCGACACAGGTCAGTTGAAGACATGGAGACAGATAGATTAGAAAGGACATGGCAATCCCTAGGTATAACTGAAACTATGAAAGAATCCGACTGGTGCTTTTTCCGAGTACGCCCAGATAATCTTCCCACACGCCGCCTCGTCGCCCTGAGCTATCTCATATCTCGTTACAGCAAATCAGGGTTGCTCCACGGAGCTATGAAGCTGATAAGGAAATCACCTCCGGGAGATGAACATCGCTGGCTGGAAAGCGGTTTCACCATTCTCTGTCAGGGCTACTGGGCAAACCACTTCGATTTCGGCATAACCATGAATAGAAGCTCTGCCCTTATCGGCAAGGAGAAAGCCTCGGTAACAGTCATAAATGTCATACTGCCCTTTGCCAGCGCCTGGAGCGAGCTAAGCTCTGACATAAAGTTAAAGAAAAAGGCGGCTGAGATTTACCGCCGCTATCCCACCGCAGAAGACAACGAGCTAACCCGTTACATGAAGCAGCAGCTCAGGCTCAAATCGGATGTCCGCCTTTCTGCCTGCCAGCAGCAGGGGTTGATTCACATCTTCAAGACCTGTTGTCGTCACAGAAATTGCGCACAATGCCCGGTAGTTCTTAACCGATGCTGAGGCTGGGTATAACGTCGATGTCATAGCCATCGATTTTTCCCAACCTATAGCGATGATAACCGCAGGCTGCAATCATAGCTGCGTTGTCGGTGCACAAGCTGGGAGGTGGTATTAGCACCGGCACGGGTGAATTACAGATGAAACCTTCACGGAGGGCTTTATTAGCAGCCACACCACCGGATAACAGTATCTGCTCCACCTTCAGCCTTTGTGCAGCCTGTATAGTTTTGGTGACCAGTACTTCAACCACAGCCTGCTGAAAGCTGGCTGCTGCCTCAGCTTTCCTAGAAGAATCTGAAAAATCGTTATCCCTGACCAGATGGAGCAGAGCCGTCTTCAAACCGCTGAAGCTGAAATCATGGCTGCCTTTAAGCCATGCCCGGGGCAAAGGAAATGATGCCGTACGGTCTATGGCAGCTTTCTCTATAGCTGGACCACCGGGATAACCCAGCCCCAAAATCCTGGCTGCTTTATCGAAGGCTTCACCAGCAGCATCGTCCCTCGTCCGTCCCAGCTTCTCAAACTCACCATGCCCTCTCATAAGCACCAAATCGCTATGCCCACCGGAAACGATAAGGCAAAGGCAGGGAAAAACAGGCTTATCCCCGCTTAGCCAGTTGGCATAGATATGACCTTCAAGATGATTAACCCCGATGAGAGGCAAATCATGGGCTAAAGCTACGGCTTTAGCCACATTCACCCCCACCAGCAGCGAGCCAGCCAGACCGGGACCTATGGTTACGGCGATGGCGTCTATATCCCGCCAGCTAGCTTTTGCCTCAGACATAGCATTCTGTAACACCGGCAAAGCCGTAATCAAATGCTGTCTCGAGGCTACCTCAGGCACGATGCCGCCGTAGCACCTGTGTATATCCACCTGAGAGGCGACGACGTTTGACATGATGTTGGTTCCGTCCTCGACTACCGCCGCCGCCGTTTCATCGCAGGAAGTCTCAATTCCCAGTATCTTCATACTCAGGATTATAACACAAGTCCGAAATTCGCTTTATCATCGATAGGTGCTATAATTTATTAAAGGGGGCAAAGAGCTAAAAAGACGTCTGTCATCAGTTGCTACGAAAGCCGAAGCAGTGTAAAATATCAAAAACTTATGTAAACGGGGAAATGGACACAGGGACTTTCAAAGTTAAAACAGGTTTAGCCCAGATGCTGAAGGGCGGCGTCATCATGGACGTGGTCACGCCGGAGCATGCCAAAATCGCCCAGGAAGCCGGAGCCTGTGCTGTCATGGCTCTGGAGCGGGTGCCGGCAGACATCAGAGCTGCTGGCGGTGTTGCCCGCATGGCTGACCCGACCATAATCAAAGCCATAATGGAAGCGGTAAGTATACCGGTAATGGCAAAATGCCGCATCGGGCATTTCGTCGAGGCTCAGGTGCTGGAAGCGCTGGGAGTCGATTACATCGACGAATCGGAGGTGCTCACCCCGGCTGATGAAAGCCACCATGTCTGGAAACACGATTTCAAGGTGCCCTTCGTCTGTGGCTGTCGTGATTTGGGCGAAGCCCTGCGCCGCATCGCCGAAGGCGCCGCCATGATTCGCACCAAAGGCGAGGCTGGCACCGGCAACATAGTCGAAGCCGTAAGACACATGCGGGCTGTTCAGGACGGCATACGCAGACTGCAAGCCTTGCCCGTTGATGAGCTTACTACCGAAGCCAAAAACATGGGCGCACCACTCGAGCTGGTGCTGGAAATACACAAAACCGGAAAGCTACCGGTGGTCAACTTTGCCGCCGGCGGCATAGCTACGCCAGCCGATGCCGCCTTAATGATGCAGCTTGGCGCCGATGGCGTCTTCGTCGGCTCTGGCATCTTCAAATCAAGCGACCCGGCATCAAGGGCTAAAGCTATCGTCAAAGCCACCACGCATTACAAAGACCCGGCAATTATCGCCGAGGTATCCAAAGCCCTGGGCACGGCTATGCCCGGGCTGGACATAAAGACCATCCCACCAGAAGAATTATTAGCCACCAGAGGCTGGTAGAGTGAGAATAGGTGTCCTGGCTCTGCAAGGAGCTGTGGCTGAACATATACAGATGCTATCCGCTTTAGACACAGAAGCCATACCTGTACGCCTGCCCTCACAGCTCAATGGCTTAAACGCGCTGATAATACCAGGCGGCGAGAGCACTACCATCAGCAAACTATTGACAGACTACAGCCTTATGGAACCGATACGCAAGCTCGCCGAACAAGGCTTCCCTATCCTCGGCACCTGTGCCGGACTAATACTCCTGGCAAAGAAAGTACCCAATTTAGAAATGGAGCCTATCGGCATCATGGACATAGAGGTGAACCGCAATGCCTTCGGCAGGCAGGTGGACAGCTTCGAAGCCGACCTGGAGATACCAGCACTGCACAACGGAACTTTCCACGGCATCTTCATCCGGGCACCTATAGTCGAGAAGGTTGCAAAAGGCGTTGAGATATTATGTCAACTAAATGACCAGCCGGTTGCTGTCCGGCAGGGCAAGCTGCTCGCCTGCGCCTTCCATCCGGAGCTGACCGACGATTTAAGGCTACACAGATATTTCCTTGACATCGCTAAGGGAGATGTCGATTGCAGAAAGTAATTGCCGACGATTTAGATGCCCTGCTTAATGTCCTGCCCCTGCACATCCGCCAGGCGCTTGTGGAACAACCTGACAACAATGAATTACTTGAGATAGTTTTAGACCTGGGTCGCCCCCCTGAAGCCCGCTATCCGCACAAGGAGATAATACTCAGCCCCACAGAGGCAACAGACTCTGATATCGAGCATGTGGTATCCCGCATCGGCAGCTTCAGCGGCGATAACCGCGCCGGCATCGAGCGCACACTTCACCGCATTTCAGCCATGCGCAACCGAGATGGGCGAATAGTAGGCTTGACCTGCCGCGTGGGCAGAGCCGTCTTCGGCACGGTGAAAATCATCCAGGACCTGGTCGAGTCAGGCAAAAGCGTGCTGCTACTGGGCAGACCCGGCATCGGCAAAACCACCATGCTCCGAGAAGTAGCCAGGGTGCTAGCCGATGACTTCAAAAAACGTGTAATCGTCGTCGATACCTCCAATGAAATCGCCGGCGATGGTGACATACCTCATCCCGCCATAGGTCATGCCCGGCGTATGCAGGTGCCCACACCGACCATGCAGCATGCAGTCATGATTGAAGCCGTAGAAAACCACATGCCCGAGGTCATTATTATCGACGAAATAGGCACCAGTCTTGAAGCTGAAGCCGCCCGGACTATCGCCGAACGCGGCGTCCAGCTAATAGGCACCGCCCACGGAAATACTTTAGACAACCTGATGATGAACCCCACCCTCTCCGACCTTATCGGCGGCATTCAAACGGTGACACTGGGAGACGAGGAGGCACGCAGGCGGCACACGCAGAAATCAATCCTGGAACGCAAGGCGCCACCCACCTTCGATATAGTTGTCGAAATTCAGGAACGAGACAAGGTAACCGTTCACCCTGACGTGGGCAATGCCGTAGATGCCATACTCCACGGCAGACCACAGGAAACCGAAATCCGCTGGCTGGACGATAAGGGTGAAGTAAGAAAAGATAAAGTAACAACCGCACATGCCCTGAACAAGAAAGAGGTGGCGCCAAAGAGAGAAACACCCCGAATATACCTCTTCGGCATCAACCGCTCCAAGCTGGAAGACGCCGCCAGGGAGAAAGGAATCACGCTGGAGTTTACCAACGACCTCAAAAAGAGCAACCTTTTGCTCACAGCCAAGAACTATTACCGCCGCAAGCCGCAGAAGATACTGGACGCCGAGATTTCCGGCATACCCATATATGCTGTCAAAAGCAACAACCTCCCCCAATTGAGACAATGCCTGGACACCATTTACGGACCGCACAAAGACACACCCATCAATTCCGCCATCGAAGAGACACAGAAGGCTATCACCCAGGTAAAAGAAGGCAAAGGTCCTGTAGAATTGAGCCCGCAGAACGCCTACATTCGACGTTTACAGCACATGCTGGCTGAACGCCACAGCCTGGCTTCCCACAGCCTGGGCAAAGAACCGAAAAGAAGAGTACAGATTCTAAAAGGCTAATACAGCCTTTATCTTGTCACAGAAGAGACTAAGTCCATGTAGGGACAGACCTGAAGGTCTGTCCGCTTTGGACTACATCGTTTTGTAATGAGAGAGGTGATATTTGAGTTTATTCATCACTTTCGAGGGTAGTGAAGGCTGCGGCAAGAGCACCCAAGCCAGAGCTTTATGGAGAAAGCTTTCCCGGCTGGGCACACCGACAATACTTACCCACGAGCCCGGAGGCACAGCCCTGGGCAACCAGCTCAGGCGCGTGCTCAAAAAAGGGCGCCAGGATAAAATCTCCCCCATAGCCGAGCTGTTTCTGTTTGCTGCCTGCCGCATACAACTGGTTACCGAGGTGATTCGCCCTAACTTGCGACAGGGCAAGGTAGTCATCTGCGACCGCTTTGCCGACTCCACCACCGCCTATCAAGGCTACGGACGCGGTCTGGACCTGGAAACCATAAAAAAGACCAACGAACTAGCCACGCAAGGAACCAAGCCCGACCTCACCGTATTCCTGGACATACCCACCCAGAAAGGACTGAACCGCAAGCAGTCCAGGGCAACCGACCGCTTCGAGGCTGAAAACATCACCTTCCACAACAAGGTGCGAGCCGGCTACCTGAAGCTAGCTGCCGAAGAGCCAGGACGCTGGCTGGTGATAGATGCTAACCTGTCCAGAGCTAGAATTGGCAAAATCATCTGGGACAGGGTTAAGCAATTGCTTCAGAAAGAAAACATACTGAAGTAGCCATCACAGGCGATGACTGATAATCAACATGTGTCATTGCGAGTCCTTCCGTTGAAGGACGTGGCAATCTCATCGTGGGACAAAACACATGCCTAAGAAGCGTGTAGCTGTAGCCCTAAGCGGCGGCGTCGACTCCTCAACAGCAGCCCTCTTGCTTAAAGAAGCCGGCTATGAGGTCATGGGTATAACCATGCGCCTGTTGCCTGAGGAGAAACCAGCGCCGGACAAACGCCACCTCCACGACGCCGAACAAATCTGCCAGACACTGGGCATACCATTTCACATACTCGACCTGGAAAAAGAGTTCAAGCAGCATGTAATCGATTATTTCTGCCGGGAATACGCCGCAGGTCGTACGCCTAACCCGTGCATCATCTGCAATCGGCACATAAAGTTCGGCTTACTACTTGACCAGGCACTTTCCCTCGACGCCGACTATTTAGCCACCGGACATTACGCCAGGGTGGTACACGACAGAGATACCTATCACCTGCTCAAAGGAATCGACCCGAATAAAGACCAGTCTTACATGCTGTACACCCTGGGACAGGACAAACTCAGACGCCTGTTCTTCCCACTGGGCGACTACACGAAGTCACAGGTTAGGGACTTAGCTAGGCAAAAAGGCTTAGCCACCGCCGGCAAGCCCGGCAGCCAGGATATCTGCTTCATTGCCTCGGATTACGGCGCCTTCCTGAGCCGCTATTTCACGCCGACCCCGGGAGAAATCGTCAACAGCCAGGGCGAAGTGCTGGGCAGGCACAGGGGAACCGCCCTTTACACCGTGGGGCAAAGGCACGGCTTAGGGCTTGCCACTGCCGAACCCGTCTATGTACTCAAGATAGAGCCGGATAAGAACAGGCTCATAGTGGGCAGCAAACAGGAACTCCTCGCCGCCGGACTTACTGCCAGTGAAGTCAGCTGGGTATCAGGCAAACCCCCTACCCAACCGATGACAGCAGCGGTTAAAATACGCTACCGGTCACCGGATATAGCCGCTACTATCCATCCCGGGACTGAGTCGGTAAAAGTCAGCTTCCACCAGCCACAGTCTGCCGTAGCGCCGGGGCAAGCTGTGGTCTTCTATAGGGATAGCGAAGTTCTGGGCGGTGGCACCATTGAAAGCTAGAAACCGCAAACCGTTATCCCAGCCGCCGAGCCTGCTTGAAGAAAACGGGCTTAATGCCAGAGGCTATCGTCTCATCGCCGGCGTCGATGAAGCCGGACGCGGCGCCCTGGCTGGTCCGGTCGTCGCTGCCGCCGTAATCCTGCCCCAGTCGCCCGATTTCCCCTGGCTGAAATCGGTTCGAGACAGCAAAGAAATACCGCCAGCCAGACGCGAGTCCCTCTTCGAGCTCATCAAACAGGAGTCTGTAGCCATCAGCGTCGGCATTATCGCCCCCCAGACCATAGATGTCATCGGCATTCTCAACGCCACCAAGATTGCCATGTGCCACGCCGTGGAACAGCTAGCCTATCCGCCGGATTTCCTGCTCATAGATTTCCTGCGGCTGCCCCAGGTTCGAATCTCTCAAAAGCCGATAGTACACGGCGACAAACTATGCCTCTCCATAGCCTGCGCCTCAATTATCGCCAAGGTCACCCGAGACCGCATCATGGTGGAGCTTGACCAGCTTCACCCCGGCTATGGACTAGCCCATCACAAGGGCTACGGCACCAAACAACATGTGTCCTGCCTGCACCAGCACGGTCCTTCACCCATTCACCGCCACTCCTTCACCCCGGTCAGAGAGGCAGCCCGGCTACCATGAAACGCAAAGAGCTCGGCGATAGCGGCGAAAAGCTAGCCAGGGACTTCCTTAAAAAGAAAGGCTACAAGATTCGTGAGACGAATTTCCGCTGCCGCGAGGGCGAAATAGACATCATCGCCCAGAAAAAGGGCTGCCTCGTCTTCGTCGAAGTCCGCACCAAGACCAGCTCCAGCTTCGGCAGCCCCGAAGAATCGGTAACTTTCGCCAAGAAAGAAAAACTCATCGCCTCAGCACTGAGCTATCTCAACAGCCACCAGGACCTGCCCGAGTCCTGGCGCATAGACTTCGTCGCCGTAGAACTCGACCACAAAGGCAAAGCCACCCGCATCGAGCTCATCGAGAACGCCATCGGCTAAGGCAAAGTTAAAAAGCCAAAAATAAAAAATACAGGTCAAAAGTCAAAAAAGGGACACGAATCCAGGTTATTCATCTCTCAAAACAGGGTTTTTTACATTTTAACTTGTCATTTTAATTTTTAACTTTTGCTCTTTAATTTTTATAGATTGACAGCGCCACAATTGTTTTTTATAATCAAATAACACTTGGAGCAGGCGGTCCAGGTAGATTCGGGACGCAGCCGGGCTTAAAGTTGGCAACGGGTCTTTCGGTCCCGTGGGACTAAGTGTCCTGCGGGATTTTTTTGTAGGTAAAAAATGGATACACAAAGAAAAAAGACCAGGGTAGCCAGCCTATCAGTCATCTCCAACACAGTGCTGGTACTTTTCAAAGCTATAGTCGGTATACTCATCGGCTCAGTTGCCGTGCTTTCCGAAGCTATACATTCTGGTATGGACTTACTTGCTGCCCTCATCGCCTTTTTCGCCGTAAAAATGTCCGGTAAAGAGGCTGACGAAGACCATGCTTTCGGGCACACCAAAGTCGAAAACATCTCCGCCGCCATCGAAGCGCTGCTCATCTTCTTAGCTGCCGCCTGGATTATTTACGAAGCCATACGCAAGCTCATAAATCCACAACCTTTAGAAACGGTCAGTTGGGGCGTAGTCGTCATGCTTGTATCCGCAATCGCCAACCTGATAGTGTCCCAGCTGCTGTTTAAAGTGGGGAAGGAAACCGATTCTGCAGCCTTGATAGCAGACGGATGGCATTTGCGGACCGATGTTTATACCTCGGTCGGCGTCATGGTCGGACTGAGCCTCATCTGGCTGGGCAGATACTTTTTCCCCGGCGTTAATCTGGTCTGGCTCGACCCCATCATAGCCATTGCCGTGGCTCTGCTTATACTCCACGCTGCCTACGACTTAACAAAGCACGCCACGCAGGACCTCATCGATAGAAGCGTTCCCAAAGAGGAGAAGGAATGGATGCAGAATTATCTCTCCGCCTTATATCCCACGGTGCGCTCCTTCCACCGACTACGCACCCGCAAAGCCGGAGCCACGCGCTTCATTAATGTACACCTGGCGCTGAATTCAAACTTAACAGTAAGCGAATCCCACAAAATCGGTGATGACATAGTAGCCGACTTCAAAGCACACTTCCCACATGATACGGACGTCATCGTTCACATCGAACCGTGTGACGGCTCTTGCAGCCCCGCCTGCAAAAGCGGCTGCCTGCTCAGCGCAGATGAACAGAAGGCGGCAATAACTGACGGGCACAACACTGGCACAACAAGTTAACGATTACGGCGTTCCCATCTTCTTATTCCAACCCTACCGGCTGCCGCCGCCAGTGGAGCCACCGCTAGCCACAGGGTGATGGTAATCAGCATTGCCATGGGATAGTCTATGCCCTGCCAGCCCAGCTTAGGAGCTATGACGCCCCAAAGAAGCATCAAGAATAACGAACTCAGAAAGAAACCCGGAATAGCTGCCAGCATGGAAAAGTAACCCATTTTAGCCCTCCTTTATTTTGATTCCTCAAGTATGGTCTTGATTTCCTCAGAAGCGCGGGAAATAACCTCACGTATACGCTTCATTTTGTCGGGCTCTACGCTCCGTGCCCGTTGCCTCATCAATCGCCCCAGCTCCCTCAAATCGCCCATCATCTCCATGATTACGCCCATATTCTCGGGATTCCAATGGTGCTTCATGTGGCTTTTGACCTCATCGGCAAAGTCTTTTCGCTCAGCCAGAAACTTACGCCCCTCATCGGTTATGGTATAGATTTTTTTCCCGTCCCTGTCCTTAGCCCTGGCATAGCCCATCTCTTCCAGCATCTGCAGGGTGGGATAGACCACGCCGGGACTGGGCGTGTAAAATCCGTGCGAGCGTTCCTCTAGAGCACGGATGATTTCGTACCCGTAGCTCGGCTTCTCTTTCAGCAGGTCCAGAATCACATATTTCAAATCCCCTTTGCCAAAAGGGCTCTCCCAGCCGAAGCCACGAAAAAAGCGCTCATGCCTGAAAGACCTGTCTCTAAACATATCAATCGCCTCCTTTCTGATATGACATATCTAGTATTATCTCGATATATCTTGATATATTATAGAGTGTCCTGCCGACAGCTGTCAAGAGGTTTTGGGAAAGATTTTGTAAAAATTTTTCATCTTTCGGATTACGGTGACATCCCCCCTGAGATTCTTCGGTCGTCCTTCCGGGGAAGGGCTTCCTCAGAATGACAGGGAAGGAGACCGAAATTGCCACGTTGTCCTTACATTACTGAAGGACTCCTCGCGATGACACCCCCCTTGTCATTCTGGGCGTAGCGAAGAATCTGAGCCCCTATTAATGTCATTATGACCCTTCCCTCAAGAAGGGGAGGAATCTCAGCCCTCGTCTCTCGCTCATCCTGAGCCTGTCGAAGGATACCCACCCCTCCAACTTTTAACCCTTGACTTTTAACTTTTGACTTTTCGTCCGCCTTCATCCTAATATAGCCGCATAAAACCAGCCGGGGCAGGAGGTTGAAATGCCGCAACAACGCTCAGACATAATCCAATTTCCACTGGGCAGAGCCAATGCCTTCATCATCCGGGGCAAGCGCCCCATCATTGTCGACACCGGCTATCCCGGCAGCGCCCCAGCCATCATAGACAGGTTAAAAACGAACGGCATCGACCCCAGGTCGGTCTCGCTAATACTTATCACCCACGGTCATGCCGACCATTTCGGCGGTGCTGCCGACTTGAAGAAGCTAACCGGCGCCCCCATAGCGGTTCACCAGCTCGACGCTGACGCCTTAATAAAAGGTGAGGACCCATCCCTCAAGCCCACCGGCACCATCGGTCGTCTTTTCCTATCCCGGATGTCAAAAAGCGGTCCGGCAAAAGCTCCTGCGGTGAAACCGGACATCATCATCGAAAACGACCTGGACCTGAGCAAATTCGGCATCGAGGGCAAGGTAATACACACGCCGGGGCATACTCCCGGCTCCCTGTCAGTGCTTTTATCCGACGGCAAAATCATCGTCGGCGACACCATTATGCGCGGCATAGTCCGCTTCTGGCAGCCACACTACCCATTGTTCGCCGATAACATGCCTCAGCTAAAGGAAAGCATCAAGCTGATACTGCGCAAGAAACCGTCCAGAATCTACTCCGGGCACGGCGGTCCCTTCAACCCCAAGAACGTATTTCGCCGACTTTACCGAACAGCGGCACTCAAAATCTAGCCTGCTCATCCTTCAGCGATTCTGTTTTAAGCTTACCATTGACAGGTGCAAAAACACGGTGCGTACTAATATCAGCAACGTTGCTATATATTTACTCTAGGTAGCTGTGCTCATTATTTCCCACCGCTACTACACCACTCCTGCACCAGCTTTTCTGAGCCGTGCTACCTGCCAGCTAATGTGTGGTCAACATTTCGCTTGCATATTATTTCTGAAACTAAGTTGCACCGAAATAATATTTTATCAATAGCTGACAACTTTATATAACTAAGCCTATCTATCCTCTTACCCTAATATACTTATGTCACAACTCCGTAGATTACTCCATCGTCACCACCAAACACCTGCTTGAAGTTCCAACCATTGCCTACTTTCTTCCCCTGTCCAGAGTTTTCCCAGGTCGCATTCCCGTCCAGATGACCTAGATGCTGGTACCAGAGTAGATCTCCATTGCCCAATACACCGTAGATTACTCCATCAGCACCACCAAACACCTGCTTGAAATTCCAACCATTGCCTACTTTCTTTCCCTGTCCAGAGTTTTCCCAGGTCGCATTCCCATCCAGGTGACCCAGATGCTGGTACCAGAGTAGATCTCCATTGCCCAATACACCGTAGATTACTCCATCAGCACCACCAAACACCTGCTTGAAATTCCAACCATTGCCTACTTTCTTTCCCTGTCCAGAGTTTTCCCAGG
>Ga0233423_10000021_pt1 | contig 111906 bp, 93 predicted proteins | sample Watercolumn_Mata_FD_180713 | JGI IMG/M metagenome (GOLD analysis project Ga0233423, IMG submission 180713) | Freshwater microbial communities from Lake Matano, South Sulawesi, Indonesia - Watercolumn_Matano_2014_112_MG | ecosystem: Environmental > Aquatic > Freshwater > Lake | place... | reverse complement strand
CACGAATTTTTGACCAATTGAGAGAGAAACTTTTTTAGGCTGTTATTTCTGATTTGTGGAAATATTTCTTCTTAAACCATAAAGCGACATTTACCAGAATTATCAACACAGGCACTTTAACCAGTGGACCAATTACTGTAGCAAATGCTGCCGGGGAATTGATACCAAAAACAGTAATAGCAACGGCAATTGCTAATTCAAAATCGTTGCTTCCTGCCGTAAATGCTACTTTTGATTGAAATATCTGTTGGTGGAAAACCAGCCACGCAAATCTACGAACAAAATAAGGCCTTCGACGTCACAGTCCGTTATCCTGAAAAAGAGAGAAGCTCCATAAGCGCTATCGGAGCCACACTAATTCCCTGTCCTGCAGCGTACAATGTTCCTCTTGTTGAAATTACAACCATCGAAATAGTTGATGGACCCGTACAGGTAAGCCGAGAAGACGGCTTAAGGCGGATAGGAATTGAACTAAATATTAAAGGTAGAGACATCGGTACTTTTGTGTCTGAAGCAAAAAAAGAAATAAAGAAAATGGTTTCTTTACCCTCCGGATATTACACAACGTGGGGTGGGCAATTTGAAAATCAACAGCGTGCGATGAATCGATTGATGATCATCGTGCCGGTAACAATTGCCATTATATTCCTCTTGCTGTTCTTTACGTTCAGATCAATCCAGCTGGCTTTGTTGGTAATTATTAACCTTCCGTTTGCTTTAATTGGAGGAATTGTCGCGTTGTACCTCGTCGGCTTATACCTTTCCGTTCCAGCATCTGTTGGATTCATTGTTTTATTTGGAGTTGCCGTGCTAAATGGAGTTGTACTTGTAACACATGTTGAACAACTCCGTCAAACTGGTCTATCAATGTCCGATGCGATTATGAAAGGATGTGAGAATCGTCTGCGCCCTGTTCTTATGACAGCATCGATAGCTATCTTCAGTCTTATTCCAATGCTGTATGCATCGGGACCGGGATCTGAAATTCAGCGTCCGTTAGCAACAGTAGTTGTCGGGGGATTGATCACTTCCACTTTCCTAACTCTAGTTATGCTTCCGACTTTATATGAGTGGCTTGGAAAGAGAAGTGAGAACACTCCGGCAGATTAAAAGAAATTGTAGCGCCTCTCTCAAAAATACCATTTCTCTCTGATTCCGATTATTATAATCAATCGGAATAATTTAGAACCAATCTACATCACAAAAAGCGATGACACCCTTCGCCAAGCTCAGGGTGACATTGATGAAGAAATACCATGCATAACAAGGAAGAATGCACTATCTTACTTAGCAGGTCATAGTAACAGTTTTAAAAATAGTTCCCGATATGTCAAACTTTTTTTCATCAATAGGCCCTGTTCTAGCGCGGCAGTTATTCGATTCGTATGAGTCGTATAAACTGGCCGAAATAGCCACTTCTCGCTTTTATCATGCAGATATGCTGAAGTGGATTCAGTCTTTTGACACTGGGAACCTTTTTATGAAGACCTATTTAGGATTTTCAGGTGAGGGAAAACCAATTTCTCTCTATTCAATTGGCGAGGGACCAATAAAAGTAATGCTCTGGTCACAAATGCATGGTGACGAACCAACGGCGACAATGGCACTATTAGACATTTTCAATTTCCTTTATAAGAATCCTGACCATGAAATAAGTGAAACTATTAGAAAACAATTAACACTTCTTGTAGTACCAATGCTGAATCCCGACGGCACCCAACGGTTCACACGTCGGACAGCACAACTTATCGATTTGAATCGAGACGCGCTAGCGCTTAAAACACCAGAAGCAAAAATTCTTAAAGACACACAAAACAAATATCAACCGATGTATGCTTTTAACCTTCATGATCAGGACCCACGTCTTACTGTTGGCACAACAAAAAAGATAACCGCTATTGCATTACTTGCGCCTTCAGCAGATGAAATCCGATCGGATAATCCCACGAGAATAAGAGCAAAAAAAGTCGCATCGACGATATTCCACGTGTTAAATCAGTTTATTCCAGGGCACATTGCAAAATGGGATGATTCGTTTGAACCACGGGCATTTGGTGACAACATTCAAAAGTGGGGAACTAGCACGGTATTAGTAGAATCTGGCGGTTGGAGGGGCGATCCTCATAAATTCTTTTTACGAAAGCTAAACTGTATTGGAATTCTCGTTTCTCTTTATGCATTAGCGATTGGTGAGAGTGAAAATGCCGATATTAATACATATGAACAAATTCCATTCAATACAAAGTTAGGATGCGATCATATCATCAGAAATGCTCGATTGCAAGTAAACCACCAGTCCAATTCAATTACAGTGGACATCGGTATAAACTACGATTTACGCATTAATCCTGTGAATAATCAATGGGAGGACTTTGCAACCATCGTCGAATTGGGTGATCTCCACACTTTTACTGCATTAGAAACGGATGAGGAAGCTCATCAAAAAGAACTCAACACAGATCGTATAATACTCGATCGACCATTTCCGAGGGCGGAAGTAAAATGGCTGATCAAGTAAAAACAAAAAACAATCCACACACGCATTCTAATGTTGAGCAGTCACCCGCTGCTTCTAAATCATTACAAAAACGGCAAAGAGAATTTGAGGCAGAAGCATATCCACACAAAGATATTCTTTACAACTTTGCACTTCGCACAACCGGTGATCGGGATGATGCGCATGATTTGCTCCAAGAAACTTTTATGAAAGCTTTTAGATTTTGGGATAAGTTTGAAAAAGGGACAAATATCCGCGCATGGCTTTTTCGGATCATGAAAAACTCGTATATCAATCGCTACCGCAAGGAAACACGCGAGCCTGGTATGGTCGACTATGACGATGTAGAAAATTTTTATGACTCCATTCGCGATGACAGTACGGACACTAATGATCTTCAGAAACGCATGTACAATAACATGCTAAGCGACGAAATAACCAGCGCCTTACAATCGCTCCCCGAAGATTTTCGAACTGTTGTTATACTATGCGATATTGAAGGTTTAACTTATGATGAAATTGCTGAATTCCTAAATTGCCCTATTGGTACAGTACGGTCACGACTACATCGGGGTAGGAAGGTTCTAGAAGAAAAACTTCGCGATTATGCAATCGAACGCGGAATTATTGAGGAAGGAGAGTTAGTTTAGGTTCATTAACGAGTAATCCAATTTCACTCGTTCAAAACGTATAGTTCTTCACACACCTATCAGTAATCGATGTCCAAGTTTTGGAGGCAAATCGGTCTTCAGGATCTTTGATGCAGCTGTTTCTACATCATATGGACTCCGGATATTCTCGTATGTCCAGGTATCTGTATCAAGCACACCAAAACTTAGCTGGATATTCCGGTCTCGTGGTTGTCCAATACTTCCGACATTAATAATAAAACGCTCGCTTTTTGTTACTCTATCTGCCCAGCCATCCGGTGAAAAAAGCATAGGCATATGTGTATGTCCCACAAAGCAAAGAGGTTCTGAAAAACAACGAAAGGATTGTGCGGCTTCTTCATCATCAAAAATGTATCTCCACTCGGCAGGTTTACAAGGTGAAGCATGCACAAACAATATATTTTCTATCGAATAGACAAGTGGCAAAGATTTAATAAATTCAAGGTGCTCACTAGAAAGATTTTTGCGTGTCCATACAATTGCAGACCGCGCGTTGTCTGTAAAATCATCGGCAGTATTGATATTGATTACCGCTTCTTCATGGTTACCTTTGACAATAATATTACATCGGCGTTGCACTAACTCCATGCATTCGTTCGGATTTGCACCGTACCCAATAACATCCCCAAGGCAAACAATCTCATCAATCGAGTGTTTATCAATAAGCTCAAGCGCTTTTTTCAATGCTTCGAGGTTTGAATGAATATCGGAAATGATCGCTAATCGCATATTAGTGTTGGTGGAAATATAGAGAAACTCAATTGGCCATGCAACGCTTTAGCGCGCCTTTCCAAATGTCCGACATCAACAAATGACCAGGCATGGGTAGATATCTAATATATGATTCGATTGCCTTCGGTCGAAACGCTTCATATATTGGCAAGCAAGACACAGCACAATCCTATGGACGTTTCTCATATTAACGAAAAGAAAGCTATTGCACTAAGTTCGGTCATCGCGGCAGTGTTTTTAACCGGATTTAAACTAGTCATCGGTCTTTGGACAAATAGTCTTGGTATTCTATCGGAAGCAGCACATTCAGGACTCGATCTTCTTGCAGCTGCCATTACGCTCTTCGCCGTGACCTATGCAGACCGCCCCGCTGACGAAGATCATTCATACGGACATGGCAAATTGGAAAATATTTCGGCGTTCGTCGAAACACTTCTTTTAATAATTACCTGTGCCTGGATTATCTGGGAAGCTATTGATCGCCTGCTTACACGTACGCACCATGTAGAAGCAAATATCTGGAGCTTTATTGTAATGGGAACGTCGATCGTTATCGATGTCAGCCGTTCACGAGCACTATACCGAGTTGCAAAGAAGCATCATAGTCAGGCGCTCGAAGCTGATGCTTTGCATTTTTCCAGCGATGTTTGGTCTTCGCTTACGGTTATAGCTGGACTAATTTTTGTTTGGATTGGTTACCACGAATTCGATGCTATCTCTGCTATCATTGTTGCGCTCCTTGTACTATTTGTCAGCTATCGGCTTGGCCGCAAAACAGTCGATGCCTTGATGGATCGGGTGCCGGCACAAATAAAGCAACAGATAGAAATGGCAATTCTCGCTGTTGTAGGTGTAGAAGAAGTGCGAAAGCTTCGAATTCGTTCCTCAGGTTCTCATATATTTGTTGATGTTGTTATTGGAATCCGCAGAACCATCCCATTTCATAGTGCACATGCCATTATGGATGCTGTGGAAAAAGCCGTGCATCAAGCACGAGAACATACTGACGTCATTGTCCACGCGGAACCGTTCGAATCAAAAGACGAAACCATAATCGATAAGATTCGAATGATTGTCATGGAGAAGGGGCTTAGGCCACCACATAATATAGAAGTCCACCTGACGGATGGGAAGTATTTTATAGATTTCGATGTAGAGTATCAAGCCGGTCACACATTTGCTGAAGCACACGACATTGCATCGGATATTGAAAAACGGATTCAACAGGAATTACCGTCTGTGGGTAAGGTGACTATTCACTTGGAGGAATTTGAGGCCAACGAACATGCTTTGCACAATGCGACTAAAATAGAACATACACTATCATCTGAAATTCGCGCGTTCACAGAATCGCATAAAAATATCATCCAATGTCAAGATATTACTCTCCTTCAAGATGATAACAAGTATAACGCTACATTAACTTGTCAGATTGATAAGACAAAAACTCTCGACGAAGTGCATCAGATCATTTCGGAGGTTGAAGGATTGCTATATCAGCAGTTCAAGCAGTTACGCCGGATCACCATTCATGCAGAACCAAAATAAGTTATTGAGTCGTTGAGTAGTTGAGTTTATGAGTATATGAGATCCTCGGTTTTTTCTCAACTACTTAAATACTAATAACTCACATACTCAAATCAGGTTTTCTGCTGTTTCTTTTTCGCCGCTGGAAATAAAACATTATTAAGTATAAGACGGTAGCCAGGTGAATTTTTATGTAGATTCAAATCTGTAGGTGGATCGCCTACCGCATGTTGGTAATCCTCCGGATCATGCCCGGCATACCAAGTAAATGTTCCCCGTCCAAAATTTCCATGAATATATCTTACTTCTTCTGTTCTTTCACGTTCAGCTAAAATAGTAACCGTTCTTTTTATCAGACTCTTCTTGAAAGCGGTCGTCTGTCCCATAAATCCCTTAATAATATTTACATGATCTTGTGTAAGCATGGTAGGCACTGGATCGTACTTCGCAGAAAATTCGAAAAGGGTAAAATAGTCTGTATTTGGATCTCGTAATGGAGGAGGATCGCTTTGAGGAATATCAATATCGGAATATTCATATCGCAAGGGATTCATATCTAGTTTAAAATTTTCGAAAGCCAGCGACTTTGAAAAATCAAGTTTGGATTGAGCAGAACGATCAGGCGGATCGCCATCAAACATCACATCGCATATATCAACATTCTCAGCCGCAAGCGCTATATCATAACTATCGGTAGCAGAGCACATAGCAAACATGAATCCACCGTTAGCAATATATTCTTTGATAGATCTGGCTACAGCTTTTTTTTCATCGGAAACCTTTTTAAAGCCAAGGCGCTTTGCCTCGCGCTCGTATAACAATTGCTGTTCAATGTACCAAGGAGCGTTTCTATAATTCGCGTAAAATTTTCCATACTGACCTGTAAAATCTTCATGGTGCAGATGAAGCCAGTCATACTCAGAAAGTTTTCCGGAAAGAACTTCTTCATCCCAGACTTTTGTATATCGGATTTCGGCATACTCCAATGCCATCGTAACTGCATCATCCCAGGGCTTGAAACCTGGTGGAGCGTATACCGCAATCTTTGGCGCTTTTTCTAATCGCACAACTTCTTCATTATTATCTTCACGCTGAACTTCGGCATAAATCGAAGCGGCCTCGCTTGCAGCAAGCGGTTCAAACAAAACACCTCGCACCCTGCATTCTCTTGCTAAGACGTCGTTATAGTCACATAGAAATGAGCCTCCACGATAATTCAGCAGCCAATCCACTTCACCGTTTTTTTCCAGCAGCCAAAACGCAACACCATACGATTTCAAGTGATCGGTTTGTGTTAGATCCATGGGAATTAGAAGCTTGGACTGACCTAGGAGTAGCGAGTAATGAAAAATAATAAAGGAGACGATAATCCGTGCACGTAATTTCATTATGGTCATATTAAATTGTTTTACAACTTCAACGTACCAAATTTCCTGTTAGAATAAAAGTACTGCATCAAACGGTATGCACACGGGAAGCATCGCTCACCTCTACTGGATGAACGTGAACGGGATTGTGCATTTCAGAATAACATTCCTTCCCGCGTTCAATGCATACGCTTTATATCGATTGAGATGATCCCGATACGCTATGTCAAAGAGGTTGTCAACGCTCAGGTCAACCATTATTCGATGAGCATTCCAAAAAACTTCCCCACCCATACCGATATTGACAAGTGTATATCCCGCCGTAGGAGATTCAAATTGTTCAACACGAGTCTGTGCTGTCGTTATCACGATATCGCAAGAAAGATATGGACTCTTCAGGCGAGTGAATTCTTCCTGCGACCATCGGATGCTTATCCTCGCGCGGTTCGCTGGTATGAGCGGCAGCGGGCGACCTGTTTCCTTGTTGGTAGCCTGCATATAATCGACACCGACGCCAAGAGTGAAGTTATCAATTGTTTGTGCTTGAATGGAAAACTCGGAACCAATCATCACCGCCGCAGCCTGTTGCATGTGATATATCGGAAAACGAGATACAGAATCTATTTTATTGGTGGGATTTGTAAATATATAGTTGTTCAACGAATTGTGAAAGAGCGTCCATTCACCTTGAATCTTGCTGCTGGAAAAACGAATCGTTACATCGATGTTAAACGCGCGCTCCGTCTCTAATGCCGAATTGCCGATCACGTACTGGATGGTTCCCTCATGTACACCCTGAACAAACAATTCATATGCGCTGGGGGGACGCCATCCCTGCCCCGCATTGACGGCAATTGAAAGCGGCTCCAACTTCCTCCATACCGCTCCGAACAAAGTGGTAGCAGATTGAAATGATCGCGACTGAGTCGTGACATTCAGTTCTGGTGTTGCCTGAATATCGACAGTACGCTTATCGTAACGAACTCCGGCAGACAACGTGAGGTAGTCAAGGAGTAGCTCTTCATACCAATATCCAGCGAAATTCTGTGAAGAATAATTCGGTATAAGTCGTTCTTCAGCAACCGATCTGTTCTTTTGCGATGTCAAGGAAATACCCCACGTTCCATAAAAGTTACCAATTGGATGATGATGGAATTTTGCGTCGGTTATAGAGGTTAACAATTGTAAACTCAGGCGAGGATCGGACGATGTGGAATGTTCAAATTCCTGACGATCATTTTGCTGAGTACTTGCATCAATTTCCAATCTCAAGAAAGGAGTTGGGATATCGCCATGCACGTGGAAAATGGTGTGTTGAATGTTCTGGAAAGGTGTTGCGGTAAGGTGTTCTACTGGATCTTCATGGATTTGAAAATGCTGTGTGACGTGCGAAATATCGGCATACATTGTTCCCCACGCAGCATGCGTTCCGACCATACTTGCGGCATTAAATTCTTTCATTCCGCTGTTTTGAAGCTCCCCCTCAGGTGTTGAGATATTACCAGCATTTCGCATACTCACATGTCCACGGTATCCAAGAATACCAAAAGCTCCCCAGAGAGCAATGTCGCCGGCAATTTGATGATTATTCGTAAAACCATTAACCGTTGCGACTGCGCCGAGCATAGGTGCGCCCTTGTCCAGCGATGGAATATCCTTCTTCACAACGCTGACGACGCCTCCGATAGCATCTGCGCCGTAAAGTACACCGCTTGGCCCGCGCAGCACTTCCATGCGCTGAACATCAAACACGTCAATTTCTGGTCCATGCTCATCTCCCCACTGCTGACCTTCCTGACGGACACCATCGGCAACCACGAGAACACGTTGCGACGTCAATCCGCGGATTACCGGCTTTGTGATCCCTGCACCGGTTGTGTAAGTTGATACACCTGGCACATTCTTGAGTGCATCCATGGCGCTTTGTCCGCGTAAGCGAGTGAGATCACGCTCTTCGAGTACTGTTACAGATTGAGTGGATGAAAGAATCTCCTTTGGCTGTGGAGTTCCTGTGATGATGAATCCCGGCGTCTCGAGTGTTGTTTGAGTCAGGATGATGTCGAGTGCAAGAGATTTTGAATCTATTCTCACCGTTTTCGCAACTCGCCAATATCCCAGGAGACTAAATTCGATCGTGTATACTCCAGCGGTTATATCACTGAGAGTAAACGTTCCCGTTGAGTCAGTAGTCGTGCCGCAATGGATTGCCGGGATAGATACATTAACCAAGGGAAGCGGTATTTGAGTTTCATCGTGTACTTTACCCCAAATCGTTTGTGAAATACCCAAAGTCGAAGAATAAATCAAGAGCACCGCGACACTAACGAAATATTTTAACACCAAGCGCATGGATGAATAAACCTTCATAATTGAAAAAAGTGCTGTGGAGATTGCTTCAGCAATTAAGTGAATAAACAGATAATTACAAAAGGGAAGGCGGGCCGCGTTGGCTTTCAGGAGAAACGGTCGAACAATGATACAGGATATTCTGAGTAATGACTTCGTTGGCGAATGTCTGTTCAATAAGGACGGCAGTCGAGGCGAATGTTGAGAATTCGCATCGACGTGCAGCCTGTTGACATATCTCGCATGACGACTGATGTACTATCGACGAGCCGACTTTGTATTCGATTGAGATTCGGGAAGAATGCAATTTCGCGGGTATCAATTCTGGATGGAAATGGAATACTGTCGTAAGCAAACTTATGCAGTAGGCAATTAGTACGAAAGAGATCGTCTTTTTTGATGTGTTCATTGTTTTCACAACATCACCGGAAGTCGGAATTGTAATATCTGAAACATTGTGCAGTAATTAAATGTTCCCGCATCGCTGAAGTAATAAACACTGCATTATGGGATAAGCTGAATATTACGCTTCTGCGATTGTTTTATACCCCATCGCATTCAACATCATAATACGGTTCTTAATAGGTGGGTGCGTCGCAAACAAGTCTGCCCACCAACCTTCTTTGGTATTGACCTTTCTGCCTAGGGGATCGACCACACATAGATGAGCAATACCTTTGGGTACAGAAAATGTCGGATCTGAAGCAGCTTCGATTTTCGAGAGTGCCTTCGCAAGACTACCAGGATTTCTTGTAAGCTCAGCTGCACCAGCATCGGCATAGTATTCACGGTAACGCGAAACCGCCATCGCGAGTATTCGGGCAAGGAGAGGTGCAATAAGAAGCGAAATCAACCAGAAAACAAAAAGAATAATGCGAATAACGAAACCAAGAATGGGAATTCTTGCTCCACCCAGAGCACCTGCGACACTTCCTTTTTTCATCCAGTCTGAAAGCAGTACAACAGCGCCAAATAGTACAGTAATCGTTGTCATCAAGCGCGTATCGTTATTACGTATGTGACTTACTTCATGCGCAATCACACCTTGCAATTCTTCACGGTTGAGCATATCAAGCATACCTGTGGAAACGACAATGGCGCTCTGATTCACATCCGCGCCGACTGCAAATGCGTTGGGGTCTCGATCCTTAATAATGTATACTTGTGGAGAGGTTATACCAGCGGCAATACTCATTTCGTCAACAATATTAATCAATTGTGGATATGCATCATGGTATTCATTCATTACGCTCACGTGCATAGCACCGAGGATTGAACCGCTTCCCCATTGAAGACACGTAGCAACACTAACAGTTCCTACGAGAGTCGCAAGTATGGTTCCGAGTGGTATATAATTAAGAATAGGAAGGTAAAAAATTCGTGGAATAATTGGATTTAGCAGGCTTGGAAACATGATTACTGGAATAAAAATTGTAAACGCGATTCCCCACAAGAAAATTCTAACTTTAATTTTGTTGTAGTTCCAATCATCGTCATCTTCAATAGCGTTCGGATTCCACAATCGAGCAGCAGCCTTAGAACGGAATGTCCAGAGTCCAGAAATGACTGTCAACAGAACAAAGGGAAGCATCACGATTCGTAATGAATACTTTGCTTGGATAAATACATCAAAACCTGCGCCGATAAATGCAATCAAGATAACGAAGGAAGCAATGAGAACATTCGTTATCCATCGGTTATGTGCTTGCTGCGCATAAATATTATGCGCCCGTGTGAGAATTGAATCACTCATACCTGCGATGTATACTGATATCCCATGGATTGCAGTCGTTGAATCCTTTTTTTCATTGGAGGATGTGTTGCAAAGAGCTCGGCCCAGAATCCTTCCTTCTCGTTGATCGGTTTCCCCATCGGATCAACAACACATAAATGCGCAATTCCCCGTTTGATGGTTTTTGTAGGCTCAGATGCATTTTCTAATTTTTCAAGAGCACTAGCCAGAGCAAGAGGATTACGTGTAAGCTCGGCAGCAGAAGCATCTGCTAAGAATTCTCGTTTACGTGAAATCATCATTGCCATAAGCCTACTTAATAGTGGAGCAAAGACCATTGTGAGTATCCACGATACAAACAAAACTGCTGCAAGTGGATTATTGGACTTTGATCGGTTACCTTTCGATAACATACCGAATCGTAGTCCGCGCAATGCTAAATCGGAAAACAACACAATTATACCGACAAACGCTGCGACAGTCGTCATTAACCGAGTATCATAATATTTGATATGACTCACTTCGTGTGCAACAACTCCTTGCAATTCTTCACGGTTAAGAATTGTAAGAAGACCGCGGGTTACTGCGATAGCACTTGTACTTGGATCTTTTCCTGATGCAAATGCATTGGGATCGTCATCCGGAATTATATATACTTTTGGAGTAGGTAGTCCAGACGCTATAGCTATTTCTTTCACGATGTTACAAAGCTGCTGGTGTTGGATGTCGTTGTTATTTGCTTGTGTTGCACCAGCAGTTTTAAGTACAATAGAAGAGCCACCATTTAAACATCCAAGAGCAAAAGCAAAACTCATTACAACGGCTGTTGTAGACACCGGTGGAATGTCAACTCGCTCCTCAAAGACACCGAGAAAATAGTAGTCGATCCCAAAACCAATACTGCCAAGCAGTAAAATAATTCCCGACAGGATAAACCATGTCATCCGACGATTATGCGCTTGTTCGTCATAGACATTTCGCTTTTCATATTGAATGAACTCTGCCATGTTGCTATTTTCTTTGCAACGCTTCTTTTTCAGGATTTAGCATTTTTATTTCTTCAGCGATAGATCAACCGTTGGTACTTCACGCTCATGTGCATCTTTTACCTGGAATAGGGGGAAAGACTTAAATCCGAACGATGAAGCAAAAAGGTTATTAGGAAAAATTTCCAACTTTGTATTAAATGTCGTCGTCAAATCATTATAAAATTGTCGAGCAAAGGTGATTTGATTTTCAGTTGTGGTAAGTTCTTCCATCAATGGTTGTATACTATCATTCGCTTTCAAAGTCGGATAATTTTCTACAACCGCAAACAGTTTGGACAGTGCAGAAGTCAGTGCATCTTCTTTTACCATGCTATCAGCTATACCCTTTGCTCCAACAGCTGCAGCACGGGCATTAATTACACTTTCCAAGGTTCCTTTCTCAAACTCCATTTGACCTTTAACTGCATTTACAAGATTAGGAATCAGATCATGCCGGCGTTTTAGCTGAATGTCGATTTGTTTCCATGCATTACGCACTCTATTTCGGAGCTGGATAAGAGAGTTGTATCCAATAATTGCAGAGGCAATAATGAGAATAAAGATTGCTAATACAATAAAGAAAAACATAGACACCTCCTAGAATTGTGGCAGAGTAGTACTTACAGAGTATACAACTTTTTTTGTTATGGGGGAAGCTGTTTCAATTGATCAGATTTAACGAGATTTTTATGGTTAGTTATCTTTCAATAGAATTAATTGACGTTCCTAAGGATTAAAAATCCTGCCCCAACAATGCAAGCCGCACCAACGATTTTTTGCAATAAGCGCTCATCGGAAAAAAACTTTCCACCAAAAAAAGAAGCGTAAAGAATCGAAGTACGTTTCACAGCTAATACCAGTGCAACAGGTGCAAGCTTGGTCGCCTCAAGTTGTGTAAATCGGTACGCAATAGTAAGAAGTGCGATTAATATTATTAACAATATGTGTTTTTTCCCCGAGTGTACTACTTTCAAAATTGGTGATTTTCGAAAAAAGAGAAACGTAGTGAAAAGGATAAAATAAATAATATGCTGATAAAACAGAACAACCCATGGATCGGTCTGATATTTCCCGACCAGTAGTTTGTCATAAACTGACGACATGGCAAATAAACCTAGAGCCGCATATAAATAATAATATGATTTGGATCGAAGAATTTCCTTGAACGGTTGAAGTACGTGTTGTGCTGGACGAATTTCCAAAATATAGACACCTGTCATCATCAGTACTATTCCAAGCCACTCCCATCCATCCAACCCTTCTCCTATCATTACCATTGATACGAGTGCGGTAATTGCCGGAGTTAAACCAAGCACCGGAAGTGCTGTACTAATAGGATTACGTTCTAATGACATCATCACAAACAAAAATGCTATTCCACCTAGAATACTTTTACCGACGATAATTAGAAGTGTTGATGAATGAAAAGGGGTGACATTATAAAAAAATGGAACAAATAGAGAGAATAGTATAATTGCTCCAGAAGAAAGAAAAGAGAATTCAAATGCATTTAATTGGAGCAATACTTTTTTTTGAGAGATTGCTGCTGCAGCCGAAAGTACCGCAGAGAAGGAGGCTATAATAAACCAGTTCACGAAATCATGCTTTCATTCTTATTATTGAAGGCCAATTGTTGCAGAGATGTAGAAATTTCTTCCGGGTTCTAATTTGATTATTCCACGCAATGTCGATAAATGGTGTTGATAAGATGCGTTAAAGAGATTCTGAATACCTGCCCGAATCACAAGCGAATTAGAACCTATAAGCAAGGGATCGCTAACATATCCAAAATCGAATACGGTATACCCGGGGGTTCCTTTTTCCATAGGCGCCAACTGTTTATGCTCTGCAGTAGAAGAACATAGAATAGACATCGTTCCAAGGCTCCGCCAATATCCTATCAACTCTGTCTGCCAAGTTAATGGAGCAATCATAGGTAAATTTGTATGTGTATATGTATCTTCGCCACGTACATAAGCCACCGATGCTTTGATAACACTCCAAGAGCTTAATGGTGTTTCACTAGTCATCTCGAAGCCATACAACAGTGCATGTGAAATATTTGTTTGAACAAGTGCTGAATGTCCCTGAAATGTGCCTTGAACACCCTTTATTAAGTTCGATAGGTTATTAATAAACATGTCGGCTCGAACGTTGCACTTATCTGAATGCATACTTATTCCGATATTCCCAGCTACACTTCGCTCCGGTTGAAGATATGGATTTCCAACCTGAAGATTACCATTACCCAAATCTAGGTATTGATACCGTTCTTCAAGCGATGGAGCGCGAAATGCCGTAGCAACCAAACACGTAATTTCGTAGGAAGGACTAAGAACATAGTGAATTCCAGCCGTCGCACTCCACGACTCGTTTGTTACAGCACCACGTTTCCATAGAATAGTCGAATCGGATAAGTTCGTAATAATTTTTCCATTCGTGATAGAATATTCTGGACTGAATACAGTTTCATTCTTAACAGATATCCAATCGTACCGAATACCAAATGTTGCCGTCAACGAATTCTGGATAAGTGTCCATTCGTCATTTGCATAGATGCCTGCATTAAAAAATTTTGAAACCGGAATAGGGCGTTCGCCGACAATTATATTTTTCTTCAACAACCTTTTTTCCCTGTAGCTTTCGAGTGACCGTTGCCAAGCTTCCACACCTGCTACAATAAGATGACGTGTAGAAGGGCAAATTTTCGATTCTATCTGAGTGCTTATCGTTGTGTGAACAGCATGGGGGGTAATTTGCAAAGAATCACCTTGGCTACTTTCTACGTTTCGAGTTATTTCATGACGTGAGAGTCGGAAACTGAGCATCGGCATCATATGAATCAAATTAGGAATATTATATTCTATTCCAACAAGTTCTCGGCGTGCCGATGTATAGCGAACAATGGCCGACGAGCCGAATAGGGAAGATCCTGGAATCCCTGCATTTTCAGCTTGAGCACGTTGATAAGTCAAAAAGAGCGACTGGTCAGAGACTGTTCTAAGTCCCAGTGTACTATTAACACTAAAATCTTGATATTGAGAATTAGGGAGCTCACCTCCAGGTGTCTTTGTGTTTCCGGCATTACGATATCCACCGCTTATTCTCATTGCAATCCTATCGGTAGAACCATTCAGCGCAAGATAATTTGAATAGCCGTTGTTTACACTTGTTGCACAACTAGCAATTTCTGTGTGTAGTTCTGGTCGATCAGAAAATGATGCTCTTTTTGAAATCATATGGAGTATACCACCAAGCGCACCTGTTCCATATAAAACCGATCCGGATGATTTGATTGTTTCTACTCGTTCAAGATCGTTTATATTAATGAGTGAAAGAGCTCCTGCAATATCATGAGCTGTTTCAATTCTTGTTTGATCAATTACTGATACTATACTCGAACGACTAAGTCCGCGGATAGATAATGCTGTTTCCCATGCTCCATCGCGTACTAAAGATATTCCTGGAATCTTCGATACTGCATCAGCTATAGATACATACGACTGTTGCGCAAGTTTTTCCTGTGAGTTAATTTCAGCTGCATATGGTGTATTGCTTAATGAAGATAACGTACGGGTGCTGAATATGATAACTTCTTTCGATTTGAATATTTTCGGTTGCAAATATATTTCAATGCTATCAGCCCATGTGAATTTTCCTTCGTACTCGGTATACAAAAAATGTCGTACCGAAAGCGTATAATTCTCAAGGGTTATATAATTGTAACGGAAGCACCCATTATTATCTGTACTTTTTTGCTGACCTGTTTCTATGAGAATAATCTGTGCGTGCGCAACAGGCTGATGCGTTATAGCATCAACAATCCGACCGACGATCGCTTGTTGCTGTGCTTCTGAGGATAATGATAGAAGAACGAATAGAGTGGTAAAAACAAATACTTGCCAAAGATTCAACTGCAACAACCTCATAGATTCGTGATGTAACCTGATAGAATGACATTTACTATGGATTCCAAATATTATACTATATAAAATATTCCAAATTGTATAAGGATGCAATAAAACGTACGACAAAAAGAAATACTTTATATCACAACCATTTACGCGTATATAATGCCTTCTAAGTTCTCAAATTACTTCGCAGTAAAAAGTGTTGAAATATTTTTATCATCAATCAATTGTTTGTTACAATATTCATCATGAAAAAATGAATTAACTGGTTCGATCATTCAAAACAAAAATATTTTTACTGAAGAACGAAAATATTTTCAAGTTCTTCACATTCTTTTCTATATTACTTCTGCACCAGAAGGTAGCGAATTGAGTATTAGTAATTGTATTGATTTTGAGATTGTTTCAAATTTATACATTAAGTTATTCGATAGGAATCCGTTTTCAAAGTACGTTGTAATAGGCAGTGAGCTCACGCGTCATAAGTATACGTTAGGCTCAGAACCGTTTACTCTTCGACACTTTTCAAAAATCCTTCATTGTGCTCTGCGCTAAAATGCGTGACACAATATTAACGAGGAACTACTCAATCCCTTTCTGTGCAAGTGTTTTTTGACTCTATGCATATGCGCAATTATTACGCTTAGCATGCTGTGAACAAAATTAGTAGTAAATCTTATTCGAAACATCCATTATCACATGAATTAAAAATTAGACTCAGTCTTAATTAGGAGTTGATATGGTGGAAACTCAAATGTCATCAAAAAATATTCAAGAAATTGATTCAATAATCGAAAAACATCGTGGACATAATGGAGAGCTCCTTGGGATACTTGAAGAGACACAACTTTTAAATGAACATAAGTATCTCTCAGAAGAAGCTTTAAACCTTGTCGCATTGAAAACTGGTATACCACTTTCCAGAGTTTACAATGTTGTTACTTTTTATTCATTCTTTAATCTCAAGCCACAAGGGAAACATACAATTACCGTCTGCCGCGGAACCGCATGTCACACGAAAGGTTCAAAAACTCTCTTGGACGATTTGGGTCTTATCTTGGGCTGCAGCAAAGAAATGCAGGAAGGTGAGTCATTCATTACAACTCCGGATAATCAATTTACAATCACGACGGTTGCTTGCTTTGGTCAATGTGCGCTTGCACCTGTTCTTGCTATAGATGGAACGATTTATAGTAATGTAACTACGGCAAAGCTTCAAAAATTGTTATCAAAACTATCCAAGGGGAGGAAGAAACCATGAAGATCCATAATTCCACATCATTAGAAAAAATACGTCTTGCTGGATCTAAAAAATTTCTTCCCGATGTCCCAAAAATTTCTGTAGGAATGGGAACTTGCGGTCTTGGTAATGGAGCAAAAGAAGTCTATGAGAGTCTACATAAAGCCATCAAAGCAAAGCGTGCAAATATTCAGCTGAATTCGGTAGGGTGCTTTGGTTTCTGTGCCGAAGAAACATTAGTAAATTGTTATGTCCCCGGCCAACCGCTAATTGTTCTTAAAAAAGTACTTCCAAAAGACGCCGAAAGTATCGTAAATGGATTATGCCGTGGTTTAATCCCTCTTAAGAAGGCACTTTGTAGAATCGAGCAGTGGGATTTCTTCACTTCTAAAGTAGAATTTGGTACGGGTTTAAGTACCGTTCCCGCATGGAATGAAATTCCATTTTTCAAAGGTCAAAAGAAAATTGTACTTCGTGATTCAGGATTAATTAATCCCGAGGATATCGAAGAGTATATCGGCATAGGTGGGTACAGTTCGCTCATGAAAACATTGACCACAATGACCACAGATTCCGTGCTTGATGAGATAAAAAAATCAAAACTCCGTGGTCGAGGGGGTGCTGGATTTCCAACTGCTATCAAATGGGAAATGATGAAGAAGATTGATACCGATAAAAAGTACATCATTTGTAATGCCGATGAAGGCGATCCTGGTGCATATATGAACCGGAACGAAATCGAAAGTGATCCGCATTCACTCATTGAAGGTATGCTTATCGGTGCATATGTCATGGGAGCAACTGAAGGAATAATGTATGTTCGTGCAGAGTACCCGCTTGCTGTTGAGAGGTTTAAAAAAGCAGTGGAACAAGCACGTGAATACGGAATCCTAGGCAAAAATATTTTTGGAACTTCCTTTAGTTTCGATCTTACATATGTTGAAGGGGCAGGAGCTTTCGTTTGCGGTGAGGAAACTGCTTTAATAGCATCAATTGAAGGTCGTGCTGGCAGACCATTACCCCGGCCTCCTTATCCGGCACAAAAAGGATTATGGGGAAAGCCTACAAATATTAATAATGTCGAAACATGGTTTAATGTTCCTGTTATTATCGCTATTGGTGGAAATGAATTTGCAAAATTCGGAACGCAGAATAGCATCGGAACAAAGGTTTTTTCTCTTGTTGGAAAAATCAAAAACACCGGACTTGTGGAATTACCATTAGGGACTTCGCTTGAAACCATCATCTACCAGATGGGTGAGGGAACGGGAACAAAAAAGAAAATTCGTGCGGTACAAACTGGCGGTCCATCTGGCGGTTGCATCCCGGTAGAATATTTCAACACTCCCGTTGACTACGAATCATTGACGAAGCTTGGTACCATTATGGGATCGGGTGGTATGGTTGTAATGGACCAGGATAATTGTATGGTGGATGTCGCGCGGTATTTTGTCGAAGTTACATATAACGAATCCTGCGGTAAATGTACACCTTGTCGCGAGGGACTTGCGCAGGCTCTGGCAATTTTGAATAAGATCACACACGGCGAAGCTTCGTTGCAGGATCTCGACACCTTAGAACGTCTCGCGTACGTGATTCGAGATGCATCGCTTTGTGGATTGGGTCAAACAAGCTCAAATCCGGTACTATCAACACTTCGATATTTCAGAGACGAGTATGAAAAACATATTACTCAAAAACGTTGTCGTGCAGGTGTATGTGAAAATCTTTTCGTTGCGTTGTGTGAAAATAGCTGCCCACTTCATATGAACATCCCTGGATATCTCCAGCTCCTAAAAGAAGGGCGCCTCGAAGAAGCTTTCGAGCTTACACTCCGTGATAATCCTTTACCCGGTACAGTTGGCCGTATCTGCTATTTCCATTGTATGATGCGATGCAGACGGGATATGGTGGATGATCCTGTTTCACAAGGTGAAATTCACAGGTATCTTGCCGATACGATGTACAAGATGGGAAAGGAAAAAGAAATTTATATGCGATTAATTAAAGAAAAGTTATCACCTACGGGAAAGAAAATTGCTATTGTTGGGGCAGGACCTGCGGGATTGACAGCTGCATATTTCTTAGTTCGTCTTGGACATACCGTAACAGTCTACGATAATCATGTGAAGGCCGGCGGAATTCTTCAATATGGAATCCCGGCGTATCGTCTACCTAAAGAAGGTCTTAATAAAGAATTAGAACTCTTTAAAAAGCTTGGTGTAAGGTTTGAATTCAATGCCCGCGTAGGAAAAGATATTCCGTTTAAAACATTACAGAAACAGAATAATGCTATATTTATCGCAGTTGGCGCACAGAAGGATATCGAGATAGACATTCCCGGTACACATTTGCAGGGTGTAATACAGGGATATGAATTCCTTGAAGAGTTTGCAGCAGGAAAACGACTTCACATCGGCAAGAAAGTTGTAGTTGTCGGAGCTGGCAATGTAGCTATTGATGCTGCTCGTTCATGTTTACGGCTTGGTGCTGACGTCACTATTGTATATCGACGTGATAGAGATGAAATGCCGGCAAATGAACATGAGATTAAGGATGCGGTAGACGAAACAATTCGATTTATGTTTATGTCTGCCCCACAAAAAATTATTGGCGATGTAAAAGGACGTGTGTCTGGTCTTGAAATTCAAAAAATGAAATTTGATGGATTTGATAATTCCGGTCGAAAAAGACCTGTTGAGACCGGTGAGACTGCTATCGTCGAATGCAATACCATTATTCTTGCTATCGGTGAAAAAGTGGACTTTGAACCCGCAAAAGAAATTGGATTAGAACTTCGAAAAAATGGTTCTATCAAAGCACACCAGCCGAGCGGCAGAACAAATCTTGCAAAGGTGTACGCAGGTGGTGACGCAGTCTCAGGTCCCGCAACTGTCTCTGAGGCAATGGGTCTTGCCCGTCAGGCAGCGGAAGCCATCGACATCGATTTGATGAAAGAAAAAAGATTCCATCGTTTATTCCGTGATTTTAAGTACAAAGATGAGCTTATACCAGAACCAGAAGGTGGACGAAAGGTCGATCCAAAAAAATTACCGGTTAAAGAGCGGATATCTAGTTTTCAGGAGGTGCTTACCGGATACTCCGGCGAAGAAGCATTAAACGAGGCTGCCCGATGCTTACGTTGTGATGTTAAATGCCAGCAAGAAGTGGAAAATTAAGAGGATATTATGGAAAAGAAATTGGTTACCATTAAAATCAATAATTGTGAATATCCGGTACAAGAGGGCATAACGATTCTCGAGGCGTGTAAGCGAGCCGGAATCGAGGTTCCAACGCTCTGCTATCTTGAAGACGTCGCTAAGAATGCTTCCTGTGGTGTATGTGTAGTCGAGGTGAAAGGTGCGAAATCACTTGTCCGTTCTTGTACAGCATGTGTATATGAAGGAACCGAGATCGTAACAAATTCAGCTCGTATTCGTGACGCGCGAAAAACAAATGTTGAGCTTCTACTTGCTAATCACCCGAAAGATTGTCTCTCATGTCTTCGCAATCAGAATTGTGAGTTGCAAACTATATCCGCAGAGTTAGGGGTGAAGGAAGATCGTTTTGTTCGTACAAAGAAGGAAGAATCCTGGGATATGACTTCACCATCTATTATTAGAGATCCGAATAAATGTATTCTATGTGGCAGATGCATTTCAGTCTGTGGGACTATACAAACTGTACATGCCATCGGACTTTCACGGCGTGGCGTAAAGACGCGAATTTCCACCTATATGGAAAAAGGTCTCGGTAATGTAGCTTGTACCAATTGCGGTCAATGCGCCTTAGTATGTCCTACCGGTGCAATTGTTGAACGTGATGATACAGACGAAGTATTTGAGGATTTATTGAATCCGGAAAAAGTTGTGCTTGTTCAAACCGCTCCGGCAATTCGAGTTGGAATTGGAGAAGCAATGGGTATGCCTCCAGGTGCTCTTGTGACTGGTCAGATGGTAACCGGATTACGAAGGCTCGGATTTCACAAAGTGTTCGATACACAATTTACCGCCGATTTAACCATTATAGAAGAAGGGCACGAACTCATTAAGCGCTTGACTAAAAAAGGCACGCTTCCAATGATTACTTCTTGTTCACCAGGGTGGGTTAAATTTGCCGAACATTTCTTCCCTAATTCGCTTGCGCACCTTTCTTCATGTAAATCACCACAACAAATGTTTGGATCCATTGCAAAAACATACTATGCGGCAAAGACTGGAATTGATCCCCGAAAAATTGTTGTTGTCTCAATTATGCCATGTACGGCTAAGAAATTCGAAGCAAGGCGTCCCGAGATGATGAGCGCATTTGAATACTGGAAAGAGAAAAAGGGATGGTCGAACGATGATGCATTTTTTGATGTTGACTATGTTTTAACTACTCGAGAGCTTGCACGCATGTTTAAGGAATCCGGTATTCAATTCGCCAATTTGCCTGTTGAGGAATTTGACAATCCACTTGGCGAATCGACAGGTGCGGCTGTAATCTTTGGTGCTACGGGTGGTGTGATGGAAGCTGCTTTGCGAACTGCATATGAAGTCGTTGTTGGAAAACCTCTGGCAGATATCAATTTTACTGCCGTTCGTGGAATGGAAGGTATTAAGGAAGCAGAAGTTGACATGAATGGCACAAAAATTAGGATTGCTGTTGCACACACACTTGGCAATGCACGAAAACTTTTCGAACAGATTGAGAAAAAAGAATCACCCTATGCATTCATCGAAGTTATGACTTGTCCTGGTGGATGTCTTGGTGGTGGTGGTCAACCAATTCCAACAACTTGGGAAACTCGGAAAAAGCGTGCAGAATCTATTTACGTTGAAGATGCCAATAAGTCTGTGCGAAAATCACACGAAAATCCACAAATTACGACGCTTTATCAAGAATTCTTAAAAGAGCCACTTGGTGATATTTCGCACCATCTTCTCCATACAGAGTACGAGAAACGAGGTGTCTTCGTCTGGAACTCAAATGGTTCTGAGAAGAAGAAAAAAGAATTAATACGTGCATAAATCCATCGGCGTGTTAACACAGAGGAAGAATTCTTTACTGAGGATTTCTATTTTACAATCCTTCTTGAGCGATTATAAAGCTAATAATTGCAATAACTGCAGCGCCCAGTGCCAGCTCCCGTTCGTGCACCTTATCAATTGTATCATTGTCAGAGTGATGGTAATCGAAATATTTCTGTCCATCAACAATAAGGCCGACTCCAGGAACACCCGTTTCTACCAATGGATGAATATCCGATCCACTTCCGCCTATTCTGAAATTATCAGCGCCGATCGAACTGAATACCGAAGCGTATTTTGCTAATTTAGCAAACGCCGATGAATCGCTTATGCTAAATCCACGTGGAGAAAAGCCACCAGCATCACTTTCAATTGCAACGATATGACGTTCACCACGACACTCCCTACTAGCATAATTGAGACCACCCTGTAATCCATTTTCTTCGTTCATGAATAGTACTGCCCTGATTGTACGTTTCGGACGCAATCCTAGTTCTTTAATCAATCGAAGAGATTCAATTGCATGAATGCAGCCTGCGCCATCATCATGTGCGCCTTGCCCTTTATCCCAGCTATCTAGATGTGCTCCTATTAAAACGATTTCATCAGGTTTTTCACTCCCAACAATTTCACCCATAACATTAGCCGACTCCACAGCAGGAAGCGTATCGCAAGACAATTTCAATGATACGCTGATCTTCTTTCCTTCATGAATAAACCTACTCAAAACTTCTGCGTCATTTGTGCTTATTGAAGCTGCGGGAATTCGCGCAACCGAATCGGCATAATTCATTTGTCCGGTGTGTGGCATATCATCGAGCCTTGTTGTCATTGAACGTACTAGCACACCTATAGCACCACAATTCGCCGCTTCTATTGCTCCTTTGCTTCGCTGATCGACCGCACGACCGTATGCTCGTCCGGATGAAATAAGAGACCGATCCATTGGGCGATTTAAAAACACGATCTTTCCTTTCACCGAATCTCCGAGAGCTGCAAGCTCCTCCCACGATTGTACTTCAACAATCTCTGCTTTTAGTCCTTCTTTTGATGTCCTGATGCTGCCACCGAGTGCTGTAATATGAATGCGGTTCTTCTTTTTCGATCCATCAATGTAATAGAATCCCTCTTCTTTTAAACCCCGTACCCAATGCGGTATTTCAACTGGTTCTGTGTGTACATTTTGGAATCCAAGTGCCCTCATTTTTTCTAATGCCCACTCTACTGCTCTGTCTGCCTGAGGCGAACCTGAAAGCCGTGGACCAATTGCACACAATTCTTGAAGCACATTTATTGCTTGATTTTGACCGAGAGCTGTCGTAAGAATTTTTCCCGCAAGGGAATCATATGCTTGCAGAGACACAATAGATGTTTGTGCAAATAAATAATGCATTGGAAATGTACCAAACAATAGAAATGGACACAAAATATTCCTAATCCATAAAAAAGATAATGTGGACCTGAAAAAAGATATCATGTTCCTCTCTTCTTCTGGACATTTTTTATGATTTTTCCGGGTAGGGTACGCGGTAAAATTCGACTTAGTTGTGTCCCGATCCAATTCATTGTACCTGGAATTACAAGTTCTTTTCCTTTCATCAAACCCTTATATCCTTCTAGAGCTACCCATGCGGCATCGGTCGAGAGTATTCCTCCAAGTATTTTCTCATCCGAAAAGCCAGCACGCGCACCAAATCCTGTCGGAGTAGGGCCTGGGCAAAGCGCTGTCACTGTTACACCAGTTCCATGCAATTCTTCTGAAAGAGCTAGTGAAAAACTCGTGACAAACGCTTTTGTTGCATAGTAAATGGCCATTAATGGTCCAGGCTGAAAAGATGCTGTTGAGGAAATATTTAGGATACGTCCGCGCTTTCTCTCTATCATCCCAGGCAAGAGTAATCGAGTCAGATGTGTAAGCGAAGTGATGTTTACTTGAATCATTTCGAGTAAATCTGCAATATCCATTGATTCAAAATTACCGCGCCAACCGAAACCGGCATTATTTACCAAAATATCAATGTTACCACCTTCACTTTGTAACGCCTCAAACAATTCATCTGGTGTAGTAGATACCGCAAGATCCTTAACACAGTACTTAACTTGAACACCATATGTACTCTTCAGGTCTTCAGCGATTAACTTAAGCTTGTCATAACTTCGGGCTACAAGCGCGAGATCGTGGCTTTCCCTTGCAAATAGTTTCGCTAATTCTAAGCCAATTCCGTTCGAAGCTCCTGTAATCAGCGCAACTGGATTCGTTTTCATGTTCTTAAATCTATTTTCTCGTTCACTTTTTATTTCACATACATTTCAATCATTTGCTCAAGAGCTGCGGCACAGACTGGATCGAAATCGACTGGATTGAGTGCAAACATCTTGCAGTCTATTGCTGGACGATACATCTCTGTTGATGTATACCCCGAACCTTCGAATGCACCAACTTTTCCCACAAACCTCGGATCTTTTAATATTGCATTTGATTGTTTCATAAGCGGTTCTCGCTTTTCGGCATAGTCAGACGCTAATCGATCTAACTTACCACGTATTGCTTCAATGCTGTCATAGTCGGTTTTCGCCCATGGTGTTGGAATTTGGATCGCAGGTGTCATAAGATTTTTCCATTTCAAGGTTTCCACTGTATTGGTGCGTGTTACATTCGGTTCCCAGGGCTCAATGCCTTTCGGATAAAAATCTACATACGAAATCTGAGAATTGTAATATTCATCTCCCAGTCCTCCAAAACAATGGCCAAATTCATGGACATATACATAATCCATTTCCCATTCTTGACCGGCTTTTGTAGGCTTTGTAAAGCAGGTTGTATAGAGGTTGAAAATACCACCGCCGCCATATCGATTGTCATTAACAAGAATTGTTATAAAATCGTACGGAGTAGTTCCAGCAATATCGCGTAGCATCCTGTTTTCTTCTGTAAGAACATATCGCGCAGATCCGAAGGTATTATACATTGTTCCAAGCGCAGTCTTCTTCCAGATATTTTTATCAGGAATATCAATGCCTGATTCATCCGAAATCACTTCCATCGCGCGCACATTAAAATCCTTTTTACGATTTTTAAAAGGCTGATACGAGAAAAGTTGTTCACTAAAATGCTTAGCATCTTTTCGGAATTTATCCATATCACCTTTTGCATATCCATCACCGAGTATAAGAATATCTACTTTTTTATCAACCGATCCATTCACCATTACATCAAAAACAGAAAAATGAATTTGTGTCTTTTCTCTATTGACCATCGTTGGATTATTAGGATCGATCACGGTTGAAAAAACCTCACGAAATGTCATTGCTTCTCCAAAAGCCACAAACTTGTCACGTCGGAGAAAGCTTACAATAACTTTACGTTTTGGAAACGGAATTCGTACAGTTTCATGACAGGTTTTCCATGTGCCATTTATTGCCTCGTCCGTCGTTTGCCATTCTCCAAAAAAAGTTGAATATCCGCGAGAATAAATTAGTGTATTCGTCTGAAGATCTGTAACTTTCACAAAGCTATCACCACGATTCAATGTATCGAGTAGATTGATTCTGCTCCCTGCCCATGGTCCTTCCTCGTATACCTTATCCAAATTCATGCTTTCTTGGCCCTTTGTGCCGATACGGAAGTAATCGACACGCATTGTGGATCTGGTAAAATAAGAGTGAAAATCCTGTGCGAATGCCAGCGAGTTGAGCATACAGATTATTAATAGTAAATATCTCATGGTTCACCTTTTTGAGTTTTCAACATGTATTGCAGATTGCCTAGCAATCTACGTTTTTCGCATTCCATACCGGGCAACAACCAGCATTTCAAAATCATCTGGTGTTAACTTCAAACCTCGTTGAAAATTTCCTACCTGGCCACCAAAGATATCAACCTGGATGAATCCCAGTGATTTCAACATCCAGGTAATTTCTGAAGGTAGGTAATACCGTTCGTTGCAGTAGAGAATTCGCTTATTACCATCGTCATCCGCGACTTCAAACGTTGATATATCGCGTAGCGTCATATAATCGAACGAATGTCCACTGCTTTTTCCCTCGACCGTGCTTGAGTTCATAAATTCTTCAACCGAATGAGCCAACGGGAATAGGGCATTCAATGTTGTAAGGATAAACGTTCCATTGGATTTGAGCGCTCTCGCTGCACTTTGCAGTATTGCAAAATTCATTTCATCCGTCTCCATCAATGGAAAACCACCTTCACATAGGATCAATGTAATATCGAACATTTGATTATAAGTAAGATTCCTCGCATCACCTTTTTTGAACTCGACTGCAACTCCAGCTTCCGCTGCCTTCTGCCGTGCACGTTCCAGCTGTGATTCAGACAGATCAATTCCGGTTATTGAGTATCCCCGTTTAGCCAGTTCAATTGCATGACGTCCTGTTCCACAGCCAATATCAAGAATGGTTTTCTTTTTATCATATCCAACTTCTTTTTCTATGAAATCCACTTCCTGTACTGTTCCCAGGGTAAAAGATTCCTTGTCATAAGTACGCGCATAATTATTGAATAGTTCTTCATACCATTGTTTCATTTTACCACCTTTTCATTTTCCAGAAAAACATCATTCCACCTACCGAAGTCGCTGCGAGTGCAAGTATCATCCAAAAAGATATTGGATGTTCCTGGCCTGGAATTGGTACATTCATAGAGAAAATACTTACCACAAGGGTTGGAACCATAATACCGACAGTAATTAGGTTTAACGTCTTCATCAGCACGTTTAGATTATTGCCGACGATCGATGCGCGAGCATCCATGAGGCTGGCAAGGATATTGGAATGAATTTCCGCTTGCCTATAACACTGACTATTTTCGATGATTAGATCGTCAAGTATTTCAAGCTGTTCCGAGGTAAATCCTAATTTTGTTGAATTATATTTTAACTTTTCGATTAGTGCACCATTCGAATTAATTGAATTCAAGTAATACACTAGGCTCTTCTCAAGAGTGAAGAGATTTAGGAGGTACTTGTTTTCCATAGCCTTATTGATTTTTCTTTCCAAGTCGTCCGTAATCATATTGAAAATCTTTAGATGCTCAACAAAGTGAGAAATTGTTCGAAAGATTAATTTCAACATCAGTTCCGGGAGTGTTTGTACAACGTTAAAGATTTTTCCCTCGAACAAGGCAATATCGTCAGTCATAACAATGATCAACTGTTCTTTGAATAGAAAAACACCGCATGAAGAAACCTTGAATAAGAGCTGATTTTTGCCGGAATAATTTCTGGGTCTCTTAAAAATTAGCGCTGTATGTTCAGGTTCAAACTCAAGTCGTGAAAGTTCATCCGGGTCTAATGCAGAGTTTAGCGTGTGCTCGTCGATTTTATACTCTTCGACAAGAAATTTCTTTTCGCTTTCATCGGGATTAATAAATACTAAAATTGGACTTTGTTGATCCGATAAAACTACACGATTCTGAACAAGGTCATATCGAGTCATCATTTCTGGTTCCCTCCGTATATCAGGGTGGTAAGATTTACCATTGCAGGAAAAATCTGATTATTACACTTGCCCAAAATAAGAATTCTTTCTGAGAAAAACTGTGTTAATCTATACTATTAATATTTTTTCCGAAAAAAATTTCCTCATTTGAAAGTCATACCACTTTTCCGTACCATCGAATCAGTAACACACACGAGTACTACACGGAAATCACCTTGTCAATTGTTTCGTTTACATTAATTTTATTAGGTGGATTTATTGCTGGCACATTCGGCGCTCTCCTCGGTCTCGGAGGAGGTGTACTACTCATACCATATCTTGTTATCATAATGAACGTGCCGATGCACCAGGCTATCGCGACAAGTATTATCGCTGTAATTGCAACATCTAGCGCTGGTGCTGTAATGAATCTCGAACGACGAATTGTGCATATGCGTCTGGGAATGTTGCTGGAAACTGCAACGGTTCTAGGTGCAATTTGTGGCGGAATTACTGCGAATTATCTTGCCCCATCCGTTTTATCAAAGCTTTTTTCCGGCTTGCTCCTAATCGTTTCTTTCCTGATGATATGGAAAACGTACCGAGGAAGCGGATCAGAGAAAATTACTACTAATGGCATTCTACCCGCTTCATATTTGGACGAGGCGAGCAAATCAACAGTTAAATATACAGTCAAGAATATTCCTGCATCTATGGGCGTTTCACTTGTTGCTGGAAATATCTCGGGATTGCTTGGTGTCGGTGGAGGGATTTTCAAAGTACCAGCAATGCATATCCTTTCCGATATTCCTATGAAAGCCGCAACCGCAACAAGCAATTTCATGATTGGTGTAACAGCTGCAGCAAGCGCTTTTATATACTTTGCGCATGGACGCATAGATCCAATTATTACTTCTTCGGCTGCATTGGGCGTATTGGCCGGCTCAATAATCGGAATCCGAATCAGCCGAAAAATTCATTCAAAGATGTTAATATGGATTTTCACAATTGTCCTTTTAGTGATTTCAGTACAATTATATTTAAGATAAGAACATGATCGAGGTTAAGGAAAAAACCGAAATCAATCACCATGGTGTTGAGTTGTGGGCTAGTCGCGTTCTCCGTCTTGGTGTATGGATATCGGCAAGTATGATGATAATAGGATTACTGTGTATGGCGGTTTTTCCTTCTACTATCCGGTCTACTGATGCACCTTCACTTATTGCTTTGATCGAACAAATATTTTCTGGTAATTTTAATTCAACAAATCTATTATTCGCAGGATTAATTGTTCTTATGTTTACACCCATCCTACGAGTTTTTACAGTACTACTCGGATATATAGTTGAGCGGGATTGGCTTTTTGTAGCAATCTCCTTTATAGTTTTTCTGATGCTTACTGGAGAAATCGTATACTCGATATTTATTAAAGGATGACCATCCATGACGTTTACCCAGAAGTTATATGAAATTCAAAACCAAAAGGATTCATTATTATGCATCGGGCTCGATGTCGACTTGGAGAAAATTCCTAAGTTCCTTCTAACGCATAAAAATCCCGTGTTAGAATTCAATCGGCAAATTATCGAAGCGACGAGTGACCTCGTCTGTGCATTTAAGCCCAATCTTGCTTTCTACGAGGCATTAGGAGAGCAAGGATTAGTTGCTTTGCGGGAAACTTTAAAATTTATCCCCAAAAACATAATTTCACTTGGTGATGGGAAAAGAGGAGACATCGGAAACACATCTGAACGATACGCAAAATCGCTTTTTTCTGATTTCGGTTTCGATGCAATTACTGTTAATCCATATATGGGTTCCGATTCTGTTGAACCATTTATTCAAAGCTCTGATCGAGGGATTTTTGTACTTACATTAACATCAAATCCAGGTTCGAGGGATTTTCAACGGCTAAAAGTTGGATCAAAACCTCTATATGAAAAAGTCGCGCAAGCCACAAAAAAATGGAACTCAAACCAAAACATTGGACTTGTAGTGGGTGCTACTCATCCGAAAGAACTCCAACGGATACGCCGTATAGTTCCCGATGTGCCGATTCTTATTCCCGGTATCGGAAAACAGGGCGGCGATTTACGTTCCGCAGTACAGTACGGATGTGCTAAGCAGGGTCGGCTCGCGATAATCAATGCGAGCAGAAGTATTATCTATGCTTCAGATGGAACCGATTTTGCAGAAGCGGCTCGTATTGAAGCAAAAAAGATGTTAACCGAGATTAGAACATTTACAAAGAAGTAAAATTACTATATTAGTTTTTATCGTCTCCAAACGATCGAATTACCAACAAAAAAAACGACGATCGCGAAATTTCATAACTACTAATGTTACTATGGCATTATCCTTCGGAGGCTTTCATGAACCATCACACACGTACTATCCATGAGCGTTTTCTTCGTCATATCTGGAATCGTCAATATTTAAAAACCAAGCTCGAAACTCAGGAAAAGAAATCCTTACAAGTCATCCAGGTAGGACAACCAAATCGAGATAGCGGGCCGGATTTTCTTAATGCAAAAATAAAAATTGCTGGAGTTACCTATTCTGGCGATGTAGAAATTCATCGCACTATTTTCGACTGGCTCCAGCATCGGCATCAGGAAGATCCACGTTATAATAAAGTCATTCTTCACGTCGTTCTCGAGCCGTTTACAGCAGGGCCAATAACTATTTGCCAAAGTGGTCGAGCAATTCCAGTTCTTGTTCTAGGAAGTTTTCTCTCAGAATCAATCTATTCCGTTTGGCAAAAGGTTATTCTTGATGAGCGGATGAGTAAGTTGCATACTATCCCTTGCTTCAAAAATAATCACTCTGTTTCCGTTGACGTTATTCTTCAATGGCTTTCAAAACTTGCATTTGAACGGATTGAGTTAAAGCTTCGACGTTTCGAAGAGCGTTTAAAACAACTTGCTCATGAAAAGCGTATGACAGTTCGTGAAAGGTCACATTCATACGGTGAGCCGCTATTTGAGGGGAATCTGGATGAGATTCCACCACCTCTTCCCGAGTTGACTCAAATCGATCTTTCTAAAAAAGGACTCTGGGATCAAATTCTATACGAAGGGATACTTGAAGGATTGGGATACAGTAAGAATCGTAAACCATTTCTCAATCTTGCAAGTTCTCTAATGTTGGAAAAGTTCACGAAATGGAAAATTGAAAAGGACGATGAAACAATCGAAGCGCTTGTTTTTGGCGTAGCAGGTTTAATTCCAACTATTTCAAGTATAAAGGATAAGGATTCCCGCACGTACGTCCGAAAATTATCGCATCGGTGGAAGAAATTAAAACCCACTTTACATTCCGAAATCCTACATTCAGCTGACTGGCAATTTTTTCCAACCCGTCCCACGAATTTTCCCACATTACGTCTTTCTGCTGCCAGTGCAATTATTAGAAAATTTCTCTATGAAGATTTTTTTCGTTCCATCATTCAAATAATAAAATCTGATGATTCTGGTATTTTGAAAGAGAGGCGTCTGATTGAGATTTTTCAAGTTGAATCTAACGAGTTTTGGAAGCACCATTATAATTTTAATGAATCATCTTCCCGTTCTGTAACTGCATTGGGCAAACAACGCATTAGAGAAATTCTCGTTAATGCAGTGTTTCCTATTACATTGTTATATGCTCGAACTTTCAAGGATATAAGGGTTCGGGAAGAAACACTTTGCATATATTACGCTATGCAAGCATTTGAAGATAATTCTATTGTTCGGTTCATGAAAAAACAATTAGTTAAAGAGCGATTCCCTGTTAATAATCTCAGCACTCAACAAGCTCTCATACAGTTGTTTAAGTTATATTGCTCAGATAGCAGGTGTGATTTGTGCCAATTACAGGTTGCAATTTCGATGGAGGACTTAAATAATAAAGCCTACCCAGTTTGATCAGGATAGGCTTCGTTATGCACAATGGAATAGATACGCTTTAAATATTAAACAAAATATCTGCATACGTGGGTAATGGCCAGATGGCTGCGTCAACCAACGTTTCCAGCTTATCACCGTCAGTCCTTAATTTCCCCATCGCGGTAAAGACGATATCCCGATAATATTCCGCATGCTTTAGAACTCCGCCTCCATGACCATTTTGTGCAAGCGCCGATTCAAGTGTGTCAATATTTTTGCCAAACGAATCGATTGTTGTTGTTAATTCTGATAATAACTTCTCAACAATAGAAGATTTAGCAGAAACACTTTTCATTGATGCGAGACTTGATGCAACTTTTCCCGCATATTCAATTGATGCTGGAAGAATCTGTCGACGTGCTATATCGATCATCGTTAATGCCTCAATATTGATGGTTTTAATATATCCTTCCAGGAAGATTTCGTAACGAGAGTGCAATTCTTCCTTAGTGAGTATTCCATGTTTTTCATAGACTGCAGTCGCCTTATCACTTTTCAAAGCAGTTATAGCTGCAACTGTAGACTTAATATTGGGCAGTCCCCGCTTTTCGGCTTCTTTCACCCATTCATCAGAATAATTGTTGCCATTAAAAATGATTCGTTTATGTTTTTTAACAATCTCGGTGATAATGTTTTGAATCTCGGTATCTATATTCTTTGCTTTTTCCAATCGCGTGACAATCCGAGATAAAGTCTCTGCAACGATCGTATTCAAAGCTGTATTAGGTTCTGCAATAGATGCCGATGATGGCACCATACGGAATTCGAATTTATTTCCAGTAAACGCGAATGGCGATGTTCTATTACGATCTGTTGAATCCTTTGGCAATGCCGGAAGCGTTGTTACGCCGAGTTCCAATTCCCCGCCAACTTTTGATGTTTTTGCACCTCCATTTTCTATCTGTTCTAAAATATCTGTTAATTGATCACCCATAAAAATCGAAATAATTGCAGGTGGTGCTTCATTGGCACCTAAACGATGATCATTTCCTGGATTTGCGGCTGAGACACGCAATAGTTCGGCATATTCATCGACAGCCTGCATGACTGCAACAAGAAAGAGCAAAAATTGTTCATTTTCATGTGGGGTTTTTCCCGGATCCAATAAGTTGATGCCATCATTCGTACTCATCGACCAGTTATTATGTTTTCCTGATCCATTTACACCAGCAAATGGTTTTTCATGTAGCAGACAAACCAAATTATGACGGTTTGCTACTTTCTTCATAGTTTCCATAACCAATTGATTATGATCTGTGGCAATATTCGTTGTAGTAAATATTGGTGCTAACTCATGTTGTGCAGGGGCAACCTCGTTATGTTTCGTCTTTGCAAGCACTCCAAGCTTCCAAAGCTCTTGATCTACTTCTGCCATAAACGCAGCAATTCGCTCTTTTAGATTGACAAAATAGTGATCTTCAAGTTCTTGACCTTTCGGCGGCTTTGCACCAAACAGTGTGCGGCCGGTTAGGATAAGATCCTTCCTCTTGTCATAGAGTTTTTTATCTATAACGAAGTATTCTTGTTCTGGTCCTACAGTAGTCATTACACGAGTGGACGTTGTATTTCCAAGAAGCTTGAGTATACGTATTGCTTGCTTTGACAATGCTTCCATGGATCGGAGTAATGGCGTTTTCTTATCTAGTGCTTCCCCAGTATAAGAACAAAACGCCGTTGGAATACAAAGAGTATTATCCTTAATAAATGCCGGCGATGTACAATCCCAAGCGGTATAACCTCTTGCTTCAAAAGTTGCCCGCAATCCTCCCGATGGAAATGATGATGCGTCCGGCTCTCCTTTAATAAGCTCTTTTCCAGAGAATTCCATTATAATTCGTCCATCAGACGTCGGAGAGATAAAAGAATCATGTTTTTCTGCCGTCATGCCTGTCATAGGTTGGAACCAATGTGTAAAGTGTGTCGCTCCTTTTTCAATCGCCCAATCCTTCATCGCATTCGCTACAATATCAGCAACTGTTGGTTCTAGCGGCAATCCCTCGTCTATTGTCTTACGAAGCAGTTTATAGATATTCTTTGGAAGCCTTGTTCGCATTACTGTATCACCAAAGACATTGCATCCAAAGGTGTGTTCTAACGATTCCTGCAACACTAATGATTCTTTCTCCATTATTTCTCCTTTTCCAAACATGCACATTATTTATTATTGAACATGTTAAAAATAACATAAATTATTTAAGCAATCAAGCGAAAAAACAATTAAAACTAATTAATTGACAGTTAATACCGTTACTAGGTCAATAATTGTATATAAAATTGTGCATTACTTGTGATTTTAGTGAGAATGTTTTGCACAAAATTTTTGCCTGGATTCCTTTCGACTTCAGTGTTTCGTTTCAGTAGAATGTTTTTTCTTACATTTTTTTGTTTGCACAATTGAATAATTCGCCATTTACCGACGCACTCCCGTTATTTGCCGAAAATTCAGCAACATTTCTTTTCTTTAAAGGTATGTTGCTTAATAATAAGCGGTTGAGTGTCACCCAAAAAATTGAATTTTTTTTAAAACTTTATATCCTTGATAGAAGAGCCAGAAAATGAAAGCATTCGTCTTGTCGCTGTGCATAATATTCATCCTGTCTTGTTTTTTCTCCGGTTGCATTCCGGGAGGAGGAGAATTCAAAAAAGATTCACCTGCAGGTTTTTTTACTGGAATATGGCATGGCTGGATTGCTCCGATTTCATTAATTCTTGGTTTTTTTAAACCCGAAATCCGCATATATGAACAATATAATACTGGTTGGTGGTACGATTTAGGATTTTATATTGCACTCATCGGCGGGTTTGGTGGAATTGCCGTAACAAGGAAAAAATTTCAGGATTACAAAAAGTAAGTTATTGTAAGATTATGTGTAACTTTTTCCAGTTTTTTAACGTTTGTAATATCATTAATTAATTCCTTCGCAAGAAATCAATTTCTATATGGAAACTAAAAACGTCGATCTTTCTGCTTTACGCATACATCGTTCATCTGAACAGGAAACTCCTCCTTTGATAAAACGAAGGAGGAATCTTATTATCAGTACAATTATTGTCGTCATAATTTTTATCGCTGGTTATTTTGGTTACCAATCATTAACGGCACCGGCTGTTGAGGTGACGTTGACATCGGTTTCTTGGATGTCACCCTCTCAGTCTAATGCAGTGCTCACAGCAAGCGGTTACGTAGTTGCACAACGTAAGGCAGCTATTGCATCAAAGGCAACCGGGCGATTAGTGTATCTTGGGGTTGTAGAAGGCGATCGCGTTCAAAAGAATGAAATCATAGCACGGCTGGAGGATTCCGATATTCGCGCAACACTTGAACAAGCGAATGCTAATCTCAGAGTGAGCGAAGCCGATTTAAAAGATGTGCAACAAACTCTTGCTCGGCAAAAATCATTACTAGATAAAGGATTGACGACGCAAGCAGAATACGATGCGGCAGAAGCCCGCATGCAACGTGTTCTTGCAAGCATTGAAATGGCTAAAGCCATGGTTCTTTCTGCCGAGGTAGCATTGGAGAATACTCGTATTCGAGCACCGTTCAACGGGACAGTCCTCACAAAAAATGCAGACATTGGCGAAATGGTTGTTCCTATGGCAGCAAGCGTTGGATCAAAATCTGCGGTCGTAACCATCGCAGACATGACATCATTGCAAGTTGAAGCTGATGTCTCCGAGTCGAATATCGAGCGCATTCTTACAGGCCAGGCATGTGAAATTACACTCGACGCTTACCCAGGCATTCGTTATGAATCGTATGTAGACAAAATTGTACCAACTGCTGATCGTGCAAAAGCAACAGTTATGGTAAAGGTAGCGTTTAAAAAATACGACAGCCGAGTATTGCCTGAAATGGGTGCGAAAGTTTTATTCCTAACAAAGCCTTCAGATCCTTCGATGCTTCAAGCGAAACCATTGCTCGCAATTCCGGTTTCTGCACTAATTGAGCGTGACGGGAAGAAAATTGCATTTCGCGTTATCGATAATATTGCATCAGCAGTTGTAGTAACTACCGGGCGTGAATTAACTGGCTACATTGAAATTCTCGATGGTCTGACTCCCGGTGAAAAGGTTATAACAAAAGTAACGGAATCCATTAAAGAAGGAATAAAAGTTAAAGTAATATAATACTCGTGATATCGAGAAACAAAACGAGATAATTTCAAAGGATTACACTATGCCAAATTCACTTATTCAAATACAAAATATTTCAAAGTCGTACTGGAGAGACAGTATTGAGATTCCAGTTTTAAATGATATTACTTTGGATGTCCATGAGGGTGAATTCCTCGCACTTATGGGTCCATCTGGATCTGGAAAAACAACGCTTCTCAACCTTATTGCGGGAATAGATAGACCATCTAAGGGAACGATCACGGTTAACGGAACTAATATTGCGTCATTGAGCGAATCGGCGCTTGCCAAATGGCGTTCACACAATATTGGATTTGTATTCCAATTCTACAATTTAATTCCTGTGCTTACTGCTTTTGAAAATGTCGAGTTACCTCTTCTCCTGACTTCCCTCTCAAAAGCAAACAGAAGAAAACATGTTGAGCTCGCGCTTAACGTAGTTGGATTAGGCGATCGGATTCATCACTACCCGAAACAGCTTTCTGGTGGGCAGGAACAGCGTGTCGCTATAGCACGTGCCATTGTTACCGATCCAACACTTTTAGTTGCTGATGAACCAACGGGTGACCTAGATAAACGTTCCGCAGAAGAGATAATGGTTCTTCTCGACCGGCTAAATCAAGAATATAAAAAAACTATTGTCATGGTAACTCACGATCCGCGTGCCGCAGAACGAGCGCATGTCCAACGCCACCTCGACAAGGGTGAATTAACATAGGTGAACACATGCGAATACTTAAACTTATATTAAAAAACTCACTTCGACACAAGCTTCGTACATTTCTAACGATTCTAGGAATGTCCATCGCTGTCATGGCGTTTGGAGTTTTGCGAACGGTCGTAGAAATGTGGTATGAGGGTGTAGAAGCTGCTGCTCCCAACCGTTTGATCACACGGCATGCAGTTTCGTTTATTTTTCCACTCCCCTATTCCTATCGTGAACAAATTGCAAAAGTTCCAGGAATAGAAACCGTCTCCTTTGCAAATTGGTTTGGTGGAACATATATCGATAAGAACAAATTTTTTGCGCGGATGGCGGTAGATCCCGAGACAATATTTGATGTATACCCAGAGTTCATTATTGATGCAAAAGAATTGGAAACCTTTAAGAGAGAACGCAATTCTTGTATTGTTGGTTATGAAATAGCAAAACAATATGGATTCAAAATTGGCGACATTATCCCATTAGATGGAGATATTTATCCGGGAAAGTGGGAGTTTGTCGTACGGGGAATTTACAAACCTCGCACTCAATCAACTGATGCAACCCAAATGTTGTTCCATTTCAGTGCTGTTGATGAACGGATGAAGGTGGAAATGCCCGGCCGTGAAGGTTTAATTGGATGGTACATTGTTAAAATCAAAGATCCAAACCAGGCAGGTACAATCTCAGATCAAATAGATGCATTGTATAAAAATTCCTCAAATGCTACAAAAACTGAAACTGAGCGAGCTTTTACACAGAGCTTTATTTCGGGCTTGAACTCACTTCTCGCTGCAATGAACTTCGTCTCTTTTGTAATAATCGGCATTATCATGCTCGTCTTAGGCAATACAATGATTATGTCTGCACGCGAGCGAATACAGGAATATGCAGTATTAAAAACACTTGGATTTTCAGGAGGACATCTTATCGGATTGATTCTTGGAGAATCACTCGTGATTTCGGCATTTGGGGCCGGGCTTGGTTTATTTTTAACTTACCCTGTTGTAGCTACGATTGCAGCGATCGTTCCAAAAGGATTCTTCCCCTATTTCTTTATTACACCCACTACGTTAATCCTGAGTGCAACATCTGCACTCAGTATTGGCTTACTGGCATCTATCTTCCCGATTCAACGTGCAATAGGTACAAAGATCGTGGATGGATTGAGACATATCGGTTAGAATGAAGGTGATACTATGAAAATACCCATGAAATATATTATTCGTAATTTTCGCACTCGACGATTAACTACTATGATTACCGTTTTCGGTATTGCATTAGTTGTATTTGTCTTCGCAGCGGTTTTAATGATGGCATATGGTATCCAGCGTACATTAGTAGCCACGGGTTCGCCTGATAATGTTTTAGTGGCGCGTAAAGCAGCAAACGGTGAGATTTCGAGTATTATACTCCGCAACGACTATAATACTGTCCTGACATTACCACATATCGCAAAAGATCCAAATTCCCAACCACTTGTATCAGGCGAAACAGTAGTGATTATCAATATCTACAAGAAGGCAGGTGGACTGAGTAATGTAACGGTGAGAGGTGTTGCACCTCAGGCCTTTACGATTCGTCCTCAAGTCAAAATCGTCGAAGGTCGGCAATTTACTACGGGTGCTCGTGAAGTGATTGTGGGCGCATCGGTAGCAAAAAATTTCGTTAACACAGCGGTGGGTGAAAAAATTACTTTCGGTGGTGACACTTGGACTATTGTCGGACGATTTGATGCTGGAAGTGGATTCAATTCCGAAATCTGGGGTGACAATGATCAGCTACAGGCTGCTTTCAGACGTCAAGGTGGATACTCGACAGTTACATTCAAATTAGATCAAAGTGATGCATTCAGCTCATTTAAGGCGGCATTCGACCGAGAACCGCGATTGCAACAATTTGAACCAAAGAAAGAACAACGATTTTTTGAAGAGCAGTCAGAAGATATGGCTCTATTCATCCGAATACTTGGAATCTTTATCACGATAATTTTCTCGTTCGGCGCGACTATTGGTGCAATGATTACGATGTACGCTGCTGTGGCAAATCGTACAGTAGAAGTTGGAACAATGCGTGCTCTAGGATTTCGTCGTCGCAGTATACTTACAGCCTTTCTCACTGAATCCTTGACAATTTCATTAATCGGGGGTTTAATCGGATTGGTTTTTGCCTCGTTCCTGCAATTTTTCTCAATTTCAACATTGAATTTCAGTTCATTTTCAGAATTAGAATTTTCATTTGCTCTTTCACCATCTATCATAATTTGGTCGTTGTTTTTTACGTTGATGATGGGATTTCTTGGCGGTTTTCTACCGGCAGTGCGCGCTTCACGGTTAAATATTGTTAATGCATTGCGTTCTGCATAAGTCAAATAATTTTCTGGAGGTTTCCTTATATGCCTTAAGGAAGCCTTCAGAATGAATTTCCACATCTTTTGTTTCGTCTCATTCTTTTCTCCTCTAATTTTTCCCTCTCCTTCTCCATATTAATAACTTGACACTCGTCAACCTTATTTTCATATTATAACCACATAGCTAACTTCTCCAAACGAATATTTATATTCTCATTTCATGTCCACTATACAAGGAGGTCCTATGAAACATTTAATTTTTCTAGGGACGGTTTTATGCCTTTTCACAGGCTTACTGGTTGCACAGGATCCGCCAATAATTGATCGTGAGATTTTCTTTGGTGATCCAGAAATTTCCAATGCAAAAATTTCACCGAACGGAAAATATATTACGTTTGTTAAACCTTTTTTAAATGTTAGAAACATTTGGATCAAAGGGCGATCCGAACCATTTGAAAAAGCTAAACCCCTTACCGCGGATACCACGCGTCCTATACCTGGTTATTTCTGGTCGCACGATTCTAAATATGTTCTTTATGTACAGGATAAGGGTGGTGACGAAAATTATAGAGTATACGCTATTGATCCAGCAATCGCCGGAGATCCAGTTCCCCCTGCAAAAAATTTAACACCGCAGGAAAAGGTACGGGCGATGATTATCGACGTTCCTAAGATAACTCCGAATGAAATCATCGTCGGGCTTAACGATCGTAATCCACAGTTGCATGACGTATATAGAATTAACCTCTCAACTGGAGAACGAACACTTGTACGCAAAAACGAGGAAAACATTGCAGGATGGCAAACAGACTTATCTGGAAATCTTCGCCTCGGTATTCGACAGACAAGTGATGGTGGAACAGAAATATTGAAATTAGAGAAAGATACGCTCCTTTCTATTTACTCTGTTACCGCAGAAGAAAGTGCAGGTCCAATCCGATTTACACCCGATGGTAACAGTTTCTATCTTGAGACCAATAAAGGTGATCTTGATAAAACACAACTTGAGATTTATGATTTAAAATCAGGGAAGACAAAATTAGTGGAAAAGGATCCATTGAACGAAGCCGATTTTGGTGATGCAATCTTCTCAGATTTAAATAACGATCTTCTCGCAACTATTTACATTGGAGATAAAATGCGGATTTACCCGAAACAAGCTGCATTCAAACGTGATTTCGAGAAGCTTAAGAAGCAGTTTGCCGATGCGAATATCAATCTGGTGAGTTCAACGGAAGATGAACAAACATTATTAATCAGTGTCAGTCGAGATGTTGATCCTGGTTCTGTTTACATATTCGACCGGAAAAAAGGAAAAGTGGACCTACTTTACAAATCTCGTCCTAACCTTCCAACACAACATCTTGCATCAATGAAAGCTGTTCGTTACACAGCAAGAGACGGAATGTCTATTCCCGCTTACCTTGTAGAACCGAAGGGAAAACCAGCAAAGAATCTTCCAACAATTTTATTTCCTCATGGTGGTCCTTGGGCGCGGGATATGTGGGGATACAACAGTACTGCTCAATTTTTAGCAAACCGCGGATATGCAGTGCTACTTCCGAACTTCCGTGGCTCAACAGGATATGGAAAGAAATTTCTCAACGCTGGCAACAAGCAATGGGGCACCGGAGCCATGCAACATGATTTAACCGATGCTGTTGAGTTTTTGGTTAAAAATGGAACTGCAGATCCAAAAAAAGTTGGAATAGCAGGCGGCTCATACGGAGGTTATGCAACATTAGCAGGTTTAGCATTTACACCTGATTTATATGCAGCTGGATTTGATATTGTTGGTCCTTCTAATATCGTAACATTGTTAAATTCTATTCCTCCCTATTGGGCGCCTATTAAAAAAACATTTGCCGTCCGGGTTGGAGATCTGGAAAAACCCGAAGAGAAGGAAATGTTGGAAAAGCAATCACCCTTAAATTCTGCCAAGAATATCAAAGCACCGCTTTTTGTAGTGCAGGGTGCTAATGATCCACGTGTAAAAAAAGCAGAGTCCGATCAAATTGTAGTTGCATTACGCGATCTCGGTCGTGCAATTGAATACATAGTTGCACCAGACGAAGGACATGGCTTTGCCGGAAAAGAGAATCGCATTGCAATGTATACTGCAATGGAACAATTTTTTGCAAAGCATCTCGGTGGACGTGAACAGAAAGAAGTTCGGGATGTTATCAAAGAAAAACTTCAGGCGATAACAGTTGATGTAAAAACTGTCGCTTTACAAAGACCCAAAGTTGAACAGGCTCCTGTTACAATGCCGTCTTTCAATGGTACGCTTGTTAAGCCAGACACTTTACATTATGCAATCACTATGGAAATGCAGGGTCAGCAAATTTCTATGACAACTACTCGGATCATTCAAAAATCCTCCTATACAAATTTAAGCGTATGGCGCATTATTGATGAGTCTTCTGGTCCAATGGGAAGTGGAGTTGACACATTGGATTTGAATGCAGCGACATTGTTACCGGTGCGTAGATCCGGCATACAGGGTCCTGGGAAAGTTAATATCGTATTCTCAGGTAATTACATTGGCGGTAAAATGAGTATGGGCCCACAAGAGATGCCCATCAAAGCGGAAACAAAAAACATTGATCTTTCTGATGGCGCAGGTATTGAAATTCCGCTTACAACGCTTCCACTCGTTATTGGTTATGAGGCTACACTTTACCAGTTTGAATTAATGATGCAGAAAGAAAAAATTCTCCTTTTGACTGTGCCAATGGATGAAAGTGTGACGGTAACAGCTGGAACCTTTGATGCATGGAAAGTACTGTTGACATCGAGTGAAGATAAATCCGAGACTTCCATGCTATGGATCGACAAAATAAGTAGACGTGTTGTTAAGGTCGAATCGAAACTTCCAGCCCAAACGGGTGGAGGTACGGTAATGGTGCAATTGACTAAATAAGATAATTCATAGCGTGTCCGATAGGTCCGGCGTCCAGGTTTATGTGCGCCGGGCTTTTTTATTTTTCTTGTTGCAGAAGTAGTGACAGTCTTTTATCTTCATGCCAATCTTTTGCATAACTATTTTACCACGAAAGGAAATATATATGGCGACTACAAAAGATAACCTAAAAGAAGCATTCGCTGGCGAAAGTCAGGCATTTCAAAAGTACACATCCTTTGCCGAAAAAGCAGAGCGGGACGGATTGAAGAATATAGCCCGCCTGTTCCGCACAACAGCACAGGCGGAGCGCATTCATGCAAATGGCCATTTACAAGCAATGGAAGGTGTTGGATCTACAGTAGATAACCTGAAGGCTGCTATCGATGGAGAAACCTACGAGTACACACAAATGTACCCACCGATGTTAAAGCAAGCCGAAGCAGATAACCATAATGCGAAACGGATGTTTAAATATGCCGTAGAAGCAGAAGAAGTTCATGCAAAGTTGTATAAACTTGCCCTTGAGGCGGCAGAAAAAGGCCAAGACCTTTCAGTAACAGATTTTTATCTCTGTCCTGTGTGCGGATATATCGAGTTTGGAAAAGCTCAGGCTGAGTGTCCTGTTTGCGGAGCGAAGGGTTCGAAGTTCGTACAGGTATAAAATCCGAAAAGAAAATACCCGATATCTCCTCAGGTGAATAAGGGAAGATATCGGGTATCTATCTAATGTTTTTGAATTTCACAAAAACTATTTACGAAGATTGTATATAATATTTCACTTTATCCACCGCACTTTAATCTTATCTTCCACCTGTTTGAACTCTTTATCCCCGGTAAGCAATTCACACTTCTTTTTCAATGCTAATCCCGCAGCATAACAATCGGCAAAGGACATTTTATTAAATGCTTTTAAATGAGCTGCTTGGAGTGTCAGTTCCTTGTTTGCTTCAACAAGCTGTATGGGAAGCGCTCTCATTGCATCTTCTGCCAATTTCGCTTTTTGATCCCCTCCTCGTCGTAGAGCTTGATATATCACTTCTCCCCAGTTAACAATACACAGAAAAGCCTCTCTATCTTTAGCAACGCATTCTTCAAATACAGAGGCGACATCTTTATATCCTTCTTGTTGCTGCAAATAGGTAATTATAGCGTAACTGTCTAACACTGTAGCTTTCATAATTCTCGCTCCTTCTTCTTATCCTCCATAAGCCCTTTGAGCATATCGCCCTCTGTCCCAAGAATTCCAGCGAGGCTTTCAAAGTAGTTTTTATCTAACGGTTGTATCATGAGTTTTCCATGTTGTTCCATAAATGCAATTTTGGTTCCTTTTTTAATGCCGAACTTTCGCCGAATTTTCGCTGGAACCACTATTTGTCCTTTTACTGTTACTACGGATGTTTCCATTGTGCTTCTCCTTTTTTGATTTAACTTACGTATTTAAAGAATGTAAGTCAAGTATTATTTATGTATTACAAGAAAAAATTTGTTACACCCTTTAATTCGACTCGGGAAAGAGTTTATATACTTTCCCTCATGGCTTTTCATGAACTTCATATGTACATTAGCAACTAATGAAGCAGTCTATCACCCGTTTGCTACAAAAAATTCTTACTAAACAAAATGCCTCTATAAACGATCACATATTGGCGTTACAAAAAACTCTTTCCAATCAGAAATACGGAAAAAAAAACAAGAATATTCTAAACGAGCTTCGGCAAATATTTGAAGCACGCACAAATCAAAGGAAGCGCTACTATATTCAAAGACTTATAAGGGGATTAACGGAGGTTAAATCTGGGAAGCTTAACGACTTTAACCTAAATCGGTGGAAGGATTACGCGGATATCCTTACCGACAGTTTATGGCTAGTGGAAAAACGCGATCGCTCTGGAAATCACTCTGCAGGCTATTGGGGCAATTTTGTTCCACAAATTCCAAACCAACTAATTCGTCGTTATACCAAATCCAACGAGTGGGTACTCGATCCATTTCTTGGAAGCGGTACAACTCTTTTAGAATGTCGGCAGCTTGGTCGTAATGGACTCGGAATAGAAATCCAAAATTCGATCGCACAAAAAACGAGAAACGCTTTATATAATGTAGGTGCTGACATAAATTCCCCGGCACATTGTATAGTTATTACTGGCGACAGTACTCGATTAAATTTTGTGCAGCAGTTGAAAAACCTGGGCATTCCTTCGGTTCATCTTGCCATTCTCCATCCACCCTATTGGGACATTATACGATTCAGCAAACGAAAAGGGGATCTTTCCAATGCAAAGTCCTTACCAGCATTCTTGGAAAGTTTTGGTAATGTCGTAAAGAATTGTGCCTCGGTGTTAGATAATAAACGATTCCTTGCTATAGTCATTGGAGACAAATACAGTGCGCGCGAATGGATTCCGCTTGGTTTCCTTTCAATGCAAGAGGTGCTCAAACATGGCTTTAAACTAAAATCGATAATTGTTAAGAACTTCAATCAAACTAAAGCAAAGCGAAATCAAGAAGAGTTGTGGCGTTACCGAGCACTCGTAGGCGGATTTTATGTTTTTAAGCATGAATATATTTTCTTATTTCAAAAGAAGTAACAAGACTTTTAAGATAGATTCCCGATTACTACAATCGGGAATGACACATCAATTACTTGAAAGAAATCTTTTCAAAGAGTACCTTATTGCGTTTACCACTTCACAATAACGAGGGATCACTTTATGTTCTGGCTTAAAATAGTTGCGAACTTCATCAAAATTCTACGTGCAGGACAAACTCCTGCCCAGGTTGCGGGCGGATTTGCACTCGGCTCCATCCTCGGATTATCGCCCATGTTTACATTGCAAGGCATATTTGTTTGGCTTATCATACTTATCCTCGATGTAAATCTATCCGCGGCAACACTTTCGCTGACAATCTTCGCATTATTTGCTTATATCTTCGACCCAATATTTCATCAGCTTGGATATTTTCTGCTAGTAAATATCGATCCACTAAAAGGAATCTGGACAACCTTATATAATGCTCCAATAGCTCCACTAACTCGCTTCAACAATACTATTGTTATGGGAAGTTTTGTTAGCGCCTTGATTCTATTTACACCGATTTATTTTGGAATGAGGCAATTTGTCGTCGCATATCGCTCTCATATTGGTGCGCGAGTTGAAAAAATGAAAATTTACCAGATCATTACCAAGAGCTGGATTGTAAAAACCTATCAGCGTATTCGTGGAATGGGGGTGTAACATGAGAAAGAAATTCGTTTATTATGCGCTCATTCCTGCAATTATTTTCTTTATAATTGTTTACATTTTCATTGATAGTTGGATTGAATCCGGATTCGAGTATGCTGGTGAAAAAATCGTAGGCGCAAAAGTTGAAATTGATAATTTACGCCTCTCGATTAATCCGATTGGTATGGAGTTTTCCCGCCTGCAAGTTGCAAATCCAAACGATGGTTGGAAAAATATGTTCGAAACAGGGAAAGTGCAATTTGCGTTGAATTTCGGTCAACTCTTGCGTGGCAAGTTCATTATTGAGACAATGGAAGTAAATAATCTGATACTTGGCACTAAGCGAACAACAGATGGTACTATACCGAAACAAAAGGAAGTAGACAAGCCGGAAGAAGAATCGACTTCGCTACAAGATCTCGCAACGGCCAAAACAGAAACGAAAGAAGAAAAATCCTCACCATCGTTTGATCTGGATAAGATTAAACAAAACCTGAAGCTCGACAGCTTACTGAATCCAAATAATTTAGCAACATTGCGTCAGCTTGACTCGTTAAAAAGACAAATCAATGACGCAGGAATGCAATGGCAGAACACGTTAAGTGAATTTGACAGATCTAAATCATCGCTTACTGAGATAGAAACCAAAGTCAAATCAATCAATATCAACAATATTAAAGATGTGAATTCAGCAAATGACGCGTTGAATAATGCAAAGTCTGCAATTAATAAAGCCAACGAAGTTAAGAACTCGTTCAACAGTCAAAAAGCTGTTTTAAGCGATGGGATAAACAAATTCAGTGGATCCTTCAAGAGTATCGACGATTTAGCAACACAGGATTTTCGAAATGTCGTCAACATGGCTCGCCTCCCCGATGTCTCTATGAAGGGACTTGCCGAGATGTTGCTTGGAAAAGACATGATGCAAACCGCATTTCAATATCTTGGATACATTGATATGGCACGAAGTAAAATTAAGAACTCGCCTAAGGAACCACCAATTGAACAACCCAAACGATTGGAGGGCCAGAATATTCACTTTCCTACCGACCGCTCGTATCCGAAATTCTGGATTAAAAAGATGTTGCTGTCTGGCGGTACAGATAAAGCGCAGGATCCACAATATTTTTATGCAACTGGGAAAATCCTCGATATTTCCAACGATCAACGGATTACTAAACAACCGATGATAATGGATCTCTCGGCAACAAAAAGTGGTTCGACTAATCTTACATTGAACGCAACATTTGATCGTCGTATTGATCCGGGAGTCGATACTTATAAGGCTATTCTAACTGGATTACGTGTTGATGATATGTCGCTTGGTCAATCCGACTTCCTTCCAGCAAAAGTAACAAACTCTGTTGCCGATGCTTCTATTATCATTGAAGTCCCGGGAAGCCACTTTGACTCCAACGTTAAAATTGCATTTAAGAACATGAACGTTGTTTTTAACCGCCAACCAGGTAGTATGGTTGAACGGATTGTGCACGATGTGATTGCTCCTTTGAAAGGATTTAATGTCAATTTACACATGTGGAGTAACAAGGATAAATTCGATGTAGCATTTGCGACCGATCTCGATGACCAGTTAGCTACCCGTACAAAGAAAGTTCTGGGTGATGAAGTAGCCAAAATCCAAAACGACATTAAAAACAAGCTCAACGCACAGCTTGCAGCAAAGCGTGCCGAAGTGGAAAAGCTATATGCTGATAAACGTGATATGGTTTTGGCGAAAGTGAAAGAACAAGAAAATCTCGTAAACGAGAAACTTGCCATGGCGGAATCAAAGAAAAAGGAGATCGAAGATCGCATTGAGCAAGAAAAGCGAAAACAACTGGATGAAGCACAGAAAAAATTAGATGAGCAAAAAAAGAAAGCAGAAGATGAGTTGAAGAAGAAAGCAAAAGGCTTGCTAAAGCGATTCTAATTTCTTTATAAAATTTCTGAACTTCAAAGCCCCTTTGTGTTCCTCAAGGGGCTTATGTTTTATCATCTCTTATGTTATTCGAGTTGAGGCTAAAGTTATTCATTTTATTGTAATGAGACGAAAATAACCAATGTTTGCAGGCGTTTTATCATCTTTCAAAGATAGGAAAAACCGGAACCAGCCAATTGCGCACTATTTATATTCTTTTTATAATCTAGTCAAGCCATATAACATGTAACTAACTAACCATACAAGTCTATTTGACGAGGAGGATTGTATGAAACACTTAGTTCTTACCTTATGCGTCACCTTAATTTGTATTAGCCCTTTGTTGAGCCAAACTGCAGGCACTGCACTTCAGTTCGACACCAATTATATTTCAGTAAATCCAGATACTATCTATAATCTGACTCAGGCTGTTACATTAGAAGCCTGGGTAAATTGTCCCGAATGGCAAGGTGGGGCACCTATGTTCATCGCCAAAGGAATAAACGAAGCATATTTCCTTGGATATGAAGGATTTCCTGAAATAAGAATTTTTGGTACTCGAAACGCGGCTGGAACAACTTTATTACAACCTAACACATGGTACCATATTGCGGGGACATACGATGGAACCGATCTCAAACTCTATGTCAACGGTGTTCTCGAAGGATCGTTGTATGCACCGGGTGAAATTCCAATCACTTTAAGTCCGCTCATTATAGGAGCTGGTTCCAATAGTAATACCAGCATCTCTAATTACTTCGTGGGAATAATTGACGAAGTACGAATATGGAGTGTTGCAAGGACACAAGAAGAAATTCAATCAAAAATGTGTGTATCGCTGGCCGGCAACGAAGATGGCCTAATCGGTTATTGGCAATTCGATGAAGGTAGCGGAACGACTACTTTCGATAAATCACCTCGCCATAATAATGGAACATTAATTGATGGCCCGAACTGGATTCTTTCTACGGCACCAATTGTTTCAAACTCACTTATTGCATACTATCCTTTCAATGGTAATGCCAACGACGAAAGTGGAAATACCCATCATGGTTTGATTACAGGAGGGGTTACGCTTGCTACTGATCGTTTTGGTCGTGCAGATAGTGCTTACAGTTTTGATGGAGCCACTGGATATATAAGTGCGAGTTCGCTCGCGATAAATACAGCAGCCGAAGAGCACAATACTGTATCATTCTGGATGAAGTGGAATGGCCGAGAAGGTGATATGCCGTTCAGCTTTATGCCTTATTATGATTTATATTTTAATTACTCCCAATTTGGCTTTAATACTGGTAGTGCCGATAATTTAGGGACTAATTCTACTGAACTTTCAGGCCGATGGGTTCATGTTGTTGCATCATTTGTGAATGGAACACCCAATGAAACAACATGCAAGTTATATATCGACGGTGCTCAACAAACGCTGACTCAAATTAGTGGAGTGGCCAATACTGCTGCTTCTGCAAATATTGTAATCGGTAACTGGAATCCACAAGGTGAACCTCACTGGTTTAGCGGAGTACTCGATGATTTCCGAATATTTAATAGCGAATTATCACAAGTCGAAGTCAATTCGCTCTACCACGAAGGTGGTTGGGGGCTTGATGATGTAAAGCAAACTGCATCAGCGGGAATTCCGAGTCAGTATGCATTAGACCAAAATTATCCAAATCCGTTTAATCCATCTACAATCATTCGGTTTGGTGTACCAATAAAAAGTTTCGTACGTATAGACATTTTCAATATGCTTGGACAGAGGGTTGCTCAACTAATGAATAGTGTAGTTACTGCCGGATATTATGAGAAAACCTGGTATGCGAATGTATCTACAGGTTTGTATATATACCGTCTCGAAGCTATCCCTGCAGGAGGCGCGACAAAAATGTATATAGACACAAAGAAAATGCTTTTACTCCGATAACAAAATATAATAATATATTTTGAAAGCCTGGCACTCTGTCAGGCTTTCCTGTTTTTCAATCAATAAGTTCTTGTCACCCTCTCCTCTCTTTGATGAAATGCTAAAAAGCACTACATTGATTTTGTAATGCTTACAAAAAATTCCACCAAGAGTGTGTCTGAGTAATATATCTCATTGCAAGGAAATTTTATGAACCAATTACTTGCGTACATACACGCGCTTAAATCTAAATCCTCTTCGAATCTTGTTTTTCTCTTTCTCATAGCACTTTCGATTTATACTTCGATGAGCCGAGCACAGGTAGAAACGCGTAGTGTTGGTATCTACCCAGGAAATCCAAATGAGAATTTTTCGCCAACTTTGAAGGCTGATTCTTCTACCTATCGCAATATTGCCCTGCATCGTCCCGTTTATCAATCCAGCAGTTACGATTTCAATCTCATCGGCCAATTGCTAACCGATGGAATAAAAGATACTCTCTTACCTGGTTGGACCATTGCTTCGACAAGCAATGAAGGCGCTTTGAGAAGAAATGAGCGTGAATATGTGCTCGATCGGCATATAATGACAAGGAAAAATATCATCGGATCTGAGGGTTGGCTCCAAATTGAATTAGCTGGAAAAAATATTATGCCCGAGGTTGATAGCATAAGTATTCAAGGTAGTTTGATGGTGAACGATTTGCCCGTGAAACGATGGAACATACGATTGCTCGGTTCGAACGACACTACTCGATGGGATACAATCGGTATGTTGACTGGATTCAGACTTCCTGGTGATTCAATTACTGGACCTTGGCGGCGATTTCTACCACCAAATTTACGATCACTTATGCTAAATTTTAGCCTGCTGGAAAAGGTAAAATATAGTATATATCGGCTAGAACTAAATTCACCTAATATAAATAGTTGGTCTATTACCGAATTTTCATTTTGCTACAATGGAAGCCGTTGTAATATCGGCGGGCCCTACCAATTTACAAGCGCCTGGATGAATGAAGGTTCGAAAGCAGAATGGGTATATGTTGACCTTGGAGCAGTTTGTTGGTTCGATCGACTTACATTATCTTGGGCAAGGCGTGCAATTCATTATGTAATTCAGACTTCAAACAATGCTATAGTATGGAATGATCTTATTTCAATTCCTACTAAAACAAGTTTAATCGACACAATAGCATTGCAGAAGCCAATAGATGCAAGATTTGTACGATTATACTTTGATCAAATTGTTCCTAATCCAATTCCTATTTTAAGCGAATTGGAAATCTTCGGAAAAGGCGGACTTATCGCAGTACCACATTCACAAGCACCGATGAAACATGACACAACGCTTCTTTCGGGTGGTGCATGGAGGCTCCAACGAACTTCTCTTGTACAAGCAAATGGCGAAGAACTATCAAAAAATGGATTCAATGACAATGATTGGCTTATAGCAACCGTTCCAGGTACGGTACTCGTAAGCTACCTTAATGCCGGAGCACTCCCAAATCCCAATTATGGTGATAATCAATTAATGATTTCCGATTCATATTTCTATTCTGATTTTTGGTATCGAAATGAGTTTATAGCTCCATCAATTTATAGCGGGAAGCGGGTTTTTTTAAACTTTAACGGAATCAATTGGAAAGCAGATGTTTATCTGAACGGAAAAAAACTAGGCTTAATTGAAGGTGCATTCACTCGTGGCATCTTTGATGTGTCTGATGTGATTCTTCCAGGGGAAACAAACACACTTGCCGTCCTTATAAAGAAAAATGATAATCCGGGTTTCGTAAAAGAACAAACAAAACTAAGTCATGATGTCAATGGCGGTGAGCTTGGTGCAGATAATCCAACATTTCATGCATCTGTTGGCTGGGATTGGATCCCCTCAATCCGTGGACGAAATATCGGAATCTGGAACGATGTTTTTCTCACCACATCCGGGCCGGTTACTATAAAAGATCCTTTTATTTTATCTGACCTTCCACTCCCTGATACGTCGTCGGCAGATATATCTATCGTGCTCACTCTTTGTAATCACAAGCGTATTCCTGTAAAAGGAATTCTTCGAGGTTCACTTGGCAAAGTCAAGTTCGAGCAGTCGGTTGTACTTGACTCACTAGAGTCAAAAACCATTAGACTTTCACCAGTGACACACAAATTCTTGCATCTGAAAAAACCTAAGCTCTGGTGGCCAAATGGATATGGTGAACAGAATTTGTACAACGTCTCACTCGCTTTTGTTACTTCGGATGGTGGTGTATCTGATATTAAATCATTTAAAACTGGGATTCGAGAGATGTCATATTCGGAGCAAGATACAGTCCTGAGAATTTGGATTAATGGAAAACGATTTATCGGCAAGGGTGGAAATTGGGGATTTTCGGAATCGATGCTACGCTATCGTGCTCGTGAGTATGATATTGCAGTGCGGTATCATAAGGATATGAACTTTACTATGATTAGAAATTGGGTGGGTCAAGTACCACACGAGGAGTTCTTTGAAGCGTGTGATCGTCATGGTATTATGGTATGGCAGGACTTCTGGTTGGCAAATCCGGTTGATGGCCCTAATCCAAACAGTCATAAACTTTTCATTGAGAACACAATCGATTTCGTCAAACGGGTACGTAATCATCCTTCGATAGGACTTTACTGCGGTCGCAATGAAGGAAATCCACCTGATGAGCTAGATTCTTTGATTCGAGATGTTTTACCAAAACTCCACCCTGATATTCATTACATATCAAATTCAGCATCAGACGTTGTCAGTGGTGGTGGGCCGTATCGTGCAATGCCGGTAAAATTTTATTTCGAAAAAAGAGCTACTGACCGATTTCACAGCGAAATGGGTATGCCAAACATGGTTTCGTATGAAAGTCTGCGCCAAATGATTCCCGATTCTGCTCTCTGGCCGATTGACCGACTTTGGGGTGTGCACGACTTTAATCTAGAAAGTGCACAATATGGAAAGTCTTTCATTCAGCAACTTGAAGAACGATTCGGTGCCGTCGACTCACTAAAAGAATGGCTCACACTTGCACAATGGGTAAATTATGATGGGTACCGTGCAATGTTCGAAGCACAGAGTAAAAATCGGCTGGGTTTGTTATTATGGATGAGTCACCCTGCATGGCCATCCATGGTGTGGCAGACATACGATTACTATTTCGAACCAACCGCTGCATACTTCGGATGTAAAAAGGCATGCGAGCCCTTGCACATCCAATGGAATCAATTTACCGATAGTATTGAGGTTGTAAACTATAGCTCACAATTTGGAAGTGAGCTTACAGCGACAGTTGAACTCCTTCGTCTTGACGGAACGGTTTCCTTGCAAACGCGCGCCACCGTGAATTGTCCTATAGATTGTACTATACGATTTTGCAAGATTACTTTTGCTGATACCACCCAACCAATATCTTTTGTCCGATTGAAACTTACAAAAGGAAAGAAGCTACTGTCAGAAAATTTCTACATACATTCAACAAAAGTGGAAGGACTTAAAACAATCCGTACACTGCCAAAAGTGAAATTAGAAATGAAAACCAACTATAAGAAGACAGGCGATAGACTTCATTTGACGACCTCAATCACTAATCCATCAGGACATCCGGCTTTAATGATCAAGCTCAAAGTTGTAGGGAAGCCCAGTCAAGAAAGAATATTACCTGTGATTTTCAGCGATAATTATTTCTCGCTCATGCCTAGACAGAAACGTGTGATTGATATTGAATTAGCGGAATTAGACACACATGACGAGACTCCAGAAATTCAATTAGAAGGAATTAACATCGAATAAATACAGGCACCGGATCATTTCTATTAGATGAAAGGAAAACTATGGGCACTTTTAAGAATTGCTGGTATGTTATTTCCATAATCCTGATTCTGGTTACTTCCTCCGGCTGCAAGAAGGATAAAAAGATCTCCACAAAAATTAACAGCGATGGATCTTGCGTTCGAACCATATCCGTCTGTCCTGCGAGCGATACATCATCTTCATTTCCTATCCCTACCGATAATAGTTGGAAAACTCGTATAGAAGGCGATACGGAAAAGGTGTTTGTTGCAAGTAAGCTATTTGATAACGTCATCCAGATGAACGATGAATTTAAAAACAAATCCAAGTTTGAAATTCATATTCAATTCGAAAAGAGGTTCCGTTGGTTTTCTACTTATTACAATTTCGGAGAGACATATAAATCCATAATGCAATTCAGCAGAATACCCATTCAAAATTTTCTAACGAAAGAAGAGTTTGCCCTATACGAAAAGGGAGACACAAGCAAACTGCTTAAAGACCGCTTAGATGAGTTCTTCAAAGCAAATATCTATGAGGAGTTTTATGGCCTGCTGATCGATTCAGCTAAAATTCTTAATGATCCCTCCATCTCTCCAAATATCTTTATCTCAAAAAGACCTAAAATTGATTTTGACGAGATAAAGCATGACACAAAAGATGTAATTAAACACCTTGAGATAGCCCTTGGATTAAAATTGAGGGGGAAATTGGATCGTCAGATTGATGGGATTATGAAATCGATAGACGAAAAAATAGAATTTATGATGAATGCGAGTGGTAATTATACAAGTGAAGTTGAAATGCCCGGTATAATAATTAGTTCAAATGCCGACTCCACGGCTGAAAATAAAGTATCGTGGAATTATACTGAGGACAAATTTTCATTTTCGGACTTCACAATGCTTGTCGAATCCCGCATAACTAACTTATGGGCCATATACACAACCGTTGGAGTAATTGTTATTATTTTGACTATCTTGTTTTTGCCGCTGTGGAGACGAAAACAGATATAATTTTGATCGTTTTGACTATTTCAAAAAATTCAAAATGAATACTTCAATTATTGCCGCAGCACAATCAATTTCAAAAAGAGGCGATGTTCAAAAGAACCTCGAAGGTCATTACCGTTTAATCGAACTTGCACTATCCAATCATGCTCAGATTATTGTTTTTCCAGAACTTTCGCTTACTGGCTATGAACCTGACTTGGCCAAGTCATTAGCATTTTCCAAGAATGACAACCGACTGACTACGTTGCGCAAATTATCTGTCCAAAAAAATATAGTTATCGTAGCGGGAGCACCTGTACAACTCGAATCCGGATTGCATATAGGAGCATTTATTATCTCTCCCGATGCCTCAATTCAAATTTATACTAAACGTTATTTGCATTCCAGCGAAGAAAATTACTTTTCTCCTTGTTTTCTAAATCCCATTATTAAAATCGGTGAGGAGACTGCTGCTTTGGCCATCTGTGCCGACACCAGTAATCCTCAACACCCGTTAGACGCCGTAAGCTCAGGTGCAAGTATCTATCTTGCTGGTGTGCTTTTCTCCGATAAATGTTATCCAACTGATGCTGAACAGCTTCGGGGATATTCTATGCAATACCATTTAACGGTGGCACTCGCAAATCATGGAGGAGATTCAGGCGAATACCATTCCGCAGGTCGAAGTGCAATCTGGTCTCCTTCTGGGGAAATCCTTGCTGAAATGAGTGGAACTGGCGAAGGAATTGTATTAGCAGTTAAGGAGAAGGACCGTTGGAGGGGAAGGACTATAAAAAAATAGGGTGGTTATAAATAAGTTTCGTTATTTGTGATTATTGTTTGCCTCATTCTTTTTTAAATGTTTCATAGCATAGTACGCTCCTCCCAGTACAAGTCCAATGAGTGGAATAATTAGAGCAGTTGCTATTTCATATCCGTGTGGAGTATCTGGTTTAAGCCGTAGGGCAAGATAGGATGGAATACCTCCGAGCCAAAATGCCGCAATAAAGGTCACGATTCTGTGTCTTCGCGAAAGTCCATGGTAAAAGAACAAACTAGCAACAAGTCCATCAAAAATCGGTAGATGCTTCGACTCATTCTGACTCCAGATATTCCACAACCACATTAAGTATAGCGCAATAACGGTACAAACGATACAGTACCAACCAAGAAAAAGAATCCAATAAATATCCGTCGGTGTTCTATCGGCAACGCTAAGCTCAGAAAGATGAATTCGATGGAGGCATAAAATTCCAAGCACCCCAGCAGCTAGAAGTGCCATCGCGATGCGAGAACGTTCCAACGAATGACCATGAAGCGCCGATTTCAGATCCTGATATCTCTTCACAATTAATGGACAGAGACCGCGTTTTTTCAGGTAACCTTCAAGCAACCTTGTGAAATACAAGAGTCCTAGCATCCAAATTACAAAAAGCGCTAGCGAGCCAATTACCCAGTACGAGCGTGCAAAGAAAATAATAAGTCCTACAAGAAGGATCAGCACCTGAATTTCCTCGCGATGATACCAGGAAAAACTGTAGAACTTTTGCTCTTTTTCAGGATTAGCCATTTCGTCTCTGGTTATACACGTTCGCCATTATTAAAGGCAACCGCTGCAATTTCTGATAGGCGGCGCGGATTAAAATAGGTGCCCTCAATTTTATTTAAATCACTAACCAATATACCAACTTTCATAAAAGGATAGAGCATGCTAATCCCCTCGGGATTCACTTGGGTTGCCCGGCAAAGGGTGAAAAAACTCTCAATAAATGGTAAATATGGCCTCAACCAAGGTTCTGTTTTGAGAGATTGAAAAAAATCATAAAGTTGCCTGTTAAGTCGTAATACAACCATTTCATCCCTTAGCTGTTCTTCAGTAAATTCGGGAAAATCTGCATTAATTGAAAGTCGCTTCTTCTGTGGATCAACTTTAGTTTCCTTAATCCTTTCATAAAATTGCGTTAACGTATTTTCTTTTGCATACGTACGCCACATATCGGTTAAATCTACAATCGATCCTTCTCGAAGCATCGTTAGTTGATCCTCGATATCCCGTCCCTTTTCCAATGTTGCTTGCAATCTTATACGTTGAATAGATTCAGGATCCTCGGCGGTGATTTTATTCAAACTTTTCATACGACGCATTTGTATTAGCGCAAGCACATCGAGGCGATGTTGAGCTGAACGGCGAAATTGAATCGCTTCCTTTAAAAAATCCATTGTATCGCTAAGATTCATGGCGGATCTTGCACGCGATCCAAAATCAATACCATATCCTGTTATGAGCACAGCTAGAATTAACGCCCAGATGTCTATAGAATCTGGTGTTGTAAGAAATTCCCAAAGCGTTAAGCAAATTCCAGCAAACCATAATAAAAACGCAAGGAGGAATAACCATGCGGCAACTCCCGCAATAATAGATTCTCCAAGTCGTATTGGCCTGTTCACCCAGATACGCGTATATCTTCGTAAGGAAAACCAAGTAGGCAATATCACAACAAGCGCGATGAGTAATAGAATATACATGTTACAATTGTAGTGTGATTATCTCTTAAAATGAGTAGAACGATAAATTACTTCCACAATAGAATTTGCCTGTGGAAGGATGCTTATATGGAAGTATATAGAGACGGATCAGGGTATTAGTAATATTGCGTAGGAACCAGTACGCACTATTTCCAAATCCGCGCTCCAGATATTTATCACTTGAAGCTAGCAACGGCTCGGTCTACCGTTTCGTAGGTCTTGAATACTTTAACAAGTTGAGTGATGGCAAACAGACTTTCTACTTTCTCTGTGATATTTGCCAATCGTAAGTCACCGGATTTACTACGGACAGAGGTGAGGATTGCAATCAAGGTTCCTAATCCAGAGCTGCTAATCCATCGAACACCTTTCATGTCCACCACAACTTTTGTGAATCCTTCTTGCAATAAACTATAGATTTTATCTCGCAGGTTCTCTGTATCCGGTTCTCCCATGAGGTTTCCCTTTAAAATCAAAACAGCAACAGGGCCATTCATTTTTTCTTTAATTGTCATATGTTTTTCCTCAAGTTACTTGGTGGATAAGTGACTCTTCGATGACCGTTTTGTTGGTGAAATAATACATCCTTTTTGATGGAATGTCAACGATGGAAATTCGCCCGTCCCGTGTATGGTAATACTTCATTAGTTTCGGTGAAGACTTCTCCGTATTATTAATTTGAATAATTACTTTTCAATTCCTTATCGCCATATATATAACGATGATCTCTATTATTCATATCGAGATACTAGATCAACCAGAATTATTCCCCTACCGCACACTCCGTCAGCCTGTAGAACATTTTCAAAAAGGAATGTTTGTGGCAGAAGGTGAAAAGGTTGTCCACCGACTTCTTGAAAGCCCGTTGGAAATTATTTCTGCGCTTGTTACTCCTGAATGGCTATCTATATATCAAGAATATTTCGCAGCTAGAACCGAATCTATTACATTGTATGTTGGAGATAAAAAACTACTCGAGACTATTGTTGGATTTAATCTTCACCAGGGAATTATGGCGCTTGGAAAAATTCCATCCCCCGCACAGCTTGAATCCACCCTTCAGCAAACATCTCCACCACACTTTTTTGTTGCGGTCGACGGTTTAACAAATTCTGAAAATCTTGGTGTTTTAGTGCGAAATTGCGCGGCATTCGGCGTACAAGCTCTTCTTGTAGGTGAAACATCAAGTAGTCCTTATTTGAGGCGAGCTGTACGAAATTCTATGGGAACCATCTTCAAGCTGCCGATTGTGCATTGCCAACACCTTGCATCGTCGCTGCAACGGTTGCATCATTCGCACTCGTTCTCTGTCATTGCGGCACATCCTCACGAAGAAAATAAACAGATTCATCAGACACTGTATGGAGGAGATTGCTGTATTGTCTTCGGAAGTGAGGGAAGTGGGATTTCAGCCGAGGTGCGCTCGATTTGCGATACTGCTGTCGCTATTCCAATGCAGTCGAATGTAGATTCACTAAATGTAGCAAGTGCAAGCGCGGTCTTTTTGTATGAGGTCTGGAGACAAAGAAATCTACGAGATTAAATTGCTTTCTCTACATTTTTTTCGATTGTGGCGGCAATGTTCGTGCTATAACTTCCGATTGAAATCCAGCTTCCCGATGTGAGCCATCACAAAATGGTTTATCCTTACTATGACCACATCGGCAGAGAGAGATCGCCGTTCTTCCACCAAGATCAAACTTGCCTCCGTTTATATCGTAAACTTCAAACTCCCCTTCTACCCTGATACTTCCATGACTCTTTATGGTAATTTTTACTGACATATACTTCTCCTAAGGTATCTTAATCTCGGTAGAGAGTTCTGTTTTTTCCCAGATCAGTTTTAATATACAGGTGCGATCATTCTTCCGATCTAGCGAAATGGTAAATTTCTCTATCGGCTGTTTTAAAATTCTCTTTTTCAGTGTAAGTCGAGCAACATCAAGCTTCTCATTGTATACAGTACCCCATTGACCTGTTTGCTTATTGATAATCAGTTTCCAGTGTTTTGACGATGGCAGAGTGAAAAGCGAATATGTTCCCTTCGGGATTGACACGCCCCCAATTAGAAGATCTGCTTGTGTTGTCATACTCGTCGCTGCATTTGCACCTGTGCGCCAGACAGAGCCATAAGGAACAACACCTCCCATAATTTTTCTTCCCCTCATAGATGGACGTCCATAATCTACAACTATCCGCTTATCATTAAGCACAATTACCGATGAATCGCGTGGACTTGGAATCAGCACGTCTTTGCTGATATGAAACGGTACTGAAAGAGATGTCCGCTCCCATTCAATTTTTAACACTCCATCAGTATTGGAATTCTTTTCCAGTTTAAACGTCAGGTACTCAACTGGCGATTTTAATTTCTTTACTGTAATATCAATACGAGCAAGGTCCAACCGTTGTGAATATTCTGTTCCCCATTGTCCTGTCTGCTTATTGATAATCAATTTCCAATGATCTTCGGACGGAAGTGTAAATAGGGAATATGTCCCTCGCGGAACAATTGCACCATCCATTTCAAGATCGGCTTCTGTTAAAAAAGTTGTTGCGGCGCCATCACCTGTTCTCCAGACATGATAATATCGCACCTTATCGCCAAAGATCTTTCGCCCTTTCATTGAGGGTTTGCCATAAGAAATACTGATTTTCTTACCATCGAAGGTCGCTTTTACAGAATCTCGTGGACTTGGTAGCGGTGGTTTTTGCGCATGTAAGCTTAATAGCAATAATATATTAAGAATGAACACTTTAATTAAAAATTTTTGTTTCATAAAACTATTGTTAGTTTGATGTTTTCAATGATAAATCTTTTTTTACATTCTGATAAGAATCATACGTTTGTTTATCATAACATACAATGATAACACGTTCAAGCTCATGATTAGTTTCAAGTTCCTTAGATATCTCTTGTAGGGCAATTTGTGAAGCGCGCTCGACGGGGAAACGATAAACTCCTGTACTGATCGACGGAAAAGCAATTGTTCTTACGTTATTAACACGAGCTAACGCAAAGCAGCTGGAATAGCATTTTGCCAGTAGTACATCTTCCTGGTGGTCGCCCCCTTGCCAAACTGGACCGACAGTATGTATCACATAGCGTGCGGGTAGATTATACCCTTTTGTAATCTTTGCATTCCCAGTTTCACATCCTCCGAGTGTTTTACACTCTACGAGTAGCTTCTGACCGGCGGATCTATGAATTGCGCCATCAACTCCACCGCCGCCAAGGAGTGAATTATTGGCCGCATTTACAATTGCGTCAACTGCTTGATCCGTAATATCGCCCTGAACAATAGACAGACGTTGCTTCATACCTTACACCTTTGGTTCTAACGGTCTTGCAACCATAATCCCCGTGTCTTTTTTAATTGCTGTAAGATACTCCCATAATGTTAGATCTGTAATTTGGACCTTCTTACCTGGAACCGGTGCATGAAGCATATAAAGTTTTCCATTCCGCCAGATAGCAATCCCTGTGTGTGAACAATCTAATCCATCAATCGTAGTTGTGATTCCCAAAATGTCTCCATTGTGAATTTTACTGGCGACTCTTTTTACTCTTGATTTAGGAATGTAGAACATTTCCCTCTGGTTTATCTCATCTTCAATTTTCTGTAGCGCTGGAATATTTTCAGGAAGTTCTTTCAATCGAGGATACGACTCGGGGTGAGTAGACATAAAATTAATCTTTTTCTGGAACATAACTCCGCCTATTTCCTTCGTTACATCTTTTAAGACTCCTTTGCTTACATTATCAAAGATATAATCCGATGTGTAGTGAAGCCTGCTCAAATATCCGTCTAGTAATCCACCTCGATATCTAACGAATTGAAGTTCTTTTTTAAATTCATCGAACGTTGTAATTTTCTTCTTTATGCAGCGAGCAAGCACAAGAGAATTTTCGTAAAGGGTAACGCAATCGAAAGATTGAAGATTAACAACAAGTTGTTCTTTTCCTGGTGCTTCAAGCGTATCTGCGGCATATTCTACTCCGAGAAACGATTTTGCTATTTCTACTACAATTTCACCAATCGGTTTTTCAAAGAGCTTAAGTGAAGCAGCAAATTCATATTTTTGCTTGCAAATACTTTCATTCGAATTCGGATTCATACCTATTGCCTGGGTAAGATTTTGCCAGAGCATTTCCGGTAATATAAATGAAGGTATAAAGGTCCAGAGAAATTTACGTCGATTCATAAGGAAGAAAGTTTATTTCGTCATTATACACCGAAAACCTCATTAGGGGGCGCCTGCCTAAAATGGTGTTGCATCCGCTGGTTCTTCTGGTAAAAATGTCTCCGGGCGGAAAGCCATTCTATTCTCAAATCGTGCGTACTGTTTAATGAATTGTAGCTTCACTGTATCGGTAGGTCCATTTCGCTGTTTACCAATGATGATTTCTGCGAGACCTTCTGTGGATTCACCCTCTTGTTCTTGTATACCAAACATTTCTGGGCGATGAACAAAAATGACAACGTCTGCATCTTGCTCAATGGCACCAGATTCGCGAAGATCAGAAAGTGCCGGCTTCTTATCACCACGAGTTTCGACGGTTCGGTTTAACTGTGAAAGTGCAACAACCGGAAGATTTAACTCCTTCGCTAGTGCTTTCAGCGATCTGGAAATTGCGGATATTTCCTGTTCTCGACTTTGAGCATTACGCGGCCCTTGCATCAGCTGTAAATAGTCTACGGCTATGAGGCCAATATTATGCTCGACTTTTAATCTCCGCGCCTTTGCACGCAATTCTAACACGCCTAATCCTGGTGTATCATCGATAAATATTTTTGCTTTGTATAGCCGACCGACACTTGTACTAAGTTTTCTCCACTCATCTTCAGGCAACCGACCTGTTCGTACTTTATGAGCATCTACTCGCGCCTCTGCACACATTAGTCGCATAACTAATTGTTGCGACGACATTTCAAGACTGAAAATACCGATTGGTACATCGTGCAAAACCGAAGCATTCCGTGCAACCGATAAGACAAAGGCGGTTTTCCCTTGAGATGGGCGACCAGCTATAATAATCAGATCGGATGTTTGGAAGCCTCCGGTCAGGCTATCGAGATCAGAAAATCCTGACGGAACCCCCGTAACACCGCTATGTTTTCCGTGAATACTCTGTAGCAAATCCATCGTTTTATGTACGGCCGTATTCATAGAAACAAAACTTTTCTTCATTCTTTGCTCAGAGATATCGAAGACTTTCTGCTCTGCCTCATCAAGAAACCCAAGAGAGTCTTCCGTTTCACTATATGCACGATTTATAATTTCTGAAGAGGAATGAATGAGTTGACGCATAAGCGCTCTCTCGAGCACGATATGCGCATGGTATTCTACGTTTGCAGCGCTGGATACTTTTGTCGTAAGTTCAGAGAGATAGTATTCACCACCGATTTTATCAAGCTCATTACGCCTACGAAGTTCTTCCGTAAGTGTAATAAGATCAATGGGTTCGCTCCGCTCAAACAATGCCATCATAGCACGATAAATACTTTGATTTGCTGGCTTGTAAAAAGCCCGGTCATCAAGTATTTCAATGGCTTTGGCGATAGCCTCTTTTTCAAGCAGCATCGCTCCAAGCACTGCTGATTCTACATCAATCGCCTGCGGTGGAACTCGTCCTTCTGTAGATAGCGATTGTGGTGAGTTAAAATCAATAATCTTTTTTGGTTCAGCCATAAAACTACTCAATAACTAATTTGGTTTATTACATTCAGTCATAGCAAAAGCGATACAATTCTAAGCACCTGTATTTTCCACTCTTAATTTCACAAGGATTTTTTTTTAGCGACTCGATTATTACTTCATTTCATCATAGAACTTCCTGAATTGCTGAACGTCTTCCCAGCACGGTCTTTTCCAATTAGGATTTCGCAATAACGCCGCTGGATGGTATGTGACCATTAGTGGAATTCCACGATAATCATGCACTTTTCCGCGTAATTGAGTAAGCGACGAATTTGTTTTTAATAGAGATTGACCCGCTATACGTCCTGCACAAAGAATTATCTTAGGTTTAATAATCTCTAACTGTTTCCAGAGGTATGGTTCGCAACAATCAACTTCATTTGCCTGAGGATCCCTGTTATTGGGTGGCCTGCATTTCAAAATGTTACATATATATACTTCTTCCCTCTTAAAATTGACGGCTTCTAGAATTTTATTAAGCAATTGACCTGCCCGCCCGACAAACGGTTCTCCTTGCTCATCTTCATCAGCTCCCGGTGCTTCACCAACAACAACAACTTCCGCTTTGGGATTTCCTACTCCAAATACAAACGATATGCGTGATTTTCCAAGACTGCATTTCGTGCATGTATTGATCTTGCTGTTGAGTTCATTTAAGCTCTGGGCCTGTACCCAAGATTCATTTGGATATGGTAGAAAAATTTTTTCTATAGCTGCGTGCTTATGTTCTTTGGATTCTTGAACATTCCCAAAGAGATCTGTGTCTACCGTCATTTTCGCCTGTTTTACTTCATTTATTGCCGAAGCTTGTCCGCTATGCGTTTCCTCAAACTTTCGTAGAAAGAGAGTGTCTCCATATAGCTCTTGTTGTTGTTTTAGAAACTTTTGTGTGTTAGATAAAATTTTTTCGAATTCATTATCTGCTGACATGTGCCTGACAGTAGAGTAGGTTTATCGTTCTCTATATAAATACTTTGATAGAATCGAGAATTTTATTTGCAACATCAAACTTGTGCATCTTGGGCAACCGCGTCACTTTGCCATTTCGTTCTATAAATGTTACCGTATTCAAGTCTGACCCAAAAACTTTGTTTTTTGCATCAAATGTATTTAACACAATCATGTCCAAGTTCTTCTTGCGAATTTTTTCCCTTGCATTTGCAATCCCGTTTGTTGTCTCTAAGGCAAATCCTACAAGCGCTTTTTTTCCTTTTTTCTTCCCCAGCGTGGCAAGTATATCCGGTGTTGGCGTAAGCTGTAAATCGAGTGACTTGCCTTTGTCCAGTTTCTTGATCTTCGTATTCGCTACATGAGCCAGTGTATAATCTGCTACAGCGGCAGACATAATTACTGCATTTACTTTCTTTGAATGCATTAAAACCGCTTGAAGCATTTCCTTTGTTGATTCAACGTTAATACGCTTTACATTTTTCGGTGTTTCTAAATGAGCTGGGCCCGTGATAAGTGTTACCGATGCGCCTCGTAATGCCGCTGCGTTGGCAATGGCAAATCCCATTTTTCCCGATGACCGATTTCCAATAAATCGTATCGGATCGATCGACTCATAAGTGGGGCCTGCGGTAACAAGAATTTTCTTCTTCCTTAAATCCTGAATAGATTGATCAAGAACCTTTTGTACAACTTCAACGATAGCTTGAATTTCTGGTAGGCGTCCAATTCCACTTAATCCACTTGCAAGTTCTCCCTCTGAAGGAGGAATAATAATGTATCCTCGCTCTTTTAACGTATTCAGGTTTTTTTGTGTTACCTTGTTTAAATACATTTCTGCATCCATGGTTGGCGCAATAACTATTGGACGAGTCGTTGCAAGCACTACTGTAGTAAGTAAATTATCTGAAATCCCATAGGCAAGTTTCGCAATCGTGTTAGCCGATGCAGGGGCAATTACAAGAACGTCTGCCCAGTTTGCTAAATTAATATGCTGCGTGCCTATATCTGAATCCGAGGACTGGTTTGTTGTCCAGAGATCGGTGAAAACTGGATTCTTCGATAGCGCTGAAAAGGTAAGCGGGGAAACGAACCGTGTCCCCGCTTCTGTCATCACAACTTTTACTTCTGCGCCTGATTTTATAAAGTCACGAATGAGATACCCAACCTTGTAAGCTGCGATCCCGCCCGTAACTCCTACTAGGATATGTGAGCCTCGCATAGCGAATCTCGCTATTCTTCTGATGGTGTTTCTTTCGTTGTTTCCTTTGCAAAGAAATCGACGTGTTCTTTATATCGATACGGAATTTTCTTTTCCTTCACCTCATTGATCGCAACCTCGGTTGGTTTTGCACGTCGTTCAAATTCCAAGCTGATTTTCAATTGATCTGGATTAGCCGTTGTAACTTCCATGTCATCTTCTGGCTCAGGTGTTGCATTTAACGCCTTGAGTGTTTCGAGCTGTTGGTTCAGTTCTATCTTCATATCGTCATGAATTTGCCGAGCGCGTTTTGCCGCAACGATGATTGCTTCGTAAATATTTCCCGCTTGTTCCAAAAATTCATGCATTGCTATTGGTTTTACTGCCACGATTTTTCCTCCAATCTACTATAATTATTCTATAAGTTATATTTTAATAAATTTCTTTACAATTTGTTCAACGTCATTAATTGCTCTCTGTAGATCATCGTTTACTATTTGATAATCAAAGTGGCCGCCTTGTTCTAATTCCATTGGTACACGTTCCAGCCGCCGTTCAAGTGCTTCCTGATTTTCTGTTTTTCTGTTTTCCAATCGACCCTTAAGCACTTCAAAGCTCGGTGGTTTAATAAAAATGAGAACGGCTTCATCTGGAAAATTACGTTTTATTGACAGGGCGCCTTTTACATCTACATCAAACAACATCGTGTTTCCATCTCGCAGGGCGCGCTGAATCTCACTTTTCAGTGTCCCATAATACTGCTTATAAATTTCTTCCCACTCCACAAGATCACCGCTTTGGATACGCTGTTTGAATTCCTCCATCGAAAGAAAAAAATAATCTTTCCCATGCGTTTCTCCGTTTCGAATGGGGCGAGTTGTTGCAGACACAGAAAAAAGTATCTTTGGATATCGTTCAAGAATCGCCTTTGCTATGGTTGTTTTCCCACATCCGCTGGGTGCAGCAATGACTATTAGTTTTCCGTTGGGCATTATTACTATTCAATGTTTTGCAATTGTTCACGTATTTTTTCCAGCTCTTCCTTCAAACCAACAACTAGATGCGAAATTGCTGCATCACTCGATTTCGAACCAATAGTGTTCGCTTCGCGGTTCATCTCTTGTATTAAAAAATTCAATTTCCGCCCCGCTGATTCTTCTTTCTGCATTGCTTCCAAGAAGAATTTATTATGACTTCGAAATCGAACGCACTCTTCTGTCACATCAAGCTTGTCAACTATGAGAGCAATTTCTAGTTCTAAGCGGTTTTGATCGATAACAAATTTATCTTCCACCAGTTGCGAAATTCGATCTTGCAAGTTCTTTCGTTCCTCGGGAATTCGTTCTTTCGATAGTTGCTCGATCTTGTTTAACAGTTCATCCATTAAAAGTATTCTTTTTTCCAGATCTTTAACTAGCTCCTGTCCCTCTTGAGAACGCATTTTGTTCAAATTTTCTAAGGCCTGCTTGATTGCTAATTGAACAAGGTCCCATTCAAATTCGTCGCTTTCCGATTCTTCAATTGGTTCAAAGATTTCAGAAAATGTTAGCAAGTGTTCAAGCTTTACTTTTTCCTTAAGTTTTATCGCTTTTCTGACTTCATTTAGTAGCTTAAAGTAGGTTTGTGCTGCTGCTTTATTGACCTTTAACGGGACATCACCATTGGAATCGTGCAAAACTTTTACGGTGATGTTTAGACTTCCGCGGTTCAGATATCCGCGAATTATCTCTTTGACATCTTTTTCCCTTTGGGCAAAATTCCTTGGCAATCGGAGCGTCAGATCAAGGTATCGGCTGTTGACGCTTCGAACTTCTGAGCTTACTGTAATACCCTTCTGGTTGACCTCTGCCCGGCCATAACCGGTCATGCTTGCTATCAAACATCCTCCTGAAAAATAGACTTTAACAAGAAAAGGTACGGAAAATTCAATGGGAGGGCAAGATTTACTTTTCCACATAATGCTTTACGTTTGCGTATGGGTTATCCACAAGAAGATTGCTATTCCATTCTATTTTACAGATTTTAGGAATATCGTGTGGATAACCTTGACCACCTATGATTACAAACTATTATACACTTTTTCATCTTACTAATGAACTCAACCGTCTTTTCTTTGGTCATGAGATACATGAGGTTTTCACACAAAGTCGCGGTGAACTCGTCGTTGCATTCTCTACAACTGAATCGGTTATTCTTATTGGTTGTGAATCCTCCGATAATTATTTGTACACACGCAGCACTTATGCGCGTGCCCGGAAAAATTCTAAAACTCTCTTTTCTGGTTTGTCTAAAAAGAAAATTTTAAAAATTTCTTTGAACGATTATGACAGAGAGATTACCGTAGTAATCTCTGACGGTTTTAGCCTCATCGTTCAATTGTTTGGATCGAAGGCTAATGTCTATTTGTGCGACTCGAATGGAATTGTAAGAGAGCGGTTTCTACAAAAAACTGATCGGCAGAAAATACACACTCATACCGGATGCAGTGTTGATGAACAGTATGTACAAGATTCTACTCTTGCGTTGATTACAATTCTAAAACAGATGTTGCCACAGTTTGGCTCGATACTTATACAGGAGCTGCTTTTTCGATCGAGCTTACAGAGCCATGTTAGCTGGTCCGATCTTTCTCAGACTGAAATTGAAAGATTGTCTACACAGGCAGTATTGTTTAAGCAAGATTTACTCTCAGATCCATCTCCACGAATTTACCTTAAGGATTCGCTTCCCATTCGATTTTCTATTATTTCATTGAATTCTTACTCCTCTTTTACCTCTCAACCATACGATTCAATCTCTTTCGCTATCCAAATGTATCGTTCAGCGTTGTACCGAGGGGAAGAAACTCACCGTAAGAAGAACCATATAATGAAAACTCTTGAACATGAAATGGAGCATGTCGATTCTGCCTTGACGAAGATTAAGAATGATCTTGAACCCGTTGAGCGGGCAAATCAATACAATAATTTTGGTAAGATATTAATATCGCAATTACATCTTTTTCATAGGGGGGACTCTGTTGCAACATTAAAAGACATTGCTGGAAATTCTGAAGATCTAATTGAGATACCTCTCGACATACACCTTGCTCCGGTGAAAAATGCCGAACGATATTTTGAAAAAGCAAAGAAATCTCAGCATAAAGTCGTAGAACAACATCAACGCATTTTAATATTAGAGCGACAACAAGAAGATATCGCATCATTGCTTCTACGAATAGATGATGTGTCAACTGCGGAAGATTTGAAGATTTATTTTGCTGAGAATGGCAAACAGCTTTCACGGTTTGGTATAAAGTCGGAGAAGACCGGGCAATTGAAGAAAGAACGTCCTTTACCTTTCCGTGTTTTTACCATTGAAGGCGGATTCCAGGTATGGGCAGGGAAAAGCGGAGAGAACAACGACCTGCTTTCTACACGTTATACCGCAAAAAATGATCTTTGGTTTCATGCCCGTGGCGTTGGAGGATCACACGTTGTACTAAAAACTGGTACTGGCAAGGGCGAGATAAGCAAGTTGGCAATTAACCAAGCAGCTGCAATTGCGGCGTATTACAGCAAAATGAAAAATTCCAAATTAGTGCCCGTTACAATGTGCGAGGGTAAATATGTTCGTAAAACTAAAAATGCACCCGCTGGGACTGTAGTTGTTGAAAGAGAAAAAACTGTTTTTGTCGAACCTGCGCTACCTAAAAGTGGGCTATCCGAAGACTGAAGTAAAACTCTATGCGTTTATTCCATTTGGTATTTTACTATCACTCTATCCTTTTCTTTTCCCAGTACTTGAGGTGTTTGCAATCGCTGGAATTCTCTGCGTGACAGGTATGGCACAGTAGCGTTATCATCTAGGAGAAATTGCTCCATTTCTCCTATTGTAATGATTCCATCCTTATCTAAATCAGCCGCTCCTTGTAATCCCTTCAGGTAGAAGTACGTAAATAATCCATGCTTCTTTTCCGGGTACCAGTTGCTAACCTGGTCTGATTTTGATGCAGTAAAAATCACTGTGTTATCTTTTCCGATCAGTGGATGTTCGATATTAACAAAGAGTGGACTGGCGTTCTTTATTACCATGCCACCGCTGCTTGTAACTCCACTGAAACATGCATCAATAACAACTGTGAGGTGCTTTGCAGAAAGCTTTGATAAATCGTCATAAAAAACATTCAATTGATAACCGTTATCGTCGTTCACATAATTTGGATTGCAATCGGCAGGGACGAAGAACGCCCTTTGTGTTGTAGTGCTTGGTGCACCATGACCGCTGTAGTAGATAAAGACTTCTGATATTCCCGGTTTAATATAGCCCGGAAGTTGCTGACGAATCAAAGTCTTGAACACCGCGCTTGTTATTAATTGATCGGGGTTTCGTGGAAGAATGTTTTTTTCATCGTATCCCAGAACATTAATTAGATATTGACGCATCATTGCGGCATCTTGACGTGCATGTTCAACTCGTGGAACATCGGGATCAAGATAGTCCGATATGCCAATAACAATTGCAATGGCTTCCGGATTTTGCATGGGTGTTTTCGGGATGTTAAAATCTACATCTGATGAAGGCACAATAGGTTGTGGCCCGAAAGTCACACGATCTTCGCTCGGTGGTTTTTCCAACAGTTGTACTATCTGATACCTATCCTCAATTACCCTGTACTTGATGTCCTCCATTACCTTTTTTAACGCTTCCCTCGCAACTCCACCATCAGACAATACGGTCATTCTACTGTTGTAGTATGCAGCATTATGCCATCGAGCTTCCGTTGCCTCTGCGCGATAACTTTTTATTAACTGCCCCTTTACGCTACGAAGATCCATCTGAACCGTTGCGTTTCCTTCCACTCTTCCAAGTGGGGCGCCCACAGTAATAAACGGCAACCAAAGTAAGCCCCATGGGGTATTAGAATATTCAAGTCGTTCAATTCTCAGTTGGATGTCGACTTCTTGATTACCTGAATAGAAAAGATTTCTTCTTAGATCACCTCGTACTGCATCAATAATGGATTGTTTTACTTCGGGATCCTTAAACTCCGAATCAAGGTTTGATTCATCAAACTTAATCAGAATATTTGCTTTCACTCTAATGGGATTACTAACGTCAGATGAATAATTGACTGTAAACGTCTTACATCCCATACTAAAACAAGCGATAGCAAATATTAATATGTGGGTAGGTTTCATGGTGGCAATAATTATTATTACTAATCTCCTATCTGTAATAACCTAATCGCAATCCCTTCGTCATAATCTGAAGGGATTGCGCATATTTCTCTTAACGCTCTTTCCCAAGAAAACGAGTTTTCGCCTCGTCTAAGATTTCTTTCGCTTCTTTATCTTGAGTTCGGCTAGCGTCGTCGCTTGCTTTTGTCCACGCCTGTTCCTTCGCCCTGGCGAATTCGTTATCTGAAATGGAATAGACGCCCCATAAAGTATAAAAGTACGAAACACCTTTTGCACCTTCATCTTTTTGGAACTGTTCCCAATATTCGTTCGATTTGATCATATCAGAAAATTTTACGTCACCCATCGCGTTTATAACACTTTGTCGCACTTGACCGATAGAATTGGTTGCATACTTTGCACCTTTGACAGCTTCATCGTATTCCATTCCTGCTCTTACTTTTACAGCGTTGATGAGTGCGCTATACGCTTGACCATCCAACCCACGCTGTGCAAAACTAAGATCCGACTCGTTATCTACAACGACACGGAAGTGCATCCTGTCATCGTCGAGCCAAAAGGTCTTGTCTCCTTTTACCCAGCTAGGTTTATTCCCACTCGTCTTAACCGGTTCATCACTTATAGTACCAACTCGCGATCCCCCACATCCAATGAATAATAATAAAGCAACTGCTCCTATAATAATATTACGCATCATTTGAACCCTCCTTATTATTTTATTTCTATTAAAATCATTTAATAATTGAATATGGCAAGCGGGCTATTGTCCATTGGTCTTCGCCGAGAGTGCCTAACCATTCAGCTAACTTTGTGGCTGCGCCAGCGACTCGAAATGCTAGAAATTGTCCCTCTTTCGTTGCTATCTTCTGCCATTGATTCTTGTCAGAAAAATCGATGAAAGGAAAATTACCTTTCGTTGCAATAGCAATAATCGATTCGGACGCTTCGTTGGAACCGGCCAAAAGGCCCATCGTAAGTCCGCTAATTGGGAATACGGATTGCGCTTTTAAAAAGTTATTGGCCTGCGTCACATAAGGATAAAGAAGATATAATCGATTATCTGCCCCAAGGCTGAAAACTGTTAAAAAACAGTCTTTTGTGGATTGTACCTGTATTGACACCTGGTCTCCGTTCCGGAAAATTGTGCGCTCAGGGTCTAGTTTTATTGATAGTTGAAAATATGGATCTTCTTTTTCCAGCTGCCTCACTTTTAATCGTAGTCGAGTTTCGTATACTGCTTTATCCTCTTTTGATGTCTTTGGAAGTACTTTTGCTGGTTGAATCGTATCCTCCTCAACAATCATACCTGTCGCTATCCCGGCAAGGTAAAATTGACGAGATACAGAAGATTCTATGTTAGATCCGCTTCGTATTTCTGAAAACGTAGAAAGCAATCGAATTCCACATTGTTTAAGCGCTTGTTCACGTGCATCGTTATAAGAAGCTTCATCTGATAATCCATGTCCACTAGATTCTATTGTTCGCGTCTGTTGGGCATGCAAAGTATAATATGAAATAACTAAAAGTAGTATGTATTGACTTCTATATCTCATGAATCAATATGCGCTTTACAAATATTTTCCGAATATGATTATTAAGTGTATTATAAAATTATTCTTTTTTTAAGGGAATGTCAAAGCACTTAGTAATACGATCCGGATTTTATAAAGTTTCCTGTTTATTTTTTGTTTTATAATATTCGGCAGGGCGTATTGCAAAAATTTTAGTTTGCATGTCTAAAGACGATCGCATAGGTTGTTATCAATCTAACTTTTAAACATTATTTTGTGATATGCACACAATATACCCAATGCAACTACCGGATATTTCCCTTCTGCATGGTTTTCCGCCCCAAGATTGGAATCTTGACTTACCTCGGCTGCTTAATTTCCACTTTGGTCAACCGTATTTCCATGCCGTAGTTGCCAAAATAGAAAAGCACATTGTTGGCTGTGGTATTGCTTTAATTCATGGTAATGTTTGTTGGCTTGGAACTATCATCGTGCTACCAGAATTTCGTTGTCAGGGAATAGGATATGATATTACACGCCATTTAAAAGAATATTGCGCACACATTGGCTGTCGTACACAATTACTCATTGCTACCGAGTTAGGCGAACCGGTCTATCGAAAACTTGGTTTTGTTGAAGATGGGTCGTACGAGCTTTATTCGATTGCGAACGCCCCTTCTAATAATTTATATTACTCATTAAGAGAAATTACCGCTGATGATTACCGGTCGATTACAGAAATAGATTCTTATGTGACCGGCGAAAATCGTTTTGCGTTTCTAAAAAGATACTTTATTGATGGATGGGTGAGTTATTCAGATTCTAACGGTAAAATCGATGGATTCTATTTGCCTAATCTGGGTGACGGCTTAGTTGTGTCTATCAATCATGAGTCTGGTTTAAATCTTCTCCGTTTTCGTTTGAGCAAGGGCAAGTGTTCAGTCGTAGTTCCTTCGGGTAATGTCATAGTAAAAGAATTTTTACTCTCTGCTGGTTTTCATGTTGCCAAAACATTACCAAGGATGCTGTATGGTCGTAGATTATTATGGAGACAGGATAAGATTTTTAGTCGGGGTTCTGGATATTGCGGGTAACGGTTATAGTTTAATCCGTTATGCATTCTCTTTTTTTTCTATCTTCGCCCAGGTATCTTTCAGTGTAACAATTCGATTAAAAACAGGCCTATCCAGTTTTGTTTCTTTATCATCAATGCAAAAGTAGCCCATCCGTTCAAATTGAAACCTATCTCCGGATTTTACTTTTCCAAGCATTGGCTCCAATTTGCATCTTGTAAGTATTTGAAGTGCGTTTGGATTGATGTTCGAAAGAAAATCTTTCCCTTCTTCACATTCATTCGGATCTTCTTTGATAAACAGTCTATCGTACAAACGGACTTCCGCACTTATTGCCTCATTTGCGGAGACCCAGTGTATGGTCGACTTCACTTTACGATTCGCTGTGGGTGATCCGCTTTTTGTTTCCGGATCGTATGTACAATGAATTTCAATAATATTACCGGTTGCATCCTTAATCACCTTTTCACATTTGATAATATAGGCGTATCGTAACCGCACCTCCGTTCCGGGTGATAAACGATAATACTTTGGCGGTGGTTGCTCCCGAAAATCATCCTGCTCGATGTATATCTCTCGCCCAAAAGTAATGCTTCTCGTTCCAGCGGACGGGTCCTCAGGATTGTTTACTGCCTTAAGTTCTTCGGTTTTTCCCATCGGATAATTTGTTAATACAACCTTAACAGGATTTAATACAGCCATTGCTCTCTGTGCTTTTTTATTTAAATCTTCTCTAATGCTCCATTCTAAAAGTGCTACATCGATAAGGCTGTCTTTTTTTGAAACACCAATTTTATCACAGAATACTCGAATTGATTCTGGCGTATATCCTCTTCTTCTAAATCCGGCGATGGTTGGCATTCGAGGGTCGTCCCAGCCGGAAACGTGTTTTTCATTCACTAGTTGTAGTAATTTTCTTTTGCTAAGAACTGTATAGGTAAGGTTTAGTCTAGCAAATTCAATTTGTTGTGGATGAAAAACTTCAAGTTCGTTCAAAAACCAGTCATATAGCGGTCGATGATTTTCAAATTCTAGCGTACATATAGAGTGCGTGATTCTTTCTATTGAATCTTCTAAACCATGAGCCCAATCATAGGTAGGGTAAATGCACCATTTATCTTTTTGCCTATGATGTGATTCATGAATGATGCGATACATGATGGGGTCGCGAAGATTAATATTTGGTGACGCCATATCAATTTTTGCCCGAAGAGTCTTTGATCCGTCTGGAAATTCCCCTTTCTTCATGCGCTCAAACAAGTCCAGGTTTTCCTCGATGCTTCTTTTTCGATACGGACTTTCTTTTCCGGGTTCTTTTAGTGTGCCACGTGTAGTACGAATTTCCTCTGAGGTGAGATCACAAACAAACGCTTTACCTTTTTTTATAAGAAGAACTGCCCATTCATACATTTGATCGAAATAATCAGATCCATAGAACAGACGATCTTCAAAATTACCACCTAACCATTGGACGTCTTCTATTATTGAGTTAACGTATTCCTGTTCCTCTTTTTCCGGATTCGTATCATCAAATCGCAAATTGAATTTTCCGCCATATTGCTTTGCCAAATCATAGTTAAGGCAGATTGATTTTGCATGGCCTATGTGGAGATAACCATTAGGTTCGGGTGGAAATCGTGTATGAACCCTTTCTTCAAATTTCTTTTCTTTTAGATCATTGTCGATAATTTCACGTATAAAATCGCTTTTTTCCAATGCTTTTCCGTTTATCTATTAAAACTTTCTTGGTAAATAGGACTTACACAAATTATGCTAGTCTACAAAATATTCTTCAATAAAATATATTTTCTGTTTTCCTTAATGCTTGCTGAAATAACGTTCTTTTAACTTTTTCTTTTCTTTTTCTTCGGTTTATTTGTAGTTGGCCTTTCTTTACTTCCTGTTTTTGTTTTATTTGCATCACCCGCCTCTTTTTTTTCATTAGCTTCAACATTTCTTTTTTTCTCGGATGGGGCTGTTTTGTTGGTTACGTTTATTTTCTCTTGTTCTTCAATCTGCTTGTCTTCTTCCTCTTCTGCAACCACGGCTGCAACATCAGCTATAGTATCTCCTTCTTTTAGTCTGATAAGTCGTACACCTTGTGTGTTTCTTCCTGCGACACGTATATCTGCAGCATGTTGGCGAATAATCATTCCGTCGCTGGTGACAATAACAACATCGTCGGTATCTACTACTTCCTTAAGTGCCACCATTTTGCCTGTTTTTTCCGATGTTTTTACTGTAAAGATACCTTTTCCACCCCTGTGGCTAATGCGATATTCGCTTTCTTCGCTTCTCTTACCAAATCCTTTTTCTGTTGCCACAAGAATGGTGGTCCCTTTTCGTCTTAAATTTATTGCTCCAATGACTTTGTCACCTTTACCAAGACGTACGCCTCGCACTCCGGCGGCAGCTCGTCCCATAGGACGAATTTCTTCTTCATGAAATCTAATGGCGAGGCCATTTTGCGTTCCTATGACAATGCTTTGCGTGCCGTCGGTTAGCTTTACGTCTGTTAATTGATCCCCTTTTCTTAAATTAGCTGCAACTATACCACCGCGTCTTGGATTGCTAAATTCCGATAATCCTACCTTTTTCACGAGGCCTTGCTCGGTGAACATAAATACATAGTGCTTATCGTCAAATTCTTTAACTGATATTAACGACGCAATATTTTCGTTTTGATCTTTTGCAATAAGATTGTTAATGGATTTACCCTTTGTCGTTCTTCCGCCTTCAGGTATTTCAAAAACTTTTAACCAATGACATTTGCCTTTATCTGTAAATATAAGAACGTAATCATGTGTGCTTGCAACAAACATGTGTGACACAAAATCATCTTCTCTTGTTGCGGCTCCTGTAACTCCTTTACCACCCCTAGATTGTCTTCGATATCCAGAAACAGGAAATCTCTTAATGAAACCACCATGACTTATTGTTACCACAACGTCTTCTTCTGCAATAATATCTTCAATGTTGAATTCTTCTGCTTTGTAAATGATCTCTGTACGGCGATCGTCCCCATACTTATTTTTTATTTCTGTCAGCTCCTCTTCAATGATTTTCAATTGAAGTTGTTTATTTTTAAGGATTGCTTTCAGTTTTTCGATAAGTTTAATTGTGTCGCGATATTCCTCTTCGACTTTCTTTCTTTCTAATCCAGTAAGTCGTTGGAGCCGCATATCAAGTATTGCTTTCGCTTGAATTTCGGAAAGCTTGAATCTTTTCATCAGTCCTTGTTTTGCGGTTTCAACATCCTTCGATTTTTTGATTAGCGCTATAACTGCATCAATGTTGTCTAGCGCAATAATGTAGCCCTCGAGTATATGTGCACGCTTTTCGGCTTCATCCAGGTCGTGTCTTGTTCTTCGTACTACTACCGTGTTTCTGTGTTCAATAAAATGTTTTATGAACTCACGAAGTTGAAGTATTTGTGGTCGTCCTTCAACAAGCGCTAATAGAATTACACCGAAAGTTGACTGCATTTGTGTATGTCTATAGAGATTATTTAGCACAACTTCAGCGTTTGCTTCTCGCTTAAGTTCAATAACTACCCGCAAACCATCTCTATCAGATTCATCTCGCACGTCAGATATATCTTCAAGCTTCTTATCTGTGACTAGATCAGCAATTTTTTCTATTAGCGCTGCTTTGTTTACTTGATAGGGCAGCTCAGTAACAATAATTCGCTGCCGCTCTCCTTTTCCTGTTTCAATGTTGGCGCGTGCGCGTAGAATTATTTTTCCACGTCCTGTAGTATATGCCTCCTTTACACCTTCATACCCATAAATGATTCCACCTGTTGGAAAATCTGGCGCAAGTATATGCTTTATCAACTTTTCATTACTGATGTTTGAATCTTTGATATAAGCAATACACCCGTCTATTACTTCTCTCAAATTATGTGGCGGTATGTTGGTTGCCATACCTACGGCGATTCCACTGGTTCCGTTACAAAGTAGATTTGGTATAAGCGACGGTAGGACTGTTGGCTCTTGCAGGGTATCATCAAAATTTGGTACAAAATCTACAGTGTTTTTTTCTAAATCGCGCAACATTTCTTCTGCAATACGTGTAAGGCGTGCTTCCGTATAACGCATTGCCGCTGCAGAATCTCCATCAACAGATCCAAAGTTTCCTTGCCCGTCGACCAGCATATAACGCATGGAGAAATCTTGAGCCATTCTCACCATTGTATCGTAGACAGCCGTATCGCCATGTGGGTGGTATTTGCCGAGCACTTCTCCAACTATGCGTGCGCTTTTCTTGTATGCCCGATTACTTGCCAGTCCAAGGCCTTGCATACCAAATAAAACACGCCTATGCACGGGTTTCAGTCCGTCTCTAATATCAGGCAATGCTCTAGCAATAATGACCGACATTGAGTAATCGATGTACGATCCCTTCATTTCGTCTTCTATATCAACCGGTATAACTTTTTCGTTTACTGTTGCCATTGATTATCTTTTTATAAATGTTTTAATCTATATTCCCAATTTGTTTAATAGAAACTCTTTTTTACCTCGCCATCCTAATCCGTACCCATATCGTGATGCCGTCCCTCTCCACCTGTGATCAATATATTTTTCTATCGGAAATGATTTTAATTCATAACCTTTTTCCCTTGCGTCCATATTGTTTATTAACACTGGTAAACCGTGATGCTCAAATGGCTTCAGTTCAAAATATATATTTCTCCGAACCATCATATACGCCGGCGCAAGCACCTGTTCTCCCGTTGGCTCTTGAAATCCTCTTTTATTCACGCTCAAAATTTGTCCAATCCCATAGAGCTTCGATGACAATTCAAATTCTTTTAGCATGTTTTCAATAAATCCACCGCGCTTTGTTTCTGTGTCAGAATCAAGAAATAGGACCATTTCTTCGTTAATAATATTCATTGCATGGTGCATTGCGGGGCCATGGTAAATATTTGACTCAAGCCTAACCGATGTTGTTTGATCTGGTGTAATTTTCTCCAATTTTTCTATCGTGTGACTTGATTTGTCCTTCGAACCATTGTCAATGATCAGTAATCGTTCTTTTGGATAGTATCTTCTAAAAGATTCGACAGCAATTGTCAATAAATCCGGTGTCTGATAATTTATTATTACCGTTCTAACATTATCAAACATCAAGATTCCTCACATACTTTGCATTCTTTTCTATAAAATCTCGTCTTGGTTCCACCTCGTCTCCCATGAGAATAGAAAATGTGCGATCGGCATCGGCCGCATTTTCTATCGTTACTTGTAGAATTGTACGCGTCTCAGGATTCATCGTTGTTGACCAGAGTTGCTCGGGATTCATCTCGCCTAATCCTTTGAATCTCGAAATTACTCCTCCTCCTTCTTTTACAATAACGCCTTCTTCGTTCACTGCGATAGGTTCCTCTTCTTCAATTTCTGTTTTTCCCTTCTTCTCGCTCTTTAATCTCTTAATAATTTCATCTCTTTCATCGTCGTCATATGCGTAGAATTCTTGTTTCCCCTTTTTTATCTTATATAGAGGTGGTTGTGCAATATAGAGGTGGCCAAGCTCTATTAATTCTTTCATATATCTGAAAAAAAGCGTTAGGAGTAACGTACGTATATGCGATCCATCTACATCTGCGTCGCACATAAGTATAATTTTTCCATATCTAATTTTATTTGCCTCAAATGTTTCCCCAATGCCGGCGCCTATTGCCGTAAAAATTGCTCGTATCTCTTCATTTTCAAGCATCTTGTGCAATCGTGCTTTTTCCACGTTTAAAATCTTTCCTTTTAACGGAAGTATCGCTTGAAACCTTCTATCTCTACCCTGTTTTGCACTTCCTCCCGCAGAGTCACCTTCTACTATGTAAATTTCGCAGTGTTCCGGATCGTTTATCGAACAATCTGCAAGCTTTCCAGGCAATCCGCCGCCATCAAATGCGTTTTTCCGTCTTGTTAGATCTCGGGCCTTTCTTGCTGCTTCGCGTGCCTCTGCGGCTCTCAGACACTTTTCAATAATCCTTCTTGCGTCCGGAGAATTTTCTTCTAGCCAATCAGACAGTGCCGGTCCAAAAATTGACTCAACGATACTTTTTACCTCACTATTTCCAAGTTTTGTCTTTGTTTGACCCTCAAACTGTGGTTCTGGAACTTTCGCACTAATAACAGCCGTCAATCCCTCACGAAAATCATCACCAGTTAACTGCACGCCGCCTTCTTTTACCAGTCCATTCTTCGATGCAAAATTATTCAACGTTCTTGTGAGCGCTGTCCTAAATCCGACAAGGTGTGTTCCACCTTCATGGGTGTTTATGTTATTAACGTAGGTAAAAATGTTTTCGTTATATTGATCGTTGTATTGAAAGGCGATTTCTACCTCAACGATGCGACCATTTTCATCCTTGGCTTCACCCTTTGTATATATAACTTTTTTCATGATGGATGGTCGAGTAGAATCTATATACTTAACAAACTCTGTAATACCACCTTTGAAGTGAAAACTTTCCTCCTCTTTTGATTTTGGTCTGTCATCAACGATCTTCAATGTAACTTCTGGGTTGAGAAAAGCTAGTTCACGTAATCTTTCTGCTAATGTTTCAAACTTATATACTCTATTCTTAAATATTCCTCCGTCGGGCATAAAAGAGATTTTGGTCCCGGTTTTCCCTCGTTCTGCCTTTCCTGTGACTTTAACCGCTGCAACCGGGTCCCCCTTTTTATACTTTTGGTAGAATTTTTTACCATCACGAAATACTTCTACTTCTAACCATTCGCTAAGCGCATTAACAACAGAAACTCCAACACCATGAAGTCCGCCGGATACTTTGTATGTATTCTTATCAAATTTTCCGCCGGCATGGAGCATGGTCATAACAACTTCAAGGGCCGATCGCTTTTCCTCTGGGTGGATATCTGTTGGTATACCTCGCCCGTTGTCTTCAACGGTAATCGATCCGTCTGCGTTAATTGCGACGTCTATATTGTTGCAATGTCCTGCAAGCGCTTCGTCTATTGAGTTGTCCACTACTTCATAGACTAGGTGGTGAAGTCCTCTCGTACTCACATCTCCAATGTACATTGCTGGTCGACGTCGAACAGCTTCTAGGCCTTTGAGTACGGTAATATCATCCGCCGTGTAATCACCTGTTTGTCCGTTGTCTTTTAATGCTTTTTTGTTCTTTTCATCTTTCACGGTCAAGTCCAAATTCTTATTAAACGTTTACTGAAACTTAATATCGTTAACTATTTCTGTGCCCAGGTAATTGTTCAGTCTTTCAATAATTTCTTTTTTGCGTATTGTTAATTCGTTTCTCCATGTGCTCGTTTTAACTTTAATACGCAATACCCCTTTTTTTATTTGTGTTGCTGTTGTTACTTTGGCTATCTGCGCTCCAACAATAATATCCCAATATACTACTGCATCATATTCCTGGAGTTTTCTTTTAATTCCTAGGCCATTAATTAATTCGTCTAATGCTATACTTATTGATTTAGACGTGTTTAATGTTTTCGATATAATCAATTTTTCCCTTGTTTATGTAAATTTTCCTTGATTCAGTTTTTGTGACCGGTAACCATTTTAACGCACGTTCATCTGTAGATGTAATGAAAATTTGCCCTAGTTTTGATGTCTCTTCAAGCAACCGTTGCGATCTATTCATGTCTAGCTCACTTAATACGTCATCCATAAGCAATATTGGTGTTTCTGAGCATCGTTCTTTCAAGTAAAAAAACTCTGCTATTTTTAATGCGACTAACAGCGTTTTGTGTTGTCCTTGTGAGGCGTGGCTCCTTGCTTGAAGATTGTTAACCGTGAAAACAAATTCGTCTCGGTGCGGACCAACCGATGTAAATCCTGTTTGTAAGTCTTCCTGTAAATTCTTTTCTATCATCGAATTAAATTTATTCTTTAGATAATCGATATTCTCGCCGTCCATCTTAACCGACGGTTCGTAAAACATATCTGGCTTTTCGCTTTCACCTGCAAGTTGTCTATATGCATGTTTAATAACACTTTTAAATTCGTCGGTAAATTTCTTTCGGGATAGCATTATTGTGGTTCCGGTCTGTAAGAGACTGGTGTTCCAGGGTTCAAGTAAATCTTTGTTCGTTGTTTTCTTAGATCTAATTTCAGAGAGAATTATATTCCTATGCTTTAGAATTTTTCTGTAGTCTAATAAATTTTCAAGATATGCGCGACTTGATTGAGCAATGATAAAATCCACAAATCGCCTTCTATCTGCCGGTGGTCCAAGTGTTATCATGTTTTGTTCTGGTGCAAGAATCACAATAGGAAATTGTCCAATTAAGGCAGATGCTTTTTCTATCTTTGATTTATTTACTGTAACCTCTTTCTTTTTTTGATCACTGAAGTACGATATCAGCACATAATATTTAATGTCAGCGTCTGAGAGAAAATTTCCTTTTACATGAAAATCGTTTCTTTCAACATTCATAACAATACTATCGTTCGCCGCATAAAAGCTTTTTGATAGACAAAGATACGAGATGCCCTCCAGTATATTTGTTTTACCTTCTCCATTGTCTCCTAAAAATACATTTACTCCTTGAGAACAATCGAACGATGTGGATTTGTGATTTCTAAAATTTTCGAGTGTAAGGTTCTGTAACTTCAATTAATAATAACCTTGCTTACAACACGATAGCCCCAATTCCTTTTCAGGAAGGGGCTATCAATTTATATCCAATATGCTTCACTATTAGATTATACATTCAAGCGCATAGGCATTACCAACATTAATAAATCCTCGTTCTCTTTTGCGGTCGCAGGTGTAATAATTGCAGCTTTTACAGCACTACTGAAACTGAAAACTACTTCTGTGGAGTCTATGTGTGAAAGTATGTCAAATATATAATTTGCATTAAATCCGATCTCTAGGTCGTCTGAGTTATATACACAATTTATTCTCTCTCGTGCCTCTCCACCAAAGTCGACATCTTCTGCTGTTATCTTCAATTCATTCTTTTTTAAAGAAAAACGAATTTGATGTGTTGTGTTGCTCGAATATAGCGATACGCGTTTTACGGATGATAATAATGTATTACGTTCTACCGTTAGTTTTCTCTCATTGTCTAGCGGAATAACACTTTCATAATTTGGGTAACTTTCTTCAATAAGCCTCGAAACAAGTGTAAAATTTTTATATGAAAATTTCACGTGTGTAGCGTTTACAGTAAGCGTACATGTTCCGTTTTCTATAGTTTTAGATACTAAACTAAGTGCTTTTGAAGGAATAATTATATCCTTGTGTTGTTTCGCAGATTTTACTTTCTTATAAATGACACGTACTAATCGATGCCCATCTGTTGCAGCAACAACAATATTGTCGTTTTTTATTTGCATAAGCAGTCCTGTCATAGCAGGACGCAATTCGTCTGAACTAACAGAAAATATTGTTTTTGATATCATCGAATTAATAAGCTCTCCATCAAAAACAATTTCATTCTCACCCTTAAATTCTGGAACAACGGGATAGTCTTGGCTGTTTTCACCTATTAAATTATATTCACCGTTTTCTGTTATCATCTTAATTTTATTTGTACTGATATCTGCATTAAAAATTAACTGTGTTTCAGGTAAAGCGCGTAATGTATCCATTACACGTTTTGCAGGGACAGCAATCAATCCATCTTCGCTACCTTTTACATCAATCACAGCAGACATTGATATTTCTAAATCTGTTGCAACTAATTTTAGAGAATTTCCAGAAAGCGAAAAAAGTATATTTTCGAGTATAGGAAGTGTAGATTTTGTTGGAACAACACCACTTATCTTTGTAAGTGCTTTTTGGAGTTCACTGCTTTCAACAGTAAATTTCATTTCTATAACTCCTCTTTCTCAATGCTATACAATAAATCTAAGAAATTTTTAAACTATTCACAAAGTAGTATGTATTATTATAAAATAGATTAATAAGTAAGATTGTTCTAATAATAAGCGTGTTAATAATGTTTATAAAAATTAAAATCAATAAAAAAACTCTTAAAAACAAAATAATTTAAACAAAGGTAATATTAATAAAATGTTTATAAAAGTGAATTTATAAACGAAACATATTACAAAATATGTTAATAATTGTACGGATAAAAGATACTAAGGATCGAATGTAGGGTTATAAACCAGTTTTCTACAAATATGATATACTAAGACAGTATATCAAGTTTTTGTCTAATTTGGTTTATATGTTGCTTATAAGTTATATCTGTTTTTATTAAATCTTCTACAACCTGGCAAGCGTGAATTACAGTACTATGGTCCCTACCGCCAAAATGTAAACCTATTGTTTTTAAAGATGAATTTGTAGTCTCTTTTGATAAGAACATAGCTATTTGCCTAGCAACAACTATTTCTTGGCGTCTTGTTTTTGCTCTTATTAGATCAATAGGTATGTCAAAATAATCACAAACGACTTTTTGTATTTGATCGATAGTCAAAGGGGTTTTGACATTATTAACAATAATTTTTAATACGTCCTTCGCAAGATCAATACAAATGTCCCGGTTTTCAAGTGAAGCGCGAGCAAGAATACTAATGAGACAACCCTCCAGTTCACGTATATTTTTTGTCACATTTGCTGCAATGAAATCGATAATATTCGGTGAAATTTCAAGAGAGTTTTCTTCGCTTTTCTTTTGCAAAATAGCAATTCTAGTCTCTAAATCAGGCGGTTGAATATCTACCGTAAGCCCAGACTGAAATCGCGAAATAAGGCGCTCATCTAATCCACGCAACTCCTTTGGCGGAACATCAGATGAAAGAACAATTTGTTTTCCAAGTTGGTAAAGAGTGTTAAAAGTATGAAAGAAAATATCTTGTGTTTTTTCTTTACCAGAAAAGAATTGGATATCATCAACAATAAGTATATCCATGCTTCTATAAAAAGTAGAAAACTCTTTTACCCTATCTCCTTGAATGGCCTCAACAAAATCAACAGTAAACTTTTCGCTTGATATATAGGCTATTCTTTTCGCTTTTCCATTGTCAGCTGAATAGTTGCCTAACGCGTGGATAAGATGGGTTTTACCTAAACCAGTTCCGCCATATACCACCAGAGGATTAAAAGATGTTCCACCAGGATTGTTTGCTACTGATAATGCCGCTGCCCGCGCTAATTGGTTACAATCACCCTTTATAAAATTTTCGAATGAATAACGAGGATTCAAATTGCTACGAACAGATTGAATATTTTCAACTCGAAAAGGCACATGAGGAGCAAAAGGGATTCTTGCGGAGTCATCAGAAACCGGTGTTGCTTCAATAGACAATTGTTGATTTTGATTAGAGACCTGTTCGTCAGAAGAAGCGATTACGTAAAATAGTTTTCCAGATTCGCCAAGAATATCTGTAATAGTCTTATGAATAAGAATTCCGTAGTGTTCTTCGATCCAATCGTAAAAGAACTGGCTAGGAACCTGAATTGTTAGATCAACTCCATTAATTTGAATTGGAATAATTGGTGCAAACCAAGTTTTGAAACTTAGAGTGGTTACCTGATTACGTATATAGGTAAGACAACCATCCCATATCTGACTAGCATACAACTGATTATCAGAAATCTGATTAATATTTTTTTGTGGTTCCATAGAGGAAAAAAACAACTAACAAGTTATCAACACCTATATGCACAAAACACCGATACACCGGAAGAACAAACCAGTTTATTTAAACGATAAAAATAAGAACGTAGAGATTTTACGATTCACAAAGATAAAAGATTTTCACAACTTATTAACAAGACAAAAAAATTTTTTTCTAGGATTCATTATAGCATCAATGAATAACGCATGCAAGGAAAAAATTTATGAAAGTAAAAAAATATTTACATCATTTTACAATAATATGCACGGCACGCTCACTATTGTTTGTACATCATTAATTTTGTAAATTAAAAGAAAAATTTTGGAGAAAGATTACAAATGAAGAGAACATTTCAACCGCACAAACGTAAAAGAAAGAATACTCATGGGTTTCGTGCCCGCATGGCTACGAAAAATGGCAGGAAAGTGCTTTCCAGAAGAAGAGCGGCTGGACGCAAAAAGCTATCTATAAGCGACGAACATTAAAAACAATTGGCGACAATAAAAACTACTAAAGAGAGTTTACGAGGAAGAACAGCATTTACAAAAGTAATTAGTTGTGGCGAAAAACTCAGAAGAAAGCCAATAACGTGTTTCTTCCTTAGAACAGCTTCTTCCGAGCAAAAAATTTCAGTTGGCTTTGCAGTAAGCAAATCGGTAAAAAGGGCTGTAGAAAGAAATAAATTAAAAAGACTAATGAAAGAGGCTTTTCGTGCAAACGAAGAAGAATTTTTGGGAAAAGTTACAGAGCATGATTCGGTGAAAATAATATTTGTTTATACACAAAAAAAAGAAGGAGCGCGTAAACACCCAACGTTTTCAACGGTTATTCAAGCTTTTTCAGAATTACACACGATGATAAAATAACACATATCTTTGTAAAGATGAAAAAAGTAATAATTTTACTTATAAAATTCTACCAAAACAGCCTTTCGGCAATATTACCATTTAACAATTGCAGATATTATCCCTCATGTTCGGAGTATTCTATTGAAGCATTTGAAATTCATGGCATCTGCAATGGCTTTTTGTTAACGACGAAACGTATTTTAAGGTGTCATCCACTAAGTAAAAGAAGCGGATACGACCCAGTTCCGCGATAATTTATATGTAGAGCAAAGGCATAAAAGACTATGGATCGGCAATCAACAATTGGTTTCATTTTAATTTTTGTAATACTTGTTGTCTGGATGTGGGTAAACTCACCACAACCAAAACAACAACCAAAAGAACAGGCAAAAAAGCAGGAACAAATAAAAGACTCAACCGTAATTCAAGCCAAAAACTTAGAAAATGTGAGCACCTCGCATGAAATAAACACGTTTGGAAAATTTTTTACCGGATGTGAAAAAGGCAAAGAAAAGATAATAACAATTGAGACTGATTTATATCGGGCAGAACTTACATCAAAAGGTGGTTTACTTAGAAAGTGGGAACTTAAAAAATTCGTTAATTGGAACGGTCAACCAGTTCAATTAATTAGTGATAATAAAGGAGAACTTGCCGTAATCCTTACTACAACAGATGGTCGGGTTGTTAACACTAAAGATCTTTATTTTGATGTTTATACAACTAAAGAGCAAATAAAGGTTGAAGGAAATTTTGAATTTGAAATATTGTTTACACTAACCACCTCAAATGGTGGAAAACTAGAAAAAACAATGAAATTTAAGAATGGAGAATACGGTTTTGAACAAAGCATCCAACTAAAGAATTTTGGCGCAATTATAGCGAATTATCAATATGAAGTATCCTGGGAAAACGGCATACCATATGCGGAATATAACAGCGTAGACGAATCAGGATTTGCAACAGCACATGCGTTTACAGCCGATGAGTTAATGAGTATTGACGCTACGAAAGCTGGAGAAAAAGTACAAAAAGAATATACGGGATCAATTGATTGGATAGCTACTTGTAATAAATATTTTGCAGTTGCAATAATACCAATGACAAACGCAAGCGAAGGAGCCTATTTAGAAGGATCTTGCAAATCAGCCCCTAATGAAGGATTGGTAGAGACATATGGAATGTGGCTGAAAATGCCATACAAAGGTAGCCTGAACGAGTCAATTACATATAAAATATTTTTAGGCCCCCTTCAGCATAGCGACTTAAAATCATATGGCAAAGGACTAGAAAATATTATGAGCTTAGGGTGGGCTTGGTTAGTTCGCCCAATTTCAGAATATATAATGCTACCCGTTTTCACAGCAATACATTATATCGTTCCAAATTGGGGGCTTGTCATAATTATATTTTCTATTCTCATAAAAATTGTACTACACCCACTATCAAAAAGCCAGATGACATCAATGAAAAAGATGCAAAAATTGCAGCCATTGATGGATGAGCTAAGAGAAAAGTATAAAAATGATCAACAAAAAATGAATCAATCAATAATGAATCTTTACAAAGAGTATGGAATTAATCCTGCCGGAGGCTGCCTACCGCTATTGCTACAGTTACCAATTATGTATGCCCTGTACTCTGTGTTTCGTGGAGCAATTGAATTACGCCAAGCGAGCTTTATTTGGTGGATAAACGATTTGTCAATACCGGATGTTATTTATAAACTACCAGCGAAATTACCATTAATTGGAATTCAGGAAATAAGCGGAATAGCACTTCTAATGGGAATTACAATGTTTGTTCAAACAAAAATGACAACAAAAGATCCGCGGCAAAAAGCAATGGTTTGGATTATGCCGATAATGATGACTTTTTTATTTAACGGTTTTCCGGCAGGACTAAACCTCTACTATGCAATATTCAATATTCTATCTATTGGACAACAAGTTCTGATCAATAAAAAACATGACGATGAACCATTGCGTAAAGTAGAAGTAAAGAAAAAAAACAGAGGAGGAATTTTTAAATTTACAAAGGACATGCCACGATTAAAAAAGTGAGTAGTAAAAGTATTTGTTTGAATGAACGCCTTGATGATCTCAAGGCGTTTTTATTTTTAAAATGTTTGTGAAAACAAGCCGCATTTTGTACATTCATACCCGTCGATAAAATGATATACCAGACCGAAGATACTATTGCAGCTATTTCAACACCAATTGGAGAAGGAGCAATTTCCGTAATTCGTGTTAGTGGCCACTTGGCAATATCAGGTATTTCAAAGAGATTCAGAGGCAAAAAAGAACTCGCAGAAGCAAAAACGCACACGGCACATTTTGGACATTTAGTCAATGATATGGGCAATATTGTAGACGATGTCGTATGCACTATCTACAAAGCACCACAATCTTACACTGGCGAGGATGTCGTGGAAATCTCCTGTCATGGTGGTACATTTATTACAAAGAAAGTCTATGAATGTATTATTGGTAAAGATGTTAGACCAGCAAAGCCAGGGGAATTTTCATTACGAGCCTTCATTAATGGTAAGTTAGATTTAACACAGGCAGAAGCTGTGGCAGACCTTATCCAGTCAAAATCGGAAAAAGGACGTCAAATATCATTGCGACAATTAAACGGAGAATTATCGAAAAAGATCTATTCATTACGAAGTCAGCTAGTACAATTAATAGCTTTACTTGAATTAGAATTGGATTTCGCAGAGGACGATATTGAACTTATTGATAAGAAAGAAATATATGTACAAATAAAATATGTGATAGATGAAATTGAAAACCTACTTCAAACGTATCAACTTGGAAAAGTGTGCAAAGAGGGTGTACGTATTACATTAGTTGGGCCACCAAACGTTGGAAAATCAAGCCTGATGAATGCAATACTGCGCGAGGAAAGAGCTATCGTTACCGAGATTCCTGGAACAACAAGAGATTTTATCGAGGAACAATATACACATGACGGTGTTCTATATATACTTATTGATACAGCGGGTTTGAGAAGCACGAATGATACTGTTGAAATAGAAGGAATAAAAAGAACCTGGATGTTGATTGAACAATCAGATGTTGTTGTCTTTGTGCATGATAAAACGATGGAAGTCGAAGAAAGGGAAAGGAAAATTTTGGAGGAGATAAAACAGCGGATAAATAAAGGTGGGAATTTGATAATAGTAAACAATAAAGCTGACCTTATCTCGACCAATAATGAAATTACCGAAATTGAGGAGGCTGTTTCAACTTCTGCAAAAAGTATGTATGGAATAGAAAGCCTTGTAAAGAAAATTTCGCACACTGTTTTTAAGCACGAAACAGCAGAAACGATGGAATCTCTTACTATTACAAACGTAAGACATTTTATGGCACTTACTGTTGCAAAAGAAAGGTTAATAGCAGCACGAGAATCCGTAAAAAACGGAAAAAGTGAAGAATTTATTGCACTTGATTTACGAAGTGCACTCGATTCAATTGGTGAAATTGTAGGATTGGTGACTACAGAGGATATTTTGAACGAAGTTTTTTCAAAATTTTGTATTGGAAAATAGTGTTGTTTCACGTGAAACAATCAAAAAATATCAATTGAATAATAATTTGAAATATGACATAATCGTTGCAGGTGGAGGACATGCAGGTATCGAAGCATCACTGTCAGCAGCTAGGATGGGGTGCTCGGTTTTACTGATCACCATAGATAAAAATACCATAGGTAGGATGTCTTGTAATCCAGCTATTGGGGGTACCGCAAAAGGGCATTTGGTTAGAGAAATCGATGCTCTAGGCGGAGAAATGGGCAAAATTGCAGATGAAACAGGAATACAATTTAAGATGTTGAATAAATCCAAAGGTCCAGCTGTGTGGTCTCCGCGTTGTCAATGTGATAGAGAGTTGTATTCAAAAATTGCCATTTCGAGAGTAGAGACTCAATCGGGAGTGGACATTCTTGAAGACATGGTAATGGATATAAATTTAAGTCAAGAAAAAAGTATTACTGGAGTTATCTTAAAATCAGGAATTGTAGTAAAATGTGGGGCTTTTATATTATGCTCAGGCACATTTCTAAACGGATTGATGTACACAGGAACAAACACAACCATCGGTGGAAGATATGCAGAGAAGTCATCGTTTGGATTAACTGAAAATCTTGTTAAATATGGGCTAATAAGCGGAAGATTGAAAACAGGAACACCGCCACGAATTGATTTTGAAACCATAGATTTTACAAAGGTAGAAACACAGGATAGCGATGAAAATCCTCAACCGTTTTCTTTCCAAACTAGAAGAATTTCAAATAAGTTAGTACCAATGTACTTAACATTTACCAATAAGAATACTCACGATATTCTTAGGAAGGGCTTTGATAGGTCACCCCTTTTTACTGGGAGAATCAAGGGAATCGGACCGAGATATTGCCCATCAATAGAAGATAAAGTAAATAGATTTACGGATAAAGAAAGACACCATATTTTTTTAGAACCGGAAGGCTATAACACAAATATTGTTTATGTGAACGGATTTTCTACCAGCTTACCAGAAGATATACAATTAGAAGGATTGAGATCTATACAAGGATTAGAAAATGTAAAAATGTTAAGGCCTGGATATGCAGTCGAATATGATTTTTTCCCGCCATATCAGTTAAAACTATCTCTTGAAACAAAAATTATCAATGGCCTTTTCTTTGCAGGACAAATAAATGGGACATCCGGCTATGAAGAAGCAGCAGCACAGGGAATAGTGGCTGGAATAAACGCAGTAAAATATTTAAGGTCTGAAAAGCCATTTGTACTCTCAAGATCAGATGCTTATATCGGAGTGCTGATAGATGATTTGGTTAACAGAGAAATCAACGAGCCCTATAGGATGTTTACATCGCGGGCCGAGCATCGCCTAATTCTAAGACAAGATAATGCAGACAGACGGCTTATGGAGCAAGGTTATTCATTAGGCTTGATTCCCGAGGGACAGATCAATCGACTACGGATAAAAGAATCCCGTATTCAGGATGGAATTGTACAGGCAAACAAAATTTCTGTTTCGCCCGATTCAATAAATAGTTATTTAGCAACAAAAAAAGAAGAGCCATTGATTGAAAGCGATAAACTACAGAAAATAGTTAAACGCTCGAATGTATACCTGAAAGACTTGCTGCAAACATCAGCCATGAAGAGCAATCCTTTCTATGATGAACTTGAGTCCATAAACGACTCCGAGCTAGTTGATGAGATATTGGAGCAAATTGAGATAGAGTTGAAATATGAGGGGTATATTCAACGGCAGAATGATGAAGTTAAGCGTCAAAAGAAATTTGAGTCGCTTCAAATTCCAAAGGATATTGATTATCAAAAAATTAAGTCGCTCTCAAACGAGGGAAAAGAAAAGCTAAAAAAGATAATGCCGTTGTCAATTGGTCAAGCAACACGGATAGATGGTGTAACGCCAGCAGATATTTCAGTATTAATGGTATATCTAAAGAGTTGAGGTTTCACGTGGAACTGCAACAAGGTATAGAGGTTGAAAAATTAGTATGGTTTAGGACAATATGTTTGGAAAACGGACTTGAATTGTCGTTGGAACAAATAGAACTAATAGGTAATTATGTAAATTTATTGATAGAATGGAATCGTAAAATTAACCTAATATCACGAAAAGATGAGGAAAACGTCTGGGACCGCCACATATTGCATTCTATAATACCCTTTTTTCACTTTCACTTACCGGAGAACTCTGTCATTGTTGATGTTGGCACCGGAGGAGGATTACCGGGAATACCGTTGAAAATAGTATTACCAAAAATTAGGTTACTTTGCATTGATGCCATTGGAAAAAAGATAAAAGCCGTTGGTAATATGATAGAAAAATTGAAATTGCATGATGTAGAAACAATATGGGGGAGGGCTGAGAAAATTGCTCTCTTGCCAGAGTATAACCAGAAGTTCGATTATGTTGTTGCACGATCTGTGTCGTCGCTTGTAAACCTTATAGAATGGACAAGTCAATTTTTAAAAAGAGAAACAAATAAGACTAAAAGGAGTTCCAATTATTCACCGGCATTGTTAATATTTAAAGGTGGAGATCTGACGGCTGAGATAGGTGAAGCGAAAAAGAAATTTAAGAATGTTTTTATTGAAGAAAGAAAAATAGAAGTGAAGGGAATTGCAACATTCGAGGAGTCGGTTAAAAAGTTTTTGATAGTGCGGAATATTTGATTTTAAAGTAGCGAAAAAGAAAAGCCAACTATACTCTTGTAAAAACTTAAAACTGTTTTAACTTGAATGAAGGTGAAAAATAATGAGTAAAGAAGTATTCAGGCAATTAAGGAAATTGTCGACAGAAAACAGGAATAGATCTAGTAAAAAAATTGATAAAGTATCCCCAGAAAAAGCATTATACATTATAAATAAGGAAGATAAAAAAGTTGCCAAAGCGGTAGAGTTGCAAATACCATACATTGTAGCTGCAGTAAAATTGGTAGTAAACGGATTAAAGAACGGCGGAAGATTGATATATGTTGGCGCTGGAACAAGTGGTAGACTAGGTGTTTTGGACGCGGTAGAATGTCCACCAACATTTGGGACGAATCCTGTGACGATCAAAGGTATCATTGCTGGTGGCTCGAAAGCCATGTTTAAAGCTCAAGAAGGCGTTGAAGATAAAGAAGAAAACGGAATAAAAGATATTAATGATCATGGAATCTGTAAAAAAGATATTGTTTGTGGAATCGCTGCAAGCCTACGAACCCCCTATGTCATTGGAGCAATGAAAAGGGCAAAACAGCTTGGAGCCAAAACAATTTTTCTTACAACCAATCCACGTAAAAATTTTTACTCTGAAGAATACAAAAAATTAAGAAAAGCAGTAGATATTGCAATATGTCCCGAGGTTGGGCCTGAAGTTATTATGGGTTCAACAAGAATGAAGTCCGGAACCGCGCAAAAGTTAGTCCTCAATATGATAACAACGACAGCAATGATACAGCTTGGAAAAGTGTATGAAAACATGATGGTTGATTTACAAGCAACTAATAGGAAGTTGACCGAAAGAGGGAAGCGTGTTGTTATGATTGCAACGGGCGTCGGTTACGAAGAGGCTGAGAAGGTTTTAATTGAAGCAAGAGGACATGTCAAAACGGCAATTGTGATGCTAAAATTAAATGTTAGATATCTCGAAGCGCAAAAACTTCTTAGAACATCTAATGGATTTGTGCGTAAGGCATTAAATAGAAACAGGCAAAAGTGATCACAGATTATTTAAATTTTGATCAGTATCCACCATTTTCCAGTTTTCCTAAAGAAGGAATAAATTTCTTCAAGCAATTGAAACGAAACAACAATCGAAAGTGGTTTATAAAGCATCGAGATGAATATGAAAAGTTTGTAAAATCACCCATGCAATCTCTTATCGCAAGCCTACAATCTCACTTTGATACTTTCGCACCTGAATACGATCTGAATCCCAAACGAGCAATTTTTAGAATTTATCGAGATGTACGATTCAGCCTAGATAAAACACCGTATAAGACATACTCTGCCGCACATTTCGTTTTGCGCGGACAACCAAAAGGATTTGTAGGCTCAGGATATTATATACAATTAGGACCAGGTGAATGTTATGTCGGCGGAGGGATTTATATTCCGGATAGTCTCCAGTTAAAAAAGATACGAAAAGCGATAGCGATGCGCGGAGAAGAATTTTTAAAAATCGTAGAAGACAAAAGATTTAAAAAAATGTTTGCACCATTTGATTGGCAGAAACTACAAAGGATGCCAAAAGGATACGAAGAGAATCACCCGATGGCCCAATGGTTGAAGTATAAACAATTTTTTGTTGGGATTTCATGGCCAGAAGAAAAATGCTATAAAGCCAACTATGTTGATGAAGTAGCAAGTGTATGCCGCGAAGTTACACCACTCGTTCGGTTTCTCAATAATAGCTTAGTGTAGATATTTTAAATTCAAACTAATTGATGAAAAACCAAATTGTAAAAATTACGGTAGAAAGATTTCCAAGGTGCAAAAGTATTAATGCCTGAGTGCATATTATTCCAACGACGCATGTTTTATAAATCGGGGATCTGTAAATCTTTTTATTAGTTGAACGGAGCTTTGTGAATCGACATCAAATAATGAATTCTTGACTCTCCTGCTAATCATCGGTATATTTGTATATAAAGTGAAAACATTATAAAAATTGGGCTTTCCTGCTATTTCTGGAAAAGCCCTTTTTATTTGTAGTAGAAAGATTCTATGAGTACAGACGATAAGCAACACGCAACTCCTCAAATAGAAACATTGGACCATATCCCAACAATATTACCAATATTGCCGCTTAGGGATGTAGTAGTTTTTCCTTATATGATCTTTCCAGTTCTTGTTGGTAGAGAAACCTCGCTTAAAGCTGCAAATGTTGCACTGGAAAGAGGTAAAAACATACTTCTAGTTTCCCAGAAAAATCCCTCAGTAGACGAGCCATCGCAAGATGATATCTACCGCGAAGGAACCGTTGCAAAGATACTTCAAATGCTAAAATTACCGAATGGATTGATGAAAATTCTTGTAGATGGAATTGTGCAGGCAAATATCAAAAAGTTTTTATCAAATCCCAATTTTCTCGAAGCTGAGATTGTAATTAATCGGATTGAGCCGCCGGCAGGGCGTGAAATCGAGGCATTGGTACGACATGTATCTACACTTTTTACAGAATATGTCCGTCTAAACAGGAACATTCCACCAGAAGTTCTAATGGCTTACGATAATATAAAAGAGCCGCAACGTAAGATGTTCTATGTTGCATCAAACCTTATCCAAAGCGTAGAAATTAAACAACGGATTCTCCAAATTCATAATTTACGCGATCAATTATATGAAATATCAAAAATTTTAAACACCGAAATTGATATTCTAAAAATTGAACGTGATATCGATACAAAGGTTCAAGATAACATCCAAAAGTCGCAGCGAAAGTATTTCATCCAGGAGCAAATAAAAATTCTCCAAGATGAACTAGGTGATGACGAAGCATCTCCTGAATTAGCAAAACTAAAGGAGCAGATTCTTTCAGCAAAAATGCCGAAGGATGTTGAGGCAAAAGCATTGGAAGAATTCAATAAGCTCAAGAAAACTCCGTCAATGTCTCCGGAGTTTACGGTTACAAGAAATTATTTAGACTGGCTGGTGGCTATACCATGGAATAATCGAACAAAGGACAATCTTGCAATTCAACATGTGAAGGATATCCTAGACGCCGATCATTATGGGCTGGATAAGCCAAAGGAACGAATACTAGAACACATCGCAGTACTCAATCTTGTCAAAGAGACACACGGACAAATTCTTTGTTTTGTCGGACCCCCTGGAGTAGGAAAAACGTCGCTAGCAAAATCCATTTCGCGTGCTATAGGTAGAAAATTCGTACGAATATCATTAGGGGGAATACGAGATGAGGCAGAAATACGGGGCCATCGAAGAACATATATAGGTTCAATGCCCGGTAAAATTATTCAATCTATGAAACGAGCAGGAGCGGTGAACCCTGTATTGCTCATGGATGAAGTAGATAAGATGAGTATGGACTTTAGAGGCGATCCTTCGGCAGCGCTTTTGGAGGTTTTAGATCCAGAACAAAATGTCGCCTTTAATGATCACTATATTGAAGTTGATTATGACTTGTCGAAAGTTATGTTTATTACTACCGCTAACGTCCGATTTGCCATTCCGCACCCATTACAGGACAGGATGGAGATTATCGAGTTACCGGGATATCTTGAACATGAGAAGAAGGAAATAGCCAAACGACACATAATTAACAAGCAACTTCTAGCGCATGGACTAAAAGCAGAGGAAGTGCAGTTCGACGATAAAGCAATCGTAAAAATTATTCAGGAGTATACACGCGAAGCAGGCGTACGCAACCTTGAGCGTGAGATAGCCTCTATTTGCCGCAAGGTTGCAAAGGAAATGGTTTTATCGAAGCAAAGGAATGGAAAAAGAAGTAGAAAAGGTGAAAAGCCAAAAATACTTGTAGCAACGGAAAAGGTGGAAAAGTACCTAGGAGTGCCAAAATTTAGGACGAAAGCTGCGGAAAAACAGCCGCGGATTGGTTCGGTAACAGGGTTAGCCTGGACGAACGTTGGGGGTGATATTCTAAACGTTGATGTAACCATAATGCGAGGCACCGAGAGGCTGACACTTACCGGCCAATTAGGCGATGTTATGAAAGAGTCCGCCCAAGCTGCGCTAAGTTACATTCGTTCAAACGCAAAAATTTTTGGCATTGATCAGGAATTCAATAAAGGACGTGAGATACATATTCACCTTCCTGAGGGTGCAATTCCCAAAGATGGACCTTCGGCAGGCATAACAATGGCAATGGCGATTATTTCAGCGGCAAGCAATCGTCCAGCAAAGAACAATGTTGCAATGACCGGTGAAATTACATTACGTGGGAACGTGCTGCCAATCGGTGGACTTAATGAAAAGTTATTAGCTGCTCAAAGGAGTGGAATTAAAACGGTTCTCATTCCGAAAGAAAACGAGAAAGACCTTTCTGAAATTCCGGAACGAGTAAAGCAGGGCCTGGAAATCGTACCTATTGAAACTATAGAAGAAGCAACAAAATATGTTTTTGGAAACAAATCTGTAAGTCCTATAATGAAGAGAAAAAGAAAGAAAAAATAGTTGTGGATTATCTCTTCCTAATTCTGTATTCTTGAAATAGTTATTAATTCAGCGTATTAGAATGAGCTATCAAGTAACCGCACGCAAGTGGCGGCCGATGATATTTGACGATGTTGTTGGCCAAAACCATGTTACAAACACACTTCGTAATGCAATAGCAACTAACAAAGTAGCTCATGCATATATTTTTAGTGGGACGCGAGGTTGCGGCAAGACAACAACCGCCCGCATACTAGCTAGATCGCTTAATTGTCTAAAACCTACCAATCAAAATCCTGACAATACTTGTGAAGTATGTAAAGAGATAATCGAAAGCAGGAGCCTTGACGTCATCGAAATAGATGGTGCGTCAAACCGCGGAGTTGAGGAAATTCGAAACCTTCGAGATTCTGTCCGCTACACACCGACAAGGGGAAAGTATAAGATTTATATAATCGATGAAGTGCACATGTTAACTAAAGAAGCGTTTAACGCACTTCTGAAAACGCTTGAAGAGCCGCCGACACATGTAGTCTTTGTTTTTGCCACTACAGAAGTTCATAAAGTGCCGATGACCATACTTTCGCGTTGTCAACGATTTGATTTCCGTCGAATAGCCGTAGATGAAATTGTTAAAACGCTTTCATCGATTGCAAGGGCAGAAAATATTTCCGTTGAAGATGAAGCGCTTATGGTGATAGCGAAACGCGCCGATGGTTCGCTGCGAGACTCGCAGAGCATTTTTGATCAAGTCCATTCGTTCTGTGGAACAGAAATTAAAACGGAAGAATTGCTGAAAGCGTTTAACATAGTTGATCAGGAAATATATTTTCGTGTATCAAAGTTATTATGTATGCACGATTCTCACGGTGCGGTACAACTAGTTGAGGAAATAATTAAAAGTGGTTATGACTTGCGTGAGTTTATTGGAGGATTAGCCGATCATCTACGGAGCTTGCTAATTGTTTGTTCAACGAAATCTACTCAATTGTTGGAAGTATCGGAACATTACAAAAGTCGTTATGAAGAAGATGCGAAACAATTCTCAGAGCAGGATATTCTTAGATATATTAAGCAGGTTAACGAGATAGATCAATCAATCCGATGGGCTGCTCAACCACGATATAGGCTTGAAGCTGGGCTTATCCAGATGGTGAAAATGGATAGCGGGATTCAAATTAGTGAGCTATTACAACAAATCGATGATTTGAAAGGGAAATTAAATCGTAACGAGGGCACATCCACACCTCATCCTTCTGATAGATTTTTGAACAGTGATAGATCCTTATCGGGTATTAAAGTCGTTGGAGAAGTAGGCGCAGGATATCTTAAAACAAAATCAGCTATCAATTATTCGTCGCTTATTGGAGCAGATTTAACAAAATTTGCCAATATGACCAATCTTGAAAATAACCAACAGCCCAATCTAAAAATCAATGAGCCGATAAATAACACACAACCAATATCTACAGACGAAGTTGTTGAGCGATGGTCGGAATTTGTACTTGGTGTATCAAAATCTCATATCGCGGTTGGCGTAACTTTAAAAGAAACACAAGTGCTTGATGTACACAATGGAATGGTTCGAATTGCCTGCCCAGATGATTATCATTTTATTACATTGAAAAGACATAAGGATTTGTTGGCGAACACACTTGTTCAAGTCGTCGGAAAGAAAATTTCTGTTGAGCCAGTACTTCAATCGAGCGCAAATATTCCGGTAAAACAAGTGTATAAAACGATAGCAAGCAATCAGGTAGTAGAGAATAAAACCACGAATGAACAATCTGTAGAACCTTCCTCTAAGGAACATCCAATCATCACTCTATTTAAACGGGAACTTCAAGCGGAAAAGCTGGACAGAACTTGATTCTCTGGTGTGAATGCAATAAATTAGAACAAAAAGGAATATCGCGTATCGATAATTGTTAGAGAGTTGTGCTTTGTAGCTTTTAGGCATTCACCTCTAACGATGTTTGTAAACCGCAGCGTGAGAGCGAATGCGGTTTTTTTGTCTTTGGTAGAACATGAAAAAGTTTTTCTTATTCATAGTTATCATAATCGTTGCACAAAATACCTTTAGCCAGAGAATTGCTAAATATGCAGGTGAGTTCATTTCTATTGGTGTTGGAGGTCGCGCACTAGGATTAGGCGGAGCATATTGTGCTCTGGCGGATGATGCTTCTGCGGGATATTGGAATCCAGCAGCACTTTGTCGAGTGAATTTTCCAGAAATTATTTTAATGCATGACGAACGATTTGGTGGATTATTAAATTACGATTTTGGCGCCGTTGTAATTCCATTTGGCTTAGAAGGTTCTTTTGGTGTAAGTTTGATGCGCCTTGGAGTTGATGGAATTCCGGATTCACGCAAGGCGGGAGTAGATGCAGCTGGAAATTATATACTCAATGAGCAATTTCAAAACTTTGTAAATATAGATTACGATAGAATTACATATTTTAACTCGGCAGATTGGGCAATGTACCTAACATATGCCAATAGGTTTTCTAACGGAATATTATATGGGATAAACTTAAAAGTTCTGCGAAGGACTATCACAGAGTTTACGGCCCATGGAATAGGATTCGATGTCGGTGCATTTTATTCACTCACGGACAACTGGTTCATCGCGGCAAATCTACAAGACATCACGACAACGCTTGTTTCGTGGTCCAATGGAACAAATGAGCTTATTTCACCGACACTGAAATTTGGAACAGCATATTATTTTGAACTCTTTAGTGGACGCATTGCACCAACCGTAGATGTTGATATGAGATTTGAGAATCGAAAGTTTTCTTCCAATGTACATCTCGGGCCGATAAGCCTAGATCCACACTTTGGATTAGAATATGATTTTAAAAAATCGATCGCGCTTCGAATTGGATATAGCGATGTTAGGCAGATTACACTCGGCGCAGGACTCCACCTTAGAAAACTTGAAATTGATTACTCATTTGCGAGATTCAGTAAAACAAATGACTTAGGTGATACACATCGAATCTCCATCCGCCTTATATTGCAGCACGATAAATTTGCCCGGCCAATGCAGTGAATGTCCTGTTTAATGAGAAGTTAAAACGACTTTCGGATGTTATTATGAAATTACAATTAATAGGGATTGAAGAAAAACGACCAAGCCAAACTACAACCTAACCACCACAGAATTCCCTTTGCCAGTATAGGGTGTTGTTTCTTGATATAATGCCAAAGATAAGACATTGGGATCAAGATCAAAGTTAGTAACACTGTCGCACACAATGATTCGAAAAGGTTTAACCTTCCACTCCTTATCCATCTAAGATTAAATTCCACATTTGTTACCCATCCATATAGGAGAAGCAAATGCGCTATATACATAAACAAAGATTCGATACCAATAACAGTTAACCACTTTGGGAACCAACCACCAGCTTCGTACTTTATTGAAAGCAATTCTTCAAAGAACCAAAGACTGCTAAGCATTACTAATAAAATACCTAATCGTAACCAGAAAAAGTTCGGGCTTGTATACCAATACCGATATTCAGTATATGTTTGATATGGTAATAGGTCGAGTATTATACTGCATCCAATAAGGCATATGCCAATAAACATTAGCCAGGTAACGAATTGTTTTTCTTTATTTTTCTGAGAGTATCGAAGGAAAAGCCACGCAATAAAAGTTCCGGCAAAAATAAAACCAACGTAAGGAAAAATAGGAAACGGAGAACCTGTTGATCCCTGGATTGCGGCGGAAAGAAATATCGGTAAGGAATATTGAGTTTGATGACTCCAAAGGAACGGAGTGGAGTAAACAATAGCTAATAGGAAAACGATGAGTGAAATTATAAACCACCGTTCTTGTTTAATAATTATTAAAAGTAATCGGATGAAGAGAAGACCCAATCCGATACATTGAAGTACGTCAAAAGATAATAAATTCGTCCATTCTTCTACAGTTGCTACGGTAATGGTCTTTTGAAGAGATAGATAGGGTAAATGGAGCGAATATCCGATGAGAATGAGCGCTATTGAGCGCCAAACACGACGGAAAAAATGGGAACCAAGTGAAACTGATTGAATCCAACGGCGTTGTGTAGCAACGGCCAGTGTAAAACCGGCGCCAAAAAGGAATCCAGGTGCGGTTACTCCATGGAATACTTCGTGAAAACCGAAAAATTGTGATGCTTTAAGATCTGGAGTGAGTAATTCCCGTACAACATGCCCCTCCACCATGAATAGAACGATGATTCCCCGGTATAAATCGAGAAAACGGTAACGCTCAATGCCTGTATTTTGCATTGGATACAATTGTAGTGATGTATATGAAGAATTCGTTATACAGCCCCTGCAACTGAATTAATAGCGACTACACTAACGATGTCATTTACACTGCAACCACGTGATAAATCGTAGCAAGGTTTTTTTAAACCCTGAATAATTGGACCAATAGCTTCTACACCCGCTAAACGTTGGGCAAGTTTGTATCCAATATTTCCAGCATTTAAATCTGGAAAAATTAACACATTAACCGTCCCTGCAACAGGACTGCCGGGAGCTTTTTTCGATCCAACCGAAGGAACAAGTGCAGCGTCAAGCTGAAGCTCCCCATCAACCATCAAATCGGGCCGCTTTTGTTTTACTAATGCCGTTGCACGCTGTACTTTTTCTACCAAAGGATGTGAAGCGCTACCTTTTGTCGAAAAGGAGAGCATTCCAACTCGAGGTTCCTCGCCTGTTAGCTTTTTATGATTGTCAGCAGTAGATACGGCTATATCGGCGAGTTGTTCTTCTGTCGGATCGGGCACAACAGCACAATCAGCGAATGAGTATGTAATAGAGGGGAAAACCATTAGAAAGAAACTAGATACAACATTAATTCCTTCTGGCATTCCAACGATTTGTATTCCAGCACGAAGGACGTCACCGGTTGTTGATATTGATCCAGCAACGCTTCCATCGGCTAATCCTTCACGAACCATCATTGCACCAAAAAAGAGTGGATTCTTCATTGTTGCTAGTGCTTGATCGGATTGCATCCCTTTTGACTTGCGAAGATTGTAGTAGTTTTGAGTGAAAGCGTTTAATCTATCTGATTTTTCTGGATCAATAATTGATATTTTTTCCAGACCAACATTTAACTGTTGTGCCTTTTTTTTAATTGTCTCTTCGTTACCTATGAGAGAAATGGTTGCTATGTATTCATCAGTGATAATTCTTGCAGCCTGAATTGCACGTTCATCAATCGCATCAGGGAGAAGGATATGTTTTTTTAACTGTTTAGCTTTCGATTTAATGTTATCAATTAAATTTGCCATGGTTCAGCTCCTTTTTCAGCATCAATTGTCCTAATCTTTATAAAAGCGTTCGTTGTTAAAGAATTTACCAGCGAATTTTTATCAATATACAATAGCAATCCTGTTCAATCAATTTAATATTCTTTTAGAAATAAAAAGAGGTGTCTGCCGATTTGTCAACACGTTGCCCACTTATGTAGAATGCTTCAACGAATTCTTTAAGATTAATTAACATTAATCATGTCAATACTCCATTGTGTGTCTGCCATTGTTTCACTAACATGATACTTGGGAAATCTTATAATCGTGAGTGATAAAAATTTTTATATCGAAACCTACGGGTGTCAAATGAATTTAGCCGACACCGAAATCGTGCTTAGTATAATGGATGATGCTGGATATTTTCGGACAGACAATTTGGCGAAGGCAGATATCGTGTTTGTTAATACTTGTGCTGTTCGGGAGAATGCTGAGCAGCGCATTTTTGGTCGGTTAGGCGAATTCAATCGATATAAAAAGAAACGGCCAAATATGGTAATTGGAGTTTTGGGATGTATGGCAGAACGAGTTCGAAAAGATCTAGTTGAGTCAGCCGATTTTGTTGACCTGGTTGTTGGACCAGACGAGTATCGAAGATTACCATCACTCATCGAATCGGCCGTGGCTGGTGAAAAGGGAATTGCTGTCAAACTTTCTCGCGTAGAAAACTATGATGATATCGCGCCATTACGGACTGATGGGCTGTGTGCGTGGATATCAATAATGCGTGGTTGTGATAAATTTTGCACATTCTGCGTTGTGCCGTTCACACGAGGGCGGGAGCGAAGCCGTTCAGCGTCAAACATTGTTAGAGAAGTTGAGATGTTATCACAAAAAGGATTCAAAGAAATTACTCTACTCGGACAAAATGTGAATTCTTACCACGATGGTAGCTTGAACTTTGCTGATTTATTAGAGCTTGTCGCAAGCATCGATCAGAATATGCGTATACGATTTACGACTTCTCATCCACAGGATTTATCGAATAAACTTATTTCTGTTATAGCATCTAAGAAGAATATTTGTAATTACATTCATCTTCCCGTGCAATCCGGTTCTGATAGAATCCTTCAATTAATGAATCGATCATATACTGTGCAATATTATTTGCAGCTTGTGCAGAAAATTAAGGAGGCAATTCCCAATGTGAGCCTTTCTACGGATGTAATTTCCGGATTTCCGACAGAAACAGAAGAAGACCATCAAATGACGATTGCTTTACTTGAGTCAGTACAATTTGACGGTGCGTTTACGTTTAAATATTCTCCACGTGAGAATACAAAAGCTTGGAATATGGTAGATGATGTTCCAGAGGAAGAAAAATTAAGACGTCTGGGTGAAATTATCGACTTACAAAGATCAATTTCATTGAAACGGAATAGTGCCTTAATTGGAACATCTGTTCAGGTTTTGATTGAGGGCGCCAGCAAAAAGTCGGAATATGATTTCTGTGGTCGAACAGATACAAATAAAATGGTAGTGTTTAGCAAAAACGGAGATGCGATAGGTGATTATATTGATATCAAAATTGAGCGAGTAAATTCAGCAACATTATTTGGAACACACACAAAACATAATGCAAAGCTTAGCTTACCAATAGTTCAGGAAGGATGATGCGATGAGAATAACTGTATTATGTGCTTTGCTGTTTTATGTTGCATTCGGTGTTGGCGTAACGAATCTTAATGCACAAGGACGAAATGAACCAGATATTCGTCATAGATTAGAGATGATTGAAAACGGGCAAGCGGAAGTAGTACGCACTGAACTACCATCTCTAATGACCAATTATCAAAACAATCCAGGAATTATGTACTTACAAGCAGTATTAACATACGATGGTGCTGAAGCAGCAAAACTCTATCAGAATATTGTTGACAATTTTCCAAAGAGTGAATGGGGAGATGATGCATTATACAAGCTTTATCAATATTACTATTCTGTAGGCCTTTATAAAACAGCCGATCAAAAGTTGGTGCAATTGAAAGAAGAATACCCGTTTTCGGCTTATGCGGCAGAGCAAAATCCTGTAGCTGAAGAAAAGCCGGTAGTAAAAGAAAAACCTGTTGTTGTGAAACCAAAAAGTACTGTCCCAAAATTTGCAACTAATTTTACTGTTCAAGTTGGAGCGTTTTCAACTCTTCAAAACGCAGGTGACCTAAAATCAAAATTTGAAAAAGAAGGTTTTGTTTCGAACATCTTTACAATCGCAACAAACGGAAAAAAACTGCATAAAGTTTGGGTTGGCGAATTCCAAACTTATGAAGAAGCAAAGAAGTTTACGGTGGAAATTAAAAAGAAGTTCAATTTAACAGCAATCGTCGTATCACGTTAATGGATAGAGAGAAATTCCAAAGGACATTTGGCATTATCGGGCAAACGCCTGAGATGCTAGAGATTATCGATGTTATTAGTCAGGTGGCTCCTACCGATATGACCGTGCTAATTACTGGGGAAAGCGGCACGGGAAAAGAGGTTATTGCGAAGGCAATACACGGATCAAGTAAACGATCTCAACAAACGATGGTCTCTGTAAACTGTGGTGCGATTCCAGAAGGATTGATTGAAAGTGAACTTTTTGGTCATGAAAGAGGAGCATTCACCAGCGCCTCAGAAATGCGTCGTGGATATTTTGAGATTGCGGATGGTGGAACAATTTTTCTTGATGAAATTGGCGAAATGCCATTGGCAACGCAAGTTAAACTATTACGCGTCTTAGAGAGCGGCGAGTATATGCGCGTTGGTTCATCGGTTGCGCGCACGACAAATGTACGTGTTATTGCGGCAACAAACAAAATATTAGAGTATGAAGTTCAGCAGAAACATTTTCGGCCGGATCTCTATTTTAGACTACGATCTGTAAATATTCATTTACCGCCATTACGGAACCGGAAAGAAGATATTCCTTTTCTTGTGGAACTATTTGTTAAGGAAGTAGCAGGAAAGAATAAAATTCAATTCAAGGGATTTTCCGACGATGCGACCGAATTGTTCATGAGCTACCACTGGCCAGGAAATATTCGTGAATTGAGAAACGCAATAGAAAGTATGCTAGTATTGGAGAATGGAAGGAAGTTAAATGGTACCGATGTTCAAAAGTATTTACATGAACACCCACCAGTTATTTCGGAACGAAATTTACCAGTTGTATCAAATAAGACAGTTGAACAAGCAGAACGCGAACTTATTTATCGCGCATTGGTCGATCTTAAGTCTAATATAATTGAGATGAAAGAATTGCTTGTAGACTTCTTCTCAGGTAGAGCAGATGGTTTAGATACCAACGCATCGAAAAGAAATGGAAACGGTGTATTGACCATGGACGAAATGGAGCGTCAATTAATTAGCTCCGCACTTGAAAGAAATAAAGGAAATCGTCGACTTACTGCAAAAGAATTAAATATTAGTGAGCGCACATTATATAGAAAAATTAAGGACTACGGTTTACAATGAGCGGCGTTCTGTCAAAAACTAATATAGCATGTACAATGGCCGTGTGTCTCGTTTTGACGTCTTTGTATGGATGTACCTATTCATTCAAAGGAGGATCAGTGCCACCGCATTTAAAAACCATTGCGATACCCATAGTAGAGGATCAAAGTGGATATGGTGATCCAGAATTACGCGATTCCTTCACAAAGCAGTTGGTAGATAAGTTTACAAATGACAATACACTTCAACTAACCGATAGAAATGTGGCAGATGCAATTCTTGAAGGAGTTGTAACTGAGGTGAAAGATGCGCCATTAGTACTTCAAGGGGGGGAGCAGGTGGCGATGCGTCAAATAACAGTTACGGTGCGTATGACATTTCAGGATTTAAAATTACGTAAAAAAATTTGGGAAAAAAGTTTTAGTAAATGGGGAAATTATTCTTCGGGCGGGGGATTAACACAACGGAATCAGGGCATGCTCGAGGCCGTTAAAAAACTAACAGAAGATATTCTAAACGATACAGTCGCAGGATGGTAATATGACAATTGCTTTCTTTTTCTTCCGACAAGAGATGTTTGAAAATCCAGCATTAACGGACTTTGTGATGTATCTCTATTTCATATCACTATTAATCCTTTTTGCATTCGGGGCACATGGATTTGTCATGGTTTACCATTATCTGAAGCAAAGGGGTATTGAACGGAAACAGCCGCCGCTGAAGGAAACACCAGTAGTTACAGTACAACTTCCACTATTTAATGAATTGTACGTTGCCAATCGTCTCATTGATGCAGTCTGTTCATTAGAATATCCAAAAGAAAAACTCGAAGTTCAGGTGCTCGATGATTCGACCGACGAGACAAAAGACCTTGTAGCAAAAGCAGTGTCACAATATCAATTGTTAGGTTATGACGTAAAACACATTCACCGCGTTGATCGTTCAGGATACAAAGCCGGGGCATTGAAACATGGATTGGAAACGGCTCGAGGAGAGTTTGTGGCGATATTTGACGCAGATTTTATTCCCAACAGGGATTTTCTCATAAAGACCATTCCATACTTTTATACGGATCCGAAAATCGGCGTGGTTCAAACCCGTTGGGAACACATCAACCGAGAGTACTCTATGCTCACTCGCGCGCAAGCATTCGCTCTCGATGGACACTTTGTTGTTGAACAGGATGTTCGTAACAAAGCCGGTTTCTTTATACAGTTTAATGGAACGGGCGGAGTTTGGCGAAAAGAAGCTATTATCGATGCGGGAAATTGGCAATCGGATACACTAACGGAGGATTTGGATTTAAGTTATCGTGCACAATTGCGAGGATGGAAATTCCAATACCTTTCGGATGTTACGTCACCGGCAGAACTTCCCGCTGAAGTTCATGCGTTGAAATCGCAGCAATTCCGTTGGACGAAAGGTGCCATTGAGACTGCACGGAAAATGATTCCAGAGGTGTGGAAATCAAATATTCCATTACGTATTAAAATACACTCAACTTTTCACCTCACAAATAATATTGTATTTCCATTTATTGTTCTAGCAGGAATCTTGAACGTACCTCTCATATTTATTAAACAGCAAGGTGGACATGAAGCGTACTTTGCAATGATGTCGATCTTTGTTATTGCTTTCATTGGTTCGTTTCTATTTTACCTGATATCACAGCGCTCAGTATATGCCGATTGGCGTCGGCGCATCATGCTGTTTCCACTCTTTATGGCAGGAAGCATGGGATTTGCGGTAAATAATTCACGAGCCGTGTTTGAGGGTTTGTTTAAGAGAAAAAGCGAATTTATTAGAACACCTAAGTTTGCGATCCAGAGAAAAACAGATTCTTGGAAGAAAAATATATATGTAGGTAAGAAGAAAAAATTTGACTGGGTAATTGCGATAGAAATTCTTCTTGCTGTCTATTGCTTATTCGGTGTGATTTCAGCATTATATTACCTGGAAATAGCAGCAGTGCCGTTCCAACTGCTTTATTTTCTTGGATTCACATGTGTATCGTGGTTATCGATAAGACATGGAATTGAAGCAAGGAAACTTCATCAACAAACACAATGATTGACACAACACAACAACGCATAACGTTACTTGAGAAAAAAATCGGCCCGGATGCAAAATCACCTCTTTTTGCACAATTGGCATACTATTATCTTGAAGTAAAGCGTGCCCAAGATGCTTTGCGAGTTTGTGATGCAGGATTAGCGAATTTTCCATTCTACACAACCGGTCACCTTATTAAAGGTAAAGCTTTAGTAATGCTGAATATGCGTGCGGAAGCTCGAAGAGAGTTCGAGTTTGTTCTTGATTTTCTTCCTTCTAACACAACTGTAACAACATTACTTTCGGAACTTCCGCCGGGTGAAGATGAATCTATTGTAACTACAGAACGGCCGCAAAGAAAAGAAGTTCAACCAGAGGTCGCAGCACCAACTCAATATGACTATGTAGAACCTAAGCCGGCGCAACCTGCACTATCACCAGAACCGTCATATGGTTTTGCAGAAACCGAGCAGATCACACAGGAACCACAGCTGGAGCCGCCCCTCGCTACGCCTGCATCAGGATCCAATTTCTTCGATGCAATTACTCAAGGAGTAACGCCGGAAGTTACCGATACCGCATTTGGTACTGGATTTGAAGCACCAGCATTTGGCACACCTGCTGAGACTGATCAATCGGCATTTAGTGGATTTACATTTCCAACTTCTGAACCATCACCAGCCGCTGCATTTTCCCCATCAATTGAACAGCCAAGTGGATTCGATTTTTCAATGCCAACGGCAGGTGAACCCTTTCAAGCTCCTACTATGCAGCCCGAGGGAGAATCCTATGAAGAATTTTCAAATAGGCGTCGGGGTGAACTATATGGTGAAAACACTCTTTCTTTAGATGATTATTTAGGTAGTGTAAGTACAGCACCCTCAACAGGAATTGTCGATATACAGTTGCCAACTTCTGAGCCAGCACCAATAATAGAAATGCCTAGTGAAAGCCCTAATAGGATTGAGGAACTTGCCACAAAGTTGCAGGGTGCCGGAAAGATTACACCAGTAATTAACTTTGCACAGAAGGAAACATCGACAGCAAGTGAGCAAGATACGCCTGCGAGCATGGGATTTGTGACTCCTACACTTGCCGAGATTTATGCAAAACAAGGCTGGTATGATGATGCAATTAAAGCATATAAGACATTAGCACGGAATAAACCTGCTGAAAAAGAGAAATACGAAAAAAGAATTACTGAATTAGAAGCACTAAAAGGTCAGAGTAGCAGTTAAGGTTAACATAGCAATTTAATAACCTAATCGCAGGACGAGTACCGATTTTATTCTTCGAAATTAATTACTAGAACTAAAAGTATTATAACGCAAAAACCCCAATCCTGAAAAATTGGGGTTTTCTTATTAATGAATGTTCTTTTATTCTTAAGATAATGTCTTTATGAATTTGGTTAACTTCGATTTTTGATTTGAGGCCTTATTCTTATGAATTACCCCTTTTGAAGCCAACTGGTCGAGATATTTCACAGCGTTTTTTAATACAGCTGATGCTTGATCCTTAGTCTTAGAAGAACGCACACCTTTCAGCAGTGTTTTCATTTTTGAAATGCGCGTTTTATTACGTTCAGCACGCCGTGCACTTTGTCGCGTTCGTTTTATCGCGGATTTATGTTGTGGCATTCGTTATTTCTCCTCTTAATCCCAAAAAAGGGATGTCATTTGTCTCTTTTTCTTGAAGAAAAGATAATCAAGAATTGCCATATTTACAAAGCATTTTTCGAGTTCACCCACTCTGTCAATAAATGTAAAAAAGAGTGAAGTATAGCTGCAGTAGCTCCCCAAATAGTGAAGTTTCTGTATTTATAAAAAAAAACATTCATCAAAATGCCATTGCGTAAACGTTGTTCAATTCGCTCATTTTTGTTGTCGACAAAAAAAGATATTGGTGCGATAAAAACCTCCGACACTTCAATTTGATTAATAATGAATTTTGGAAAAGTAGAAAGATAGGCGACAACAGGTGTAATTCTAAAACCGGTTGGTGTTATATAATCGTTCAAAACACCAAGCACCTCAAATGCACTTGGTGGGATGCCAATTTCTTCATATGCCTCACGAAGAGCAGTTTCAATAATTGTAGTATCTGAAGTATCGTAAACACCTCCGGGGAAAGATACTTGTCCTTTATAATGTTCCACTTTGTCTGTTCGCTGAGTAAAAATGGTATACATTTCGTTGTCGTGGATGAAGAGCGGTACTAAAACTCCGGCATGAATAAGCTTTTGATTTTCAACTGGTGTTGGGTGAAATTCTTTGAAGAAAGCGCGAAGTAATTCAAGCGTCATATTAGAATTACGTTTGAGTGAAAAAGATCGTATGTGTTTTGCAAGTTGCTATTTAGAAGAAGCCGTCGCCTGTAAGAGATCTACCCCCGAAGTATAAGAAGTTGCGAAAGAAAGTAGTCTTCCAATAGTGGGTGCAATGTCACATTGTGTATGTTTCTCTGAAATGACTTTATTTTCTGAAACACCACGCCCTATTGCAAGCAGCATCACATGGCGGCAGCCTTCGCATGAATCACCATGATCTTCAAATCCACCATGTGCATCGTCGTGTCTACCATGGTCGTTTACGATGAACAAAGTTGTATTCTTCTTGTAGAATGTGTCAGTCTGAAGTGTTTGCCAAATAACACTAACCAAGGAATCTGCTTGATGAAGAGCTGCAATATAATCGATCCAATTTCCGCTATGACCACTAATATCAGTTCCGGATAAATTAACTATTGCCAGGCGTGGATGGTAAGTAGACAAAATGGTTTTAAAATCGTTAACTACCGAGGTGTCGTCCTCGCCTATAGAAAGAGAAGCCTTGTAAGTGCTTCCGTAATCTGGGTGGTTGCTGTTAGTTAAGATGTCGAGTTTATATTTTCCGACAACAACGTAACAGGTTTTTTCGGAAGAACCAGTAGCTTTTCGGAAATATTCAAAAATTGTTGGGTGTTGAGGACGTTGAATTCCCTTATTATCGATGAACTGCCACACACCAGTCACAATAGTAGCATGACCGGGATCAGTTTTTGTAAGTCCATCGTTCTGAAAGTTGGTCCAGATTGTCCCAAAAGGGCGTAATTTGTTCCACATTCTCGGAATATTACGATCTTTTACACCGATAGACTCTGAATATCGCACACCATCGATCACAACAATAATAGCATTCTGACTTAGGGCGATATTGCAAAAAACTAAAAGTAAGATATACCAGAGTAAGTAAGCAACTTTTCTTTCCATAAAGTTCCGTTTTGTTAAATGAATTCTTATGCAGAAGTTAGTTTGCCCTAAATCATTGCCAAAGCTTGTTCAAAATCAGCGATAAGATCTTTGATTCCTTCAACTCCTACGGAAATGCGAATCATTCCAGCCGTTACTTCATTTTGTTTGAGCTCTTCTTCGGACATAAATACATGAGATGAATAGACAGGAATGCTAACCAATGTTTCCACGCCACCCAGCGACATCGCATTAATGGCAACATGAAGATGATCGCAGACTTTTACTACTGCTTCAACTGGCGTATAGTTTTTAGATGTTTTTACCTCAATAGTAACCATTCCACCATATCCAGTCATCTGCTTCTTTGCAATTTTATGTTGTGGGTGAGAAGGTAATCCGGGATATAGAACACGTTTTACATTCTTATTCTTTGAAAGTGCTTTTGCCAGCGCAAGTGCATTTTCATTCTGCCTGTTAACACGAAGCTCAAAGGTCTTTAAACTTCGACCAAGAAGATATGCGGCAAATGGATCGGCACAGCCACCATGATATTTTGCTAAAGTTCTTACCTGTTTAATATATTCAGTCTTTCCAATTACAACACCAGCGAGAATGTCGCTATGACCGCCTAAGTATTTTGTTGCTGCTTCGACAATAACGTCAACTTCCAAAGAGAAAGGATCCTGATTGAGCAATGTTGCAAATGTATTGTCTAACATAATTACAAGAGGGTGACCAATTTTTTTCTCTGCGCGTCTTGTTTGCCGGACTACCTCAGCAATATCGACGATGCCTAATGTTGGATTTGTCGGAGTTTCGATGTACACGAGCGAAGTACGGTTATCTGCCGAAGCAACAATTTTTTCAAGTTGGTCCGAATTCACAAATTTGGTCGTTATAGACCTTTTTGGCAAATCATCACGCATCCAGCGATAAGTTCCCCCATACAATGCTCGCGTACTTATGATATTGTCACCTGCTTTTGTTATGGCAAGGATTGCAGTTGTAATAGCTGCCATACCCGATGAAAAGAGAACCGCGGCTTCACCGTTTGCCATAAGGGCAAGTTTCTCTTCTGCATCATGAACAGTTGGATTATGGTATCTTGAATATACGTATACCGATGGATCGCCTTTTGCGTATCGAATTGCATCTTCGGATGTCTCGAAGCGATAAGTTGAGGTTTGATAAATTGGTGTAGCAACGGGTCCTTTGAATGCATAAAGTTTATTTCCATGGATTGCTCTGGTTGCTATGGAATGCTGTTTAGTCTGTTTCTTTTTCATATGTAATCCTAACGCTTCTTTTATCAAAAATTGAATTTAAAGTAAGCAAAAGGTTTGCATGATACAAATGTTGAAAACAAAGCTAACGGAACAAGGCTGCTTGCTCATAAAATGTTTGTGACGAGTGGTGGGTAAACCGGCGCTCGGGAGTTATCGGCTGCCGGATTTTCGCGTTCGTCGAGTGTCGACCGGGCTTCGATATATCCCACTCTTCTGGATACTTAACTAACGGTAGACGAATCGAGACGAAGGATCAATTACGCGGGAAGGAGTTCAGCCAAAAGATAACGTATGGGAGGTAGCCTAAGATTCTCCTTGACACCTCCAATTCTTTCTTTTACTTTCTTGCGAGGGGCAAAAAGAATTGGACAATATCGTTGAGGTAAATATTCTTTCTAAACTGGTCTATTCAGGGAAGAAGTAGGTGGGAGGAAAGAAAAAATTATTTTTGTTTTTAAATATAGGGGGATTCTATGTTCTTCACATTGATCCCATTCGACAATAATACTCAAGATATTTACTTTAAATCGAACCTGTGAAGAACCACTCCCATATCAACTATCTACTCGTATTATTTATATCCAGCCTTTATCTCTTTTATGGATGTCCGGATAAGAAGCCATGCCCGACGTGTCCAACTAGTAGCGTTGATACAACCTCACATGATTTTATTTGGACTTTTGACACTCTTGGAGGAACTCAAAGCCGCGCAAGTGGTATCTGGGGGAGCCATCCTACAGACATTTATATAACCGGAATATTTAATCAACCTGAGACAAATTATAATCTTGCTCATTGGGATGGTACACGTTGGCAATATATTCAACCACCAGCATTTCGTGATACAAATGGATTGCATGCAGGAGAACCAATTTCTATTTTTGGCCTCTCATCTGAAAGGATGTGGGTGGTTGGTCAAGGATACGATCGAGATCCATTTACAAAGGAAATCTTAACCTGGGGATATGTTGCTTCATGGGATGGGAAATCATGGAAAACAATTTCTCCTTATGCACCTGGGATTTCATTCTTTGGAATTTGGGCGAGTTCTGAAAAAGATGTGTGGATTACCGGCAGCGAAGGAACTTTATTTCATCATAATGGTTCAGAGTGGCAAAATATTTCTAGCAACACAACCTTTGTCTTACGTGATATTTGGGGAACGAATGCTAATAACATCCTGACTGTGGGCTGGCCGTGGGACTATTCAACAGGTATAGTGCTAAGATATAATGGGATACAATGGAATCGAGAGGAAGTAATGGGATTGACCTCTATTGCCTCTTTTTGGTCTGTATGGATTTCGCCGTCAAATGTTTCATGGATCGCGAGCGATGCTGGTCTTTTTCGGCAAAGAAATAATACTTGGGAATCGCTTGGTACTTTAGGAGTGCAAATAGCTTTTTTACGAGTTAGAGGAAGAGGAGATAATGATGTATTTCTCTGTGGATCCTCAGGACTTTTAATGCATTACAACGGATCGACATGGTATGTATACCAAAGTGTTTTCCCGGGACAAGAAAACGCAGATTTTATTGATATCCTTGTTTTGGACGATCAAGTCTTCTTTGTTGGGAGAGGGGGGATCGGATTTGATAGAAGAGGTATAGTATTGAAGGGGATACGAAAAATAGAAAATTAAATAAATATAGTTTTCATTTTCTTCACCAATTCCCATAATCACTTCATTGCACACATAACGATTTTTAAGTAAATTAAATAAACGAAATTTCAAGAAAATAATTAAAGACTACGGACGATTATTATGGTGGCACAAACACTCTGGAGCGGACGGTTCAAAGAACATTTAGCAGAAATAGCGCTTAACTTCTCTTCATCCATTGAATATGACAAACTTTTATACGCGGAAGATATAGCCGGGAGTATTGCTCATGTAGAAATGCTTGCTGCCACAAAGGTATTGCAGTCATCAGAAGCGCGTAGAATTCGAACGGCATTAAAATCAATACAAAAGGAAATTGAAACCGGTAAAT
>Ga0233423_10000019_pt1 | contig 117729 bp, 142 predicted proteins | sample Watercolumn_Mata_FD_180713 | JGI IMG/M metagenome (GOLD analysis project Ga0233423, IMG submission 180713) | Freshwater microbial communities from Lake Matano, South Sulawesi, Indonesia - Watercolumn_Matano_2014_112_MG | ecosystem: Environmental > Aquatic > Freshwater > Lake | place... | reverse complement strand
AGGTTGGAGGAGAGAATATAATCAAGAACGACCCCACAGTGCACTTAACTACCGGCCGCCTGCGCCTGAGGCTTTTATGCTTGTGGGACTAACTTAAGATGTGGTACAACTATTGGGGGCAGGTCACTTGCAAGCTGAAAACGAGGCACAGTTCTCATGCCCATCACATGGGTTTACCCGATATTTAGTCAGAATGATTTTCTCCGTCCCCAGACCGCGGGCGGCGGCTTCCTTAAGCGCCTGGTCAACAAGATAGCTGGTGTTGCCTTTGGGTCTAGGGCTACCCACAATAGCCAGAATCTTCATATCATTCTCTCCTCGGTCTTTTCGGTATAAGAGATGAAATTCTAAAGTATTTTCACCAGCTCAATTTCAAAGGTCAGGTCCTTACCGGCAAGAGGGTGATTAGCATCTATGGTGACCGTCTCGTCGGAGACTTTTGTGATAACGACTACGATTTCTCTACCATCAGACTGTTTCATAACCAACTGCTGACCAACCTCCGGAGTCATATCGCTGGGAAGTTTTTCTCGGGATATTTCCGCTATCTGTTCATCGCGGCGCGGTCCATAAGCCTCATCCACTGGAATTGTAACGGTCTTCTTTTCCCCGACTTTCATCCCCAGGACGGCGTTGTCAAACCCGGGAATCACCTGACCTGCACCTACAGTAAACTCCAGAGGTTCACGTCCAGCAGATGAATCAAAGACGGTACCGTCTGCCAGTTTCCCGGTATAGTTTACCCGAACTGTATCGCCATTTTTGGCTACCGCTGCACTACATCCTGTAATCATAACCCCTATCATCAAGATTACAGCTAGAAAAATGTGGCTGTTTTTTAACACGCTAACCTCCAATCTTTATATTAATTTGCCGGTCAACGGAAGACCGGCGGCAGGAGTTGCAAATAGTCCTTGCCGGCTATGGCGCTGGCACATATAAACCCGGAGTGGACGGCACCCTCTATACCTCCCTCGTTAATACGCTTGCCGTATGTGTCCCCGGCAAAATACAGTCCCTCGACGGTGGGGCACTGCGCATCCACCCACTCATCTTCCGGATGCCGCCAAAGTATGCAGGTATCTCCAACAGTAAAGAACATGAATTCCAGTGCCCTTCGCCAGCCTGGAAATGCAGTATCGGCAAACTTCAACATCCTGTCAATCACTATGTCCACTTTCTTCTTATCATGTGCCTCTTCAGCCAGTATGCTGCTTGCCATACCAGCCAGGTGCTTACCCTCGGGGGCAGTTGTGGGTGCCATTGTAGACATGGACACTACGTCGAGTGGAACATTGCCCCTGAACAGCCCTTCGCTCTCGGGAATCAACATCGATGTATGATAGAAAGACCTGGGGTCTACCTCAAGCTCACAGAAGGCACTAATCGGCTTATTCATGCCGAACTGGGCGGCAACCATAGAAGTATGTATTATGTTTTTGGTTAATCTAACAAAATCCGCTGGCAGTAGACTCTCCGGCAGGATTTTTAGCAACGCCTTCGGCGGGGCAGTGCAGACTACCACCGGGGATTTTATCTCCATGCTTCTACCGTCAATCTCAGCTATAACGCCGGTCGCTCTTCCATTCTGGACTATAACCTCTTTGACATTGGCATCTGTAACTATGTCACCTTCAGCGTCCTTGACCGCGGCAGCAAAACCATCGGTAATAAAACGATGCCCGGGTGCGCCGGCAAAGCCCCAGGAACCATTGGTTATGTGCACCCTGGTTTCCTGAACCTGTAAAAATACCTTGAGGTTCTCTCCAGCAGCGTTTAATGCTGGGTCATTTATAATGGTCTGAAAAGTCCCCATGGCATAGTGGAACTCTTGCGCCAGTTCACTTCCAGTTATCTCCTCCACCCAATCTTTCAAGGTTACGTGGTCGAGTTTTTCGGCTTCAGCTATGGTACGCACCTGAAACTTGCGCTTATGGACCTTAACCATCTCAGCGTAATCCTCATCGCTCATCCAACCGTACTTCGTTCTCCTGCCCACGATGTAAGGCTTCCAATCGTGGTCATACCACACAAAACCTGTGTTGGAGTAGAAAATCGAAGCCTTATTAAACAGCGCCAGGGCGTGACTCACACGTCCCCGGTTAGTGTACCAGGCACCCCTGCCACCAGCTTCCAGGACATATCCGTTGAACATCTTCTTCTTTATCAATGTGGACAGGTCAGGCTCAGTCCTATCACTGACCCAAGAATGAGCAGACAGCGCCAGCGTTCTACGGAACTCGTCGGCATCTATAATGCCTTCTCCACGGAATGATGTAGCACGCCCCCCAATCTGCGACGAAGTCTCGAGAATAAGAACCTTTTTGCGTTCCATATTTGATAATATGGCACCAACAACCGACCCTGCTATTCCGCAGCCAACTATTATGACATCATAATTGTTTAAGATTTTCGCAGACATTGTCTTTCCCCTCCAAGGCACCTGCCATACACCTGTTCACTTGCAGCAGGCATTACAGCATTTTACACCCGCATTCGCTGATTAGCAATTCATAAATAGAGAACCCCCATTATGTTACCTTTCATCCGCGTAGTTCTCTTTGCCGCTATTTACCTTCGTGGTATAATTGCTGGAAAGCGAGTCTTTAGACCAAAATTTCTGACCGTGGGAAAACCGAGCTTTGAGAAAAAGCTAATCATCGCAGTTATCGGCGGTGGTAAGTGCTCCGCCCATGAGGCAGCCCTAGCTGAGGCTGTAGGCAGAGAGCTGGCTAAACGGGGAGCTGTCCTGGTCTGCGGGGGCTTGACTGGCGTTATGGAGGCAGCCTGCCGCGGAGCCGCTATCGAGTCCGGCTTGACCATAGGCATTTTGCCAGGCGCCGACCCGGCTGATTCCAATCCCTATGTCCAGATACCTGTAGCCACCGGCGCCGGCTACGCCAGAAACATAGCCGTGGCTAATTCAGCTCAAGCGGTAATAGCTATCGACGGCGACTATGGCACGCTCACTGAAATCGGCTTTGCCCTGAAGAGTGGCATTCCGGTCATCGGACTAAACACCTGGTCACTGTACCGAAACGGCGAACAGGATAAGTCCATCATCAAGGCAGAGGACGCCGTTGACGCCGTGGAGAAAGCCATCTCCCTGGCAAAAGGACAAAAGCTGGACTGAAAAGCCATGAAATCAACAAAAGCGACCATTAAAAAAATCAAAGCTCGCGAAATACTCGATTCCCGGGGCAATCCCACCATAGAGGTCCAGCTTGAGCTTTCCGATGGCGCAGTCGGCATAGCTGCGGTCCCATCAGGCGCCAGCACCGGCAAGTACGAAGCGGTAGAGCTCCGAGATGGGGATAAGTGCCGATACGGTGGACTGGGAGTCTGTAAAGCAGTGAGCAATGTCAATGACAAGATTGCCCCGGCGCTCATTGGCATGATAGCTTCAGAGCAGGCAAAAGTCGACCGGAAACTGCTTGAGCTCGACGGCACCGCCAATAAATCAAATCTCGGAGCAAACGGCATATTGGGAGTATCTTTAGCCACCACTAAAGCTGCGGCTAATTCAGCAAATCTACCCTTGTACCGCTATCTTGGCGGCGCTGCTGCCCGGCTGCTGCCAGTGCCCATGATGAATATACTCAACGGCGGAAAACATGCTGCTGACTCCACCGATTTACAGGAATTCATGGTAGTGCCGGCGGGCGCTACCAGCTTCAGTCAGGCGCTTCAAATGGGAACGGAAATCTATCACGCCCTTAAAAAGGCAATCAAAGCCAAAGGGCTGAATACCAACGTCGGCGACGAAGGCGGCTTCGCCCCGTCACTAGCTTCCAACAAGCGGGCAGTAGAGCTGATACTGGCAGCAATCGACCTCGCCGGCTACAAGGCTAATAAAGATTGCTTTATCGCACTGGACCCGGCGGCGAGCAGCTTCTACAATGACGGTAAATATATCCTATCTAAAGATGGTTTAACACTAACCAGCAACGAGATGATTGATTACTATGACGGATGGGTATCTAGCTATCCCATCGTCAGCATTGAGGACGGACTGGATGAGGATGACTGGTCAGGATGGGTATTGCTGACCTCCAGGTTAGGCAAGAAAATCAAGCTCGTTGGCGATGACCTGTACACCACCAATCTGGAACGGCTGGAAATAGGCATTTCCCAAAAGGCATCAAATGCCATACTCATAAAGCCGAATCAAGTGGGGACACTCAGCGAAACACTGGCGACGGTAAAAAGAGCCCAGCAGGTTGGCTGGACAACCATAATCAGCCATCGCTCCGGCGAGACCGAAGATACTACCATAGCCGATTTGGCAGTTGCCGTCGGCTCCGGCTTGATAAAGACCGGCGCTCCGTGCCGCAGCGAGAGGGTAGCCAAATATAACCGCCTGCTGGTGATAGAAGAGGAATTGGGAGCCAACGCCCGCTTCGCCGGCAAGGAAGCACTTTCAATTTAGGAGGGTAAGATGGAAATAGTCCAGGGAATTCACCAGATAAAATTGCCGCGTCCAGTGGGAGCAGCCTTAGACCACACCAACGTTTACATGGTAGAAGGCACCAAGGGCAACTTGCTCATTGATACCGGACTCGATACACCAGAAGCCTTCGGTGCCTTGCGGGATGCCCTCAAGTTCGGTGGCTTCGGATTTAAAGACATACCTCTGATAGTGGCTACTCACATTCATCCCGACCATTACGGCATGATAGATAAATTGAAACAGCTTTCCGGGGCTAAGGTAGCAACAAGCGATATCGAGGCGAAATTTATCGATTCCCGATATACGAAACCCGATGGCTTGTTAAAACAGGTAAAGCAACTCTTCCAATCTAACGGTGTGCCTGAGGAACGCTTGACCGAACTCTCCGAAGCCGCCATGGAGATACGGCAATTCGTGGGGGTGGTTAAACCTGATATCGTGCTGAAAGACGGAGACCCAATCACCGTCGCCTCTTCAGAGTTCAAGGTCATAGTGACTCCGGGGCATTCATCTGGACATATATGCCTCTACGAGCCGAAGCGAAAGCTCCTATTTTCCGGCGACCATATACTGCCCGATGTATTCCCGCACGTCGGTCTTCACCCACAATCCGGGGAAAACCCGCTAGGCGATTTCTTCAAATCAATGGAGGCTCTATCTAAGCTGGAGGTCAACTTCATTTTTCCGGGACACGGCTCTGTTTTCAGCGGCTTCAAGCTAAGGCTTAGTGAGCTATCTTATTATCACGAGCAAAGGCGGCAAGCCGTAACCAGAATTATAGAAAAAGACACAAAGTCCGCCTACCAAATAGCTACCGAGATTCCCTGGATGCCCGGCGGTGAAGCCGTCAAGTTCGATAAACTGTCCGCCTCCGACAAGCGAATGGCTGTTATGGAGACTATGGCTCAACTTAAGCTCATGATGGTCGAAGGCAAGGCTGAGAAAGTGATCAAGGACAACGTAAACTTATATTGGGGCGGAGGCTAGAATATTGGATGAACTAAAGAAGAGAGTAAAGGGTCTCAGACTCAAATATAAGACCTATCCCCAAAAAGAGCTGCTTATAGCCATGCCAAATCCCTACCCCGATAGGGAATACGAGGAGGAAATAGCTACCAGCGAATTCACCGCACTGTGCCCGCTCAATCCGGGACAACCAGACTATGCCACGCTTACCATAAAGTATGTCCCCGATAAGCACATAATCGAACTGAAATCTCTAAAGTTCTATCTCACAAGCTACAGGATGGTGGAAATGTTCTACGAGGAAGCAACCAACCGCATACTCGATGACCTGGTCAAGGCTGTGAAACCCAGAAGGATGGAGATACTTGCGGAATGGAATACAAGGGGTGGGATTGGAACTAAGGTAAAGGTAAGTTATAATAAGAAATCCTGAATGTCACTCTTAGCCCTTCGCTTTGGCTCAGAGTACAACGAAATATAAACAAGGGAGGCAAGAAAATGGCGGCTAAAATAGGCATCAATGGTTTTGGACGCATAGGCAGACTGGCTTTCAAAGCCATAAGCCAGCATTATAGCGACAAGCTAGAGGTGGCTGCGGTCAACGACCTTACTGACGCTAAGACTAACGCTCACCTGCTCAAGTACGACAGCACTTACGGAATCTATCCCGGCAAGGTGGAGGCAAAAGACGACGCTATAGTGGTTGATGGCAGGAAGACAAAGGTAATTGCCGAGCGCGACCCAGGCAAGATTCAGTGGAAGGATTATGGAGCTGACATAGTAATCGAGTCCACCGGTATTTTTACAGACGCCGCTAAGGCATCCGCACACTTCCAGGGTGGTGCCAAAAAGGTAATCATCTCGGCGCCGGCTAAGGGCGAAGATATATCCATAGTCATGGGCGTGAACGAGGACAAGTACAACCCAGCGCAGCACCGCGTTATTTCCAACGCCTCATGCACTACCAACTGCATAGCACCGGTGGTCAAGGTACTACATGACAACTTCGGAGTAAGCAAGGGACTATTAACCACAATTCACGCTTATACCAATGACCAGAGGCTTCTTGATATGTACCACAAGGACCTGCGCCGGGCGCGGGCGGCAGCCATTAACATAGTCCCGACAACCACCGGAGCTGCCAGAGCTGTAACCCTGGTCATACCTGAGCTTAAAGGTAGGCTTGATGGCATTGCTTTGAGGGTGCCCGTGCCCACCGTCTCCATGTGCGACTTTGTAGCCGACCTGGATAAAGAGGCTACTGCTGAGCAGATTAACCAGGCTTTTCAGGCTGCGGCTAAAGGCAAACTAAAGGGCATACTGGAGTATTGCGATGAGCCACTGGTGAGCACAGACTTCAAAGGCAATCCAGCCAGCTCAATATTCGATGCCCTGAGCACAATGGTACTTGGCGGCAATATGATTAAGGTATTAGCCTGGTATGACAACGAATGGGGCTATAGCTGCCGACTGGCTGACCTGATTATCTATATACTCGGCAAAGGTTTGTGAAGCAGCAGCCACCGAATAACAAGATATCCCAAGCGTGTAACTATTGTTTTGTCAGCTCTTGGAAGCCTGGCGATATATGCCGGTCAGCAGAGGGGTCGGGTCAAGTAAAGGTCCTGTAAAGTTAATCGGGTATTTGAACCCTATTTTGGCAAGTTCTTTTAACCCCGAGACAGTTCTCTCCAGCTCACCAGCAGGCAGAGCAATCGCTATCTCATCGTCTGACACTCCACCCATGGACCTCTCACCATAGCATGGGATGCTCACTGACGGTCTGCCGGTAATATAGCACTGAGCCAGTGAATCAGAACAAGCACCTTCGCCAATGAACGAGAACGAGAAGCGCTCATATTTTACTTTCTGAAGACCACACATAACCATCATTATCTGTGCTGGGTTTCCATAAAAGAGAAGGACCTCTGGCTCAAATTTCTGCTTGGTCAAAGGAGCCATAACTATAGCCCCACCAACCGGAATGCGATAATAATCGCCCTGCTGCACTAATGCCTCTTCAGGCGAGCGAAACCAGGTAGTTGACAGCATGGCTGCTTCAGCATTCATACTTTTCTCTGTGGCTGCCCTTAGACCGAAAAGCCTTGAGCAGCGATCTTGTATCTTATCTTCCTTGGTGATGCCCAACGTAACTCCGTTAACCCGTACTATAAAGGGGACCTGACAGAAGGTGAAGAAACGGTCAAGTCTGACCACATTCTTTATCTTGTCAAGTTCCTCGGCTTTCTCCAGTCTCCGATAAGCGATAATCTTTGTCTTAAGACGCAATGCGTTCTCTAATTCCGTGCCCAACTCAGCCCAATTAGGCATTTGTTTTCCCTCCTCTTCATATTATTTTGCCTTTGTTAAAGGGATTCTTTTACAATCTGTGAGATATCCTTAACCACCAGCTTACCATCCAGGTCTTCGGATTTCACGGCATCTGCGAACATGGTCAGGCAGCTGGGACAGGCAACCGCCAAGGTACCAGCACCTGTGGCATAAGCTTCTCTGACTCTGACACGTGCCGGGCTGTCCTCGCCTCCAGCCAGTAGGTCCATAATGAAATTACCACCTCCACCACCACAACAGAAAGCATCCCGCCTGTTTTTCTTCATCTCCACCAGCTCAACACCGGGGATGCTGTGCAATATCTGCCTGGGCTCTTCATATACCTGGTTATACCTGCCAAGGAAACACGGGTCCTGATAAGTCACCTTTGCCTTATTTCGGGATGGTTTTATCTTGTTTTCCTTGACCAGACCAGCCAAGAACTGGGTATAGTGATACACCTCGAAGCTGGCATCCAATGCCGGGTAGCGGTTCTTCATGGCGTTGTAACCATGGGGGCAAATCGTGACTATCTTCTTCACACCTAACTCCTTGAACTTCTGGCTGTTCTTCTCAACCAGCGTCTGAAACAGACCCATCTCACCTAACATGTAGACCTCGTTGCCACAGCATTCCTCATCGCTGCCCAGAATGCCGAAGGAAACTCCGGCTGCGTCAAGCACATCAACAAGGCTCCTAGACATTTTCTGCCCGTTCTCGTCATACGAGCCCAGACATCCCACATACAAAAGATATTCATCTCCAGGCGCATATTTCTTGGTGCCGTTAGCCCAGGCAGCCCGCTCGCTTCTGAGCAACTTAAGAGGATTTCCGTAGCCGTAAACAGCCTCGAAAAAGTGTGCCACACGCGGCGGTATCCTGCCCTTTTCAACCATATCGCCCCTGGCTCCTACTATCCAGTCAACAATATCGGGAGCGAATTTCATCGGGCATTGCTCAGTGCAGTTCTTACAGGTTGTGCATGTGTACAGTACTTCGGCAAGGTGCTCTGACCATTCGATTTCACCCTTTAGCCAGGCATAAATTAGCCATAGCCGCCCACCTGTGGAATAGGTATCAAATCTGAACCTTTTGTAAGGAGGGCAATTGAATGACGAGTAATCGGTGGGGAATTTGCAATAGCCACATCTAAAACACCTGTGTATTTGGCTGACATAGTCCTGCTGTTGCATCATTTCACCTCCCAATTTCCGGGATTCATAATTCCGTTAGGGTCCAGTAGTTTTTTGATATCTGCCATGAGTTTAAGTGTATTCGGGTCCATTCTGTCCATCATTATCTTCTGTTCGTCTATGTTTGGCTTCCACAGAACTCCGCCTTTATCGGCAACAAACTCAGCCGCCTCATGCAAGGCTTTCCTGGCTCTACCCATCTCATCCAGGTCTGCACGATTAAACGTATATGCAAATGAGAACATCATGCAATGACCTCCGTGAATAACTCGTCCCGAGCCACCGTATACTACTCTGTATTTAACCGCCAGCTCCGCCACCTTTCTGGCACATTCCGGATATAGCTCCAGGGGAATAATCGGGCCGGCGTATTCGAAACCACCACCCCTTCGGACATCGGCGAACGCCGTCATGCTTTTCTGCGGGTTGTCCATGAATTCACGCCTCATATCCAGATTAATAGTCATAAACCCAGCATCCTTACTATCAACATACTCTTGAACCGAATCATATATCATCTTCCTCTTCATCTCGAGCTCGTCTGCTGAGTCCGCGGTTAAGAATATATTAATATGATAGTTACCTCTGAACATCAGAGGTCGTTCCTGTGCCCAGATAGCCAGGTCTTCTACCATCTCAGTATGGGTAATCTTGAATATGATGTCCGGGATTAGGTCTTCCTTATCAGTTACGAATATTTCAAGGTCCTTTATCTTCTTTTTAGGATAAAGCTTTAAACCCACCTTTGTGAGTATGCCCGTGGTACCCAGCCATCCCAGAAACAGTCCAGACAAATCAGGCAGCGGAGGTCCTTTAGAAAACCAGTACGGACCTACAGAGCACGAACCAATTTTGCAAACCTCTCCTGTCGGCAATACGACTTCCAGCCCATTAACCATATCGGAATTAAAACCGTATTGGTTTGTCAGGCGCCCCTGTCCATGTATCACCACATTTGCGGCTATGGTTGTTATTGGTGGCGACTCAGGAAGGCTATTCCTTAGATTGGGATGATGTTCATTTAAATATTCTCTCAGTTCACCGTGGGTAACGCCTCCTTCGACAACAACGTATCTAGCGCCCTCATTTACTTCCAGTATCTTGTCCATCCTTTTCATGTCCATCACGATTCCGCCCTTAAGGGGAATCACCAAGCCAGTCAATGCCAATCCTGCCCCCTTGGGAATTATCGGCACCTTTTCCCCGTTCGCCAGCTTTACTATCTGCTGTACTTCCTCGGTTGTTTTTGGCATCACCACATAATCTGCTTCATGCGGCGTCATCAAGCCAGGGTCTCGACCATAAAAATAACGCTCCTCATGGTGATTCGAAGTGTAATCCTTGCCTACTATCTTAACCAGAGCTTCATATATATCGCTCATAGTGTCACCTCCACTGCTTGCCTTTCACCTATTGCCAGTTTGCACAGGTCAATCATGTGTATTGGCTTAATCCCCCTTCTAGCGACTTTCTCAGCCAGAGGGTCCCAGCAGGCTGGGCAGTTAAATACGCAATATTCAGCCCCAAATTTCACCATATCGTCTATATTTCTCTGTTGCACATCGTGACCCGCATCATAACCCCTTGACGTCATCAAAAGCCCACCGCAACACAGAGCATTTTCATGGTCGTATTCCCGTTTAACTCTTTCAACTCCAATTAGCCCGAATATATCATCCACTAAGTGGTCTGTTTCCGGCACAAGCCGGGCTGAACAGTTTCTATGATATGCCGCCTTAATATTGAGCGGCGTTATCAGATTTTTATTCCCCTTCAGCTTTTCATACAGGTACTCGAAATAATGAATGGGTTTAAACGGTACTTCGATGCTGTAAGCCGGCGCCAGCTTTGTAAAGGTGCCATAACATTCATCATGTAGAAATATGACTTCCCTGATTCCCTGATTCCAGATATTGTCTATTACCTTGGGAAGGTTTTCCTTTATCACTGACATTCTGGCAAAATGCAAGAACATAGCCTGACAGAAGAACTCGGTACCCAATACCCAGGACGGGAGAACATCCTCAAAAAGTTTCCCACTAGCCAGAGTGTAAAGCCTCGGTATAGCACAAAAAGACAATGCAATCTTCTCAGGTTTTCCTACTAGAAATTTGCCCTGGGCTGTGGTCATATTGATTGCCTGCTTAAGAATAGGTCTGGATTGAGGCAATATGCCCTTTTCTTCCTGGCGCTCGACTATTAAGTAAAAGGGGTGATTCCCAAAGGGGCAATATTCCTCGCAGGCATAACATGTGGTGCATGCCTCCAGCACACAGGAATCCTCACCTTCGATTACCTTCTGCCACTCCGCCTTCGTCTTCTTTTTATCCTTGAAATCCATATACTGGCATTTAACCAGGCAGCTAACTGCCTTACAATCAGCGCATTTTGCTTTATCGAACTTCAATTCAGGCATTTGGACAGCCCTCCCCTCAAATAATACATTGTGTGCCAAATATTTGCCTGTGTCAACGTACTTCCATATAGGAAACAGCTTTATTACAGATAAAAATTCTCATCCTAAAGCCTATTTTCATATAAACGTTTCCCTTATCTATTACGTTTTACTATAATAGGCACCAGGCAAGAGGTTGTCTGGTGTTAAGTGAAGAATATTTAGTACAACAGGCAGTAAATGGTGACCAGGCAGCTTTTACTCAGCTATACAACCAGAACTTTGACAGGATACACCGTTACATTTATGTCAAGGTCAGAAGTCAGGCTGAGGCGGAGGATCTGACACAAGATGTATTTATTAAAGCGCTGGAATCGATCGGCTCTTACAAATGGCGTGACCTGCCATTTGCCGCCTGGCTATTTAAGATCGCTCACAATAGGGTAATTGACCATATAAGGAAACAATCAAAGGAGAAAAGAGCTAGTCTCGATGAAGCCTACGCAAGAAGTATGGAAGACCCCATACAGATGACAGAACGAAATTTTGAAGTTTATCAACTGAAGGAAGCACTGGAACGATTGCCGGGAGCGCAGCGAGAGGTAGCCACACTACGCTTTATCGGGCAACTATCGATTACCGAGGTGGCTAGAACGCTGGGCAAAAGCGAGGGAACTGTTAAGGCATTACAGTTCAATGCTACGGCATCATTAAGAAAGGCTCTTCAGGGGAGATTTGATGGCTAGAAAATTAGACGATATTTTTAACGAGTGTTATGAGCGGATGCGCTCAGGCGAAAGCCTCATGAGCTGCCTGGCAAGGTATCCTGAACACCGCGCTGAGCTTGAGCCAATGCTCCTAGCCGCCTTTGACATCGGCAGGCGAGCTTCCTATATCCAACCACGCCCTGAATTCAAACACTGGGCACAAGTGAGGCTCGAGGGGGCGCAATATTATGCCAGGCAACAGAGGCAAACAGTAACACCTAGCCAATCTAGCTGGTGGCGACAAGGCTGGGCTGTGGCTGCAACCGCCGTCATTATCCTCCTGGTGACCACCAGCAGCACAGTAGCTGCTTCGTCAAATGCTATGCCAGACCAAACCCTTTATCCCATAAAACTGGCTACAGAAGAAGTGAGGCTTGCTCTTGCCGTTACCGACACACAAAAAGCTCAAATTCACACCCAGCTCGCCGAGACGCGAGCTGCAGAACTCGAAGCTATGGCTAATCAAGGAAAGACCGAGCATGCCGCCATCACCGCTGCAAGACTGGCTAAACAGTTGGAGCTGGCTAATGCCGCGATAGCCAATTTAGAGAGCACCACTGGCACGACCCCAACTACCACAGCTACCCCTGAGCCAACGATACCTGAACCTTCACCGCCAACACCACCAGAAGAGGTACCGGCAGTACAACCACCGACAACAGAGGAACAACCTACTGCGACAACAACAGAGGAGCAGCCCACAACAACGACAACGGAACAACCTACTGCGACAACAACAGAGGAGCAGCCCACAACAACGACAACGGAACAACCTACTGCGACAACAACAGAGGAGCAGCCTACAACAACGACAACGGAACAACCTACTGCGACAACAACAGAGGAGCAGCCTACAACAACGACAACGGAACAACCATCCACCACTGAAGAGCCGCAAACAACTCCGGCAGCTACCAAGCATGATAAACGGGCTGCCGAAAGAGAGCGCTTGAAGAAGTTACTAGAGGAGAGCAAATCCAAGAGTCAAGTTGCCTTGGAAAACGCCAAGGAAAATGCATCTCAGGAAACTAAAGCTGACTGGCAGCGAGCTATTGACAAAATAAAGGATAAGAACAAAGAAAAACAAGACACCCGGGACTGGAACTACTGGTACAAGGACAAAGGACGAGACGAGAATAAGTCACAAAGCGATAACACAACGGGGAGTGGGGGAACTCCAACCAATGTTAGTCCCAGCCAGAACCAGCCTTCCACCCCGAAGTAGCAAAGACACCGGTAACGGAGCCCGGACAGCTAACAAACTCCAGACCAGTTCGTAAGATAAGATAAGGGCACCAAATAATCGTCAAACTTAGATTGAGAGCAAACTAGCTAGTTTCAAGTAGGTTGAGATGAAAGTTGCTAAAATCTTCACAGTTGTTCTTGCAGCTTTAATCATCATCGCCAGCGGCTGCGCATCCCAGCCAGCGCCTACCATCCCCACACCACCAATAACCGTTCCCCCAACCAGGGGGTTGCCTAATCCCAAGTTGGCTATGGCTTCAGCCTACAAGCCAACTCCGGTCAGCTTTACTCCGAGCAGCCCACCATATTCCCTCCCCCTGGACCTTAGTCAAACAGCCAACTCAAAACAGATTGAAAGTGAGTTAAACTTGAACTCCGGGCAAAAAGCCATTCTAGGAAGAAACGGTTTCGTAGTTATGCCGTGGAGCGGCGATGACATCGTAGAACCATATAAATCCCTGAAAAACAGAGAAATCCCTATCTTCGTCACCACGGATACCCTGCTCCACCTGTATCACATCCAGTTCAACGAGATTTTAAAGCGAATAGAAGAAGAGGAGTTTTACACCCAACTTACCAATATGACGCAGGCAATGCTGAAAAGAGCCGAGTCCGATTATCAGTCATTCACCGAGCCAGCGCTGAAAGAAGCCGCCAGAAGGAACGTAGCCTATTTTGCCGTGGCTTTAAGCCTGCTCCAGACACCTTCAAATAAAATAGATTTCGATATCCCCGGCTACGTGAAAAACGAAGTCAGCCAAGAGATAAACAACATCGAAGCCCATCAGGGCTTCAGTCCTAGTGCCATTTTCAATACCGACCCGAACTGCCGATGCGATGACCCCCCTTGTTACTGCGAAGACTATTCTCAATACATCCCCAGAGGGCATTATACTCGAAGCGACATATTGAAGAGCTACTTTAAAGCCATGATGTGGTACGGCAGGATAGCTTTCTTGCTTAAGGGAGGCAGTGATGCCTTGATTTCCGAAGAGGATGCTGAAATCGCTACCATTCAGGCGTCGCTCATTTCATCTGAGCTGCCCAGTGTCAAAGTCAACGATTATACCGCTAAAGATATCTGGGACAGGATTTATGCCGTCACCTCATTCTTCGTCGGCACTGCCGATGACCTGACGCCATATGAATACCTCGCCGCCTTAAAAAAGGTCTTGGGACAGGATTTCACACCCAACCAGCTTGCTGCTGAAGCCAAAATGCTGGAGCTGAAAGCCGAGCTGTCCCAGATGAGAAACCCTGAAATCTACGGCGGCTCAGGGGTATGTGTGATATATCCCCCGATAACCAAGGAAGGGCTCTATGAATGTCTGGCTAAGACAAAAGGCATGAGATTCATGGGGCAGAGGTTCGTCCCCGATTCCTATATATTCCAAAACCTGGTGTCGCCGGCGGTCGGTATGTATGTCGGCACTGGCAAGCCCTTCACCATGAAGAAGACACTATTGGGCCCAATCAGAGGCTTGCCTAGAGGTCTGGACATCATGGCTGTCCTGGGCTCAGACAGAGCCTATGAGATATTAAAACGGGAGGGAGACACCGAGTATAAAGGCGAAGGCACCAGCTATGATAAGCAGCTCAAGCTGCTTAAAGACCAGTTTGCCGCCTTCACCGAGGAAGACTGGCACCGCAACCTGTACTGGTCATGGCTCTATGCCCTAAAACCGTTGCTCAATGAATTCGGCAAGGGCTATCCCACCTTCATGCAAACCGAATCCTGGCAGGACAAAGGGTTGAACACGGCTCTAGCCTCATGGGCTGAGCTCAGGCATGATACCATACTCTATGCCAAGCAAAGCTATACCCCACAACTGACATCCGCACCACCGCCGCCAAAGCCGCTGGTTGGCTACATTGAGCCCGTACCCGAGTTCTACGCCCGTATGCTCGACCTGACCAAGATGACCAGAGCAGGACTATCTCAGCTAGGAGCCTTGAGCCAAGAGGAGAATGGACGGCTGCTGAGATTAGAGGCTGTCTTGGATATGTCCCTCAGTATTGCCATAAACGAGCTTGAGGGCAAGGAGCTAACCGATGACGATTATGACTTCATCAGGAACTTCGGCAGCAGCCTGGAGAATATAATCGTTGGCGTCGAAACCGAAGGCAAGGAAACGACCATTGTGGCTGACGTCCACACCGATACCAATCTGCCGGCAGAGGTACTGGAAGAGGGAACAGGCTATATCGACCTCATTCTGGTGGCTTACAAAGTCCCCGACGGCAGAATCATCATCGGCGCCGGTCCAACACTAAGCTATTACGAATTCAAGCAGCCCATCAACAACCGCCTCACCGACGAGGCATGGAAACAGATGCTCGAATCAAGCCAGATACCACCCAGACCCGACTGGACAAGCAGCTTTTTCCAGCCGTAGCGGGTAGTCCTTCGCTTTACGTCATCCCGAAGCAGTCCCTCGCCTCTGTAATCATGAGGGTAGCCTTCGTTTAATGTCATTCTGAGTGCGCTCTTCGCTGTTTTCATCAAACTCTTTCTCCCGCTCATTCCGACTCTTCCTTCCCATTCATTCTGAGCCTGTCGAAGAATGTACCCAGCTAAAAAACAGCTCAGGATAAGGCAGATGACGGAGAACCACGGCACTGTCGAAGGGCATTAAGATAGAACAAAAGGTGAAGAACCAACACTAATAACCAGGCACTTAGCCTGAGACCTATCAGGGCGACCTTACAAGGTCGCCCTGCATTTTTAATCAAGTCATCATCTAATATGCGCGCCTACAGCCTCCAGGTACTCCCTGTACTCCACCATCTTAATCAGAACCCTGGCGGCATGCCTCCCGGAAGGGTAAGCGTAATGAGTTCCCTGCAAGCGGGGCTGGTCCTCGGCGAAGAAGGTGGTGGTAAGCACCGGCTTCTTGTAACTTGCCACCCACTGCTCAGCTACTGCCACCAGAAAGTGAGCCACCGCTTCATTAACTGTAGGTGGCTTTTGCACTCGCATTTCGGCTAGAGCTTGAGAGCCGGCTGGCAGGAAAGCGCTAACCAAAAATGGGACATTGAGCCTACCGGAGGCGATGGCAGAGGCTATTATCTCTGTCAGGTCGCCGATTTCCTCTTCATGGCAAATGCCCATCCTCGAAGCTAAACCAGATACGACAGGCTGTATAAACTTACCTATTTCTACAGCATCTCCGGAGTTGAGCACCTTAGTGAATGCGCTGGCAACCTGACGGAATGCCTCGCGCGAGGAAACCCAGGGGGCAGCTTGACCGGAATCCGTAGACACGAACAGCGAGGCAAAGATTGAGAAGCCGCTGAATCCCATAAAAATCAATGAATCAACCTCGCCCACCTTTAACAATTTACCCGGAGCGGTGAGAAAGGTAACGAAGTTCCTGTCTCCGGCAGGGTCTACGGGATTGCCCCGGCTCCATCTTGGTGGAAATACCTTATCAAGTGCAGTAATGACCTTATCAGGCAACTGGACTACATTCAAGCCCTGGGCAGCACAGGCGTCAGCACAGATAACGCCGTAGCTTCCCCCCGGTGTCAGTATAGCCACGTTTCTGCCTTTGGGGAGCGGCTGGGTTATAAATCCGATGGCAACATCCAGCAGCTCTTCAGGGCTTTCCACCCTGGTTATACCAATACTCTTGAAAGCGGCTTCATATGCCTCGTCAGAGCCTGCCAGCGCCCCTGAGTGAGACGCTATCGCCTTGGCGGCAGCGTCTGTTTTGCCTGGCTTCAGGATGATAACTGGCTTTTTCGGCGTGACCTTCTTCACCTTCTCTAAGAAACGTCCGCCATCAACCAAGCCCTCTATGTATGCCAGTATAACTCTCACCTGCGGGTCCTCACCAAAATGCTCTATATAGTCCTCAATCTGTATATCGGCGGCACAGCCACAGCTTACGTACCGATGAAAACCTATCCCGCGCATGTGCCCGGATAATACAACAGCACCACCAACGTTTCCGCCTTGCGATACAAAAGCCAGGGGACCATCCTCAACCGGCAAGGGAAACATAAATGCCCTCAAATCTGACGAGGCACTCCAGAAACCCATGCAGTTGGGTCCAATGAAACGAATCCCGCCTTTCCGGGCAATCCTCAAAACTTCATCCTGCAGCTTCTTACCCTCTTCTCCAACCTCGGCGAAGCCGGCTGAGATAATTACCGCTGCCTTCACCCCCTTGGCAACACATTCCTCCATGACAGGGGCAACGCTGGGAGCCGGTATAACGAAGGCAACGAGGTCGACCGGTCCCGGTATGTCACTCAGCCGGGCAAAGGCTTTATGTCCCATGATTTCACTTTCTTTATTGTTCACCGGGTACACCGGACCGCGGAAACCATTCAAAGCACTGCTGAAAGTCGAGAAGCCCCACTTGTTCCAGTTGTTAGTCGCCCCGACTACAGCAACTGATTCAGGATTGAATAACGGCTCCAGTTCTTCAACTATAGTCTTACTCATTTATGTCTCCTGTAGAGTTGTATAGCATGATTAACACAAAGGATAGCAGAACAACAAAAGCCATTTCAACAGAGAGGGTTCTCAGACATTCTATTTTGCCTTAACTGGATGTATAATCAAGCACATGGCAATATTTCAAGGGCATTAGATGGTCAACCTGTAATACTTTTCCAGACTATACGTATATTACAGAGAAAACAATAACAAGGAGGTAAAAATGAACAAACTGATTAAAATCGCCATACCTGTGCTTCTAATCCTGGGGCTGGTACTGGCTGCAGGTTGTGGTGCTGCCAAAGAAAGCCCGCCACCATTCGTATCGGGCTCGATGCCAGCACCGGCAGCGTCGAAATCGTCCCTGGGATTTTTCAAGGGGGACACCTATGAGGCTTCATACAGCAACGCCCCTACCGAATATGATACGGCGGGCGTAGACCGCAGACTGGTAAAGACCGGTTATATCACCATGGAGGTGAATGATATAACCGAGGCTATAGCCGGCGTCACCAGAGTCGCCGAAGAACTGGACGGCTACGTAGTCTCCTCCAACGAGCAAGGGGATAAAGACATAACCTATGGCAGAATCTCAATTCGAGTACCGTCCGACCGCTTCGATGAAGCCTTCGACAGGCTGCGCAAACTAGCAGTCAAGGTGACTAATAAGAGCACCGACAGCCAGGACGTGACCGAAGAGTACACCGACCTGCAGGCTCAGCTTCGCAACTTAGAGGCAACTGAAGCTCAATACCTTGAGCTGCTCAAAAAAGCCCAGACGGTAGAGGACACACTAAAAGTATACCAGCAGCTTTCCAACGTGCGGCAGGAAATCGAGCGGATTAAGGGACGCATCCAGTATCTGGAGCGCACCTCGGACATGGCGCTTATAGAAATAAACCTATATAAGACACAGCCTATAGACGGTACCGGCTGGAGCGCTCTGGAGACACTTAAGTCAGCAGTCCGCGGTCTGGCTACCTTCGGCAAGGCATTAGCCAACATAGCTATCTGGCTGGTAATCTTCAGTCCTGTTTGGATTATCATACTGGTTGTGGTACTCTATTTCACGCGATGGCGCAAAAAGAAAGCCAGGAGTTCACGCTAAACCACCGAACGCCAAGCAAAAAGCAGGGGTAGGTCTTCACACCTGCCCCTGCTTCTTAAAAGGAGGGAGACATGGACAAGATGATTGCTTACTGCGGAATAGTCTGCACCGAATGCCCAGCGTTTATAGCTACGCAGAAAAACGACAATGCCAAGAGGAAAGAGGTCGCCGAGACCTGGTCCAAACAGTACAAAATGTCCATTAAACCGGAGGACATCAACTGCGATGGCTGCAAGTCCGAGGGCAAAAGACTTATCGGCTACTGCAATATCTGCGAAATAAGAAGGTGTGGCAAGGGAAAGCAAGTTGTAAACTGCGCCTACTGCGATGATTACGGCTGCGAAAAGCTGACCAAATTCATCGCCATGGTGCCCCATGCCAAGGCAACGCTCGAAGGAATCAGGAAAAACCGATAGCCCCAGTTGAGCCTTCACTTGTCATGCCAGTCCGAGTAAAACGAGAGCTTGGCAATCCCAGTTTCTATTCTGTCATCGCGAGGAGTCCTTTCTACTGGAAGGATAACGTGGCGATCTTGGTGGCGGGGCATGGAAAGTAGAGATTGCTTCGTCCCGATTCTATCGGGACTCGTAATGAAATTTCGGTGAAATAGGAGCATACAATGAGCATCTGGGACAGATATGCCGATTATGTCTACAGGGTAGCCACCGGAGGCAAGAAGCGCAAAATCTTGACCACGCCGATAGCGGCGATTATCTTCTTTGGCATCATAGTCCTTTTCGTCTTCGCCTCTCTCTGGCTGGATAAATGGCTTACCTTCCTCCATTTCGGCTCGACCTGTTGGAGCCTGGGGGTGGGCTGGTTCCTCATCGTCATCGGCTTTCCAATCATGTTCTGGCCTGTCATAGCCTTTTTCAGCACCAGAGGCACACCCGTCCCCTTCGACCCACCACCGAAGCTCATCACCAGCGGACTCTACGCCTATATCAGGAATCCCATGCTGCTGGGCATGTTCATATTCCTCTTCGGGCTGGGAGTCCTGCTCGGCTCGCTGTCACTCATCTTCATCTTCACCCCCCTGTTCATAGTGATTAATGTCCTTTACATCAAAGCCATCGAAGAGAAGGAGATGGAGAAGAAGTTCGACAGGGCATACCTGGAATACAAGAAAAAGGTGCCCATGTTTATTCCCTGGCTTAAGAACCGAGGATAAGGCAAACCACCCGACCGCTCAACAGTATATCTTCAGAATGCTGCTTTGACGTTCAGCGAATTATCACTTCTTTATGCCTTCGGTGGTCCTATATTCACAATAATCCTCAATGAGTTTTGCTGCGGCAGAAGCTGCTTTTCCGATTTCATCACTGAGCTGCTTCGTCTCAGCAATATCACCGGAAATCTTTGTTTGCAGCATTATCTGCCTTCTGTCTATGAAGCTGAGAAAGCCTATCTCCACCTGCGACAGATTTCCAACGCTATTTTGGATATTTCCGAGAGGCCGCAAGATAAATGATGAGACTATCGTTCCAATCCCTACCGCACCGATTATCCCCGTTGTAGCAACATCCTGCCAAGATGTCATTCCTAAGGTTCTCCCTATGAGTTCAAATGCCAACAAACCTACAAGTATACCAACGCCTACGTAAAAAAGGACCTGGGATAGGCGAATTGTCAACTTGAAAGCATTCGTTGCATTTCTGAGTATATCTTTGACAAGGCTGACTATCTCGGACCCCGGTAGCGCAGAGATTAGCTCCCTAGCTTTGAATGCTACTTCGCCTGCTTCTTTCGCATTCAAACTCCGATCCATTTGACGCACGGCCTCAACCGGGTCGGCGACTAGGACGCGCATGAAAGCTGGATCCGATGACGCTCTCTGGGCAACATTATAGGCAACTTTAACTGTCTCCGCCATGATGACCTCCTTTTCCAAAAATAGAAAACGACCACACCAAACGTGGTCGGTTTCACCATTGACTCCACTGCGTCCAGGTGACCCATTACAGACGCTGTTTCTTTGCCCCCACTAACCTTCTATCTTCAATTAAGTTTATCGTTAACGCTCTGACTAAATTATACACCTTTTGTCAAGCCATCCGTTCGAAGCCAATATCACCACTGATGTAACATTAGGCTAGCTTGTTGTGGTCGAAAATTCTGGGATAGCAGAAACTAGTACGTACTAAGGCTATTTCTTGCCCCTGGAGTGCCGCCTCAGAAAATCGAGCATTACCTTTGTGGCTTCAGGCGCAGCATCATCAAAGAAGCCATGCTCCTCAAACTGGGGCAAGCTCAGTTCACTTTCTAAATGTCACAAAATGACTTTTATAGCGCAACTGGTTTATAATGTCTCTGGACAAGTTTGGTCGGTGGTGTGTCGGGATACTGCCCATTACCTCTCCGCATCAATCCTCTCGGCTTTATAGAAGCCCAATCCTGACGCGTCTTTCCTCCCTTCCTCTGTGGAAACATCAAACTTTATGTCTTTCAGTGTGAGCTGCCAAACTGTATCTCCATCAGGGGTAACTTCACCTATCTTCGTAGACCCGGTAATCAGGGTATTACCATTGGGCAATCTGTTAGCGTCTCTAACTGGCAACGCCCACCGCTCAAATCCGGCAGACTGCCAAACAATCTTGCCTGTCTCGGGGTCAACTTCTACTGCCTGATGACGCCCCGCCGGTGGTCTCCCCTGATTCGCCACCAATATATTGCCATTAGAAAGAACTTCCGGATCGTGTGGAGTTTCAAAAACGCCTTCCCCGATAGTACCAACAACCAAGCCCTGAGGGTCAACCTCAACAACGAAGTTGAAATTCCTCAGGCTAATTAGCGTGTTGCCATTCGGCAACCTGGTAACAGCGCTTGTATGTGTCCAGCCTTCGTTATAAATATTGCTGAAAGGCAGCCTATCAAAGTGGTCTTTGGTATACCAAGTCCAGACAATCTCCCCTTTTTGATTCACCTCGGTTACCTGGGCGTCACTCTTCTGGTCAAGCGCGCCAAATGCAAAAATGGTGTTACCATTTGACAGACGGTCTGCATCATGAGATATCTTGTTAGTCAGATATGACCAGACAATTTTACCCTTGCGGTCAATCTCATACACCCCACTACGAGGTAATACAAATAAAATGTTATCATTCGACAACAATTCGACATCAAATCCCGGATTTGTATATTGCTTGAGATTTTGTGGAACCAAGTATTCCCAGACAATTTCCCCAAGCATGTTCACTTCTATTATTCTGGGCTTTTCAGGATTATGGTTATCTGGCAATAGTGTGGTACCGGGCCACACCATATCAGACTGGTAAACATCCACCTGTATGTCTGGATCCGCTGTTCCTCTCGCCATTGATGTTGGTTTTGCCCTTGCACTGACCACTCGCTTGTCTTCATTGCCGCTCTTGTCGACCGCAGTTACAGCAAAGTAGTAATCGGTTCCGTCCTTGAGCCCCGTCAGCTGGTGGTTACTTGTTGAAATATCTCCTATCTGGCGAGTAAACGAGATGGTAGCAACATCGGTTATCTCTGATTCGCCTACATATACGTTGTAATGGTCGAAGTCTCCAGCAGTACTGCTATCCCACCACAGGTTTATTTTTCCATCATAGGCATCAATGGCAATAAGCCCAGCAATCGGGGGTGGAGGTGTGGTATCAGATGTAGGTGCAGGTGCTTCTGGAGTAGCCGGCGCCGGCGTGGAGGTTGGTTCAGTTACTCCAGTGCACGAGCCTGAACCCAACACCACACTAAGAATCACCAAAACAACTAACCAATGATGCTTCATTCAGCCTCTTTTTGACTCACAGTCATACGGAACGAGAGTTATTATCTCCAGTGCGCTGGCGACAAGAGCCGGCAACGAGTTTAGGAATGCTTGGCGGTATTTCATTCAGCGGGCTCTGAAGAAACCCAATTTATACCAACAAATAACAACAAATATTATAGCACGACGCAACAAATTACATCGTTTGGTGCAATTGAAAAATTCCGGGGCACCAGAAACTAGTAGGTATTAAGGCTATTTCTTGCCCCTGGGGTGCCGCCTCAGAAAATCGAGTATTGCCCTTGTGGCTTCGGCGGCAGCATCACCAACGAAGCCATGACCTGAGTTTTCTAAGATAACCAGCTCGGCATTCGGTATTCGTGAGGCTAAAATTTTAGAATTACCAGCTGGAATAATTCTATCAGCGCCGCCGGTTATGACCAGCGTCGGCGCCTTGATTTGAGGCAGCCGGTCATATGTGTCATGACCAGCTATCGCCTGCGCCTGACTTACGTAGCCATTAGTCGGCGTGGGATATTTCAAGGTGACTTCCACATACCACTCGACAGCTTCGGGATGCTTATCGATGAATTCCTGATTCCACAACCAGGGAACCGTCATTCTGGCTCGCTCTGCCATTGGCAATTTCGCCATCTCTGGACTGAAAAGGAACTCCCTCGCCTCTTTAGTCTGCGGTACCATGTTTTTCCCCCCACACAGTGTGCAGCCCAGTATGAGACTGATAACCTTGTCCGGGTAATTAAGTGCAAATTCTTGAGCAATCATGCCGCCCATGGAAACGCCGAAAACATGTGCCCGGTCAATGTCTATGGCGTCAAGCAGTCCACTGGCATCGGCAGCCAGCATCTTCATGGTGTAAGGCATGTCCGGCTTATCGCTCCGCCCCGTACCCCGGTTGTCAAAGCAAATCACCCGATACTCACGGGAAAAGCGAGGAATAAGAGCTGCCCACTGCCCGGAGTACTGCCCATAGCCCTGTATCAGCAATATCGGCTCGCCATCGCCATGGCTCTCGTAGTGGATATTTATATCGCCAACCTTTGCCGCAGGCATATCACAGCCTCCCTATTTTGAATATCACACCGACCATTTTACACCAACCAGCCACTTAAAATCGACAGCACATCGAAAATCATCTCTCACTTGTTTCACCCTCACCTTAATCCTCTCCCGTCAAGGGAGAGGAAATATTAAAATCCTCTCTCCCCAGGAAGAGAGTTAGAGTGAGGGGGAGTCCGTCCATCTAGCGCTGCGGCTTATTTTCAGCTAATATGTATACCATGGACTCTGTAATTTACCAAGAAAGCCCCCGCTATGACTCATTGCTCAAAGGCATTATGGTGCTGCCTGTGTTCTTCATACTTTTCGGTATATATTATCTATTCATCGCCGAAATTGAGGCAGCCACTGCCATGTTCGCCGTAACCGTACTCATGTTTGCCGTTTTCTGGGCAATATTCCCCCGAAAATACCAGATACTCGATAACAAGCTCAAAATAGTACTGGGTGGACCATTCTCTTTCAATATCCACTTCGACAACCTAGAAGCCGCCACAGTGCCCGAAGGGGCGACCTTCGGCATCAACTTCCCCACCTGCTTCGCAAGCGAGCGCACCCTGGCAATCGTCCGAAAAAAGGGATGGAATGTAAATATAACCCCAAACGACCGCGACCTGTTCCTGGAGAACCTGAACAAAGCCCTGAATGAGTGGAGGAGAAACAACCCGACCACCTGAAATCAGGTAGGAAATTTTTAACTTTTGACCTGTCATTTTGATTTTTGAATTCAGAAGGAACCTTTAATTGGACAATCTAGTTTACGAAGATGACCCCTACTGGGGTCGATGGCAGGGGAGTGTTGTGGCGCGCTATCCAATAGTCGTGCAGATATCTGTTATTTTGATATTATTGATAGTTCTTATATTAACCTCTAAGCAACTAGACCGCTCTGAGCAAACAGAGATGTGGTTATATTTAATTCTTGCTTCTGCCCTCCTTGGCTTTGCCATCGGGTGGGCAAGATGGCCCCGAAAATACCAGATATTTGATAGCAAGGTTAGAATACTCCTCGGTCGACCATTCCATTTTGACATCCCCTTCAGTAACCTGGAATATGCTTCGGAGGGAGATTGGATGGACATATGGCTTGCGATACGTTTGAACTTCATCACCTCTCGGAACAACAATATTGTAACCATCGTCAGGAAAAAAAGGATGGGGATAAACATTACCCCGGATAATTCCGAGATGTTCGTTGAAAACCTGAGAAAAGCCCTGAATGAGTGGAGGAGAAACAACCCGACCACCTGAAATCAGGTAGGAAATTTTTAACTTTTGACCTGTCATTTTGATTTTTGAATTCAGAAGGAACCTTTAATTGGACAATCTAGTTTACGAAGATAACCCCTTCCACTCCCTTGGCTTCGAGGTGTGGGTCAGAGGAATCATATACCACATGTATTTGTTGCCCGTGATGTTCATTATTGTCGCGGCACTCTTGATAGCACACACCCAAATTCAGGACGAAGTGGTGATTCTTATCATCGTTGGAGCAGTCACATTCCTTATCCTAGTCTTCATGCTGGCGATACTTCCTACCAGATACCAGGTATTTAATTGCAAGATAAGAATAGTCCTTGGATGGCTATTCCATCTTGACATTCCCTTTACTGACATAGAAAAAGCCACAGCAGCTACATGGAGGGATTTGTGGGGGCTAAACCTTAACTTCATCAGCAGTTATTCCAGCGATGATATTTTGCAGATTATCAGGAAACGCGGCGCTAAAATAAATATTAACCCAAGCAACCGCAAGCTGTTTCTCGAGCACCTAAACAAAGCCCTGACTGACTGGAGGAGAAACAACCCGACCACCTGAAATCAGGTAGGAAACTTTTAACTTTTGACCTGTCATTTTGACTTTTGGCTTTTGATTTTTAACTTATTATGAAGCCGATTGAATGGCTGGACAACAAAATTAAAATCATCGACCAGACACAACTGCCTGGCAAGCTGGTCTTCGTCGAGCTCCGCAGCTATGCCGAAGTCGTCGCCGCCATCAAGGAACTGAAGGTGCGCGGTGCGCCCGCCATCGGCGTAGCCGCCGGCTACGGCATCGCCCTCGGCGCCCGGGATATAAAAGCAGGAGATAAACCAAAGTTCCTCAGCCAACTCGATAAAATCCTGCGCGCCTTCGCCCTCGCCCGACCTACGGCGGCCAACCTGTTCCGCACCATCGACCGCATGAAAAAGGCGGCAGCAGCGGCTGACATCGCCACCATAAAGCAGGCACTCATTGACCAGGCAAAGGCGATTCACACCGAGGAGGAAGCGGCGCAGGAACGCCTCAGCCGGCTCGGCGCCGGGCTGATTAAAGACGGTTTCACCGTACTGGCCCACTGCAACACCGGCTCCTTAGCCACCGCCGGCTACGGCACCGCCTTGGGCGTTATCAAAGCCGCCGCAGAGCAGGGCAAGAAAATCGACGTCATCGCCACCGAGACCCGCCCGCTGCTTCAAGGCGCCCGCCTCACCGCCTGGGAACTGATGCAGGAGAACATACCGGTAACACTCATTACCGATTCCATGGCTGGCTACTTCCTGAACCGGGGCAAGGTAAACTGCGTCATCGTCGGCGCCGACCGCATTGCCGCCAATGGCGATACTGCCAACAAAATCGGCACCTACACTTTAGCCGTGCTGGCTAAAGAAAACGGCACCCCCTTCTACGTAGCCGCCCCCACCAGCACCATAGACCTCAGTTTGAAGTCCGGCGACCAAATCCCCATCGAGGAACGCAACCCCGAAGAGGTAACTCACATCGCTGGCATACGCCTGGCGCCCACAGGCATCAAAGCCGCCAACCCCGCCTTTGACATCACCCCGAATAAATACATAACCGCCATTATTACCGAGAAAGGTATCATCAAAAAGCCGTACGCCAGCGGCTTGAAGGAAATAGTTTGACTATAAATAACGACTACCTGAATTTCAAATACAAACCGTTCAAATTCTACCTTATTACAACGCTGATTACCTGGGCTATGTGGTTCGCCGCCGCTTACTGCAGCTTCCACGAGGACTTAACCGCTTACAAATACGTTCTCGTCATCCTCGGTCTGTTGGCACCTTTTGCCGTAGCCATGTTTTTTATCTACGGTTCAGGAACCGACCAAATGAAAAGGGACTTCAAGAACAGGCTATTCAATTTTAAGCTGATAAAGCCGAAGTATTTATTGATTATCCTGCTGACGATGCCGGTCACGGTGGCATTATCGGTGGCGATTTCTCTACTTTTTGGAAAGCCGGTTACGCAATTTGCCTTATCGCCGGGCTTTTCCCTGGCAGGCTGGGCTGGTGTACAGTTGTTAATCAGCGTCATTTTAGCCCCCACCTTTGAAGAAACGGGGTGGAGGGGTTACGGTGTGGACAGTCTGCGTAAGAAAGGCAGGAGCCTGTTTAAATCAACCCTTATTTTCGCCGCGCTCTGGGCATTATGGCACGTACCATTGTTCTTCATTAAGGGTTATTACCATTATGAAATGTTACATACCAATATCATCTACGCCTTAAACTTTATCGTAGCCGTTTTCGCTCTGGCATTTTTAGCCAACTGGATTTTCTACAGAGATAACAGGAGCATACCCGGCAACATACTGTTTCATATCATGGCAAATTTATGCATGTCCATATTTCAGATAGAGCAATTCACCAAGTGCATCGTGACCGTAATCCTGTTACTTTTCTCGGTGGTCGTCTTCTTTAGATTTAAACCCTGGTGGCTGGACAGAACGGCACAGACGCCTTAGGTTGCCAGCCCCAAGGGCATCGGCAGGAAACCATATGCGAATAATCTGAAAAGAGTTATAATTGAGAAATGAGCAATGGCGTGGCAGAGGACACAAAGGAAAAGGCTCGCCAGGAAATAGCCAGGCTGGTTGAGAAATATAAAGCTCTATCTGCTGCCAGCAAGAAAAAGTACACCGAAGCCGATACCAAAACGATTTTCATCGAGCGCCTATTCAGCGCTTTGGGCTGGGATGTTTATGGCGGAGAGGAAGTCACCCAAGAGCAAAGAGCATCACGAGGTCGGGTAGACTACGCCTTCCGCTTACGAGGTATTCCAAAATTTTTTCTCGAAGCCAAACCACTCAAGGCAGACCTCAATGATCCGGAATATGCCAAGCAGGTTATAAATTATGCGTGGCACAAAGATGTTACTTGGGCAGTCCTGACCGACTTTGAAAGCTTAAAAGTATTTAATGCCGAATGGAAAGAGCCAATCGTTTCTCGTACTCAGTTTTTTGAACTCAAATGTGACGAATATCTAAGCCGTTTCGACTGGCTTTGGCTGCTCTCACGACCAGCATGCGAACAGGATTTGTTAGACAAGAGAGCTCTAGAAGATTTCAAGAAGACCAAAAAGACGCCGGTAGGGCAGCAACTTTTCTCCGACCTTGTTTCTTGGCGTAATCTTCTGGCTAAATATCTATCAAGGTATAACAAGCAGTATACTCCTTATTTGATAGACGAAGCCGTACAGCGCATCCTCGACCGTTTAATCTTCATCCGCACCTGCGAGGATAGGGGGATTGAACCGCCCATCCTGCGCCCAATGCTCCGAGAATGGCAAAACGGCGCTCGCAAGGACTTGATTCAAGAGCTTAGACGCATCTGGCACGATTTTGACGATGGCTATGATAGCCGCCTATTCCAGCCCCATCTTGCTGATAGCCTTGAATGTGAGCCTACTCCCTTTGAGCAAATAATTAGTGAACTCTATTCTACAAAAGATGGCTCTATACAATATAACTTCAACGATATCGGCGCCGACGTTCTGGGTGGTATCTACGAGCAATACCTAGAGCATCTTATCAAGAAAGCAGGAAAAGAAGTAGAAGTAATCCCAGAAAGCGGTAAACGCAAAGCCCAGGGCATCTATTACACCCCAAAATTTGTCGTCCGCCACATTGTGGAGAATACTCTTGGACAAGCATTAAAAGGCAAACCTTTAAGCGAAGCAAGGAAAACACGAATACTAGACCCCGCCTGTGGCTCAGGCTCTTTCTTGGTGGAAGCCCTGGATTATCTAGAGAATTACTGGAAGCAACAAAAATGGATTCCCAAACCAAAGGCGGGGGAAGATACTCAACAGACAGACCTCTTCGATTATGCAACCAAAGTCCAATTCCTCACCGAAAACATACATGGCGTTGATCTAGACGCCCAAGCGGTAGAAATTGCTCAACTAAATCTCCTGCTCAAGGCTCTCAGCCAGAGGGAACGCCTACCCAACTTAGTGACTAAAATACGCGAAGGCAATTCCCTGATTTCAGGCACCGAAGACGAGTTGAAGAAGTATTTTGGCAAAAACTGGCGAGAAAAGAAGCCTTTCAACTGGGAACAGCAATTCGCAGATATTATGGCTGATGGTGGGTTTGATGTAATAATAGGCAACCCTCCTTATGTTCAGGTCTCGATGGATAGAAGACTTGAACCTAGTCTAAAGGAGTACCTTCTCACTGCGTTTGGTTCCTCCATGGGTAGACTTAATACATTTGGTTTCTTTATTCAGAGGGGCATCTCGCTACTTAAGAAGGGCGGCTACCTTGGTTACATAATTCCCAACACTTTTCTAACTCAGGAGTACTACCGAGGATTGAGAAGGTTCGTTCTTGATACCTGCCAAGTAGCCGCTATAGCCACACTAGAGGAAATGCCTTTTGAGGCCGCAGTTGTAGAAAACGTAATCATTATTCTAAGGAAGGAAAGCTCAAAAGAGGCACGTGCACAAAACCAAGTACTGGTCACAGAATTAGGCAAGGATATGGTACATCACATCCCCCAATGACAGAGGGGAAGAATGACATAGGGGTAAAGGGCGCAGATTCTGCGACAGGCTCAGAATGAGCGGGGGGGGAAATAGAAAGGCAATCATTGTCAGCAACGGGATTTCCAAGTATAATCTTTGCATTTCCACCATAGTCCAAATAGCTCCGCAAGTTTGGAAAGACAGGAGGATTGTTTGTTAATGTAGCGGCGAGGCTTTAGCCTCGCCACCATGACGCTAAAGCGCCATGGCTACATGTGGAGCAGTCCCCGCAGTTCCACAAATTGAAAATACGGGGGTGGTAACATGCAACCTGAATGGCTGTTAGTGTTAATTACGGCATGGCTTTTTGTACTGTGGTTCGGCTCGATTGCGCTGGAAGCCACCGGCATGGAGCGTTCCAGAGCCCGATTTCAGGCGCTTTCGGCGCTTACCAATAGCGGCTTTACCACACAGGAAGCGGAAAATGTGGTCGGGCATCCCAGGCGCCGGCTGATAGTGGGCTGGATGATGTTCCTGGGCAGCGTGGGCATTATACTTTTCCTGCTCCTGCTACTGGTGATAATCGTGGTGGGAATAAAACCAGCCAAGCCGACATCACCTTATCTCCTCATCCTTTCGGCGCTGCCGGCGGTCGCTTTGATGGTGCTCTACTGGCTCGGCGTGGTGGATAAGCTGGCAACTGTAATAGTCAACTGGTTGAAACGAACAGGGTATTTCAAACTTGAGCTATCTAATACGGAGATAATGTATCATGCCGGCGAATACAGCCTGGCTCGGCTCACCGTAGGCAAGGCAGGAAAGGAGGTTGGCTCCAGAATAGGCGATACCAACCTGGCAAAGGGACATATCAGAATACTGGTATTGGAGAGAGGTGGCAAGGTAATGCTTTACCCGGATGCTAAAGAGATTGTGCAGGCTGGTGACCACCTGATATATTACGGGAGAACTGAGGAAATAAGCGAAGCAGGTCAAAAATAAAGAAAACAAAGACCAAGAGTAACCACTTTTAATAAGGAGTTGAATATGGCTGAAGCTAAAGTTGGCATTATCGGCGGCACCGGGCTATACCAGCTGGAGGGCATGACCGGAGTCAAGGAAATAAAGGTGAAGACGCCTTTCGGCAACCCCAGCGATGCTATAATTCTAGGCGACTTAGACGGCGTAAAGGTGGCTTTTCTGCCCAGACACGGCAGGGGGCATTACATCAGCCCCACCGAGCTGCCGGCAAAAGCCAACATCTACGCCATGAAATCCCTGGGCGTGGAATATATACTCTCCGTAGCCACCGTTGGCAGCCTGCAGGAGAAAATCAGACCGCTGGATATAGTTATCCCCGACCAGATTATCGACCGCACCTTCCTCAGGCAGGACACTTTTTTCAGCGGAGGCATAGTGGGGCATATACCCTTTGCCGACCCATTCTGCCAGGTGCTCGGCGATATACTCTACGATTCAGCACGCAAACTCGAAATTCGGGCTCATGACGGCGGCGTATGCATCGTCATGGAGGGACCGCAGTTCTCCACCAGGGCTGAGTCCGAATTGTACCGCTCCTGGGGAGCTGACGTCATCTTTATGACCGGCTTGCCGGAGGCTAAGTTGGCACGCGAGGCGGAAATCTGCTACGCCACCATGGCTGTGGTTACCGACTATGACTGCTGGAAGGAGACCTACGAGGTCGTGTCTGCGGAAATGATATTAGACAATCTAAGGCGAGGCACCGAGACCGTCAAGAGGATATTAAAGCACACCATAACCCGCATGCCCAAAGCCAGGAATTGTATTTGCTCCAGCGCACTTAAAAATGCCATAATCACCTCCCCGGAGCTTATACCGCAGCAGGTAAAGAAAGACCTGGCACCAATCATCGGCAAGTATATAAAGTAGCCAATCATTCCCACCCCACTACCTTCCCCACGGAGTAATATAGATGCCAAAGCTGCCTCAAATTAAGGGTGACAGGCTAGTAAACGTTCTCACGAAAAGAGGATGGTATGTTGACCGCACCCGAGGTAGTCATGTTATTATGAGACACGAAAGTAAATCGGGAACCAAGATAGTTGTCCCTATCCATAGAAAGCCGATAAAGCCGGGGATTTTGAGCAATATTTTAAAGAAAGCTGAACTTTCAATAGAGGAAATAAAGGAGCTTCTCTAGGGGGTGGCTATGTTAAAATATACCGTTATTCTTATACCTGAAGAGGAGGGTGGATATTCGGTAGAAGTACCGGCTCTTCCGGGATGCTACACACAAGGGGAAACCAAGGAAGAGGCTATCTCTATGGTCAAAGAAGCTATCGAGCTGTACTTAGAATCCTGCAAGGCACATGGTGAACCTATTCCCGAAGAGACGGAGGTCGAGTCTTTAATAGTTGAAGTTAAAGAGCCAGTCTCGTAATCAACCCATCCATAACATCTCACACGGAAGAATTAGGCTCTCGGATTTTTAAGATATGTCACCAAAAATTGAATTCAACTGTCTGCCCACGGCTATAGGCAGTATGCCTCAGACCGACCCCAAGGAGGCATGTTCCCTGGTGGCTAAATATCTGCCTGACCTGCCCGCCTGGCCACAACTGCCGAGGCGTTCCCAACGAGAGAATATGTATGCCCAATTCAGCGAAGGCTTCCCCGGGATAGCGCTGGAGGAAGATAAAATCTACGTGGACCGTACGGCAGATTTCGACAGCCAGCTAGAGCAGCTTTATAACGCCGCCTCGGAGGACAATCCTGACGCCTACGGCATAAGCGCCGAATATGCTGCCGGGCTACATGCTTTTCTGGCTCTAAAAGAGCGACGCCCCGGTATGGTCAAGGGTCAATTAACCGGACCTATCACCTGGGGGCTCTGTGTCACCGACAGGGAGCAACGAGGCATACTCTATGACGACCTTCTGGCTGAGGCGCTGGCAAAGTTCCTGCGGCTGAAAGCTATGTGGCAGGAGAGGTTTTTACACCAGATTTCAGCAAACACCGTCATCTTTGTTGACGAGCCTTACCTGACCTCACTGGGCACAGCTTTCGTCTCCGTTCCCAATGAGCAGGTAACGACCTTGCTGGAAGAGGTTTTCAGCGGTATAAAGGGACTTAAGGGAGTGCACTGCTGCGGCAGCACCGACTGGTCACTGCTTCTGAAAAGCTCCACCGACATACTGAGCTTCGATGCCTATGACTATGCCGACTCATTGAGCTGCTATCCGGCAGAGGTGAAAGCCTTTCTGGAGCGGGGCGGCAGCATCGCCTGGGGCATTATCCCTAACACCGAGGAGGCTTCAACCGGAGAATCAGTAGCCAGCCTGTACGACCGGCTGGGCGAAGCCATGGCGCCTTTCACCCGAGAAGGCATACCTTTTAAACAGCTCGTTGCCCAGGGACTGCTGACCCCGTCCTGTACACTGGCATCCGTATCTGCTGAAGCCTGTATACGCGCCCTGGAATTGCTGGCTGAGCTTTCAGCCAGGATGAGAGCAAAATACACACCTTAAATCAACATGTAGGGACAGGTTTTTAAACCTGTCCGCAATGGACAGACCTAAAGGTCTGTCCCTACATTACTTCCCTCTCCCTCGAAGAGATAGGGCGAGGGTGGGGGTGAAATTTGAAATTCAAAGCTGATTAAGAGATAATACGTCGCACACTTGGAGATATCCTTTAAATTTTGGTGGTGAACGATGAACAAAAGAAAAAGAATGGCTATTCTGAAACACCGCAAACGCCGCAAGAAGCTGGAAGAGAGAAGAAAAATGATGGCGCTGGCTGGTGTTACACCAGTAGCGGCAAAACCAGCACCAGCAGTGGCAGTTGCCCAGGCACCGCCAGCAGCTAAGAAAGCGGTGGCTAAGAAAAAGGCGGAGGCTGCACCTAAAGCCGTAGCTGCTAAACCAAAGGAAAAGGCAGTAAAAGTCAAGGCAGAAGCACCAAAGGCGAAGGCTGTTAAAGCAAAAGCTGCGGAGGCGGCACCTAAGAAAGCGGTGGCTAAGAAAAAGGCAGAAGCTGCACCTAAAGCTGTAGCCGCCAAACCGAAGGCTGCGAAAGCCAAGGCAGAAGCACCAAAGGCAAAGGCAGCGAAAGCGGAGGAACCGAAGGCAAAAGCGGCTAAGGTGAAGCCAGCAAAAGCAGAAGAGCCGAAAAAGCCCGCCCGAAAGAAGAAGACCGAAGCCACCTAGACTTAATGGCTAATGTCTATCTACTAACCGGCAGCCCGGGGACAGGTAAAACTACCGTCATCAGACAGGCGGTAGCCAGTTTTAAAGCCAGAGCCGGCGGCTTTTATACCGAAGAGATAAGAACCGGCGGGACAAGGCAAGGCTTCAGAATTGTTACCCTGGATGGTCACGACGCCGTAATGTCGCATGTCGACTTCCCCGGTCGTTATCGAGTTAGCAAGTACGGCGTTGACATACAGAACCTGGATAATGTCGGCGTCGCCGCCATCAATCGGGCGATAGAGGAAAGCGATTTAATAGTTATCGACGAAATCGGCAAGATGGAGCTCTTCTCGTCCCGCTTCAGAGAAGCCGTCCTAAAGGCGATAGACAGCGGAAAGAAAGTCCTGGGCACCATAATGCTCAACCCTCACCCCTTTGCCGATGACATAAAGCGCCACCCTAAGGTGAAGATAATCGAGCTTACCAGAGCCAACCACGACCAGGTGCTGAGAGAAATACTGGACTGGATGAAATGACAACTTTGAGCAATTTACCTCTGTCATTGCGAGCGAAGCGTGGCAATCTCATACCCACTCAATCCCCACCGAGATTGCTTCGTCGTCCCGATTGCATCGGGACTCCTCGCAATGACAGTATTTGACGACCAATATCGCCACGGGGCTTTCACCCCTCGGGGATGACAGAATTATGAAATGAACGTAGATGAAGATAACCCTTAAGCCTATAGGCAACATTGATAAGAACATACTGGAAGAACTCGAGGAAAAGCTGAATCAAACATTTGGCTGCCCCGTAGAGGTAATGCCACAGGCTATCAAGTTTGAGCAGGCTTATGACTCAAAGCGGGGGCAATATCTGGCTTCAAAGTTGCTCGCCGGGCTGAAAAAAACAGGCGTGGCTAAAAAAGATGAAAAGACACTGGGCATAGTTGATGTTGACCTTTACGCTCCGGGGCTGAACTTTATCTTCGGTCAGGCTGATATAGCCTCTGGCGTAGCCATCATCTCCTCATGCCGCTTAAGACAGGAATTCTACGGGTCGCTTCCGGATGAAGCCCTATTCATGGATAGAACCATAAAAGAGGCGGTTCATGAGCTGGGGCACACCTTTGGTCTGGAACACTGCGAAAACGCCAGGTGCGTCATGCACTTTTCCAACAGTTTAGCTGATACCGACTGGAAGCAGGCTAAGTTCTGTAGCCAATGTCGACCAAAGCTGATAAAATAGCCTAGCTTGAACCTCACCCCCTTGTGAGACTGCCCGAAAATGTAGCCCCTAAGCTAGAGCCTCAAGGCTACTGTCATTCTGAGGGAGTCCTTCCTAAATGGGAGGGACGACCGAAGAATCTCGGGGAGAGTATGGTGAGATTCTTCGCGGAGTTTACACTGAGCCATAGAAGATTCTTCGTCCCGATACATCGGGACTCAGAATGACAAATATGAAAGGAGGTATGTACATATGAGAAAAGTAGCTGCAATAGGCGTTGGTATGACGAAATTCAGCGGCAAGCAGGACAAGACGGCTATAGAGCTTTTCGCTGAAGCCGCCATCGACGCCATAAACGAGTCGAACCTGAAGCCGAAAGACATTCAGGCTTTGTTCATGGGCAATGCGCTGGGGGACTTCGCCGAGGGGCAGGCACAGCCGCAGGCTTTTGCTGCCGATTACATCGGTGCCTATAACATCCCTGCCAACAAATACGAAAACGCCTGCGCTTCATCCAGCGCCGCCTTCCGTGACGCCTTCATGTGGGTGGCTTCGGGGTTCTATGACATAGTCCTGGTCGGTGGCGCTGAGACTGCCGCCAAGATGGGCACGCCTTTAGCCACCCGAACCTTCGCCATGGCAAGCGACAGCCGCTACGAATATCCCTGCGGCATCACCTTCCCCGGCGTCTTTGCCCTGATTGCCCACCTTTATGCCAAGAAGTACGGTATACCGCTGGAAAGGCTCAAGCAGCAGATGGCTCAGGTCACCGTTAATTCTCATTATTACGGCGCCCGCAATTCCAAAGCTCAGTTTCAGAAAGAGATAAGCATAGATGACGTGCTCAACAGCTTCATGGTGTGCCAACCTCTGCAGCTATACGACTGCTGCCCCTTCTCCGACGGAGGCTCAGCCGTAGTACTAGCCTCGGAAGAAAAGGCTAAAAAGCTGACAAAAAAGCCGGTCTATGTAGTCGGCGTAGGTCAGGCTTCAGCCGGCAACCTGCTCAGCCAGAAGGAGTACCTGCCACGCATCAGGTCCAGGGAGCTGGCGGCTAAGCAATCTTACGATATGTCCGGACTCAGCCCCAAGAACATAGACGTTATCGAGCTTCACGACTGCTTCAGTATAGCCACAATTGTGGCTCTGGACAGCCTCGGCTTCTTCGAATTCGGTAAGTCCGGCGAGGCTGTAGAGAAGGGTGAGACCAAAATCGGAGGCAAGATAGCAGTAAACCCGTCCGGCGGACTGAAAGCCAAGGGACACCCCATAGGCGCCACCGGCACCGCTCAAATATATGAAATCGTCAGGCAGTTAAGAGGTGAATGCGCGGAGCGCCAGGTCGAAGGCGCCAGGACAGGCATGACCGACACGCTCGGTGGAGACGGCGGCACGCTTTGCAACGTGATTCTACAGAGGGGCTGGTAACTCGCCCCCGAAGGAGACTCAAAATGGAGCATAAATTAAGTTTTAAACAATACAGTGAGGCGCTTAAGCAGAACAAGCTGCTGGGATTAAAATGCCAGCAGTGTGGCAATATAACTGTGCCGCCTAAAATAGCCTGCAGCAAATGTTCCAGCACCGACCTGGACATAGTGGAATTGAGCGGCAAAGGTGATGTCCAGACTTTCACCACCGTTTTCGTGCCGCCAGAGGGGCGTGAAAATGAGTGCCCGTATGTTATAGTCCTGGTGGAGCTAGACGAGGGACCGTGGATAATGGGCAACCTGACCGGAATTGACCCGAACAAGGTTAATATGGAGATAATGGGCAAAAAGGTAAAGATGGGACACGCTGTTTTCCCCGGTGATAAGTTCTCTGCTGGTGAAGAAGCCAGACCGGTATTCAGCCTGGGGACTTAAAGACTATTGACATCGAAATACTTCACCATTATACTCAGTTCTACAAATAATCTTTGGAGGTGGATATGAAAAGGTTATTTTTATTTGCCTGGCTACTACTTCTAATAAGCAGCCTGATGCTGAGCTCTCTTGCCTGCTTGCCTACATTCCCAGGTACTACAGACACTACAGATACTACCACTACCTCAGAGGCGCCAACCATCGTGGCATTCTCCGCCAGTCCCACCGAAATAACCGAGGGAGAATCAGCAACGCTCATCTGGAACGTAACCAACGCCACAAGCATCCAGATAGACCAGGGGGTAGGTACCGGTTTAGCGGCTGCTGGAACCACATCAGTTTCACCAAGCTCCAGCACAACCTACACACTGAGTGTCAGCAATAGTGACGGGAGCGCTACACAGTCCGTGACGGTAACTGTAACTTCAGCGGCATCAACTACACCAACCACCCCAACTACGCCTCCACCACCGGCACTACCACCCAACATAGTGGTCTTCGATATCAGCCCAAACACCATACACAAGCCACCCGGACCAGGACCACATTCAGCAACGATGCGCTGGGAGGTAAAAAATGCCGCCAGCGTGACCATAAATGGCATCTCGGAACCTCACAGCGGCAGCAAAACCCTTACACCAGCGCTGGGAACCCATAGCTATACGATAAAAGCCACAAACGCTAACGGCACCGTAACCAGGACACAGGCTCTCCATGTCGTGCCCTGAGGCACTTATGGTTTGAAGGCTAATAATTCCTTTACTGGAGTTCAGGGTGGTCTACCGGTGACGTTGTAGACCACCCTGTGTATGCCAGGACTTTTTGATGATTTAAGATAGAAAAAATGGCAAAACAACCAGCTTTAGTTCAAGCGCTACTTGAACCTGAAATCTACCCGCATAGCCCCAAAAAGGTAGAACTGGCACAGACCCAGATGTCCTTCCTCTTTCTCACCGGCGACTATGTCTACAAAGTCAAAAAACCGGTTGATTTGGGTTATCTGGACTACACCACGCTGGAGAAGCGCCGCTTCTTCTGCCAGCAGGAGATAGAGCTGAACAGACGTCTCTGCCCCGAAATCTATTTAGAAGTCGTGCCCATAGTCAGCGGTCATGGTCAAATCCGGCTCGGCGGCGATGGGGAGACAATCGAATATGCGGTGAAAATGAAACGGCTCCCCGGAGAGCGGATGATGGACAGGCTTTTGCCTCAGGGCAAGGTAACAGAGGAGATGGTGGCACGGGTAGCTGAGAAGCTGGCGGCATTTCATAAAAAAGCCAGAACAAGCCCCGAAATCAGCGCCTACGGCAATCTGAACGCCATTTTAATCAACACCGAGGAGAACTTCACCCAGACACAGAAATACGTGGATGCCTCTATCTCGCCCCATACATACCAACAAATCAAGAATTACACAGACAACTTCGCTGAATCAAACAGGCTGCTGTTTGATAAGCGCGTTAAGGACGGCAGGATAAGGGATTGTCACGGCGACCTTCATGCTGCCCATGTCTGCCTCAGCAATGGAATTTATATCTACGACTGTATTGAGTTCAACGACAGGTTCAGATATGGCGATGTAGCTTCAGAAGTTGCTTTTCTGGCTATGGACCTAGACCGCTTCCAGCGAGCTGACCTATCCCGGGCTTTCGTTAATGCCTATGTCCGCCTGAGCCAGGATAAAGAGCTGCCCCAATTGCTGAATTTCTACAAATGCTATAGGGCTTACGTCCGGGGCAAGGTAGCCAGCTTCATGCTGGATGACCCTCATGTCTCAAAGGAGGAAAAGTCAAGCGCTCTGACTGTTGCCAGTAGGTATTTCCAGCTTGCCGAATCGTATGTATGATCTATTAGGTGTAAGGAGACAATAGATTGAGAGAGCCGTTTGCTAGATTTGTGGAAAATGAACTGGGAACCAGTTTCCTGCTTATCGTTTGTGGCTTGCCCGGTACCTGGAAAACCGAGACCACCGAGGAAGTGGCAAAGATTAAGGGCTATCCGCTCCTTCGAACTGACCTGATTAGACTGGAGGTGCTGAAAAACGAGGACATATTTGATGAGAAAGTCGCCTCCAATATGAATAAACGGACACTTGTCTACGATGAGATGTTCAACCGAGCGGAGGAGATTTTAAAAAAGGGCGATGGCGCGATTCTCGACGCCACTTTCGTCACTCAGTCGTTAAGGAGACGCGCCGCTGCCATAGCCGCCAAACACAACCTGACCTTCATCATAATGCAGACGGACTGTACACAGGAAGTGTCCATGGCGCGGATATTGAAGCGCACCAAGGAAGACTATGTATCAAACGCACTAACTGAAGAAGCCTACCTAAGCAATAAAAAGAAATTCGAAGAGGTGAATGTGGATGACTTAAAGGGCTTATACCCTAACCTCAATATCATCCACTTCATAGTTGATACCCGTAACGACCAGCCTAAGGACTGGTACATCACCAATGTGCAAAAGAAATAGATGAAAATAGACCTGCATATACATACCGCATGTTCGGATGGAAATCTAGATGCAGACGAGGTTATCAGAGAAGCCAGTTATAGAAATATCGGCTTACTATCTCTAGCCGACCATGATTCTATCGAATGCCAGAAAAAAGCCATATCATTAGCTAAGAAATACGGCATCAATTACATTACGGGGATAGAATTGAATGTTACTTTTCCACATCCCTCCGAACGCGGCAAAACAGTTTCATTGGACTTCCTGGGATACGAGTTTGATATCAGCAACGAGGACCTGAAGAGTAAGCTGAGATTGATAAGACAGCGCCGAGAGATAAGAGCACAGGAAATTTTGGAGAGGCTGAATACCGAATTGGCTAAGGAGCACGTTGCCAAACTGGATAAGACAGACATCCAGAAAATACAAGACAGCGTTGACGGCTCTTTCGGTCGACCCCACATAGCTAGATATTTGATACAAAAGGGGATTGTAAACAGTCAGCAGGAGGCGTTTGACAAATATCTGGTCAAGTGTGATGTCCCCAAGTATCCGCTGTCACTGGCTGAAGCATCAACGTTAATCAGGAATGCCGGCGGCATACTTGTACTTGCCCACCCCAATGACCCGCACGGGATATCCCTGCAGAGCGTAACATCTGACCTAGGCGAGCAGACGAAGATTATCGAAGAATATATGCTGGAATACATTGACGGTGTCGAGTGCTGGCACTTCAGAAACGATGCCAGGACCACTGAGCACTACATCCAATTCAGCAAAAGCCATGACCTATTTTTGACCGGCGGCAGCGATTGCCATCAGAAACCCATAATTATTGGCAAGGTGGATATACCCGACTATGTAGCAGGGCAGTTTATGTGATGGCAGGATGTTGCGCTCGATTACTCTCTCATGCAGATATATTTTAGATAAACTATAATAAGGAGCAGCTAATGAGTATAAAGAACTACGACATTAAAGACCGCTCTCTGGCTTCAGCCGGGAGGTTGCGCATCGAATGGGCTAGTCGGGAGATGCCGGTAATCAAGCTAATCAGGCAAAGATTCGCCAAGGAAAAGCCTTTGAAAGGCGTACGCATCTCCGCCTGCCTCCATGTCACCACAGAGACAGCCAACCTGGCTTTAGCCCTGAAGGATGGGGGCGCCGACCTTGTTCTATGCGCTTCAAACCCGCTGAGCACACAAGACGATGCAGCGGCAGCGCTTGTTGAATACGGCTTGCCCACCTTTGCCATCAAGGGCGAAGACAACCAGACCTACTATAAGCACATAATTTCCGCTCTGGAACATAAACCACATCTCACCGTAGATGACGGCGCCGACCTGGTCAGCACCGCCCACAAGGAAAAGACTCAGCTCCTGGGCAACATAATCGGCGGCACCGAAGAAACCACCACCGGCGTGATAAGGTTGAGAAATATGGCAGAGAAAGGGAACCTGAAGTACCCCATCATCGCCGTGAACGATGCCAAGACCAAACACTTCTTCGACAATCGCTACGGCACGGGGCAGAGCACCATTGATGGCATAACCCGAGCCACCAATATTCTATGGGCAGGGAAAAAGGTGGTGATTTGCGGCTATGGCTGGTGCGGCAGGGGCGTAGCCCGCCGAGCTCAGGGCATGGGTGCCTGGATAATCGTAATCGAGGTCGACCCAATCTCAGCCCTGGAAGCGGCAATGGATGGCTATCAGGTCATGCCTCTGATTGAGGCGGCTAAGATTGGAGACATTTTCATCACCACCACCGGAGATATCAACGCCATTGACAAGGCTCATTTCTCGCAGATGAAGGATGGGGCTATACTGGCTAACAGCGGGCATTTCAACGTCGAGATAAATATCCCCGCCCTGGAAAAGCTAGCCAAGTCAAAGAGGCAAATGCGCCCCTTTGTTGATGAGTACACTTTGGCTGACGGACGGCGGCTCTATCTACTGGGCGAAGGCAGGCTGATAAATCTGGCAGCGGCTGAGGGGCATCCCGCCAGCGTCATGGATATGAGCTTCGCCGACCAGGCGCTATGCCTAGAATATCTGGTCAAGAATAAGGGAAAGCTTAAGCCGAACGTTTACCCCGTGCCTGAAGAAATCGATAACGAGGTGGGACGGCTCAAGCTAAAAGCCATGAATATAAACATCGATTCCCTGACCAAAGAACAAAAGAAATACCTGGAGAGCTGGGAAGAAGGAACCTAGTTGTAGCTGCGAGGCTTTAGCCTCGCAGAACTCGACCCTAAAGGGTCGAAGCTACATGTATGTGGCGATGGCGACCGTAAAAGGTCGCAGTTAAATAGGGAGATAGCATCAAACATTATCATAAGGAGAGAAAAAATGTCAAACAGTTTTAATACCACGGCTTCCTATTTTTTCGCCTCGGAGTCGGTTACTGAGGGGCATCCGGACAAACTCTGTGACCAGGTTTCCGATGCCATCCTCGATGCCATAATAGCACAAGACCCCTTCGCCAGAGTTGCCTGCGAAGTCGCCGTGACCGTGGGCTTGGTGGTTGTTCTGGGTGAGATTACCACCAAGTGCTATGTGGAAGTGCCTGATATTGTGCGTCAGGTGGTCAAAGATGTTGGCTATATCAAGCCGGAGTACGGCTTCGATTACGAGAGCCTGGGCACACTGGTATCCATCAAGAAGCAATCAGCCGATATCTCCGCGGGCGTAACCAAATCAAAGGAAGCCAGAGATGAGAAGAAAGTCGACGAGCTGGATAAGACCGGCGCCGGCGACCAGGGCATGATGTTCGGCTTCGCCTGCAACGAGACGCCTGAACTTATGCCACTGCCCATATCCCTGGCACACAAGCTATGCCGCCAGCTGGCTAAGGTCAGGAAAGACAAGACAATACCTTACCTCCGCCCCGACGGTAAATCACAGGTAACCGTGGAATACAACCACGGCAAACCTAAAAGGGTGGACTCTGTAGTGATTGGCGCACACCATGACCCCGGCATCAGCCGCGACCAAATGGAGCAGGACATCAAAGAAAAGGTTATCAATGCCGTCATACCATCAAAGCTAATGGATGACAGAACAACCTATTACATAAACGGCGCTGGACAGTTCGTCATCGGTGGTCCGGTATCTGATACCGGCTTTACCGGTCGCAAAATACTGGTCGACACCTACGGCGGCTATGCCCGCCACGGCGGTGGAGCCTTCTCGGGCAAAGACCCTACCAAGGTCGACCGGTCAGCCAGCTACATGACACGGTATATTGCCAAGAACATAGTCGCTGCCGGGTTGGCTGAGCGCATCGAGGTGCAGGTCTCCTATGTCATCGGTGTCGCCCACCCGCTATCCGTCTCCTGCGAGACCTTCGGCACAGGCAAGGTGTCCGATAAAACTATCATTGACCTGATTAAGAAGCATTTCGACCTCCGCCCTGAAGCCATTATCAGGCACTTCGACCTTCGCCGTCCCATTTACAGGCAAACCGCCGCTTACGGGCACTTCGGCAGAGACGACCTCGACCTGCCCTGGGAGAAGACAGACAAAGCCGCAGTTCTCAAGGCTGAGGCTGGGCTGTAAATCAAATGGACAAAGTTATTAGATTTGGCACTGACGGCTGGAGAGCCGTTATCGCCGAAGATTTTACTTTCGACAACGTCCGGGCATGTGCCCAGGGAGTAGCTAACTATCTCAAACAAGCCAGCCTGGCTGAGCGCGGGCTGGTTATCGGCTATGATACCCGCTTCGCTTCCGAAGACTTCGCTGCCGCCGCTGCCGAAGTGCTTGCCGTCAACAAAGTCAAAGTGAACCTGTGCTCTAAAGCAGCGCCGACGCCGGTTATAAGCTACGCCGTCACCGCCACTAAGTCAATCGGCGGCATAATCATCACCGCCAGCCACAACCCGGGACGCTGGAACGGCTTCAAATACAAGGATGAGGCTGGAGCCAGCGCTCCATCTGAGGTCGCCGCAGACATAGAGAAAAACGCCAATGAGGCACTTGCCACAGGTAAGGTAAGCCGACTTCCACTGGCTGAAGGCTTGAATAACGGGCTGATAACATACTTCAATCCAGACCCGGCGTACTTTAAGCAGCTAAAACGACTTGTTGACCTGGAAGCTATTCGCCGCAGTCATTTAAAGGTCATAGTCGACTCCATGTACGGAGCCGGCATCGGCTATTTTAAGCAGCTTCTCAAAGGTGGCAAAATAGAAGTCATAGAGATCAACAACGAGCGCAATCCCTGTTTCCCCGAAATTCAACCAGAACCAATCGCCAAGAACCTCGCCAAACTTTCTAATACAGTCAAGAACCAGAAGGCAGATGCCGGCATAGCCAACGATGGCGATGCCGATAGAATAGGCGTCATCGATGAAAAAGGAAACTTCCTTAACCAGCATCAGGTATTTGCCCTGCTGGCTCTATATTTCCTCGAAGTTCGCAAAGAGCGCGGCGCCATAGTCGAGACCTTAACCGATAGCACCATGCTCCACATACTGGGAAAGCAATTCGATGTACCCGTTTATGAGACGCCGGTAGGCTTCAAATATGTAGCCCCGTTGATGATAGAGAAAAATGCGCTCATGGGCGGTGAGGAGAGCGGCGGCTACGGCTTCCGCGGTCATGTACCCGAGCGCGACGGCATACTCGCCGGTTTGTATTTCCTCGACCTCATCATAAAGACAGGCAAGACACCATCGCAGCTACTGGACCACTTATTCAGCAAGGTCGGTCCTCACTACTACGACCGCATTGATGTTCACATCTCCGCCGATGAAAGACACATGTTCACTGACAGGCTGGCTAAGGGCAATGTCAGCTCCATCGCCGGCATAAAGGTAGCCAAACTGGACACCACCGACGGCTACAAGTACATTCTGGCTGATGACTCCTGGCTGCTGTTAAGATTCTCCGGCACCGAGCCGCTCATACGCATCTATGCTGAGGGTCACAGCCCTGAGCAGGTTAAGAAACTTCTGGAGGGCGGCAGCAAATTGTTAGGGCTTTGAGATATGGTCAATTTAGACGACGTTCAAGTATATAAGCGACTCGACCCGACAAACATGCTGGAGCATCTTCGCGGCTTGCCCCAGCAATGCCGCGCTGCCTGGCACAAGGCTAAAGATTTCAATCTCCCCCAAGATTATGCCGATATTGATAAAGTGGTTGTTTTAGGCATGGGCGGCTCAGCCATAGGCGGCAGTCTGCTACGCAATTTTGTTTCACGTCTGACCAAGCCCGTTGTCTTCGTCAGCCGAGATTATGACCTGCCAGCCTTTGTTGACGAAAGGACGCTGGTTGTCGCTTCGAGCTATTCAGGAAATACCGAGGAAACGCTGTCCGCCTTTTCCCAGGCTCTGGAAAAGAAGTGCAAAAAACTGGCAATGACCACCGGCGGCAAGCTGAAGGCTATGGCTGAAGATGCCGGGGTGCCGGTGTTCATTATAGATTACGTCGCCCAGCCTCGGGCTACCGTGCATTACAGCTTCATGTCCCTGATAGCTTTACTGCAAGAACTGGGCTTTTTCAAAGATAAAACGGCTGAGGTCAAGGCGATGGTTAAAGACCTTGAGAAGCTATTGGCACAGATTAAGGAGACCATGCCCACAAGCTCAAATTCAGCCAAGCAGTTAGCTGCCAGGCTACAGGGCAAAATAGCCGTGATTTACGGTGCCGGCATTCTCTCTGCAGTCGCCCGCCGCTGGAAGACGCAGATTAACGAGAACAGCAAAGCCTGGGCTTTTTATGAGATATTCCCCGAGCTCAACCACAACGCTGTCGTCGGCTACCAGTTCCCCACAGAACTGGCTTCCAAGGTCCATGTAGTCCTGCTCCACTGCCCTTCACTCCACCCGCGAACTTTAATTAGATACCAGGTGACCAGCGAAATCCTGAAGCAGAACGGCATCAGCCACCAGTTTGTGGACAGCCAGGGCGACAGCCAGCTCAGCCAGATGATGAGCCTGGTTTACCTGGGCGATTGGGTCAGCTACTATCTGGCAATACTCAACGAGACTGACCCCACGCCGGTAAAAGCCATTGACTACCTTAAGAAGCGGCTAAGTGACGCGAAGTAGTATTTGAACGTCTGCCAGAATTACCCAAAAACCCATTCGCCGTTACTGACGACAATCGATAAAAGGAGAGCCACATGAGACCGAAGATATTTCTCGTCCAATCCGAAGGGCTGGGTAGAGGAGACGAGCAACTGGGCTCAATACTCATGGCTAACTTTCTTCGGTTACTGGGTGAAAGCGAAGACAAGCCAAGCAGCCTGATATTCTGGAATGCCGGCGTACGCCTGCTGTGTCAGGGTTCCCAGGTTCTGGAGCACTTAAAACGGCTCGAGGAACAGGGCGTGGAGCTTCTAGCCTGCACCACCTGCCTTGAATACTTCGAGCTGATGGATAGGCTGGCAGTGGGCAAACCTACCACCATGGCAAAGTCCATCCAGTCCATGATGGCTGGCGATGTCGTCAGCCTTTAAATGGAATGCGTGATTTGCCGCATTTATTCTGACGGGTAAATCTGGTAATCTCCCCATTTCTCCCAGGTGCGGTAGTTAGCACGGAAATCTCTCTGCGATTCAAGGACTTCCGCAAAAAAGGCGTCGTTTGCAGCTAAATTGTCACATATTCTATCCGTTACCTCGGTTATCTTCTGCATGCTTTGTTCATCAAGGATAAATACTTGCATGCCACTTTTTTCGTATTTGCTCAAATAGTCTGGGTTTGCCCCCTCGATGCTGGCAACGAAATCTACCATGCCCACTTCTTTACAGGCTGATTCAAAAATAGCCTTAAGGTCGTCAGGCAACTTGTTCCAGGCATCCTGGTTGACCAGGGTATCATACATACAGGATGGCTGATGCCATGCCGGCAGTGTAACGTATGGGGCTATGGAGCTATCGAAGCCCAGGTTCCAGTTTATTGCCGGCGTGCCGAACTCAAAGCCATCTATTTCTCCCTCTTTCAATGCCTCTTTGATTTCCTCTTGTGGCAGTATGACCGGAGTCGCCCCCAATTCCCTGAGTACATCTGCCCCGATTCCCGGCGTCCTCAATCTCATGCCCTTGAAATCATCAACGCCGTGCAGAGGCTTATTGGTAAAAAATCCAAACTCCGCGCTATCTAACGCCCCTGGAAAGGGCACGACATTATATTTTGCATACAATTCACGCCATAATTCTATGCCCTGTGAAGGACCGTACAGCCAGACCATCCATTCCTGCATCGTCATCATATTCGGAACCGAGCTAAAAAGCACAAAACTGGGTTCTTTGTCTCGCCAGTAGCCGGGCCAGGAATGTCCACATTCAACTTTTCCCTGGCTCACCATATCGAAAACGCCAAACGTGCTGGTCAATTCATCTGTGGGATAAGCCTCGATAAGAAGACGTCCGCCGCTAAGCTCTGCCACCTTCTGACATATTGCCACCGCGCCCTCGGTATAAATAAGGTTATCCTCGGTCCAGCTTGTAGCCATGCGCCACTTGATGGTCTCAGGCGGAGTGTTACTCAGATTGCACGCTGAGAGCAGTATACTCAGCAGCACAGCCAGGAAAATGCCGAGGAAGAACAACCGGCGCTTTAAAAAATATTTCATTTCTGAACCCTCCAGTTCGAGTTAGTCCCTTGCAGCCTTGGGACTAAGGTCTCATTTTTCCATAGAACGCGTGAAATGTCCAGCAATCGTGGGAAGGGCAAAGCCAGTCGAAGCAGGGTTTGAGTCTGCCTCTAGGAATCAGACCTGTACAACACGATGAATTGTATCCCCAGTAACAAAAAGGTATAGGGGCGACTTTTTAAGGCAGCTTTTCCACGAGGAATTCACTTTGTGGAGAAGATTTAATGTGGTTTTTTTGAGTGCGAAGCCGCACTTCAACTCTTGCTTCGTTGTCGTCAAGTCGTACCGCGAGTTGTGTGGAGTAGACCTTACCCCATTGAATACCCATCGCTTCTATCTGAACTCTCATCGGCAACTTATCCCTGCTTTGTAAAGGCTTCGTTTCCACCAAACGTACCCATTCTGGGAATTTTCCAATCAGGACTTTTGTGTAAGGACCACCTACATTACGCACAAAAAAGACACCTTGCTGCTTAGCATAGGGTAAAACATCTTTGAAATATATTTTGCGCGGATATACTTCAGGTTTCGGCTCTCCGACTGGTTTTGGCTTTCCCGGTGATTGTGGTTTTCGATCTTGCCTAGTTTTCTGAAATTCATTTATTGAGCTTGTGCTTTTCGACCGATTAATATCGTACCGCCTTCTCGCGTCGGGATTGGATAAGATATCATATGCTCTGTTAACCTTTTTAAAATCCTCTTCGGCCTTAAGGCGTACTCGTTCTGGCAGGTCTGCAAGACGATCTGAATGAAGTATAAAAGCCTTATATCTGTATGATTCTTTTATCTGGTCGGCATTCGCGTCTGGATCAACACCCAGTATAGTATAGTAGTCTTCATCATCTGGCATAAGACGGGTTTCTCCTGAACATCAATTATAGAGTGTGAGATTTGAAAGTCAATACTTTCCACATACATTTACAGCATGTTCCTCATTTTTAGGCCATTCGATGTTACCAAAACTATTGTGCTCCATATGATAAAGGGAAACAACATGGCTGATTATTACACCTCTACCATAGTATAATTGACGGTGAGGAAGTGTGATCCATGGCTATACGCCCAACTGTATTTGGTAGCTTCAACGAGAAGGAAATGTTTTATTCCATTGAAAGTCTATGGCAATCACGGTTTTCAGTCTATCCTCAATTACCTTTTTGCGCTGTATTTGAACTTGATAACCTTTCCCTAACAGAAAAGGAAATAGACTTCCTTAGGAAGTCCAGTATAGATTACACACTTTGCACTAAGAGCGGAAAACCGCTCTTGTCTATTGAATTCGATGGTATGGGACACGGTTTCAGCCGAAACGGCGAATACACCGAAATTCACCCTTCAAAAGCTAAAAACCGCAAGTTAAAACTAGACCTAAAACTGAAGCTCGCGGGAATTGAGCAATTCCCGTTTTATGTCGTTTCGTATGACGAGAAAGTCCCAATTAGTGAGGATATACACCTGACTGTAGTTGATGGCATTATTGGTCAAACACTGAAACACCGTGATTTTCCTCAGATTGCCAAAGAATGGGTAGACGATGAAAAAAGCGTACTTGATAACCTTTCAGAATCTGAACGACATGAACGTATTCAAGATATTGTAATCGGTGCAGAAGTAATAGCGGAATTGAATTGGGACCCAATTGCTAAGCGCTCTAGTGATTTGGAGGGTGACCTTAGAAGGAAGGGATTTTACAAAGGAGACACAAGCGAATTCATCAGTGATCCAGAATTACCGGATTTCGATTGGAATACAGGTACGGGTTTTGAAGCTAGAATTCAAGCGTTTAAAAATATGATAAGATGCGGTTGTAGATACACAGTGCATACCGCTTTTGGAGATATCACAGAGACTGCTTGGGTAAGGAACTTTGCAGGTTCTGAAGTATCTCCACTAACGATTGCTGAAAACATAGCTAGCTTACTTGCCTATAACAGAGCTCTTAAATTAGCTCCAAGACCTCCTAATGGTAATATCTGATTTCCACCAGGAAACAATCTGACGGAATGTGTCCCCTGACAACCTAGCCGCAAAAAGGAAAATACAAAGAAATCTACATAGGCTTCTTCTAGTTTCCCAAGCTGGGAAGCTTTAGCGCTTGGTGTATTGAGGTGCTTTGCGGGCGCGCTTGAGTCCGTACTTCTTGCGCTCTTTTATGCGGGCGTCACGGGTCAGCAGACCCTCCTGACGCAACAGAGGTTTGAACTGTTCGTTGGCTGCAACCAATGCCCGAGCAATGCCATGCCGAATAGCCTCAGCCTGACCGGTCTTACCACCACCGGTCACCTTGACCTCAACATTGAACTTACCTACGGTATCCGTAGCCCTGAAGGGGTGCTCGATAGTGCGGCGATATTCAAAGCGGGGGAAAAGCTCCTCATAGGGCTTTCCATTAATGATAATCTCACCCCTGCCACCTGAGAACAGCTTCACTTGCGCTATGGCGCACTTGCGCTTGCCTGTAGCCCGGTCATAAGTCTGAGTAGCCACTAGATTTTACTCCCTTTTACAGTTGTTTTGGCAACAGCGACCTGTGCCTGATGGGGATGACTGTCGCCAGCATAAACCTTGAGCTTTTTGAACATGGCTCTGCCCAATCGATTATGCGGCAGCATACCTTTGACCGCGTGCTCAATCACTCTGGTTGGGTGAGCAGCCATCATATCCTCATAGACCTCGGCTTTCATGCCGCCGGGGTATCCCGAATGCCGGTAATAGGTTTTCTGCTTGGTTTTCCTCCCGGTAACTCTAACCTTGGCGGCATTGAGCACAATAACATAATCGCCGGTATCGAGATACGGCACGTACATCGGCTTATGCTTACCAATAAGCAAGCTTGCTATCTGGGTACATAGCCTGCCTAAGGTCTTTCCAGAGGCATCGATTACATGCCACTGGCGTTCGACATCTTTGGCTTTGGTTGAATAGGTCTTCATGCTGCCAGCTCCAAATCTTCGGGGTAATTTACTCTAGTAAGACAAAGACCACAAGCCGGCGCAGTTGGTCCTGCCGTGCCCAGCGCCTTTGCCTCAATAATCTGACTGAACTCATCGAGTCCCACTTTACCCAGACCCACCCTTATCAGCAAGCCCACGGTATTACGGACCTGATGAGGCAGAAAAGAATCAGCCGTCATGTGATAAGTGACCAGGTTATCATCCTTCGACACTCTGGCTTCATAGACATTACGTACCGTGCTTCTCAGCTCGCCTAGGGCGGTAGCAAAGGAGGCGAAATCGTGTTTCCCCTCAAGAAATTTGCACGCCTTATTCATAGCTCTAATGTTCAACTTCCCGGGCACAAAATAAGAAAAACCCTCGAACAGCGGTGACCGAGTAGAACCATTCAATATATAGTAGTCATATTCTCTACTCATAGCATCACGCCTGACATTAAAATCCATATTTACCTTGCAAGCTCCCTTAACCGCGATGTCCCGCGGCAGATAGTAATTCAACGCTCTAACAAATGTCCGTGGAGGTAAGGCAGATTTAGTCCGGAAGCTAACCACCTGACCTCTGGCATGTACACCAGTGTCAGTCCGGCTGGCGGCTATCACACGGCTGCTTTCTCCAGTAACTTTTCGTATAGCTCCTTCCAGTTCAGCTTGAATTGTAGGCAAGTTAGCCTGCCACTGGAAACCATAATAATTTCTGCCGTCATACTCCACAACCAGAACTATCTTGTTAAAACTGTTAAAGAGCTTCACCGATACGGTTTCTTCTTATTCTACCATCTCAACCTGAGCTAGTCGCGCTCCATCACCGACCCGCCGCCCCATCTTGACTATCCGTGTATAACCACCGGGACGTTCCATATACCTGGGCGCAAGCTCACCAAATATCTTGTCAACAAGTTTTTTATCAGTAACAAACGCCAAAGCCCGACGTCGAGAAGCCAGGCTGCCTTCTTTCCCCAGAGTAATCATCTTCTCCGCCAAGCCTCGAATCTCCTTTGCCTTAGCCTCGGTGGTGACGATTTTATCGTATTTAATCAAATCAGATACCAGGTTGCGATATAAAGCCCAACGGTGCGCCGTGGGTCTGCTCAGTTTTCGCCCAGCTATGCGATGTCTCAATCCGCAACCTCCCCTTCAGTGTCTTCAGCACCTTTTTCGTTTTTAGAAGCTGCAGCTCTCGCCTTCTTTTTTTCCTTTTTATCTTTAGCCTCGGGGATAAAAGGCAAATCCAGCCGTGTAAGAGCCGCCTCTACTTCTTCCTTTGACTTGGCGCCGAAGCCAGCTAAGGCACATAGACCATCAAGACCCTTCTCGAAAATCTGCCCCAATGTGGTAACACCGCCTCTTCTTAAGCTGTTATAGGTATGCGTGGACAAATTCAACTGGTCGAGAGGCATCACGTATTGCTCTGGTGGAATCAGCCGTTGCCACGCCACCTCCGCCCCCTCCTGCGTAATAGTCTTAGCCAGCTCACGGAAGCAGCCAATCTGCGCTATCAGGATAGCTGCGCTCTGAGTAACCGCCTCTATCGGAGATAAGGAGCCATCAGTCCAAATTTCCAAGACAAGCTTCTCCTGGTTACTTCCCTCTCTAAGGCTACTAGGTTCAACCGAGTAATTGACTTTACGAACCGGGGTGAAAATAGCATCTATGGGAATCGCCCCAATCGGTAAGCTGTCACTGGAAGTGGCTGGCACATAACCTCTGCCTATCTCAACATTAAACTCGACACTGAGTTTAGCCTCCGGGGAGTCCAGAGTAGCCAGATAAAGCTCGGGGTTAACAATTTCAAAGTCTGCCGATGTTTCAATGTCACCAGCACAGACTTGCTTTTCTCCTCTAACCTCCAGCCTTAACTTTCCGGAACGTTGGGCAAGATGACGAAGCCGCATCGCCTTGACATTAAGCAGGAAATCTATAGTATCCTCTTTAACGTGAGGGACTGTTGAAAATTCATGCTGAATACCCTCAATCATTACCCAAGTTACTGACGCACCAAGCAAAGAGCTAAGAAGCACCCGGCGCAATCCGTTACCCAATGTAACTCCAAAGCCTTTCTCTACAGGTTCGGCAACAAAGCGGCCATAGGTTTCAGTGTTCTCAACACATTCCACCTTTGGTAATGCTAAACCAGCCAAGAAGCCTCCTTAACGGGAATAATATTCAACGATAGCCTTTTCATTAAACTTAACTTCAATATCCTCAGCTGTAGGCAAATTAACAATTTGACCCACTAATTTTTGTTTGTCCAATGCCAACCACCCGGGAATGGTCCTGCCCTCAATTTCTTGAGCCAGCGTTTTGTAATACTCGCTTTTGGTACTACCTTCTCGCCAAGCAATAGTATCACCCGGCTTCACCAGACAAGAGGGTATATCCGTCTTTCGACCATTTAAGAGAAAATGACCGTGGCATACCAGCTGTCTGGCTTGAGGGCGAGAGTTAGCAAAGCCTAAGCGGTAAACTACATTATCCAACCGTCTCTCAAGTAGAATCAACAGGTTCTCGCCAGTTATGCCAGAAAGCCTTCCCGCCTCAGCAAAAAATTTACGGAATTGCCGTTCTAAAAGCCCATAGGTATAACGAGCCTTCTGTTTTTCCTGCAATTGAAGACCGCGGTCAGACTTCTTTGGGCGCCGCTTTGAGACCCCAGTATAGCCGGGGGGAACATTCCTGCGCTCGAAAGCGCACTTGGAGGTAAAACATCTATCCCCCTTGAGCATCAATTTGTCGCCAACGCGACGACATAAACGGCAACTAGCCTGTGTGTATCGTCCCATTTCTAGACACGCCTTCTCTTACGAGGTCGACAACCATTATGCGGAACAGGAGTTACATCCTTAATCACAGTCACTAAAATCCCTGAAGCTTGGATGGCTCGAATCGCCGCCTCGCGACCACTACCGGGACCTCGGACATATACCTCGACCTGACGCAAACCGTGCTCCCTAGCTTTTTGAGCAGCGCCCTGTGCCGCCAATTGAGCCGCATAGGGAGTGCCCTTTCGAGAGCCCTTAAAGCCAGCTGTGCCGGGACTTCCCCAGGCGATAACGTTGCCTTTCTGGTCAGTAAGAGTAATGACTGTATTATTAAATGTAGATTGGATGTAAGCTTTGCCTTCAGCAACCTGCTTGCGCTCTCGCCTTTTTACTCCGGTTTTCTTTTTAGGCATATACTTCTCTTACTCCTTTACTTCTTCGCCACTCCACGCCTCTGTCCACGACCAGCCACTGTCTTACGGAGACCACGCTTGGTCCTAGCATTGGTTTGTGTCCGCTGCCCTCGCACCGGCAATCCGCGACGATGCCTGAGACCACGATAACTGCCGATTTCAATAAGTCTCTTAATATTAAAATTAACTTCTTTGCGAAGTTCGCCTTCTACTTTATACTCTTTATCAATAACCTCACGAATACGGACAACCTCCTGCTCGCTAAGGTCCTTTACTTTAGTATCAGGATTAACACCGCTGGAAGACAAAATCCGACGGCTCGAATGAGGACCGATACCATAGATATACTGCAATGAAATCTCTACTCTTTTATCCTTTGGAATGTCCACACCAGCGATACGTGCCATATCTGATAACTCCTACATTATCCTTGACGCTGTTTATGCTTGGGGTTCTGACAAATAACCCGGACTACCCCACGGCGCCTGATAATCTTGCATTTATCACAACGACGTTTAACAGAAGAACGTACTTTCATCAAATCACCTTAAAGCGAAAAACCCTATAATAATAAACTTTGTTTACATTTATGTCAAACCGTAAACTGTTCATAACTATTTAAACCGATAAGTAATTCTACCCCGACTCAAATCGTAGGGCGAAAGCTCCACCAATACCTTGTCTGCCGGTAAAATTCTAATATAATGTTTTCGCATCTTACCTGAAATATGAGCTAAAACCTCATGCCCATTAGCTAATTCCACACGAAATGTAGCATTAGGCAAAGTCTCAACCACTATGCCTTCAACCTCTATTGCTTCCTTCTTAGGCATACTACACTTCTATAATTATATTATAATAGAGTCAGTATTTCTGCTTCATCCTCGCTAATAGCGATAGTGTGCTCAAAATGTGCGGCAAGGCTGCCATCTGCAGTAAGCACTGTCCATCTGTTCCCAGCAACCCGCGTCCGCCAGTCTCCAACAGTAACCATCGGCTCCACTGCCAAAGTCATACCTTTTCGCAAAATAGGACCTTCGCTCGGTGAGCCAAAGTTTGGCACCAGAGGGTCTTCATGCAAGTCCCTACCTACTCCATGCCCGGAATATTCCCTAACCACAGAGAAGCCCCTTGTTTCAACGTAGTTTTGAATGGCTGACGAAACCTCTCCCAAGTGATTACCATTACGTGCTGCACTTATACCAACCATCAAGGCAGCTTCAGTAACCGCCAAAAGTTCCTGGGCTTTAGCACTGATATTACCAACCCCAACTGTTATCGCCCCATCCCCATGAAATGCCTCAACTATGGCTCCAAAGTCCAGAGAGACGATATCACCTTCATTCAGCCGCCGTTCTCCGGGGATGCCATGAACAACCTCATCATTCACCGAAACACACAGACATGCAGGGAAGCCTCGATAACCTTTAAAAGAAGCCTTAGCCCCCCATCTCTGCAGTTCGCTTGCAGCCACCGAGTCAAGGTGACTGGTCTTAATCCCTGGCTTTATTTCCTCTCTTAATCTTTGCAATATAGTCGCCACGATTCTTCCAGCTTGACGCATGATAGCCACTTCCTGCGGTGACTTTATCACAGTCATTAGGTTTTCCCTAACTTGGGCACGAGAACACCAATTATCCTCTCGGATACCTCCTCTATACCAAGCTTACCATCAACCGGAACAAGCTTATTATCTTTTCTGTAATAATCAAGGACAGGCGTAGTCTGAGCAAAATAGACTTTAAGTCGCTCTTTTACCGTCTCTTGATTATCGTCTGAACGCTGATAAAGCTCGCCACTACATTTATCGCACTTCCCCGGAATCTTCGGTGGTGAAGTCACCTCATGGTAAGGTGCCTGGCACTTGCGGCATATCCAGCGCCCACCAAGCCGTTTTAACAATTCTCCCTCAGGCACCTCGATGTATATTGCCTTGTCTATAACCCAGCCGCGACCGGCTAACATCTTGTCAAGCGCCTTGGCTTGCTCAACAGTACGGGGAAAGCCATCGAAAACACACCCCGGTTTACAATCAGGTTCATTCAGCCGCTCTGATATTAGCTGAATCGTCACCTCGTCAGGAACCAAGACACCTTTATCCATATAAGCTTTGACTGATTTTCCCAGTTCAGTTCCTTTCTCCACAGATTGTCTAAAAAGGTCACCCGAAGCTATGTGAGCTAAGCCAAACTCTCGGGAGATGATAGCTGCTTGAGTCCCTTTGCCAGCCCCCGGAGCACCTAGAAGAACTAAAAACATTTGTGTATTTCCTTACTTCAAGAAACCTTCATAGCGGCGCATTGTCAGCTGTGCTTCTATTTGTTTCATAGTATCTAAAGCCACGCCCACGACGATAAGTATACCGGTGCTAGACAAAGTCAGCACACCGACATCCGTTACTTCTCGAACTAGGAACGGCATCACCGCCACAAAAGCCAAAAACAGAGCCCCACCCCAGGTTATGCGGTTAATAACTCTGTTGAGGTAATCGACCGTGGGTTTGCCCGGACGCACACCTGGGATAAAACCACCCTGGCGCTGCAAAGTCCGCCCCAAGTCCATCTGTTCAAATATCACCATAGTATAGAAAAAGGTAAATGCCACCACCATCAAGAAATAAATCACCCAGTAAAACAACCCCACAGGCAGAGGTGTATCGGGGCTGAACCATGTCATAATTGTGTTGGCGAAATTGGGGTCCTGCCCCTGGGGGCTAGCAAAATAACTGGCTATCGTCGCTGGAAAAATCATTAGCGACATGGCAAAGATTAAAGGTATCATCCCGGCAGTGTTCACCCGCAGCGGAATATGCGTTGAACCTGTTTGACGATACATGCGAGCCCCACGGAAGGCAGTGCGTGCATATTGCACCGGAATACGGCGATGACCCTCAGTGAATATAACTATAAGCGCCACGATAGCCAAGCCAATAATAAGAAAGGCGACCAGTCCAACCAAGTTCTCTCTAGCTATTACGCCACGACCTATCATTTCCGGTAAGCCAGCCACAATACCGCCAAAGATTATTATAGACACACCATTTCCAATACCTCGCTCTGTGATAAGCTCACCAAGCCAGACAAGAAAGACTGTCCCCGCTGTAAGCGACACTATTATAGCTATGGTAGGCAATGCTCCGGCTGGAGCAACCGCCCCTTGACTGCGCATCAGCATCAACTGAGCATAACCCTGAAGAGCTGCCAAAGGTATAGTCAACCAATGAGTAAACTGATTAATCCTCCGCCTCCCGGAGTCACCTTCTTGAGATAAGGCTCTAAGTTGGGGAATAACCGGGACTAACAACTGCATAACGATAGAGGAAGTTATATAGGGATAAACTCCCATAGCCGCAATGCTGAAGTTCCTCATAGCCCCACCGCTAAACAGGTCAAGCATACCCAGAAGTTGATTCTGCTCAAAAAGCTCTTGCAACGCTTTAGGGTCTACACCGGGCAAAGGGACATGAGCTATGAAGCGAAAAACTACCAGCATACCTATAGTGAAAAGGAGACGCCGTCTCAGGTCTGGTAGAGAGAAGGCATCAATCAATGCCTGAATAAGACGTGGCCTTCCGCTAACCTGCTGCACTTAAATTCCCTCCACTTTACCACCGGCAGCCACTATCTTCTTTTCAGCAGTGGCAGAAAACTTGTTGACCTTTACCACAAGCGGACGATTGATATCGCCGTCGCCGAGAATCTTAACCGGGTATTTAAAAGACTTAATCAAGCCAACTGCAAGTAACTCCTTTGGAGTAACCTCAGTATTAGGAGAAAATACTCTCAATTCGCCCACGTTAACTATGCTATACTCAGTTCTAAAAAGATTAACGAATCCACGTTTCCGAGGCAAACGTTTAATTAGAGGAAGCTGTCCTCCTTCAAAACCAGGGCGAACTCCGCCTCCAGAACGTGATTTCTGTCCTTTACAGCCACGCCCTGAATAAGTGCCATGTCCACTGCCATCGCCGCGCCCCACACGTTTCCCCTTGCGCTTTGCACCGGCGGGAGGCTTTAAATTATGCTGCTTCATCAGTAATCACTTCCACCTTAATTAAATGGTCAATCTTGGCTATCATTCCTCTAACGGGGGCAGAATCTTCATGTTCTACCGTTTCATGAAGGCGATGGAAGCCTAGAGCCTTCAAGGTCAGCCTTTGCTCCTTGGCATATCCAATATCACTCTTTATCCATTTAATACGCAGTTTAGTCACTTGACTTGGTCTCCTTAATCTCAATCTCAGCTTTGCGCCTTGCTACAGCCTCCTCAGGGTTTTTGAGACTAGCTAGAGCCAAAACAGTCGCCCTGACTACATTTACAGGATTAGAACTACCTAGAGACTTGCTAAGGACATCCTTTACACCTGCGGCTTCAAGCACTGAGCGAACTCTACTACCGGCGATGACTCCGGTTCCGGGTGGTGCCGGTTTAAGCAACACTTTCGCTGCTCCTGACTTAGCCAGCACCTCATGTGGTATAGTAGTCCCTGACATAGTTATCTTATAGAGGTCCTTCCGAGCTACAACACCTGCCTTACGAATTGCCTCTGGCACCTCTTTAGCTTTACCCAAGCCAACCCCCACGTGTCCATTGCCGTCACCAACAACCACCAGCGCCCTAAAACGAAGACGCTTACCACCTTTAACAACCTTTGTTATCCGGTTAAGTGACACTAGTTTCTCACTAATATCAAGCTCACTAGCATCAATCTTTGTCCTCTCTTCAATTAGCTTCTTAACTGCTTTCATCTAAAAACCTCAAAAGTCTAGGCCAGCTTTCCTGGCAGCCTCCGCCAAAGCTTTAACCCGTCCATGATACTGATAACCGCCCCTGTCAAAAGCTACCTGTTTAATTCCCTTATTCAAGGCACGCTGAGCCAAGAGGGAGCCAACTAGCTCAGCATTTTCCGTTTTCTTCTTTCCTGCGACTTTGCCCCTTATCTCCGCGTCCAAACTGCTCGCTGAAACTATGGTATATCCCGCAGAATCATCTACAACCTGAGCATAAATATGGTTCAAGCTGCGAAAAACGCAAAGCCTTGGTCTCACTGCTGTACCGCCTACCTTGGCTCTAACCCGAATGTGACGTCGCTTTCGTGCCAGCCTTGTATCTGTTTTAACTGCCAACGCCTCTTATCCTTTCACTGCTGCCTTGCCCGCTTTGCCAGGCTTGAGACGAACCCTCTCGCCAGCATACCTGACACCCTTGCCTTTGTAAGAGTCTGCAGGTCGTACAGCTCTGATCTGAGCCGCCGTCTCGCCCACAACCTCCTTATCAATTCCAATAATCCGAATTCGGTTAGTCCCTTCCACCACAATTTCTACGCCATCTGGTGGGGAAAAATCTATCGGATGACTGAACCCAATCTGCAGCGACAGTTTATTGCCAGCTTTCTGTGCCCGATATCCAACACCGCTCAGTTCTAGAACCTTTTCAAAACCTTTGGTTACGCCCTCAACCATGTTAGCCAAAAGGCTACGAGTCAAACCGTGCAAAGCACGATGATTCCTATTATCGGTAGGACGTGCCACTATCAGGCTTCCGTCCTTAAAAATAATGGACATATCAGGGTGAAATGAGCGCATCAGCTTACCTTTGCTTCCCTCCACGGTCACCTCATTGCCTTTAATATTGACTTTGACACCCTGCGGCACAGGTATAGGCATCAATCCTATTCGAGACACAGATTCGCCTCCGAGAAGCTATTTACCAAATATAACATAATAATTCACCGCCAAGATTCCGGCGCCATGCATCCTGGCCAGTCATAACCCCTTTGGATGTGGACAGGATAGCAATGCCAAGTCCGCCATAGACACGGGGAATCTCTTTACGACCAGCATATAGTCTAAGACCTGGCTTGCTAACTCTTTCTAAACCCGCAATTGCAGGACGCCCATTTATATATTTTAATGATATCTTAATCACTCGCTGTGGCTTACCCTTTAAAACAGTGTAATCAGTTATAAAGCCCTCTTCCTTGAGTATCTTGGCGATAGAGAGCTTAATCCTAGAAGCTGGCATAAGCACACTATCATGGTGAGCCATGATTGCGTTGCGCATCCGGGTTAACATATCAGCGATTGGGTCAGTTACCATGGACTTATGCCTCCAGCACTTTCAATCACCAGCTTGATTTCCTCACTCCGGGAACTTCACCTTTTAAAGCCAACTGTCGAAAGCAAATACGACACAGACCAAATTTGCGTATATAAGCACGGGGTCTGCCACACAATTTGCATCGATTCCGCTGCTGCACCTTATATTTTGGAGGGCGTTGCGATTTCAAAACTTTAGATAACTTTGCCATTTTATCGAGAAATTAACTCCTTCTAAAAGGCATGCCCAGAGACTCAAGCAAGCTCCTGCCTTCTTCATTGCTATTTGCGGTAGTAACGATGATTATTTCAAATCCTCGTAGTTTATCCACTTTATCATAGTCAATCTCAGGGAAAACCACCTGCTCCTTAATTCCTAGAGTATAGTTGCCTTGACCATCAAACGAATCGCGGGATATTCCCTGAAAGTCTCTGATCCGCGCCAAAACAACACTGACGAGCTTATCAAAAAAGTCGTACATTCGCCTTCCCCGCAATGTCACCATCATACCTATAGGCATGCCCGCTCTCAGTTTAAAAGCCGCAATAGACTTCTTGGCTCGCGTTATTACCGGATGCTGTCCCGCGATAGCTACCAAATCCTTCTCAGCCCCTTCCAAAGCCTTAGGGTTTTGTATAGCTTCACCCAAACCGATATTCAGCACGATCTTATTAAGCCTGGGCACCTGCATCACGTTCTCATACCCGAACTTACGCATTAGTTCGGGCACAACTTCTTTCTCGTATCTTTCCTTTAAGCGAGACATCCTTAAAATGCACCTTCCAATTAATCGATCACTTCATGGCAGGAGCGGCAAATTCGCGCCTTTCTACCATCAGCAAGAAAACGGTCTCCAACTCTAGTCGGTTTGTTACACTTATTGCAAATTAACATCACATTTGAAACATCCAGTGGTGCTTCCAGCTCAATTATGCCAGCCTGTCTAGCTTCGCGGCGCGCTCGAGAATGGCGCTTAATCATATTAACGCCTTCAACTATCACCTCACCTTTTTTAGGCAAACTCTTTCGCACTTTACCCTTCTTACCTCTGTCTTTGCCGACAATAACAAGAACCGTATCATTCTTTCTAATCTTCATTTCACAGAACCTCAGGAGCCAACGATATTATCTTCATAAAATTCTTATCTCTAAGCTCCCTAGCCACCGGACCGAAAATACGAGTGCCTCTAGGATTGTTTTTATCATCCAAGATAACCGCAGCATTATCATCAAATCTAATATAAGACCCATCCGGGCGATGATGTTGTTTAGCTATGCGCACAACCACCGCCTTCACCACATCGCCTTTTTTCACCACGCCACCAGGTATGGCTCGCTTTACTGTACCTACAAAAATATCACCAACAGTGGCATACCTTCTCCGCGTGCCACCAGGCACGTTGATGCACATAATCTGCCTGGCTCCAGTATTATCTGCCACCTTAAGTCTAGTATAAGGCTGAATCATTATCCCTTATCTCTTTAGATTATCTCAGTAGGCTCGACCTCAACTACTTCCTTCCTACTTATTATCTTTACCACTCGCCAGCGTTTATCTTTAGACAAAGGACGGGTCTCCACAATCTTCACTACATCACCAATCTTACAGGCATTAGCCTCATCATGGGCTTTGAATTTAGAGGTATGTCTGACTACCTTTTTGTAAAGAGGATGACGCCTTAGGCTTTCAACCAACACCACCACCGTTTTATCCATCTTATCGCTTATTACCTTGCCGGTTCTGGTTTTCCGTTTTTCTTTCATAAAGCTATCTTATGCCAAACTCCCTCTCTCTTACTATGGTCTCTATTCGGGCGATTCTCTTCTTGACCTTGGGCAACTCGCGGTGATTAGCCAATTGCCGAGTAGCCATGCGAAGCTGTAAGTTAAAAAGCTCCTGGCGAGATTCTGCTAATCGCTTCAATAGCTCTGGGTCGCTCAAGGAACGAAGCTCTTCGACTTTCAACTTTTCGCCCTTTCTTTAACCGTCTCTTTTATTACAAATCTGGTAGCAATAGGCAGTTTATAGGAAGCTAGATGCAGTGCTTCCCGAGCCATATTTTCTTTTATGCCACCTATTTCAAATAGCATTCTTCCAGGTCTGACCACAGCCACCCAATGGTCTGGAGTACCCTTACCGCTGCCCATTCTCGTCTCCGCTGGCTTCTTAGTAACCGGCTTATCTGGAAAGACCCGAATCCACATCTGACCACCACGACGTAAATAACGGACGATGACACGGCGAGCAGCCTCAATTTGTCTGGCTGTTAGCCATGCCGCTTCCTGAGCCTGCAGTCCAAACTCACCAAAGACAATAGTACTCCCAGCCTGCGCCTTGCCTCTCCTTTGCCCTCGATGAGCTTTACGATACTTCACTCGCTTCGGCTGTAACACTTTCTCTCCTTACTTCAGGATAAACATGACCTTTGTAAATCCAGACCTTAACTCCGATATTACCCAGCGTAGTGCGAGCTTCGGCAAAACCATAATCGATATCAGCACAAAGTGTATGTAACGGTAACTGTCCCTGGAGGGTGGTTTCGCGACGAGCAATCTCGACGCCACCTAATCTTCCAGCGCAGCTTATCTTCACTCCTTTAGCGCCAGCCTGCATTGTCCGAAAAGCTGTTTGTTTCATCGCTCTCCTAAAAGCCATCCGACGTTCAAGCTGGTCAGCCACATTCCTAGCTACCAAACGAGCCTCAAGCTCAGGTTGCTCGACTTCCTTAATAGATAGTCGCACTCTCTTTCCACAGATACCCTCTAAGTGCGACCTCAACTCTTCAGCACGTTGTCCTCCTCTACCGATAACAATACCAGGACGCGAGGAATACAAAGTTACCAGAACCTCATTGCCCTGATGGTCGATTTCAACCTTGGCAACACCACCGTCAGCGCATTTTTCATCAATAGCCTTACGCACCTTCAAATCTTCATGCAAGAACTCGGTATAGTGCTTCTCATCATACCACTTAGCCTGCCAACCCCGAATGACACCGATTCTGAAACCATAAGGATGAACTTTATGTCCCAATTTGTTCTTCCTCCTCCTCAGCGACGAAAACACTGATATGAGTGCAGCGTTTCAATATAGGATTAACCCGTCCTCTGGCTTGCGCCCGGAATCTTCTGAAAGTATGCCCCTCATTGGCAAAAATATCGGTTATTTTAAGCTCTGTAGGTTCCATCTGAAAATTGTTCTCTGCATTCGCTGCCGCCGATTTAATTGCCTTAGCCACAGCCTGAGCTGCCGGTGTCGGCAAGAACTTAAGCATGGTCAAAGCCTCATCAACTTTTTTGCCCCGCACAGTATCTACAACTAGCTTAACTTTACGAGACGAAATACGAACATCTTTAGATATTGCTGCTACTTTCATCGCCTAAAAACTATACCTGCTTTCTTGCCTGAACTGATACTTGCGCCTTACTAACATGCCCGCGAAATGTCCGGGTCATGGCAAATTCTCCTAGCTTGTGCCCCACCATATTCTCAGTGATAAAGATGGGCACATGTCGCCGACCATCGTGCACCCCAATTGTATGACCTAGCATTTCTGGCAGGACAGTGGAAGCACGAGACCAGGTCTTTATCACTACTTTTTCTCCAGAGCGATTAAGCGCCTTTATTTTCTTAATTAACTTAGCGTCACAATAAGGACCTTTTTTAGATGAGCGTGACATTCTATTCCTGCCTTTTCAAATACCTTTCTATTTCCGACGCTTGACAATCAATCTGTCTGAAGCCTTGTTAATCCGTGTCTTTGAACCCAAAGCCGCCTTACCCCACGGAGTACTAGGTGCCATTCCCCGAGGCGCTCTACCCTCACCTCCGCCGTGAGGATGGTCGCGTGGCGTCATGGCTGAGCCGCGAACCTGAGGACGCCGTCCTAACAACCGTGTGCGCCCAGCTTTACCCAACCTTACGCCTTGATGTTCAACATTGCTTACTTGCCCCACAGTAGCCAGGCAATCGCTCAAAAAACGCCGTACCTCCCCGGAAGGCAAACGAACAAGCGAATATTTGCCCTCTCTACCCAAAAGCAACGCCGCGGTACCCGCACTACGTACTATCTGTCCGCCTTTTCCAGGTTCAAATTCAAGATTATGGATTAAAGTGCCATCTGGCATCGAACCTAGCGGCAAGGCATTACCAGGCTTTATATCCGCACCTTCCCCCGTCATTATAAAGTCACCTACATTGAGCCCCAGAGGAGCCAGAATATAACGTTTCTCTCCATCCACATAATGAATGAGAGCAATACGAGCTGAGCGATTGGGGTCATACTCTATTGCAGCCACCTTTCCCTGAACACCAAGTTTATTTCGCTTGAAATCAATTATGCGCAATCTACGCTTAGCACCACCACCACGATGCCGTACAGTTACTACACCCCTATTATTACGCCCCGCCTTTTTTTTAATTGGCAACAATAGTGACTTCTCAGGAACCGTCTTGGTTATTTCCTCAAAGGAGGCACTAACCATGCCCCTCCTGCTCGGTGATGTTGGACGATAGGTTTTTAATGCCACAGCTTAGTTCACCCTAATTCTAAGGATGCCTCCTTTGCCATCGGGTCTTTCTCAGGAGTTTGCGATGCTTATGCTTCGCCATTTTCTTCTTTCGTTTCTTGATAACTGAGCCCAATTTTATATCCCCTAATTTATTAAACGCCTTCAAAGAACTCTATCTTCTGACCTGATTCCAGGGTAACAACTGCTTTCTTCCAGGACGGAGTCATGACATACCGTCTGCCTATTCTTCTCATCTTACCCGGGACATTCATCACCCTGACTTTAACCACATTGACCTTAAATGCTGCCTCAACAGCCTCCCTAATTTGGCGTTTGTTAGCCTCCTTCGCCACCTCAAAAGCATACCTGTTCTGTTCTTTCATCAGGGTAGCCTTTTCAGTGATTAAAGGCCGCCGCACTACCTCATAAGTATGCATGTCTAAATAAACTCCAAAATCCCGGCTTAACTGACGTTACCTACCGCCTCTGGTATTGACTTTTCACCCCACAGTTCTTCCACCTTCCGCACTGCGTCTACCGTCATTATTATGCTTTTATAGGAAAGCAATTCAGCAACATTAAGCAAAGGCGCCGGCATTGTCTTGATGCCCATTAAACTACGCGCCGACTTAACCAAGTTAACTTCAGCTTCAGCGGTAGCAATAATAGCAGAATCTCCAATCCCCAGGGCTATCAACATATCCAGTACTGTCTTGGTTTTTGGACCCTCGAGTTCAAGCTTATCCACAATTTTCAAATCTCCGCCACCCGCTTTAGCTGAAAGAACACATCTCAACGCCAAACGCCGCATCTTCCTGGGCATGTCCTGCCGGTAACTCCTAGGGTGAGGTCCAAAAGCGACGCCGCCGCCTACGAGCATGGGTGACCTGATATCACCACGACGTGCTCGTCCGGTATGCTTTTGAGCAAAAAGTTTCCTGGTACTACCCCTAACCTCGCCTCTCCTCTTAGTATCAGCGGTCCCCAAACGGCGATTCGCCAACTGTCTGACTAACGCTTGGTGAACCACAGCCTCATTAGGGGGCACAGCGAACACATCATCTCTTATTTCTATCTGCCCGGTTACCTCACCTCTCAAATTATGAACCTGGACTTCCATTCTGTTTATCCCTCACCGGCTTTCTTAATGAGCAACAATCCCTTCCTAGCACCAGGCACCGCTCCCTGCACCAACAACAAGTGACGAGCCAAATCGACTTGGAGCAATTTAAGATTACGTGTCGTCACTCGCCTATCCCCCATGTGCCCAGCCATTCGGGTCCCTTTGAATACGCGCCCCGGGGATGTGGTGGCACCAATCGAGCCAGGAGCTCGATGACGGTCAGATTGTCCGTGCGTCTTAGGACCACCAGCAAAATGATGGCGCTTAACCACGCCAGCAAAACCTTTGCCTTTCGATATTCCAGTGACATCAAGTAAATCTCCGGGCTTAAACATGTCCACATCAATTTTCTGACCCACCTTAACAGCATTGACATCGTCCACACTAAACTCACGGAGATGTTTGAACTGACCTATCTCCTTGAGGTGTCCCTTCTGTGGAGAGTTAAGCAGCCTGGCTTCCCCAAATCCAAGCTGGACAGCATTGTAACCATCCTTAGCCTCGGTCTTTACCTGGGTAACAAAGCAAGGACCAGCTTCAATAGCTGTCACTACCACTTCTCCGTCATCACGGAAAAGTTGTGTCATGCCTATTTTTCTGCCAATAGTACCCTTAATCATTTTCCTGGCTACAATCTAATATCTATTTCCACCCCAGAAGGGAGCTGAAGCTGAGTCAAAGCATCTATGGTCTTAGAGGTTGGACCAAGGATGTCAATAAGACGCTTGTGCGTGCGAATCTCGAATTGTTCGCGTGAATCTTTATCAATGTGGGGGGAACGAATAACACAAAACTTTTCTATCTGAGTAGGTAAAGGCACAGGTCCGGCAACCACAGCACCAGTACGCTCGGCAGTCTCCACAATTTGCTCCACGGACTGGTCAACCAGCCTGTGGTCATATCCTCTGACTTTAATCCGAATCTTTTGCTTAGGCATTTATCTACCTCTGACCTTAAGCTCTATTTGCCCCGCCAGACCAGCTGGTAGCTCTCTATAACAATTAAACTCCAAGGAATAAGTGGCTCTACCCTGGCTCAATGACCTCAGGATAGTAGCATAGCCAAAAATTTCAGCTAGAGGAACAAGAGCACGAACAACACATGTTTCACCGTGCGTCTCAATGCCTTCAATATGACCTCTTCTTGAATTCAAGTCGCCGATGACGTCGCCCAAGAACTCGGCTGGCATAACCACCTCTAATTTCATAATCGGCTCGAGGAGTATAGGACTGGCTTTCCTGACGCCATCTTTCAAAGCTATCGAGCCTGCCATCTTAAAAGCCAAGTCAGAGGAATCCACTTCATGGAAACTACCATCAAACAGAGTTACCTTTATATCTACTATGGGATAGCCTGCCACCACACCGGTCTCCAAAGCTTCCCTCACCCCAGCCTCAACTGCTGAAATGTACTCCTTCGGTATGGCTCCACCTCGAATCTGGTCAATAAACCTGAAACCGCTACCTCGCTCTACCGGTTCAAGCCTGAGCCAGACATGACCATATTGTCCTCGACCACCAAACTGACGGATAAATCTACCTTCTATTTCTGCAGATACAGTAATGGTCTCCTTATAGGCTACCTGTGGCTTGCCCACATTCACCCTGACATTAAATTCGCGAAGCATACGGTCTATCAAGACCTCTAAATGCAATTCACCCATCCCGGCAATAAGGGTTTGCCCGGTTTCCTGGTCAGTACGAACCTTAAAAGTGGGGTCCTCTTCTGATAGCTTGTTCATGGCTTCACCAAGCTTATCTTGGTCCGCCTTGCTTTTAGGTTCCACAACCATCGCAAGCACCGGCTCGGGGAAACGGATAGCTTCGAGAAGCACCGGCCGAGCTGGGTCGCACAAAGTGTCTCCGGTAAAGGTATCCTTTAAGCCTAGCGTAGCAGCAATGCTACCAGTATCGGTCTCTTCAATTTCTTCACGGCGATTTGCATGCATAAGAATAAGTCTGCCCAAGCGCTCCTTGCGTCCTTTGCTGGAATTGAGGACCTGTACTCCTGCTCTGACCTTGCCTGAATAAACCCTAAAATAAACCAGCCTACCCATAAAGGGGTCAGCGACCACCTTAAAAGCCAAAGCCGAAAATGGAGCCTCATCGCTGGCTTGCCGAACATCCGCCTCACCAGTTTGTAAGTCAATAACATTAACCGGAGGTACGTCCAGCGGAGAAGGGAGATAATCCACAATGGCATCGAGAAGAGATTGAACTCCCTTATTCCTCAAAGCACTACCGCAGAGCACGGGCACTATACGATTAGCCGAAGTCAACCTTCTTATGGCAGCTTTAATCTGGCTGCTTTGAATTTCCCCACCTTCAACATAAAGTAACATCAACTGGTCATCGTTCTCAGCCAGTTTCTCAATCAATGACTGTCTATGCCTATCTACCTCTTCTTTCTCTTCTTCCGGAATAGGCGATTCCACTCGCGGCTCATTCGCGTCATCAGAGAACAACCAGGCTCTGTTATCAATCAAATCTATTACACCCTTAAACTGACTTTCCCTACCCCAGGGCAACTGTAATGGCACAGCTTTAGCTCGAAGTCGCTCTTCAATCATACTAACGGTGTGATGAAAATCGGCACCAACCCTGTCCATCTTATTGATGAAGCAGATTCTGGGCACGCCATATCTATCCGCTTGCCGCCACACTGTCTCAGATTGTGCCTCTACTCCAGCCACGGCATCCAGCACCACTACACCACCATCCAGCACCCGAAGACTGCGTTCGACTTCAGCGGTAAAATCGACATGCCCCGGCGTGTCAATGATATTTATGCGATGCTCCTGCCAGTGACAGGTTGTAGCTGCTGCGGTGATAGTAATCCCTCGTTCCCGCTCCTGCGCCATCCAGTCCATTACCGCTGTCCCCTCATCAACCTCGCCAACCTTATAGGTGCGCCCTGTATAAAACAAAATTCTCTCAGTAACAGTTGTTTTGCCAGCATCAATATGTGCAATGATGCCTATATTCCGCACCTTATCTAAAGGAAAAGTCCGGGTCATGATATTGTTTCCTATGCCAACCGCCTTTTTAGGCTGTTGGGTCTTAATTCCTGCTGCAGTTACCATCGATAATGAGCAAAAGCTTTATTTGCCTCGGCCATCTTATGAGTATCTTGGCGCTTCTTAATACTTGCCCCCTGTCCTTGAGAAGCATCTACAATCTCGGCAGCTAATTTTTCCGCCATAGATTTACCGCTGCGAGCTCTGGCAAAGCCTATTAGCCAGCGCATAGCCAGGGACAGCCCGCGTTCGGCTTCAATCTCAACTGGCACCTGGTAGGTAGCGCCGCCGACACGCCGGGATTTTACCTGAAGTACAGGAGTGGCATTCTTAAGTGCCTGCTCAAGAACTGCCAGAGGTTCTGTACTTAATTGCTTATTAACCAAATCCATAGCATCATAAACAATCCGCTCAGCCGTGGCTTTCTTGCCGTCTAACATAATTTTTTTGATAAGTATAGCCACAGTGACATTTCCGTACTTCGGGTCAGGGGGTGTTTGCCTTTTTGCTACTCTAGCCCGCCTCGGCATTTATTCCTCTCCCCCCGCAATCTTCACTGCTTTGCCTCGTTTAGCCCCATACTTGCTCCGCCCCTGCTGTCGATTCTCCACCCCACCGGTATCCAGAGCACCTCTAACAATATGGTAGCGAACCCCGGGCAGGTCCTTCACCCTGCCACCACGGATAAGCACCACAGAGTGCTCCTGCAAATTATGACCTTCGCCGGGTATATAAGCAGTGACTTCAATGCCGTTGGTCAATCGCACGCGGGCGATTTTGCGCAAGGCAGAATTCGGTTTCTTGGGCGTCATTGTCTTGACCAGTACGCAAACCCCGCGCTTCTGAGGCGAATTTGTATCTCGCCGGGTTATATTTTTAAGGGTATTGTGAGTAACGCCCAGCGCCGGAGCTTTAGTCCGCTTGCCGAGCCTCCGCCGTCCTTTTCTAACTAATTGATTAACCGTAGGCATTTCACTATTCCTTCTATTTATACCAACTAAAAAGCCACCTAGTTGTCTACCGGTCTACTTCCCCAACGGGTTTGCGTCCCGGTTCAACCAGCCGGCTTAATCAGGTCCTCCGAACCCAGACTAATGGCTAGCTAGTAGACACAAAGAATCAATATAACACAAGTATACAACAAAGTCAACAGGTTGACAATTTTTGGGATGTACGAAGCTTACACGTGTGAAGCGATTTGAGCTAATCAAGTTTAATGAGTTTCCACATTCCAAATGTCCTCTGCTATAATATGCTTGCTGCTTTAGACAACTTTCACATAGGGCTGTCTAATCTGCTATGTATTAGCTTTGTTGGACAGGGTAGATGCTCACGGAACAAGATATCCTAGAAGCTATAGTCAAGGATGAACACGAAAAAAGTGAATTCAAATCGGCGGTATTGAAGGATGGTGACCTCGCTGAGTATATCATGGCTTTTGCGCATAAAGATGGGGGTTGCATTTATATAGGCATTGATCAAAAGACCAAACAAATAACAGGTAAAACTAGAACATTCCCGCAAAGCGTTCTCGATGGAGTGAATCATGCAGCATGTGACTGTTTATCCCCAGAGGTTGCTAATGTTTCAACGGAAGATGTTATTGCCAAAGGTAAACATGTTCTAGTGGTGAAAGTGCCAAAAAGCAGCCGTATTCACCAGCATCGCAACGGCAAGATTCTAATACGGCGGGGCGCAGAGAACGTTGCTTATACAGGTCAATCTCTCGAACAGGCAATTCTTAGAAGTAGGGATTTCGCCATTGGTTTTGATGGACGGCCATTGCTGTCAGCCTCGTCAGCCCATATTGATTATTCAAGGGTTCAATTATACGTGAATGAAATTATTAAGAGGCGCCCAGATTCAGGGATTAAGGAACAGCCGCTCGACCACGTTCTTAAGAGCATTGGTGCCATTGAAGAATTAGAAGGAATATACTACCCTACAACAGCGGGATTGCTATTTTTCAATCCAGACCCACAAGCTTTCTTGCCACAGGCCCGTGTTACTTTTCTTCGCTTTGCCGGAACCGACGTAGCAAGCGGTGATGGACGAGGAGGCTTATATTTAGTAAATCAAGAATTACGTGGGACATTGCCAGATATTATTGAGACAGCTCAATCAGTAGTTTTGGAAAATATGAGGAAGCGATCCATAATGAACGGTTTCAAACGTGACGAGATTCCAGAATATCCTAGTTGGGCCATTAGAGAGGCAATCATCAATGCTGTTGCGCACAGAGACTACAGTATATCCGGTGCAAAGACTCAAATAAGTATGTTCTCTGATAGAATTGAAATTCAAAGCCCAGGTGGACTTCCAGGTCATATCACTATAGAAAACATAGAAAAAGAACAGTTTACCAGAAATCAAAAAATAATGCGGCTTCTCGAAGAGTTTGGCTTTGTAGAAGAGAGAGGTATTGGCATAGACAACATGATTCGATCAATGCGCGAATCTGGACTTGAACCTCCCATGTTTCAAGATAGTGGTTCCTCCGTAACAGTCCCTTTGAAAAACACCACACTGCTCGACGATGAAACCATCACGTGGTTGAACCGACTAGGCGATGTACCAATAGACAAAGAACAGAAGATGGCTCTAGCATATATGCGTAGGAATAGCACTATTTCAAATCGCATATACCAACAGATAAATAATGTCGACAACGTCAAAGCAACTCGTGACCTAAGCGACTTAGTTCTATTAGGGCTATTGAAACAACATGGAACTCGTGGGGGGGCATACTATACATGTACGATAGATATCACCGGAGCGCGATCTGAAGCCTACTATCGAACATTCCGAAGGATCTGGAGTAAAGATGAGTCAAAGATATTACGTTACGTCTCTGAGAATAAACGCATCGATAATAGCGAATGTCGTGAATTACTCAAAACAAATGCTGCACGATCTCACTATTTACTAAAGACATTGGTTGACGCTGGCATCCTAAGACCAATCGGTGAACGTAAAGCTAGGTATTACGTTTTAACAAAGAGACCCTCACAGCTAAGTCTCTGGAACAATACATAAAAATAATTTATCAAAAATAATTATTGATAAATTGTTGATAAACTATTAATAAACTGTTAATAAAGTATTGATAGGCCATGTTTTCTAATGCTGTCTTGTCTTCTATTCTGAAATAAATCAATATAATTAAGGAGGGGCGAGAGTTATGTGTGTATGGTGTGAGCGTTATGCTGAAGGCTACGAGAGATGGTATTTCAACCCTGCAAATTACGCCAGAAAGCTCTACAAAATAAGGAGGGACGAGGGTCCGGAGATACAGCCCAACCCTGTAGTTGCCGGCGGAATGGCTCTTATCGACCGAAACTACGTGGAGGCTCTGGACAGGAAAGACCATGAGGCTATTGCCAAACTGAGGCACGACGTGGAGCAGCTTGCCTGGAAGGTACACTTCGGGCAGGTTGTTACACTGGAGGATACACTGAAGGTTATAGACATTATATACCCCATCGCGCTCATGACCTGCGCCTGCCGACGTTCCATGCTGGGACTGCCCGACGAGGAGAACTTTACCTGCATGGGTATGGGACCTGGCATGTATAAATGGGAGAGATGGCCTGAAACATACCGGGGCGGTATACAGTTCCTGACCCCGGATGAAGCTAGGGATGCCGTAACCAAAATGAACAAGAGAGGACTGGTGCAAACCTTGTTTACCTTCGGCACTCCCTACATCGGCGGGATTTGCAACTGTGACTACCCCGACTGCAGCGCCATAAGGACTACAATCGACTACGGCATACAATTCCTGTGGAAGGGACATCATATTGCCCGTGTCGATAATGAGCTTTGTAACGGCTGCGCCTCATGCATTCACCGCTGCCAGTTCAAGGCGCTGAGCTTCTCCGCGACTCAGAACAAGGCTTACATCGACCCATTCCAGTGCTTCGGCTGCGGGCTCTGTGCCACGGAATGCCCCCAGGATGCCATCACCATGGTGGAACGAACCAGCATGCCTGCACTGGCAAACGTCTGGTAACAACTTTATGGAGGGGAATGGAAAATGCTGCCAACCATAACAGTAGACTACGAAAAATGCAACGACCCTCTCTCCTGCCGCAAGTGCCTTCTTGTCTGCCCGACACATGTGCTGGGACTGGGCACCAGGGTGGGTCCTCGAAAATTCAAGGAGATAGACCCAGACCAGTTCATCGTGGACGGCGTCCGCTTCGAAAAATGCACCGTCTGCATGGACTGCGTTAGTATCTGCCCCAAGAGCGCCATTCAGGTGAGCTTCTGAACGGAGGGGTGAAAGAAATGACTACTGGTTGGAAATACGGCAAGATATTAAAGGAAAGATTGATGACTCTGGAAGAGCCCGGAAAAGCACTACTCTTCGATGCCGATAAGGGTCTGGTAGAGGACATCAATCAAAAGTTCGATATAGGGACTGCAGCCAGGAGCCTGCAAGGCAAGGACGAGAGGGAGGCATACAAAGCTCTCGAGGATTTGGGTAATAAGGTGATGAAGCTCACCATCGAGCTGGCTGACACCAAATACCTGGACCGCACTGGAGATATGGTGGAGAAGGTGTACAAGCAGACAGGTATATCCTTCCCCCATCGCCTGGCTAGATATGTGGAGCTATCCATCTTTGGCTTGAAACCTACCGACCGCTGGAATATATCCAAGGCGACTACCAAAGAGCTGGTGCTTCAGGTATCTGCCTGTGCAATGCATAAGGCGCTCGAGGAGACCAGCATAAAGGGACTTCCGTGCAAAGGTTTCTGCTTCGCCAGCTTTGAGGCTGCCGCAGAGAAGACCGGCGACCGTATAAATATCGAGATGCCAAAGACACTGCCACAGAACGATATATGCGAGTTCCACATCTCAGTATAATCAAGAGGCTGCAAATGCGTATTCACCTCCCGCCAAATAACTCCGCTGGCTCCGACTTTTTAATCTCCAGCGGCTTCAGAGCCCACTTCCCACAGACCGCCGAAGTCCTCGAGGAGTGGTATGACCGCAGCGCTGAGAACTGTGAACTCTTCGTAAACATAAGTGAGGTAAATAAGTACAGCCTGACCTGTACCGTGTGCCGCCATTTCGACAGCGACGGCTGTGGCTCCACAGACCTAAAGGGTCCAGGTATCATCAAGCTTCTCCAGAACAGCTACAAGCACGACAGCTCACATTAGTTCTCTCTATCCTCCAAAAGGGTTAGAGTGAGAGGGACTTTCAGTTTCCGGTAGGATGTGGTAAAATTAAGTCAATGCAATCCCTTGTACAATTAGGATTAGCAGGCACTAAATGTGGGATTGGCAGGTTGCCTGCTCCTCCGTTATGTCCAATCTAGAATTACCGATGAACCACCAAAGCTGTTAAAGGATTTTGCTGTAGCCATGCCAAAACAAAACAACAATATTACAAACAATAACACATCTGAAGACTATACTGCAGAGGATATCCGTATTCTGGATGGCTTGGAAGCGGTACGCCGCCGCCCGGGCATGTATATCGGCAGCACAGATGAACACGGTCTGCACCATCTGGTCTATGAGATTGTCTACAACAGTATAGACGAGGCAATGGCTGGCTACTGTGACAGAACCGAGGTAATAATTCATAAAGACAACTCGGTAACAGTTATCGACAATGGCAGGGGCATACCGGTGGACATTCACCCGACAACCAATACCTCGGCACTAGAGGCGGTCATGACCCGGCTACACGCTGGAGCTAAATTTGGCGGGCGCACCTATACAGTATCAAGCGGATTGCATGGCGTTGGTGCTTCAGTGGTAAACGCCCTGTCTTCCTGGCTCAATGCCGAGGTTAAACGAGAGGGGAAAATCTACTGCCAAAAATATGAACGGGGTGACCCTATCTGCGATTTAGAAACCATCGGCGATACCGATAAAACGGGGACTACCATCACTTTCCTGGCTGACACTGAAATCTTCAGTGAAATTAACTACGATTTCAATACAATCCGCGAGCGCCTCAAAGAGCTGGCTTTTCTGAACAAAAACCTGGAAATAAGCCTCAATGATGAGAGAACTGACCGTGAGGCAACTTTCCTGTTTGAAGGTGGCATAGCTAGTCTTGTCAGCCGGTTCAATAAGAACAGGCAAGTCCTCCATAATCAGCCCATCTACATATCCGGCACTATGAACAGCACCGTTGTAGAGGTAGCCCTGCAATACAATGACGGCTTTTCCGAATCTACGCTTAGCTTTGCTAATTGCGTCAATACCATAGACGGCGGCAGTCATCTTACCGGGTTCCGCTCAGCGCTAACCCGCGTCCTGAACGACTATGCCCGGAAAAACAAGCTGCTGAAGGATTCCGACCCCAACCTGATAGGTGACGATGTTCGTGACGGGCTGACATCGGTCATCAGTGTCAAGCTTGTCGAACCCCAGTTTGAGGGACAAACTAAAGCCAAATTAGGCAACCCTGAAATAAAAACACAGGTCGAAGCCATAGTAGCTGATGGTCTTTCGCTGTATCTGGAGCAGCACCCCGATGATGCAAAATCAATCATAGATAAGTGTCTGGTTTCGGCTAAAGCTAGAGAGGCAGCCAGAAAGGCTCGCGACCTTATCTTCAAGAGAAGCGGCTTAGAAGCCGGCACCCTGCCCGGAAAGTTAGCTGGCTGTTCAGAGACCGACCCCCGCGAGTGCGAGCTTTACCTGGTTGAGGGTGACTCAGCCGGAGGTTCAGCCAAGCAGGGACGAGACCGCCGTTTCCAAGCTATTTTACCGCTACGGGGTAAAATCCTTAATGTGGAAAAGGCTCCCAAAGACAAGATTCTGGACCATGAGGAAATCCGTGCCATTATCACCGCCGTAGGAGCCGGTATCGGTGACCAGGTCGACTTCTCCCGACTGCGCTACCACCGCATAATCATTATGACTGATGCCGATGTCGATGGCTCACACATCCGAACGCTGCTTCTCACCTTTTTCTATCGTAACATGGTAGAGCTAATAAGCCAGGGGCATCTATTCATCGCCCAGCCACCTCTCTATCGCATTCAAGCGGGTAAGCAACAGTTCTGGATTTATTCAGAGAAGGAAAAGGAAGCCAAGCTCCAGGAGCTTAAAGGCAGCAAAACTGAGATTCAGCGCTATAAGGGATTGGGAGAAATGAGCGCCGAGCAGCTATGGGACACCACTATGAACCCGGCATCGCGAACCCTGCTCAAGGTGGAAATCGAGGATGCCATGGCGACCGATAGGGTGTTTCATATGTTGATGGGTAGTGAAGTGCCCCCCAGAAAATCATTCATCCAGGCACACGCCAAAAGCGTGAGAAACCTGGATATCTAGCTTGCAGACCCTATTTCCGTTTCCGATACAGCTTCTGTTCCTTTATATACTTCTCCACCTCATCAGGCACCAGCCCGTGAATAGATAGCCCCTGAGCTACCCTGTCTCGTATGCCCGAAGAGCTAATATCAATAGGCGCTATATCCAACCAGACCACGCTCTGAGTTACTCCAGGAACAGATGATTCCAAAGCTTTTAAATCCGGGCGGCTGAAACCCGGCCTGGTAACCGCCACCAGCTTACAGAGCTTGATTAGCCTGTCCGGCTCCTTCCATTGAGGCAGCTCAGCCAAGCTGTCCCAGCCCACTACAAAGAAAATCTTTGCTTCCACACCTAATTGTTGCTGCAAGATAGCCATAGTCTCTACACTATATGAGGGGCCAGGTCGGTCTACCTCGACAGTCGAAAGCTCAAAATGCGGCTTGGCAGCAATAGCCCGCCTCACCATCTCTACCCTGTGAGCTGCCGGGGCAACATTTCTATCTGTTTTAAGCCACTGCTGCCCTGCGGGAACAAAGAGAATCCTGGCAAGACCGAGCCTTAGTCTGGCTTCTTCAGCTATAATGAGATGCCCAGAATGAATAGGGTCGAATGTGCCGCCTAATACACCGATGTTCATTTAACCCGCCTGCTCGATAACTCCTCTCTGTCATTGCGAGCACTGAATCAATCCCGGAGATTGCCACGCCCCGATTTCATCGGGGCTCGCAATGACAAAAGCAACAACTTTATTTACCCCGCCTACCCCTGGGCTTAGGTCGAAAAACAGCTATTGGTGCCTCCAAACCAGTCAATTCCTCCCCGACCATATCCAACATGCTGATTATTTCTGACATAAGCTCAGGCAAACCTTGCTTGGTAATCCCTGAAACAAAGAAGACCTTTGTCCCCATAGAGCCGAAAAGCTGTCTAATCTCCGTCAGCTGAGCTTGAACCTCTGGCAAATCTACTTTATTCACCACCACAATCTGAGGCTTTTGAGTCATCTCTGGCTTATACAAAGCCAGCTCCGCGTTCAGATTGTTCATGTTATCAATTATACTCGGAGAGCTACCATCAAGTAAGTGAAGTAAGACCTTAGTTCTCTCAGCATGGCGCAGAAACTCGTGCCCTAATCCCTTGCCTTGATGAGCGCCTTTTACCAGCCCGGGTATCTCAGCCAAAACAAATGTCTGCATACCTACTTCCACAACACCTAAAACTGGCTCAAGCGTGGTAAAGGGATAATCAGCTATCTCTGGCTTGGCTTTAGACACGGCTGCCAAAAGGGTGGATTTACCCACGTTAGGATAGCCGATGATACCCACATCAGCAATAAGCTTAAGGTCAAGTGCAAGGTGACGTTCTTCGCCAGGCTCACCTTTAGTAGCCGTCTTAGGAGCCTGGTTTCTGGAAGTGGCGAAATGGACATTACCTAACCCACCACGACCCCCTTTAGCCACCAGAACCTTCTGCCCCTGCTGGCTCAAATCAGCCAACAGCGTTTCCTGCTCGTTTTCCTTAAGAAACACCATGGTTCCTAGCGGCACTTTAATTTCAATGTCATCGCCTTTTGCGCCATGTTTTTTCTGCTTACCCCCACCCTTGCCAGACACCGCCTCAAAAAACCTCCTGCGTCCAAAGTAATTCAGTGTAGTTACACCTCTATCGGCAACAAGATAAACGTCTCCCCCATCTCCCCCATCCCCCCCATCAGGACCACCAAGCGGCACAAACTTCTCATGACGGAAGCTAATCATTCCATCACCACCCCTACCCCCACATACTATAATGTTTACTCTATCCACTAAAGTAGTATCCCTTATAATATCCTTATTCTCTATTATATGTTTAAACTACTAATAATACTTAAGACATCTCACTATGTGGATAAAAGTATATCATGAGCGTAAAGTTATAGTATTGCAATCCTTAATGTGGGTGATTATCAACAGGGCTGGGGGAATTATCCACTATCCTGCGCCGTCTTTCCACAGGCGTTGATGTTAAGAAGTGGATGAGGTTCTTCGCGGCTTTAAATTTTGCCGGATTTCTTTGATTGAGTTGCGAAGTTGTGGATTAAAATCCATTTCAGCGGTGATTTTTTCGCAGCCGTGCATTATTGTTGTGTGGTCTCGACTTCCTAGCATTTTGCCTATCTCAGCCAAGCCGCAATGGTTTTGCTCACGCAGTAGATACATGGTGACCTGACGGGCTAATACGGTTTTTTTATCTCTCCGTTTACCGGTCAGTTCTTCAAGGTCGACGCCATAGTAGTTAGCCACAATGGTCATTATGAGCTTGGGTGAAATTGTGGCTTCCTGCCTGCTGTCTTTTGGTATTATGTCTGCCAGTGACTGTGTTGTTAGGTGCATATCTAGCTTTGTGCCGCTCAGCCTTGAGTAGGTGACTACTCTATTAAGAGCACCTTCTAATTCCCGGGTATTGTGCTGAAACTGTGTTGCCAGAAACCGTAGTACCTCCGTTGGAGGCGACACGTTCAATTGCTGGGCTTTAACTTTCAGGATAGCCAGGCGTGTTTCCAAATCCGGCAGCCCCAGGTCAGCGATGAGCCCCCACCCAAACCGGGACTTTAATTTTTTGGTGACCGAGGAAATGGCTCTTGGTGGACGGTCGCTGGTAACCACCATCTGGCAGTTATTTTCATAGAGGTCATTGAAAATGTGTAACAAGCATTCCTGGGTTTGTGCTTTGCCGCTCAAGAATTGGACATCATCGACCAGCAAGAAGTCGGCACTCCTGAACTTGCGGTGGAAGTCATCAATCTTGTTGTTCTTGAGGGCGATTACAAATTGGTTAGTAAACTGCTCGGCGCTAGCAAGTAGTATGCGGAGACCCTTAGCTTTGACTGAGTGTCCGATGGCATGTAGCAGATGAGTCTTGCCTGTGCCGGTGTCGCCGTAGATGTAGAGCGGGTTGTACCTGTTTCCGGGGTCTTCAGCAATCTCTAGGGCTGCTGCGTAAGCCAAGCGGTTGCATTCTCCGACTACGAAGCTATCGAAGGTGTATTTTGAATTGAGTCTGAATACTGGTATTGCTGGTTCCTTAAGTCTGGCGCTTGTCCCGCCGTCAGCCTGGTAAGCGGGTGTCTGGCAGATATCCTGGCTGAGAGCGCGAATTGCAAATTGGACGTCAATGGTCTTGCCGGTAATGCTGGTCAATGTCCTTTTAATCAGGGAATGGAGGCGACTTCTTAGCCATTCGGCGATGAAGACATTAGGGACACCTATAGTAAAGACGTCTTCTTTGTAGCTTATACCGCTGGTGTCCTTAAGCCAAGTATCGTAGTTCGGCTTATTTACCTGGAGCTGAAGTTCTCCTAGAGCGGCTTCCCAGATTTCTTGTGCTGACTTCAACTCATTACCTGCCAAAATTGGTCTGAAAATACCTGCAAATGAAACAAAAACCCCCACCCCAAGGTCTATTGCATCTCAAAATTTTATAGCCTGTATTAAGCTTCAGTTTTGTGATGCAGAGAACAAAGTAAATAGACCGGAGACCCGCACCACAACTCCCTAAGGGTAACACAGTGGTCTCTTTGGGTGTCAAGGGGTTTTTTGACATAATGGAGAAAGTTGTTAAAATTTTGTTAAACTATTGTTGCCATGTCAAAACGCATCATTTTTATGGGCACTCCGGAGTTCGCTGTTCCCAGTCTGGAGTCTTTAATTCGCAGCACTTACCAGGTGGTTGCCGTGTACACGCAACCAGACAGGAAGACTGGAAGAGGACAGTTGGTCATGCCCTCTCCGGTCAAGCAGCTGGCTTTATCTCTGGGGCTGAATGTGGTTCAGCCCCAGAATCTGAAAGCCAGCGGCACAGTTGAGAAGCTGGCTAGTTTTGCTCCGGACCTGATTGTGGTGGCGGCTTTTGGTCAGCTTCTACCGTCGGAGGTATTGGCTTTGCCAAAGTTTGGTTGTATCAATGTCCACCCCTCTCTGCTACCTCGGCATCGAGGTGCTTCACCGATAGCCACCGCCATTCTGCAAGGAGATGAAATCACCGGGGTTACCATTATGCTGCTCGACGCTGGCATGGATACCGGGCCGATTTTGAGCCAAAGAGAGGTGCCGATATCCGCTGATGATACAGCCGATTCGCTTGCCATTAAGCTGGCTCAAACCGGCGCTCGATTACTCGCGGAGACGCTGCCTTTGTGGGTTGGAGGACAAATTAAGCCGCAGCCTCAGGAGGAAAGCCGAGCTAGCTATAGCAAAGTCATCAATAAAAGCGATGGGGAGATAGACTGGCGACTGTCAACTCTGGAATTGTGGCGCCGGGTCCGCGCCTTTGACCCCTGGCCGGGCTGCTACGCCCGGTGGCGAGGTAAACGTTTAAAGTTTATTAAGGTAGTGCCGCTGTATGGCGAGCGGTCTGGCGAACCTGGCAAGGTGATAGCTTTATCTCCGTCGGCGCCGGCAAGGGTTGGAGTTAGGGTAGGAGATGGAGTTCTGGGATTGCTCAGTGTCCAATTGGAGGGGAAACGGGAGATGTCAGCGGAGGAATTTGTGCGCGGACAGCGGGATTTCATCGGCAGCAGCTTGCTTGACAGGGTTCCACACTTTGATTAAAATTAAATGTTATCTAGGAGGAAATTAGACGATGTTTTTCTTCGACCCGGTGTGGTTTCTTATAATGCTGCCGCCCTTTATCTTCATGATTTATGCCCAGATAAGGGTGAATTCAGCCTTTAAAAAATATTCTAAGGTGGCTAATTCTCAAGGCGTCACCGGAGCAGAGGCAGCCGAAAGGTTACTTCGGGCTAACGACTTGAGCAACATCAGAGTTGAAGGTGTTAAAAGCAGGCTGGGTGACCACTATGACCCGAGTAAAAAAGTGTTGCGCCTCTCCCCGGCGGTGGCTAATACACCGTCCGTTGCCGCACTTGGAATCGTGGCTCACGAAGTGGGACATGCCGTTCAAGATAAGACTGGCTATGGCTTTCTCAGATTTCGCACCTCTTTAGTGCCGGCGGCTAATTTGGGCAGTACCCTGGGCTACATCTTTGTTATTCTGGGTTTATTTTTGGTTATGTTTGAGAACAAGTTCGGCATGACGGTTGTCTGGGCGGGCGTTTTCCTTTTTTCTCTGGCGGTTATTTTCAGCCTGGTGACATTGCCTGTCGAATTCAACGCCAGTAATCGAGCCAGGCAGATGTTACGCAGCACCGGAATGGTTTCTACTCAGGAATACAACGGTGCCAGTGCTGTTTTATCGGCTGCTGCCCTAACCTATGTAGCAGCTACGCTTCAAGCAATAGCTCAGCTTTTCTATTTTGTTTTAATTGCTCTGGGCGGTAGTCGAAGATAGACATCTTCTCCCCTGTCATCGCGACTCTCTTTCCTGTCATTTCATTGCGAGGAGCCCCGATTGTGCCGGGGCGACGTGGCAATCTCCTGTTTTGCTTTGGGCTTATTCCAATACAGTGTAATTGCCAATTGATAGTTGCCCCGATTATAATTGCGTCGGAACAGCCAAATTCTCACCGGGGGTTATATTTTGCCTGAGCAGGAATCGGACAGCTTCGCTGTACTCAAGGAAATTATCGCCAAACTTCGTGGTCCGGATGGCTGTCCCTGGGATAGAAAGCAAACTCATGCCTCATTGAGACCTTATCTGGTTGAGGAGTGCTACGAGGTATTGCAATCTCTGGAGGATGGGGCTCCGCAAAAACTCTGTGAGGAACTAGGCGACCTTCTGCTTCAGATTATGCTTCATGCCCAGATTGCTGCTGAGGCAGGGCAGTTTAATATAGATGATGTTGTCCGGGGTATCAGCGACAAGCTGATTCATCGTCATCCTCATGTCTTCGGTGGTGAGAAAGTGCAGGATGCTGGTGAGGTGGAGCAAAACTGGCAGGCTTTAAAGCAGGAGGAGCGGGAGGAAAGAGAATCGCTTTTAGCCGGCGTACCCGACCAGATGCCAGCCCTAGCATCCAGTCAATCTATACAGCGGCGTGTAGCTGGTGTTGGTTTTGACTGGGAGAAGGTGGAGGAAATCATAGACAAGCTGGCTGAAGAGGTGGCGGAGATTAAACAGTCCCCCGACCAGCAGGAAAGAGCCAAGGAGTTTGGCGATTTGCTTTTCACCTTGGCGAATGTGGCTCGCCGGTTGGACATAGACCTGGAGATGTCGCTGCGCTCGGCGAATCAGCGCTTTTGCCGTCGTTTTGCCTGCATGGAAGAACTCTGCCGTGAGCGGGGTCTCGATTTCGGCAGCCTGTCTCTGGATGAGCAGAACGCTTTGTGGGGAGAAGCCAAGCAGACTTGCCCTTAGGCTATCCGGGTGTTATCTTTGTTTCTCCAAGTATCTCCGCTGATGGGTTAACGTAGCATCGGTTTGGTCTTGGCGTTCTTCGATGAGTTCATCCGCAGGTACAGTGTGGAGTCCAATAACTACCCAGTTATCTTGAGGAACTACAGCTTGATGCCATATGTTAGATGGTATAGATAGGCATCTGTTCTTTATCGGTGAGTCTGTATCGCTAACAAGGATATGGGAGCACCATCTTTTACCATTCCATGTCTGAAGGTCACCCGAACCTCGATAAGATATCATGCGCTGGTGACTGTTAGGATGCCTCTCAGCCCCCGTAGTTGCCCCGGCTCGAAGAACGAACACCCAGCTTGATTGAATGGTATCTGGCAATTTCCCACCATATATAGACAAAGGCACTGGCTCCCAAGCCAGCAATGCCTCGGGTTCTAGCATTAGCTTGTGCTCGACTCTTGTAACTGTCGAATCTAGTATTGTGATGGCATGTTTCTGCCGGATGAGTGAGTCGAGTATTTCTAAGATCTTCAGTTCTTCTTTGTTCATTAGTTGAAGTGGTCGGGGCGAGAGGGTTCGAACCTCCGACCTCAGCGTCCCGAACGCTGCGCGCTACCAGGCTGCGCTACGCCCCGCCACCGCTTATTATAGGCGGCTTTTATTTCTGGGGCAAGCAGTGGTAAACTAGACGTTGGTTGGCGATTCTTGTCTTTTGCACCCTCACCTTAATCCTCTCCCATCAAGGGAGAGGAAAAAAGAGAGGGCTCAGATTCTTCCCTTTCCTTCAGGGTGGAGAAGAATGACATGAGACTGGAGTAACGTGAAGTACTGTATTCTTATAATTGACGGTGCTGCCGGCTGGGCGCTGCCGGAGCGTGATGGTAAGACCTGCCTGGAGCTTGCCCATATACCAAACCTGGACGCAATGGCGCAGGAAGGGGTTGTTGGGCTGGTTCGGACTGTGCCGCAGGGAATGGAGCCCAGCAGCGCCTGTGCCTGTATGTCAGTGCTCGGCTATGACCCGAAGTTATATTACCGGGGGAGGAGCGGCATCGAGGCTAAGAGCAGGGGCATTCCGGTTGCCGATGACGAGGTCGTTTTTCGCTGCAACCTCGTTGCTGTTCGTGATGGAAAGATGTGGAGCTATAGCTCGGGGCATATTGACACTGATGAAGCCCATGCGCTTATCGCCGATTTGAATGAAAAGCTTGGCAGCGACGAAATACATTTTTATCCCGGTGTTCGCTACCGGCATATATGCAAGATAAAGGGGCACGATGATGTTCTCATGGCTACCTGCACTCCGCCGCATGATATACCGGATAAGCCGATTGCCGAGTTTCTGCCTCAAGGCTCTGGCAGCGACCTTTTGCGAGACATTATGGAGAGGTCTAAGGCTGTGCTCGAGGGGCATCCCATTAATTTAGAGCGGCAGGCTCGCGGTGATATACCTGCGACTATGCTCTGGCTGTTCTGGGGCAGCGGCAGAATACCTGAGATGCCGCCTTTCAAGCAGGTCTATGGTCTCAGGGCGGCTATGACATCCGGGGTCGACCTTCTCCGAGGCTTAGCCCGGATGGTGGATATGGCAGTGCTGGACATACCGGGTGTGACCGATGGCATGGATAATGATTATGTGGCTCAAGCGGTTGGAGCCTTGAAGGCACTGGAGAAGTACGATTTAGTCGCTATACACGTTGAGGCACCGGATGAGTCGGCTCATATTGGTTCGGTTGATGATAAAGTGGAGGCTATCCAGATGGTGGATAAAGAAATTGTCAGCAGGATACGTTCTTGGAATAAGGATACGCTTCGAGTTCTAATTTTGCCTGACCATCCAACGCCGATAAAGATTCAGACCCATACTGATGAGCCAGTCCCGTTTGTGCTCTGGGGTCCCGGGTTTGCTTCCAACGGGGCAAAGAGGTTCACCGAGGCTGAGGCTAAAAACACTGGAATTTTCATCGATGATGGTTATAATATTATGAGTAAGCTAACGCGGGCTTAGGTAGTGGAAAACACCTTACAGATGTTTTAGAATAGGCAGGAAAGAGACATGGCACTGATAGTTCAGAAATATGGCGGTAGTTCGGTGGCTGACGCCGAGAAGATAAAAAATGTGGCTCGGCGCATAGTTGCCACTAAAGAGAAAGGTAACGAGGTGATTGTGGTTGTCTCTGCCATGGGCGATACCACTGATGACCTGATTCAGCTAGCCAGGAAGATTAACCCAAAGCCTGAGGAGCGGGAACTCGATGTTTTATTGTCTACCGGCGAGATAGTATCTAGCACTCTTATGGCTATGGCTTTGCATGGAATGGGCTATAAAGCTGTGAGCTTGAGCGGTGCCCAGGCGGGCATCCAGACTGACACTATATACAGCAAGGCTCGCATACTGCACATTGAACCCAAACGTGTTATTAAAGAGCTGGAGAAAGGCAATATCGTTATTGTAGCTGGATTCCAGGGTATAACCGATGAGATGGATATAGTTACCCTGGGTAGAGGCGGCTCGGATACCACGGCGGTAGCTCTGGCTGCTGCTCTTAAGGCTCAAGTATGCCAGATATACACCGATGTTGAAGGAGTGTTTACTGCCGACCCTCGCCTTGTGCCTGAAGCCCGTAAACTTACGGAAATCGGCTATGAGGAGATGCTGGAGCTGGCGACATTAGGCGCCAAAGTGATGCATTCTCGGGCGGTTGAATTGGGTCAGGTTTACAATATGCCGATACTGGTGGCTTCCAGCTTTAGTGATAAGCCTGGTACTATCATTCATGGAGGGATTCCGATGGAAGTAAGAAACAAAGCGCGGGGTCTAGCTCACGACCTTAATGTGGCGAAGGTTACCGTGGTCGGTGTTCCTGACCGACCGGGGATAGCTTCAGCAATTTTCGAACCATTAGCTAAAGCGAATATAAGTGTAGACACTATCGTTCAAAATGCCAGCATTGACAATATTACGGACCTAACCTTTACCGTATCCAGGAGTGACTTAGATAAGGCAATGTCCCTGGTGCAACCGATAGCCAAGTCTATCGGGGCTAAGAAGTGTGTCAGCGATTCGACATTAGCTAAAGTTAGCGTTGTTGGCACCGGCATGCTGAATACGCCGGGCTATGCGGCTAGTATGTTTCGGGCTCTTTCTGAACAGGGCATCAATATACAGTTGATTACCACTTCTGAAATAAGGATAACCTGTATTATTGCTGAAGATAGGGTGAAGGACGCTGTTAAGGCGTTACATAAGGCTTTTGACCTGGAACAGGATGTAATTTAACGTTATACAGAGACGACTTCTTTTATATCTGCTATCTCTTGTTTCAGTATTCGCTCGATGCCGTTCTTGAGAGTCATGGTTGACATAGGGCAACCAGCGCATGCCCCTTTTAGTCTCAGGCTGACTATGCCTTCTTTAACGTCAACTAATTCCACGTCCCCCCCGTCGGCTTGTAGGCTCGGTCTAATATTGTTCAGGACTTCTTGTACCTTTTCTTTCACAGGTTCTCCCTCTTGTGTTTACTGTTGTAGTAAGCTAACATAATCACTCTTTTTTGTCAAAATTATCTTTCATTTAGCTTGAGACACTTGACATCGCCCACTTTTTTTGCCACAGTGACTGCGGTAAAATAGTAGGGTTATCTAGGAGAGGTAATACAGGGAGTAAGTAATGCCTGACCGTGAAGAAGATAAGGCTAGACTGAGACGAAAAGCAAGCCAAGAAGCTATTTCCTTGGCTATGCAGAGTCGTTGGCAGGAAGCAGTAACTGTAAATCAGAGCATAATAGCGCTTTTACCTACAGATATCGATGCCTACAACCGCCTGGGTAGGGCATTTATGGAATTGGGCGAGTTTGCCAGAGCAAAAGAGGCTTACACTCAAGCTCTGGGACTTGACCCTTATAATTCTATTGCTCAAAAAAATCTCCAGCGGCTGTCTTTATTGCCGGATGCGCCGGTTAAAGTAAAGGAGAAACGCCGCGAGGTCTCCCCGGACCTTTTCATCGGCGAGATGGGAAAAGCTGGGGTGGTGAACCTCCAAAATCTGGCACCTCGTGAGTTATTAGCCAAGATGACTGCTGGTAATCAAGTTCACTTGAGAGTGAAGGGGCAGCAGCTTGTTGTGGAGAATGACCAGGGGGAGTATCTGGGGTTGGTTGAGCCGCCTCATGGTTTTCGCCTGGCTAGAATGATAGAAGGTGGGAATAAATATACTGCGGCTATTGTCAGTATTAATAACGACAGCGTGAGGGTTATCATCAGAGAGGTTTTCCAACACCCCAGCCAGGTTGGACGTCTTTCCTTTCCAGTTAAAGCAGTTGAAGGCTTTCAACCTCATGTTAGGGATACCTTGCTTAGACATGAGGCTGTGGAGGAGGAAGTGCTGGAGGAGGCAGAGGATATCGAGTTAGAGGAAGGTGAGCTTATACCCGAAGGCTTCTCCATATTTGAAGGGGTTGCCCCTGACGAGGAAACGGTGATAGAAGAAGAGTTCATGGAGGAGTAATTAATTGCATCCGAAGAGAGCAAATCTTTCAGGAGATGACTAAATGGAAGTAGGAGTAGTTAAGCCGGTTATCATCGAGGAGGAGATGAAGAGCTCCTATCTTGACTATGCCATGAGTGTCATAGTTTCTCGAGCCCTACCCGATGTGCGCGATGGCTTGAAACCGGTGCATCGGCGCATCCTTTATGCTATGGATGGGCTGGGTCTCCGCCATACCAGTTCTTATAAAAAGAGCGCTCGCATAGTTGGTGAGGTTCTTGGTAAGTATCATCCTCACGGGGATGCCCCGGTATATGAAGCCATGGTCAGAATGGCGCAAGATTTTTCTATGAGATATAGGCTTGTTGATGGGCAGGGCAATTTCGGCAGCATGGATGATGACCCACCAGCGGCTATGCGTTATACCGAAGCTCGCCTGGCAAAAATCGCTGAGGAAATGCTGGTTGATATTGATAAAGAAACTGTCGATTTTATGCCTAATTTTGATGATAGTTTGAAGGAGCCGACTGTTTTACCGGCTAGATTACCTAACCTACTGGTGAATGGCTCAGCGGGTATTGCTGTCGGTATGGCTACAAATATCCCACCTCATAACTTAAGCGAGGTATGCGATGCCATCAATTATCTTATAGATAACACTGAGGCTGATGTCGATGATTTGATGAAGATTGTTAAGGGGCCAGATTTCCCCACCGGAGGCATTATTTTAGGTAGGGAGGGTATTAAGAGCGCTTATGCCACCGGACAAGGCAAAGTCGTGCTTCAGGCTAAAATTACTGATGAGAATTTGAGAGGCGGACGCCAGCAGTTGATTATAACCGAGCTTCCTTATCAGACCAATAAAGCCGCCTTGGTGGAAAGAATAGCTAACTTGGTCAGAGAGAGAAGAGTCGAGGGTGTAAGTGAGGTTCGCGATGAATCGGACCGCCATGGTATGAGGATAGTTATAGGGCTTAGAAAGGATGCTCAGCCTACCAAGATTTGTAATAACCTCTATAAATATACTCCCATGCGGTCCTCTTTCTTTATTAATATGTTGGCTCTGGTTGATGGGCAGCCTCGGGTTCTTAATCTTAAGGAAACCTTGACCTGCTACATAGATTTTCGTAGGGAGGTTATCACCCGCCGTTCCCAGTTTGACCTCCAGAAGGCGAAGGACCGAGCCCATATCCTGGAAGGCTTTAGAATTGCCCTTGACCATCTGGATGCGGTTATTCAGACTATACGAAAAGCGGAGACGGTTGATTCAGCTCGAGCCAGCCTGATGGAGAGCTTTGGCCTGTCGCAGGTTCAAGCTCAGGCTATTCTCGATATGCAGCTACGTCGGTTGGCACAGCTGGAGCAGAAGAAAATAGTCGATGAGTATAGTGAGGTGGTCAAGAACATCGCTTATCTGGAAGACCTTCTGGCAAATCCAAAAAAAATGCTCTTTCTTATTAAGCAGGATGTTACTGAGCTGAAGAAAGGCTATGGTGATGGTCGACGTACTTCGATTAAGCGAGAGGAAGCTGAGGAGTTTCAGGACGAGGACCTTATCCCTCATCAGGATGTGGTGGTTACACTGAGTGAACAGGGTTACATAAAAAGAATACCGGCTACAACTTATCAAAAACAGCATCGAGGCGGTGTTGGTGTCACGGGAATGGTTACCCGGGATACTGATATGGTGAAGCACTGTGTAGTGGCTGATACTCATGATAATTTACTGCTTTTTACCAATCGGGGTAAGGTTTACCGGCTCAGATGTTACGATATCCCCCAGGACGTATCGCGAACGACGAAAGGAACGGCTCTGGCTAATCTATCCTCTATCGACCCGAAGGAGCAGGTAACCACCTTGGTGGTAGTAAAAGATTTTACCCCCGGCTTATTTATGGTTATGGCTACTTCGAGAGGTGTGGTGAAAAAGACAAGTTTCGATAATTTTGCTTCGGTCAGAAGCAGCGGGCTTATCGCCATGAAGCTTCGGGCTGATGAAGAGTTGGTAGCGGCTGACGTGGTGACGCAAAAAGGTGAGGTCGTTATGGTAACTCAAAACGGGCAAGGTATCAGGTTTGCTGTAAAGGGTTTACGACCGGCATCTAGGACTAGCGGCGGGGTCCGTGGTATCAAACTCAACCCTGGCGACCGCGTAGTGGCGATGGGCGCTATTTTCACTGATGCTAACCTGCTTACGGTTACGGAGAAAGGCTTTGGCAAACGTAGCCGGGCACGGAATTTCCCTCTTCAGGCTCGTGGTGGCAAGGGTGTGTATGCGCATAAAGTCACGGAAAAGACAGGCAAGGTTATAACGGCTAGTCTTGTTCCTCCCAAACAGCATGTTATTATTATTTCAGCTAAGGGCATTGTAATACGTATCTCTGCGGATGAAGAGGTTTCGCTCCAGGGTAGAGATACCCAAGGGGTACACTTGAAGAGACTGGAAGAGGATGACAGCGTAGTCTCATTTGCCTGCGTCCATCAGGGGAATGGTAAGGGGGGTGGCAAGAATAAGGCTGAGTAGCGGCGTCTTTCCAATCTGCTAACCATGGAAAAAGTATTACAAGCTCTTCAAGAATTCGGCTTGACCTTTGTTCCTCTCTTTGTGGCTATGGATGCCATCGGCGTTTTGCCCATATTAGTTCCCTTGACACAGGGTATGAAGGCTAAGGAACGCAATAGAACAGTGCGCCTGGCGGTAATTACAGCTCTGGGATTAGGCTTGGGCTTTGTTGCTATCGGCAAGGGCATTTTTATTTTTTTAGGCATTGAAGTATCCGACTTTCTGGTCGCTGGCGGGCTAATTCTTTTCCTCTTGGCTGCCAAGGATTTAATCACGGGCAAGATGATTGAAGCTCAAGCTTCAGTTGGTGCTGACATGCTGGGCGTCGTCCCCATAGGTACGCCTCTGGTAGTAGGGCCGGCAGTGCTTACTACATTGCTAATACTGGTCGACCAGTACTCTATTATTATCGTAACAGTTTCTTTCATCCTGAATCTGGCGATAGCTTGGCTGCTTTTTGCGCAGGCTAATCGGGTGGTGGCTTTTCTGGGGCAGGGAGGCGTCAGAGCCACGTCTAAAATAGTCAGTCTATTTTTGGCGGCTATTGCCATAAAAATGATTCGCCAGGGCGTCCTCCAGGTATTAGGATGAAGCTTATTTTCATTCACGGCGCCGGAAACACCGGACTGGTGTGGCATTATCAAGCTGAGTATTTTGCTGACTCTGACGCTATTAGCCTTCCAGGTCATCCTCAAGGCAAACCCTGTACCAGTATCGATGATTACTCCGAATGGCTTTATCGGTATGTTCAGGAAAAAGGTTATTCGCAGCCTGTATTAGTGGGGCATTCTATGGGTGGTGCTGTGGCTCAAATGTACGCTCTGAAATATCCGGCAGACATTAGGGGACTTATCCTCATTGGCACCGGGGCGAGGTTAAGGGTAAGACCTGATTTCCTTAGTATGCTGGAAGCCGGCGTCGGCGCCCCTATTGATTGGGTGAAGAATATGCTTGAGCCGCTTTATAGTCGGGTGGCTACTGAAGTACGGGAAAAAGTGATTGATAAAGTGGTTGAGGTAGGCGTTGCTGTGCAACTCAACGATTTCAGATGCTGTGACAGGTTTGACATCATGGATAAAGTTCAACAGATTGAAGTTCCCACGTTGGTTATTTGTGGCACTGAAGACGATATGACGCCGGTCAAATATTCTCAGTATTTAGCTAACAAAATCGCTGGCGCCAAGCTGGCTATCTTTGAGGGTGGCTCTCACCTTGTCTTTCTGGAGAAGCCAGACGGAGTGAACCGAGCCATTGAAGATTTTTTGCGCGGACTTTAGAATCCTGATTTAGCGGTTCGAGATTTGTGATGAGAATAGGTGTGCTTTCTGACACCCATATACATTTAGCAGAAGAAATTCATCCGGAGATACTCAAAGTGTTTCCAGAGATGGACTTGATAGTGCACGCTGGCGATTTTGTTGGCTCAGCTGTTTTCGAAGGACTGAAGCGGCTGGGTGAAGTGAAGGCAGTGCATGGCAATGTGGATTCGATGAAGCTTAGAGGCTTGTTGCCAGACAAGGAGCTTTTGGTGGTCGGGGGCAAGAAAATAGGCATTACTCACGGCTGGGGTGGTCCGGAAGGCATAGAGCAAAGGGTACTGGCGCTATTTGAGGATGTAGATATTATCATATATGGGCACAGCCACAGGGCAAGGGTTGAACAAATTGGAAACATTCTTTTATTTAACCCCGGTCCGGGATACCAGTCCTTTGGTATCCTGACAATTGAGCGAGATGTTCAAGGTGAGATAGTAAAGATTTGATGGTAAAGGGGTAATTATGACTAAGCCGTGGCATGAGCTTGAATCGCTAGATAAGACGGAAATTTTGCAGTTTATTTTTTACCCCCGAAAAGATTTCTTTGAAATATCGGCAGTAGCTAATGCCATGGCTGGCACCATTCCCGTTGACGAGGCTGTTTCCGTCTCTTATTGTTTTTATTTCAGCGACAAGAAGCATCCCAATATCCTGTTCTTTCATGGCAACGGCGAAGTAGCCAGCGATTATGAGTCTATCGGCTCCATCTATAATCAAATCGGGGTAAATTTGTTTGTGGTTGATTACAGAGGCTATGGCAGGAGTGGAGGCAAGCCCACACTCACGAATATGATAAAGGATGCCCATCCTGTATTTGAAGGCTTTAAGCGAGTATTGAAAGAAAACGGGTTTTCAGGGAACCTTTTTCTGATGGGTCGCTCACTGGGCAGTGCCTCTGCTGTTGAGCTTGCCCCGCATTATCAGAGTCAGCTCGGCGGTCTAATTATAGAAAGCGGCTTCGCCAATATATTTAACTTATTTGCCTATTTAGGCTTTCCGCTCCAAGCTCTCGGAGTAGCTGTGCCGAAGATACCTTCCAGCCTTGGACTTATTCGGAAGATTTCTCTTCCCACATTAGTTATACACGGTGAGTATGACCAGATAGTGCCCGTTGAGGAGGGCAAGGCGCTTTATGAAACTATTGCTGCAAAAGACAAACGCTTGCTCATAATACCCGGGGTTGACCATAATACTATCTTCATGGGCGGCACGGAGAAATACCTTCGGGCACTGAAGGACTTTATCTCAGCCCATAGCTAGGGATGGTGTGGCAGTTATTCCTCTTCGCCAGACTCAGTCTCGGCTTCTTCGGCTTCCTCTGCTTCTCCGGCAGCCTCAACCTCTTCTTCAGCCACGGCTTCTACGGGTACCTCTATAACCTCTTCCTTGCGAGCCTCGATTACTTTGACTGCCATCTGTTCGGAGTCGCTGAGCAGGGTTATTCTATCGCCGAGTTGGATGTCTTTTACGTGGATTGTGCTGTCAAGCTCTTCAAGGCTTGACACATCTATCTCAATACTGTGAGGCAGGTCATCAGGCAAAGCTTCAATATGCAGAGAATCAATAAGATGGAGTACGGAGCTGTTCTTGACTTTCTTCAGCACTGGTGCCTCTCCGACGAAGGCTATGGGAACATCAGCCTTTATTTTTTCATCCATCCTGACCTGATAGAAGTCCACGTGAAGCAGGTCATCGGTTATAGGATTTCTCTGAACCTGTCGGACTAGAACTCTTAACGCGTTTTTTGAATCGCCAATCTTCAAATCTATGAGGTCGGTGCTGCCCACATGAGCCAGCAAATGCTTCAGGCTTCTGGCATCAACATTTATGGCAGTGGAGTCGATTCCGTGTCCATAGATGTTGGCTGGAATGACACCCTGGCGGCGTAGAAATCTCACTTTTTTGCCGGTTATATCCCTTTTGGAAACCTCAAGTCCGAGTCGTTTCATTTTATTAACCTCTTTTAGCAGTCCGAAGCCTAAAGCCTAGCGGATTTTCAGCTGGAAGTCAAATTTCAGCGTCTGGTGCCCAAGGGGTACTATTCAATAATCCTATGGTCCAGCGAACATCTGGCAAGCCCAAATTCTGTCGCTGCCGTCTATCGCAATGCCCATGCCCGATATAGTATAGGCTGCGTTGAGCATGTTATCGTGGTGTCCCGGCGATTCGAACCATTGTTGTGCCATGGCATTGGCATCGCAGGGGAGGTTGTTTTGAAGGACATTCTCTGCGCAGGAGTGCATACCAGAGATGCTTGCCCATATAGCAGTGCACCTGGTATCGAAGTTGTTGTGGCTTAGCACACCGGCTGATGCCATGTTCTGGGCATGCTCTCGGCACAGCCCGTCAATATAGGCGTTTCTAGTCAAAGCAGCTCTACCGTTGGCTGTTCTTAATGCATTTACGGCGTCAAACAGGGCTTGTTCGCAGGTTGCAACATCCCCGGAGGGAGGTGAAGGTGGAGGTGAAGGTGGAGGTGAAGGTGGTGGTGAGGGTGGAGGCGAAGGTGGAGGCGAAGGCGGAGGCGAAGGTGGAGGTGAAGGCGGTGGTGAAGGTGGTGGTGAGGGTGGAGGTGCTGCGGTGACTGTAACCGTAGCCTGCTGGGTGATGCTACCGGCGGCATTGGTAGCTGTCAAAGTGTAAATGGTGGTAGAGTACGGATGCACGCTTACGTATCCGGCGGTATACGGAATTGTCCCGACGCCATTATCAATGTATATTGAGGATGCCCCATGGACATTCCATTTTAGATTAGAGTTGTTACCGGCACTGATGCTAGTGGGCTCAGCCGCAAAGGCGAGGATAACGGGCAAAGATGTTGGTGTTGGGGAGGGAGTTGGAGCCTCGGTCACGGCGACTGTAACCGACTGAGTGACGCTACCGGCGGCATTGGCAGCCGTCAGAGTGTAGGTGGTGGTAGAAGCAGGACTTGCTGTAGCGCTTCCCGAAGCCGGGACGGATGCAGCCCCAGGTGTTATAGACACAGAAGCAGCTCCGGAAACATTCCAGTCCAAGGTGAAACTTTCGCCGGCGCTTATATTGGAGGGGCTGGCAGTGAAGGAAAGGATAACAGGCAATGAAGGCGGAGGTGCTTCAGCCACCGTAACCTGCTGAGCGACAGTTCCGGCGGCGTTGGTAGCCGTTATGGTATAGGTTGTAGTTGCTGCTGGTGATACCACAACATTACCTGTGGGGCTAACGCTGCCTATCCCCTGGTCTATGCTAACCTCGGTAGCCTCAGAGACATTCCAATCAAGAATGGATATATCGCCAGAAGCTATGCTTGAAGGGCTAGCATGGAATGAATCGATAGTTGGTAATTGAGCCACAGGCTTTAGGATGATATCTATGCCCTTGAATTCACCATTAGGTCCTAACTTTACTACCGCACAGGAAAGATTGGCTACGCACAGGACTAAAGTGAATACCAATAGGGCAGTGAACTTGATGAGGCTTTTCGTTTTTGACATCACAAACAACACCTCCCACTAGATTGGTTGGCTCTTACATCTCTGAGAAGACTTGACTCGGCAGGACGTACTCGCTCCTTATATAGTTCAGATACAGTATAGTGCGCCTCCTTGGAAGCGTCAATAAGGTCTACGTGCGGCATTATCATACTTTTTTCTTGAGCTCCTCAAATGCTTTCTTCACCTCTTCCACGGATACCTCGTCTTCCAGCGTGGTCAGGTCGCCGATTTTGGTGCCGCTGGCTACTGCTTTGAGGACTCGTCTCATTATTTTGCCACTTCTCGTTTTTGGTAGTTTAGCCACGAAATAGATTTCGTCAGGGGTGGCAACAGGTCCTAGAGTCTTGCGTATATGCTGCTTTATCTTGTTCTTAAGCTCTTGAGAAGCTTCTACCCCTTGCTTGAGTGTGGCGAAGATGACAACGCTTTCACCCTTTACTTGGTCGGGTCTGCTGGCTACAGCCGCTTCGACTACAGCTTCATGAGAAACAGCAGCATCTTCTATTTCTATTGTGCCGATTCTATGTCCGGCTATCTTTAGCACTTCATCGGCTCTGCCTAGCAGCCAGAAATAGCCATCTTTGTCCCTGATGGCATAGTCACCTGTATAGAACATGCCGGGGAATTTAGACCAGTATGTCTCCTCATACCTTTGCGGGTCTCCGTGTATGCCCGTGAGCATACCCGGCCAGGGTGATTTTATGACCAGAAAGCCTTTCTCTCCAGCAGGTACCGATTTACCGCTTTCATCAATAATATCGGCATTGATACCGGGTAGGGGGAAGGTCGCTGAGCCCGGCTTCAGAGGCACCAGTTCTATACCGGGGGTTGGCGATATCATGGTACCGCCGGTTTCAGTTTGCCACCAGGTATCTACTATGGGGCATCTTTCGCCGCCGATGACCTTATAATACCATTGCCAGGCTTCGGGGTTTATGGCTTCTCCAACACTGCCTAATAACTCAAGGCTGCTCAAGTCGTGTCTTTTGACGACGTCCTCACCGTATTTCATCAGCATCCTGATACCGGTGGGCGATGTGTAGAATATAGTAACTCCATATTTCTCTACTATATCCCACCATCTGTCTACCGAGGGATAATCAGGAGCTCCTTCATAAAGTACAATAGCGGCACCGTGGCATAAAGGTCCGTAAACTATGGAGCTGTGCCCGGTGACCCAGCCAACGTCGGCGGTACACCAGTAAACAGATTCCTCTTTAACATTGAAGACCCATTCGTAGCCGGAATTGGTAAAAACAAGGTAGCCGCCGGTGCCGTGGACAATGCCCTTAGGCTTTCCGGTGGTGCCTGATGTATAAAGAATGTAAAGAGGGTGGGTGGCATCAACAGGTTCAGCAGGCACGAAAGAACTGGCATCATCAAGTAATTCGTGGAGCCAGAAGTCTCGTCCTTGTTTCATGTTTGCGGCTATGCCTGCCCTTCTAGCCACCACCACCTTTTCAATCGAGGGCGATAGGCTCACGGCTTCATCGCTGATGTTTTTGAGTTCCAGATACTTACCTCTTCTGAAGCCGGCATCTGCTGTAACCAGTACCTTGGCTTTTATATCGTTTATTCGGTCAGCCAGAGCCTGGGCGCTGAAGCCGGAGAAGACGACGGTATGTGGGGCTCCAATTCTGGCACAGGCGAGCATGAATATAGGCAGCTCGGGAATCATTGGCAGATACAGGGCGACCGTATCCCCTTTGTTAACACCTAAATTCTTTAGCACTGAGGCGAATTTGTTAACCCACCTGTATAGAGTGGAATAGCTTAATACCTGGCTATCGCCTAATTCGCCCTCCCAGTATATGGCGACCTTGCTTCTCCGCCAGGTCTTAACATGCCGGTCCACGCATTGGTAGCTGGCGTTTATCTTGCCGCCTTCAAACCAGCGGGCGAAAGGTGGCTCCCACTCAAGGACGGTATCCCAGGTCTTGAACCAGTCCAATTTGCGGGCTTCTTCAGCCCAAAAACGTTGGGGGTCTTGTATTGAAAGGTTATACATATTCATATATTTCTTGAACGGCCAGTATACCGCTTCAGAAGGCAAAGATCTGTTTGCCATAGCTCAGCTCCTTTCCTTGGCTTACTATAATTATACCAGTTTGGCGTTCGGCTTGAATTTTTGCCGGCAATCTGTATGTCTTTGCTGTAATCCGCAGGCGTTACAATGTCCTTGGCGACAATCGGAGGTTTCTTTGCCTTGCTGCATGTGCTGATATTCTTTCTTGAGGAAGGCTGATGTTACCCCAATGTCGATATGTTGCCAGGGTAATGCCTCGTCCAGGGCTCGTTCTCTGTTGGCGTAGAAGGCAGGGTCAAGTTTGCTTTCCTTGAAGGCACGCAGCCAGTTATCGTATTTGAAGCATTCCTGCCAGGCATCGAATTTACTGCCTAGTTCCCAGGCTCTGTGTATAGCTTTGCCCAGCCTGCGGTCACCTCGGGATAGAACTGCCTCAATCTGGCTAGTTTTAGTGTCCTGCCATGAAAGGTGGGCTCCAGTCCGGCGTAAGCCTTGTTTAAGCAGTTCATGTTTGGGGGTTAGCTGCTCCTCCGTGTCCTGTGCTAACCGCTGGCAGGGGGTATGGGGCTTGGGGACAAAAGTGGCTACACTGACTCTGAGTCTTGGGGGTCTATTTCTGAGCTTCTTGCCTAGTTGGCATGTTTTGGTCACCAGGTCTATTATGCCCTTTACATCATCGAGGGTCTCGGTGGGCAGCCCGACCATAAAATATAGCTTGAGGTTCAACCAGCCCTTTTCGAAGGCGGCGGTAAAGGTGTCAAGCATCGCCTCTTCCGATATATGCTTGTTTATCACCCGTCGTAGCCTTTCAGTCCCAGCCTCAGGGGCGAAGGTAAGGGTTGTTTTGCGTCGGTGCGGCAGCGACTCTATTAACTCTATAGACGATGTGTCTAGGCGTAGGCTGGGTAAGGACAGGGTGAGGTTATCCTGATAATACTTGTGAGTCAGCTGACCAATTAAGCCGCTTATGTTATGGTAGTCCCCGGTGCTCAAAGAAACTAGTGAAACTTCGTTATAGCCGCAGTTGCTTATAAGCTCTGCCACACCTTCGATTACTTCTTGCTCGGGGAGTTCCCGAACCGGGCGGTAAATCATTCCCGCCTGACAGAAGCGGCATCCCCGGCTGCATCCCCGCTGAATTTCGACTGCCCCGCGGTCATGTACTACTTTTATATGGGGTACCACCGGTTTGGTAACAGGATGCGGCAATTTATCTATTATCTGTCGCTCGATTGGCAGCCTGGCCTCCGGCAACTTTGGCGTTATGCTGGCGAAGTCGCCATTCTTGTGGTAGGCAACCTTATATAAGCTCGGGACATAGATGCCGGGAAGAGCTGAGGCTTCTCTTAATAGTTGCTTCTTTTTGTCTTGGCAAGTTCGGCAGACGTCTAGTAGCTTTAATATAACCTCTTCGGCTTCGCCGACGACAAATAAGTCTATAAAATCAGCCATCGGTTCCGGGTTGAGGGCACAGCTACCTCCAGCGATTATCAGGGGCTGCGCATCGTTCCGCTGATGGCTTTGCAGCGGAATTTGCGCCAGGTCGAGCATATTTAATACGTTGGTGTAGGTGAGTTCGTAGCCCAGGGAAAAGCCGATGATGTCAAAGTCTTTCAGAGGGTGTTTGGTCTCAAGGCTGAACAGTGGGATGTTATGCTGTCGCAACAACGCCTCCATGTCTAACCAGGGGGCATAGACTCTCTCGGCGAGGACATCGGATTGGTCATTGAGTATTTTATAAAGTATGGGCAGCGCCAGATTGGACATGCCCACTTCGTATACGTCAGGAAAAGCCAGTGCGATTCGGATTGGAGTCGCTTGCCAATCTTTGATAACGCTATTCCACTCGCCACCGCTGTAGCGTGCTGGCTTGGAGACTTCGTAGAGTATATCATCGAGGCTGTTCATCTTCCTTAGCTCACAAAGGTCAATTATAGCTTCCATCAACTGCAGCTTTCAATTATTTAGTCGCAGGGCGTTAGCCTTATAGCTATCCTTTGGTGGGTGTTCCTCCTTTCTGGAGAGCTACCCTATTCCCTGTAATTAGGTACAAATGCTGTTGACGCTTGTATTGCGAGGTGATACAATATCCCTTTGGTTCGGCTTGGGCAGCTAGCCATTCCTGAAAAATCTTTTTTCAGGTTGATATTAAACAAAAGGGGGCTCACATGGTCTTAATCGGCGAAAGCATTCATATTATTTCTAAACATGTCAACGACGCTGTCAAGGAACGGAACCCTAAGGTAATACAGGATTTAGCTAAAGTACAAACCGACGCTGGGGCTGACTACATAGACCTTAATCTTGGTCCGGCGAAAAAAGACCCGGAAGAGGTAACCGAGTGGCTGGTCAATACAATTCAGGGGGTTACCGATTTACCTATATCCGTGGACACCTTGAATCCTGTAGCTATGGAAGCCGGTCTGAAAGCCTGCAAGAAAAGACCTCTGCTCAACTCTTCTTCGGGTAGAACTGACAGCAAAGAGCGCATGCTCCCACTGGCTAAGAAATATAATACCGATGTGGTTATTTCCGTTCTCACCGACAAGGGCTGTCCTCCTGATATTGATTCCCGTATAGAGAGCATTATGGAGACAATTGCCCTAGCAAATGAGCTGGGTATCGCCAATGAAGATATCTGGGTTGACCCTATAATCCTGCCGGTGAGTGCTGACCAGAAGCAGGTTGCCGACGCGGTGGAATTCATCGGCATGCTGGCAGACCTGATGCCCGGGGTGAAGTCGACGGTGGGGCTGTCAAACGTGTCCAACGGTACACCCGAGGAACTCAGGGGTATTCTCAATCGCACCTACATGATAATGCTGGGAAGAAGGGGACTGTACTCAGCAATTGCCGATGTTCTGGACGAGGAGCTGGTCAAGCTAAATAAAGGCGAACTCCCCAATATAGTTGACCTTATTTACAAGACGATGGATGGAGAGGCTATAGACATTGCTTCACTGTCACAAAAGGAACGAGATTACGTTAAAACCACAAAAGTGCTCATGGGAGAGACGCTTTACTCTCATGCTTGGCTCGAGAGTTAGAATTCTTTAAAAAGGAGTGAACGATGGAATACAAGGCGCCTTTGGAGACCTATTCAGGAAAAGTAGCCGAGGTGGTGATTGGGAGGGGGGATAAAGCTTTAAAAATTGGGGGAGAAAACGTTCTCCCCTTTCATTTTTTCGAGGGCAAGATAGAAAATAGACCTCGACTGGCTTTAGAAATCCTTGATTCCACACCGCAAAACTGGACCGAATGGGAATGCCGTCCTTATAAGGATGTTCTTTCCGACCCTGTGACTTGGGCGAAGAAGTGCTTGGAGCTTGGCGCTGACCTCGTTTGCTTGCGTCTGGTAAGCACTGACCCGGCAGGGGTAAATGCTCCGGCGGATAAGGCTGCCGCGGTAGTCAAACAGGTAGCAGCAGCTATAAGTACGCCGCTTATCGTTTACGGCTCTGGAGATGAGACGAAGGATATCGAGGTTCTGGGCAAGGTGGCTGAAGTATGCGCCGGCGAGAATCTTCTACTGGGTCCAGTGGCTAAAGAGAACTATGAACCCATAAGCAAGGCGGCTTTAGACCACGGGCATTGTATAATAGCTCAGTCTCCATTGGATATAAACCTGGAAAAGGAATTAAATGTAAAGCTGCTGAAGACCTTTCCCCGTGAGCGGATAGTTATCGACCCATTAAGCTCAGCCTTGGGTTATGGCATGGAATACAGCTTCACCATAATGGAGAGAACCAAGCATATCGGCGTCATGTTCGGCGATAATACCATGCAGATGCCTATCATCGCAGACCTGGGCAGCGAGTGCGCCAGGACTAAGCAGGCTAAGGAGAACGAGAAGCAGGGGCTTTTATGGGAGGGCATTACCGCCATCAGCCTTCTTTTGGCTGGTGCCAATATCGTGGTGCTGAGACAGCCCGAGAACTGTAAGCTCATGAAAGAAGTTATAGACGGCAAAATATAATATTGATAACTATTCTCATTAATGATATAATTTCTTTATATAAGGAGGGATTAGATATGGCAGTAGCTGCGAAGAAAAAGAAGAATTTGCGGAAAGATACAGTTAACGAGATTATCCGGGCTGAAGATAACTGGGAGCCTGTCGGGCATACGCCGATGCCTGAACTCCCTGATTTAAGAAACTGGGACATGAGGTTGCTCAAGACCTATAAACCCTTCTACGCACCTATGTGTGATTTGTGTTGCTTCTGTACTTATGGAAAGTGCGACCTAACCGGAGATAAGAGGGGAGCTTGTGGTATAGACATTTCAGCTCAGCAGGCTAGAGTTGTGCTCTTAGCCTGTTGTATGGGCACGGCGGCTCATGGTGGGCATGCTCGACATGTCCTTCATTATTTAATTGAAAAACATGGTAGGGATTATAAAATCAATCTGGGTGACCAGATACTTGTAGAAGCTCCGCATATAAGAACGGTCATGGGGCTGAAGCCTGAGACTTTGGGTGACCTGGAGAAGGCTGTTGGGTATGTGGAGAACCAGCTTATACACTGTATATCGGCGCTTCATACCGGTCAGGAGGGTTCGGCACTTGACTATGAGTCCAAAGCTCTTCATATCTCCATGCTGGACCACGTTGCTTTGGAAGCCGCCGATATTGCTGAGATAGTAGGTTTTGGCTATCCGACGTCTGTGGCTGAGACCCCCTTGGTTGAACTGGGCTGGGGTGCGGTGGACAGGACGAAGCCGGTTGTCCTTTTGATTGGGCATAACCCGGTTACGGCTATTCCTATTGTCGATTATATAAATGCCAATGGACTTCAGGATAAGGTAGAAGTCGCCGGCATTTGTTGTACCGCTCAGGAAGTGGTCAGATACAGCGACAAAGCTAAGGTAGTTGGTCCGCTCTCACGCCAGCTTTTCTTTATTAGGACCGGCATCGCCGATGTTATTGTCACCGATGAGCAATGTGTCAGATGTGATGTGCCCGGAGAGGCTGCCAAGGCGGGCACAGCGCTGATTGCTACCAATGACAAAATCTGCTATGGACTCGAGGACGTGACCAAGAGAGAAGCAGACGAGATAGTCAAAGAAATGGTAGATGGAAAACAGACATTGATATTTGACCCCGATAAGGCAGCCGAAGTAGCGGTCAAAGTAGCTATGGAACTGGCGCCTAAAAGGAATAAGGTACTGGTCAAGCCCGAAGAGGTGCCGGACCTAGCTAAGGACCATCGGCTGTGCAATATGTGCAGCCAGGTTTGTCCTAACTTGCTGCCGGTTGGTGACGCTATTGAAGCAGCCAAAAATGGCAATATACAGCCGCTGGTGGAAGTGTTCAACAGGTGTATCGGCTGTGGCAAGTGTGACCAGGAATGCCCTCGCCATGTGCCTATCATAAAGATGATGCAGGCAGCAGCCAGTTGGGAGTCTTGGAAGATGCGCGCTGGGCGAGGACCGATTATGGACGTAGAGATAAGAAAGGTCGGTGCACCTATCGTTTTGGGCACCATACCCGGCATCATTGCCATTGTCGGCTGCTCCAACTTTCCTGAGGAGATCACTGAGATAGCTGAAATCGCTGAAGAATTTGCCAAAAGGAAGTACATCGTGGTTCTCAGCGGCTGCTCGGCTATGGTAGCCGGGATGAAGAAGGATAAAGACGGCAAGACCCTTTACGAGAAGTATCCACCTAATTTCGATGCCGGTGGCGTGCTAAATGTCGGCTCCTGCGTGGCTAACTCCCATATCACCGGCGCTGCAATGAAGGTGGCTAATATATTTGCCACCTTGCCTCTGAGGGGCAACTATGAGGTTATCGCTGACTACATCCTGAACCGTGTTGGTGCCTGCGGACTTGCCTGGGGAGCTTATTCTCAGAAAGCAGCGGCTATCGCCACGGGCTGTAATCGCTTGGGAATCCCGGTAGTATTAGGTCCTCATTCCTCCAAGTATAGAAGGCTCTATATGAGTCGGAAGGAGGAGGATGACTGGACGGTGATGGATGGTAGGGAGAAAAAGCTGGTAAATACCGAGGAGCCGTCGCCGGAACATCTGATTACAGTTGTAGAGTCCAAGGAGAGAGCGATGGTCACCATGGCAAAGCTGTGCATCAGGAAGAACGATACTGCTCAGGGGCGCCAGCTGAAGCTCACCCATTATATTGCTCTGCATAAGCAGTATCTGGGAACCTTGCCTGATGACCTTCATCTTTTCGTCAGAAAGGCGTCGGATATACCTATCTTCTTTAAGAAGGAAGTAACAGCATATCTGGAGAAGGTCGGCTGGAAAGAGAAGCCAGTTTTGACCTTGCCCACCTTGATGGGAACCTATCCCTCTGAGGTCCCGCTGGATGCGGTTGTCCACTAAGGAGATTTGGAAAGAAAATTTTATGCGCATTCTGGTAGCTGTACAGGGCAATTACGGACAGAGAATTGCCGATAATATACGGAAGTATGGACCGGCTGACTGGGAGGTTTATTCTTACACCTTGCCGCAGGACTTGCCGGCAATAATTGATGACGCTGATGAATTTCTGCCCAAAGAATTGCCGGAGGCAGATTTGCTTATATCTCTTGGTGAGCATCCCGCTGTGGCTCAGATGATTCCCGACATGGTGAAGAAGAGCGGTGCCAAGGCAGTGATTGCCCCGGCGGATAACCGTGTCTGGTTGCCGCCAGGCTTGGCTAAACAGATTAAGCGCAAGCTGGAATCTGTGGGCGTGGACATGGTCTATCCGGTCCCCTTCTGTACCCTGGTAGAGAAAGATAGCCAGAATATGCATATTAAAGAATTTGCTAAGTATTTCGGCAGACCGGAAATGGACATAGAGCTTGATAAAGATAGAATAAAGCGGGTCGCGGTTATCAAAGGGGCTCCCTGTGGCTGTAGCCCGTATGTGGCTGATGGCTTGGTGGGAATCTGGGAAAGGGATGCGGTGGAGAAATCTGGGCTTCTGCATCACCAGTATCCATGCCTGGCAACGATGGGGATTGACCAGGAATTTGAGGATACTTTAATGCATCGTGGCGGTCTTATGACAAAATTGGCAGTAGAGAAGGCTATTAAGGCGACGAAAGTAGCATGAGCAAGGAGGTTTTATTATGACCACGACTTTACCATATCATCGAGTTAACGTGTTAACCGGGACCAAGTCAGCTAGAATTATTGAAGACGCCAGCGAGTATGCCCACTTGATTAAAAGAGCTGCAAGACCTTTACTGGTGCTCGGCTCATGGGCTCTGACCACGACTTTGGGCGGCAAGCTGCTCATAGAATATGGCGTGGAAATAGCTAAGACACTTGATATTCCCATATGTGCCACTGCTCACACCAAGAAGAAGCTGCTTGAGCTGGGCGTTGAGCCAGCCAGCAGCTATGACATTATCGAGATACTCAATCATCTCAAAGACCCGGAATGGAAGGGTGTTAAAAAAGAAGGAAATCACGATTTGGTGATGTTTCTAGGTTTCAGGACTGACCTCGGTGAGCAGGGTCTGTCGACTCTGAAACATTACGCCCCGCATCTCAAAACGATGACCTTGTGCAAATTTTATTATCCGCATGCCAGCTATTCCCTTCCTAATATGAGAAAAGACGAACAGTGGAAGGAATTTCTAGATAATCTAATCACAAATTTAAAGAGTAAGGAGGCTTAGCAAAATGGCAGGAATTTTTCCAGTAGATGTTGGTCCCCAGTACGAGGGCGAAGTAATTAGAAAAGGCGACATGTATGTCGAGTTCGGCGGACCGCAGGCGAAAAGTAAATTTGAGTTGGTGACGCTAAAGGGCATTGATGAGGTTGAGGACCAGAAGATTGAGGTCATCGGACCGGACATCAAAGACTTGCAGGAAGGTGGTAGTTACCCCCTGGGCTTAATGATTGATGTTGCTGGCGCCAAGTTAGAGAAAGATATGGAGCCTGTGTTTGAGCGAAGGATACACCTTTATGCTAACTACATAGAAGGCTTGTATCACATGAACCAGAGAGACGAGATGTGGATCAGACTGAGCAAGGATTCCGTTTCCAAGGGGCTTAACTCTTTTGAAGCCATTGGCCAGATACTGATGTTCCTCTATACATCGGAATTGGATGTCATCGAGAAGATTTCCATCACCTTTATTACCGATGAGAAAAAGGTTGAGGAGCTTCTAGCCAAAGCCCGCGAGGTCTATAAGGCGAGGGATGAGAGAGCCCGTGGCTTGAAGGAAGACGATGTGGAGGAGTTCTATAGCTGTGCCCTGTGCCAGAGCTTCGCCCCGACCCACATCTGCATTGCCACACCGGAGAGGATTGCTAATTGTGGAGCTATAAGCTGGTTCGATGGCAGAGCCGCCTATAAGCTCGACCCCGAAGGACCGGTGCAGGAGGTAAAGAAGGGTGAGTGCCTAGACCCGATAAGAGGAGAGTACAAAGGATGCAACGAGCTGGGAGCAGTAAAGTCTATGGGGACTTACGACAGGGTCTTTCTCCATAGTGCTTTTGAGCATCCGCATACCTCTTGCGGTTGCTTCCAGGCTATTTGGTTCTATATTCCTGAAGTTGATGCCTTTGGTCTTGTCCACAGGGATTTTGTGGGTCCTACAGTAGTTGGCGTGCCCTTCTCTACCATGGCTGCAGACACCAGTGGTGGACGGCAGGTGGAGGGCTTCTTGGGTATGGCGCTGGAGTATCTCAGGTCACCAAAGTTCCTGTATGCCGATGGCGGCATCAGGCGCTGCGTCTGGATGCCCAAGGAGATAAAAGAGAGATACAAGGACGCTATACCCCCAGATGTGTATGACAAGATAGCTACAGAGGATGATGCCAAAAACGTTGATGAGCTGATTGCCTTTTTGGATAAGGTAGGTCATCCCTGGGTGAAGGGTGAGGTGGAACTTCCTGTATAATTTGTCATTGCGAGCGAAGCGTGGCAATCTCTGAGTTTGCCTCGTCCCGATTGCATCGGCACTCGCAGTAGCAGGTTGCGAATTGCTAAACAATCTCATAGGAGGAACGATATGGCGCTAAAAGGGACTGATGTTGTAAAGAAGCTTCCTGACGGAGGCAAAAAGAATTGCCGGGAATGTGGCTTTCCTACCTGCTTTGCCTTTGCCATGAAGCTGGCTTCAGGAGGCGTTTCGCTGGATAAATGCCCTTATCTACCAGCGGATGTCAAGGCTGAGCTGGAAGAAGCTCTGGCACCACCTATCAAGCCGGTGACCATCGGCTCTGGCAAAAATGCCCTCACTATCGGTGGCGAAGAGGTGGTTTACAGGCATGAGAAGACCTTTGTCCATCAGCCGGGCATTGCCCTGCTTATCTCAGACAAGGAACCTGATGCCAAGGTAGATGAGAAGCTGAAGAAGATAAAGGAGCTACAGTTCCCCTGGGTGGGGCTAACTCTTAAGGCAAACGTTTTGGCGCTGCATTTTGAGTCGGGCGATAAAGCCAAATTTGAGGCATTGGTTAAGAAGGTCTGTGATGACAACGACCTGCCTATAGTGCTGATGTCCGAAGATGTCGATGTCCTGCTTTCGGCTAAAAAGGTATGCGGTGATAGGAAACCGTTACTCTACACGGTAACCAAGGATAATATAGACCAGGTAATTGCCGGTATTAAAGATTCGCCGACGCCGGTGGTGGTGAGGGGACACAGCGTGGAGGAGTTGATACCATTGACTGCCAAGTTGAAGGAAGCCGGTCTTGATGAGATTGTTCTGGACCCAATCGCCAAGAATATGCAGGAAGCCATCAGGGACCAAACCCTGATTCGCCGAGCGGCGTTGAAGCAGAACTTCAGACCTCTGGGTTATCCCACTATCGGCCTCCCCTGCTTCATAGCTAAAGACGGGGTCAGGGAGATTCTGCTTGCCGCCATGTTTGTGATTAAATATCCCGGCGTTATTGTTCTCTCCGACTTTGACCGATATTCATTGCTGCCGCTGCTGGTACAGAGGCTCAACATCTATACTGACCCGCGGATACCTATGTCTGTGGAACAGAAGGTTTACGAGATAGGCGAGCCGAGTGACGAATCACCGGTGCTGATTACCAGCAACTGGGCATTGACTTACTTTATTGTGGCATCGGAAATCGAAGGCAGCAAGATTCCGTCATGGTTGTGCGTTAAGGATACGGAAGGACTGGGTGTTCTCACCGGCTGGGCTGCCGGCAAGTTCTCTGGAGACTCCATCGGTCCGTTTATAAAGAAGACCGGCATCGAGGATAAAGTCAAGCATAAGAAGCTTGTTATACCGGGCAAGGTGGCTCGAATTAAAGGAGAGCTAGAAGAGGCGCTGCCCGGCTGGGAAATCATAGTCGGTCCCAGAGAAGCCAGCGAGATACCAGCCTACTTACCGAGCCTCGTGAAGAAGTGGAAGAACTGAAACCAGAACTGGTAGACATCCTGACTGCAAATAAGAAGGATAGACGCTATTTAATCGCCCTTCTTCAGCAAGTTCAATATCAGCTTGGCTATATTTCAAAAGAGGCGATGCTAGCCATCGCCGACTTTCTGGAAATCCCGGAAAGCACGGTGTACGGCATCGCCACTTTTTATAATCTGTTCCGCTTTACACCTCTGGGCAAGCATCCGGTGAAGGTTTGTATGGGCACCGCCTGTCACCTGGCTGGGGGCAAGCTCGTCCTTGAAGCTATGGCTAGAGAGCTTGACATTCAGGTCGGCGGTATCACATCTGACCAAGAGTTCAGTCTGGATAGAGTGGCTTGCGTTGGCTGCTGCGCCTTGGCTCCGGTCGTGGTGGTCGGCGATTCTGTCTATCCAAAGATGACACCCCCGAAGGTGGAAGAGGTGCTGGTGACCATCAAGCCGGTAAGTCAGGAGCAGACAGATAAACAGTAAGGGCAGTTGATGGCGCAATACGTCGTTATAATATTTCCTCCTTGTCATTCTGAGCGAAGCGGAGAATCTCATCGGTACCTTGCCAGAGATTGCCACGTCGCCCCGATGTAATCGGGGCTCCTCGCAATGACAGAATAAAGGTGAGGGCAGTTGATGACCTTTGAAGAGATTCAGAAGCAGGCGAAGGCAGACTGGGACTCTCAGTATCACGGCGGAGTCCCACACATGCTCATCGGCACGGCGACCTGCGGTCGAGCTGCCGGTGCCTTGCCGGTAGTCGAAGCCTTTAACAAGGAGCTGGCAAATAGAGGCGTCCGTGCCAGGGTGACCGAGGTCGGCTGTATCGGTCTTTGCTCCTTGGAGCCGCTAATAACAATAATCAAGCCGGGCTCCTTCACCGTTTGTTATAACAATGTAACTCCTCAGGTTGTGTCCACCCTCGTCGAAGGCTATGTCCTAGGCGATGACCCCTGCCTTGATTTGGCACTGGGCACACTTGAGGGTGGTGATGGCAAAGCGGTTCATATTCCGGAGCTTTCCAGGTTTGAGCATGAATATCGCCTGCTGCTGCGAAACTGCGGTTATATCGACCCAGGAAACATAAACCACTATATTGCCAATGGTGGTTACAGCAGCCTGGTTAAGGCTCTTAAGATGGAGCCTGTTGCAATAATCGGGGAGATGAAGAAGTCTGGTCTCAGGGGGCGGGGTGGTGCTGGCTTCCCCACAGGCAGGAAGTGGGAACGGTGTCGGCAGGCTTTCAGCGAGACGAAATATGTAATCTGCAACGCTGATGAGGGCGACCCCGGGGCTTTTATGGACCGCGTTGTCCTGGAAAGCGACCCACAGCAGGTTATCGAGGGTATGATTATTGCCGCTTATGCCGTCGGTGCCCATGACGGCTTTGTATATATTCGGGCTGAATATCCTCTGGCTATTGAGCGCTTGCAGATGGCTCTGGAACAGGCAAAGAAACTGGGGCTGTTAGGCGATAATATACTCGGCAGTGGCTTCAGCTTTGATATAGAGATAGTCCAGGGAGCGGGCGCCTTTGTCTCCGGTGAGTCAACCGCTTTGATGTATGCTATTGAAGGCAGACGGAGCATGCCCAGAGCCAGACCGCCTCATTCGGTGAGGGCGGGCTTGTGGGGCAAGCCCACGGTGCTTAACAATGTCAAGACCTATGCCTATGTACCTCTGATACTGGCTGGTGGAGCCGATTGGTTTTCCGGCATCGGCACCGAGGGCAGCAAGGGTACAGCAGTGTTCGCTCTAGCCGGGAAGATGGTTAACACAGGGCTGGCGGAAGTAGCCATGGGCACAAGTCTGCACCAGCTTGTCTTCGATATAGGCGGCGGCATCCGCGGTGAAAAGAAATTCAAGGCGGTGCAAATCGGCGGACCCTCCGGTGGCTGTTTACCTGAAAATATGCTGAAGACCCCGGTGGATTTCGACTCGCTGCGCCAAGCCGGTGCGGTTATGGGCTCAGGTGGCGTCATTGCTATGGACGAGGACAACTGCATGGTTGATACCGCCAAGTTCTTTCTTGATTTTATACAGAAAGAGTCCTGCGGCAAGTGCTCCACCTGTAGGATTGGCACCAAGCACATGCTGGATATACTTGAGGACATAACTGTTGGCAAAGGCAACATTGAGGACATCGATTGGCTGGTTGAGCTGGGTGAGGATATAAGAGGAGGTTCATTGTGTGGCTTGGGCAGAACAGCGCCCAATCCCGCCCTGACCACAATTCGCTATTTTCGTGATGAATACGAGGCTCATATACTGGAGAAGCGATGTCCGGCGCTGGTATGTAAGGAGCTAATAGCCTATTACATACTTCCTGAGAAATGCGAGCGAGCTTGCGAGCATTGCGTGTTATCCTGCCCGGTAAAAGCCATCAGCACCGATGCCAAAGGCATAAAGGTTATCGACCAGTCCAAGTGCACCAAGTGCGGCAGTTGCCAGCTCGTCTGCCCGCCGGAATATAATGCCGTCATCCGCCTCTCCCCACCCAGCTTGGTGCCTGTTTCAGATGTAAAGGAATCTAAATAGTCAAATGGTTCACCTGCGTTTATTTCGAATAATGTCTTGATATTCTTTTCCTATCCTCGTTTTCCTTATCGCCCTTGTAGTAAATCTCGATAAGCTCTATGGTGTCGCTGCTCTCAAGGTAGGAATAAATGACCCTTATGCCTGATTGCACTCCCTTGCCTTTCAAAGACCTACAGGCGAACTTCTTGGCTTTGTAAACAGTGATATTTTTTAATGGCAAGCCCGGAATGGGGAAAATCCCCTTGTTGTCAATGCTTAACTTGTGATAGAGGAAAAGCTCTTTATCAATGAATATCTCCAGGTCTTGTTCGATAGTTCTAAATCTTTTGTGGAGCCCCTTCAGGTCTTTATCGAATTCAGGCAGGCGGGAAATCTGGCTGAACTTCCCCATTATTCATATTCCCTCACCGAATAAGGGGCGGTTCGATAGAAGACAGACTCGTATTCAATGACCTCACCATCTTCTGTAGTCAACCAGGGAACATCGTTATGGGAGAAATCGCTTATCTGGCTGGCATTCATATCGGACAGCTTGTTCAGCACACTGTCAATTACGTCTATTTCATTAGCCTTCAGTTTCGATAAATCTGGCTTTCTTAGGGGCAGATATTTGGTTTGGGGGAAATCGAAATATTTGCCTTTGACCTGGACGATTTCCTTATCCATCATCCCTTCAACTATCTTTTTGAACTCTACAGGGGTGGGTCCGTAGCGGTTTTTGATATAGGTAGCACCTACTAACTGCTCCTCATATTTCTCGTAAAAATCGAAATCCATGAAGTAGAGGAGCTTATAGATGACTGTCTCACCGATGTTTGGCTTTGAACCAACTTTATTTAAGATATAGAGCAGCACCTCTTTGAATTTTTCCAGGTTCTTCTGTGGCACATTTATGCGAATGGCAGGCTGGTATATCTTTTCTTTTGGTCTATCCTGCAAGATTACCTCAGGCTCCTTTTCCCTATCCAGCAGGCTGTTGACAGAGACATTAAAAATCTCTGCCAGCCTTTCCAACTCGGCAGCGGACACTTTCCGCCCGCCATTCTCTATTTGTGATATTGCAGGACGGGATACCCCTAGAAGCTCAGCCAGCCTTAGCTGGTTTATCCCTGCCTTTGTTCTCAATGTCCTTATTTTCTTACCTATCTCAACCATAGCTATATTATAGCATATTGTATGTTTTTCTGTCAAGGCAATGTTGGCTTATCTTACAATGAAATAAAGCGCACCAAATGCGGTAGTTGCCAGCTTGTCTGCCCTCCGGAATATAATGCCGTCATCCGCCTTTCCCCACCCAGCTTGGTGCCTCTATCATTAGCCTAAAAGCTGCCAACTTGACAGGCGGGGTGTTTTGGTTCATACTATGGTATGAAAATGGTATGAAGGAGCTATGTTATGTCTAAAATAGCCAAAGTCGCCATTAGTCTTCCTGAGGAGGTGCTGGATGCTGTGGAGCGGGAGCGGGAGGAAAGCGGTGAGACTCGCAGCGAGTTCTTTCGCCGTGCTGTGGAGATGCTGCTGCGCCGACGGCGGGAACAGGAAATGAGCCAGCAGTATGTGCGCGCTTATCAATGCATGCCCGAGACTAAAGAAGAGATTACCGCAGCCTACCGGGCTGCCAGTAGTATTCTGGCTGAGGAACCGTGGGAATGAAACGGGGCGAGGTTTGGTGGGCAGAGCTGGAGCCTCCCGCAGGGCGACGGCCGGTGGTGCTTTTGTCCCGCGATGAGGCTTACAGCGTCCGCTCATTGGTTATTGTGGCGCCGGTTACTACTAGAATCCGTCACATTCCTTCCGAAGTGCCTTTAGGGGTTGATGATGGGATGTCCCAGGACTGCGTGGTTAATCTGGATACTATGACCACCATACCCAAAAGCTGCCTTCATAGCCGTCTGGCTACCTTGAGCCCTGGAAAACTCAAAGAGGTTGAGGCAGCTATTCATTTCGCTCTGGGCTTGGAGTAAGTGTAATTTTGACTGACGAAAAGAGGTAACTATGTGGGAATCTGAAAAGAAGCAGGTGATTGAGGCGGCTCAGGAGATGGAGAGGAAGGGGCTGGTGGTGGGCACGGCGGGCAATATCAGTCTGCGACTCAAAGCCGATGACGGGTGGGAACTGCTGGCGATTACCCCCAGCGGACGCTATTATGATTCCCTCAAGCCTGACGATATAGTGGTGGTTGACTTTGCCGGGCAGAAGGTTGAAGGTGAGCTAAAAGCTTCCATAGAGACGGTAATGCACATCGAAGTGCACAAAGCGCGGAAAAAGATGAACGCTGTGGTTCATGCCCACCCCCCTTTTTGCAGCGCCGTTGCCGTTGCCGGCATGGATATACCTCCACTCATCGATGAGCAGGTAATCCTTATCGGCGGGGAGATAAAGGTTGCCCAGTACGCTCTTCCCGGCACTCCGGAGCTGGCTAGAAACGCAGTCGAGGCACTGGGACCGAGAAATGCCGTCATACTGGCGAATCACGGCGTTCTCTCTGTGGGCAGGGACATGCGTGAAGCCCTGACTATCTGTGAGCTGGCGGAAGAGCTGGCGAGAATATATGTCTCTGCACTTGGGCTGGGCAAGGTTAACCAGCTTGCCCCTGAGGTGGTCAGGCTGGAGAAGGCGTTCTTCGCTGCTATCTATGGTGAGAGCGAGGGGTAGCTTTAGCCCGCCTAGCTTTTTGCTGGCTCCCTTATCACTATTGACAGTATGAAGTTTATGCCCAGTAGTGCGGCGATGAATGCCAGCGGTAAAATCCACTGTCCTGTGCTACCGCGCACGAATTCCATTATTGGAACTATGAGTACGGCAGCGGCGTTTCCTAAGAGCTGCAGATAACCAACGGAAATACCGGCGAACCTGGCGCCCGTAATCTCAGCGGACATGGTCAGCATTATGGGCAGTGCTGAAATCAGGAAGAAGCCCAGTATGATGCCATTGACCACATTGAAGGCGTAGCCCTTGGAGAGCATCAGGGCGACGATAGATGCAGCTCCTATTACAGATGCCAGTATTAGAAATGGCTTCCTCCTCATTATTTTGTCCGAAACCATAGGTATGATAATGCAGCCAATCATGCCGCTCAGGATTAATATCGCGGATATAGTGCCGGCATCGGTCATCGAAATCTGATGCAGTTCATTAAGCATTTTTTCCAGCCAGGTAGCCAGCCCGTTGAAAACACCGATACCTATCAGGGCTATAAAGCCCAGAATTACAAAATCCCTCATTTTTAGGATGTGCTTGATGCCCTGCCAGCCAGTGATTTCCTCTTGCGCTTCTATTTCTCTGGGAGGTGTTGCTGGCTGTGGCTTTACCAGCGAGAAGAATAGCAGGATGCCCAAAATGCCCATGGCGGCGTAGATTATAAGCATTGTTTCGTAGCTCAGCGAGTGCACCAGCGCCGGCGTCGCCCCCAAGCCGACCATCATGCCGATGAACAGCGCCATGGAGCCGAGCCCTACTGCAGTTGCCTCTTCTTTCTGTGGAAACCAGGTTACGGCAAGCTTGGTAACGCCGTTTAGCACGAAAGGTTGTCCTATTGAAATTCCTATCTGGGAGATTAGAAGGACAGTGAATGAGTCAGGACTCACCAGACGGAGCGTGGCGAATATGCCGGTAAAGAGGGCACCTATGCCCACGCCGTATTTAAACCCTTTTTTGTCGATAATCATGCCTGCTGGCATGGTGAATAAGACCTGCACCAGTGGAAAAACCAGCGTGAACCACATAACGCTGCTTGCTGGTATGCTTAAACGCTGTTCAATGAAGGTATCGATGGCGGCGAAGTTCAGCCAGTACAGCTGAGTAAGAGCGGCTATATACATGTATATAGCCAGAATAACCCATCTATACTTGTAAATCTTACCTTCGCCCATTGTTTGTCCCCTCCATGTTTAATTACTTGCAGCTTTCGATGAGGTTCGTAGGGGTTAATGGGTGTAGTATACAACTTGAAAAACCACCTGGAAAGAGGTAATTGACATGACCGAGGGGCTATTTCCAAATTTTTGCAGTTTAGTCCAGGAAGTTTGCCAGAAGCTGTGAAAATTCCCCAGCTCTTTGCTTGTAGACGCTATGACCACAACCTTCGAAGATATGTAGCTGGCAGTCGGGAATCAGCTCAGCGGCAACGTAGGCATGAGCTGCAGGTACGATACGGTCGCCGGAACCCCAGACTATCAGCGTAGGCATATTCAGCTCGCAAAGCCGGTCCTGCAATACCGTAGTCTGCCCTCTCAATGTTATCATGGTCTTACCTACGTCCATCTTGACCCGGGTAATAGGGTTGGCGAATTTAAAGGGGGCATAAAACAGGCGAGCCAGCCATTTAACGCCCCTTAAGATAGCAATGGCTGCTTCCCCGAGGGACTGGCAAAGAGCTGGATGGGACAACAGCCTGACCCACAGTGCCGCTTCGATTCCCAGACACCAGCTGCTTACCAGCACCAGTCCCTTTACTTTTTGGGGAAATTTCAGCGCATAGTGTAAGGCGATGCCGCCACCAACCGAGTGCCCCACCAGATGGAAATGCTCTATGCCCAGTGCTTGCCTGAAGTCTTCTATGAAAGATACGAATTCTGGTAGACGAAACTTATCGCTAGCCGATTGGCTGTGACCGAAGCCGGGAAGGTCGGGGATATATACGCTATAGTATTTAGAAAGCTCTTCGGCATTTTTTCGCCACGCTCTGGCGCCATCGCCACCACCATGTATTATAATCAGCGGGTCACCTTGCCCACCGGCAAGGTAACGGACGTTAAGGTTCTTAACTTTTGTCCTTTTGCTGTGTATATTGTGAGTTATGTATTTGTTCCTTTCTTAGGATGATGAGGCATTTTAGTATCTTTTCCTGCCACCGCCTCCTCTGCCACCCCCGTAGCCACCGCCTCTACCACCACCATAGGAACCACGTCCTCTGCTGTCTGAACGAGGACGAGCGCCACTTACGGATATTGCCCGATTGTGTAACATTTTACCATTCATGCCGTTAATTGCTGCTTGACCTTGAGACAACGTCGGCATTTCAATAAAAGCGAACCCCTTGGATTGCCCGCTATACTTGTCCTTTATTATGTTTACAGACGCTACTTCTCCGAAAGCCGTGAATTCTTCTCGCAGTTCCTCTTCGGTTACCTCGTAGGCTAAGTTGCCCACATAGATATTCATTTGGTACCTCCTTTGGTTGATGTGCGATGCAAACATGCACAAGCCGGCTATACCCGGCTTGTGCATGCCCTTAAAAAAGCAGCCTTACCTGCTTAGTTTGACCTTATTGTAGCAGTTGCTACAATATACTGGTCTGCCTTCGCGCGGCTCAAACGGTACTTCGGTGTCTTTGCCACATTGGGCGCACGTTGCCGGGAACATTTGCCGTTGAGACCTGTAACCACCGTCTCCGTAGCGTTCTGACTTCCTTGCCTGTCGGCAGGGTTGACAGCGCTTGGGCTCGTTGGTATAGCCTCTGGACGCGAAGAGTTCTTGTTCTTCAGCACTAAAGGTGAAGGTAGTTCCGCAGTCGGAACACTGGATCGACTTGTCCTTAAAACTCATTGGATGACCTCCTCTCTTATAAATAGTTGGTTGGAGCCTTGGTCATCCAGCACTTGAGTAGATATGAGTGATATAAACTAAGTTTGTGATAACCTAAACTGAAACCACTTAAGAAGGCATTATACATCAAAGAGTAGCCATTTGCAAAAGATGACGAAATTACACACTAATAAAGACTGCCGGGGCTAAAATGGCTATGAATTCGATTTAAAGGTATAATAATACGTCGCAAAACCGGCGGCAATGTAGTGATTGCATGGTTGAGCCTTAATTTTTCGAGCCTGAATTTGGAGGAGTGAAATGGGGAAAATGATTGTCGTAGCAGGTAAAGGTGGTGTGGGCAAGACGGCTGTAGCTGCCTTGCTTATTGATTTACTGTCTAAGAAAGGGGTTGTCCTGGCTATAGATGCCGACCCTGCCACCAATCTCAATACTGCTTTAGGTCTGCCGCTGGGGGGAACAGTCGGTAGGGCTCGTGAGGATGTCACTGACGATATACAGAAGGGGCGTCTTTCGCCTACGGTTTCCAAGCAAGATGTTCTGGATATGAAGATACGAGAAGCACTGGTGGAGTCGGCGAAGATTGACCTGTTGGCTATGGGGAGACCTGAGGGACCGGGATGCTATTGTGCTGCCAATCACATGCTGCGCCTTTCCATAGATAGGCTGGCTAAAAACTACGATTATACAGTTGTCGATTCTGAAGCGGGAATGGAGCACATAAGCCGTCAGACTACGCGAGATGTGGACTTCCTGCTTATTGTATCCGATGTAACCATGCGGGGTATCACCACAGCAGCTCGGATGAAGGACCTTATTAAGGAGATGAGGACTAAGGTGGGGAAGATAGGGCTAGCAGTAAATCGGGTCAAGAATGGTCTGCCACAGGAGATAGGCAAGGCTGTCAGCGATTTCGGGCTTGACCTTGTGGCTACTATACCAGAGGACCAGAATCTTACCGATCTGGATGTAAAGGGCAAGCCGATAATTGAACTTCCTGAGGATTCACCGCTGAGACAGGCGGCGAGGGAAATAATCTCTAAGCTTGGACTATGAATGGCTTGTGCAGGAGGGTATCACATGGGGCTTAAAGATAAGAAATTGATTAGCCTGCAGGAAATTGAGGGGGCGGTAAGCCCGCATACAAAGCAGGTCAATATGGCTCTGAAAGCCCGGAAGGAAGCCCTTGAGTACGTCGCTGATGTGTCTAAATTAGCCGAGTTTATCGGTGGCAGGGTGGAATCGCTGGGAATAGGCGAGGACTGGGCGATAAGCAAGGACATCTTTCCCGGAGTCCAGGTCTTTTTTATTTTTAACCGCGCCGATGATGAGTTCCCCAGCAGCCTGAAAGTCCTGTTCTCTGGTGCTAGGATAAAGCTGATGAAGGGAGAGGATTTGGCTGGCTTTGTCATTCTCTATGTAATTCATATGCTTAGATATGTGCGGGATAGCAATCCGGGGAGAAAGCTCCCCGAGGTCTGTTATAGAGTATAGAGCGTTTTCGTTTATCATTTTTACATTTTCAAAGGTTGATAAGAAATGCCGAATCAGAATTTAGTGACATTGTTTACGCCGATTACCATCAAAGGCTTGGAAATCAGGAACCGGATAATAATGGCGCCGCTGCAGCTAAGTTTGGGGTTCCGTAATCGGAGAGCAAAGGCTTTTTATCTGGAGAGAGCACGAGGAGGTGTAGGTGCCATCACCTTGCCGGCTATAGCGGTGGATATTTTGGCTTCTGACGAAGCCTGGGGCAAAAGCGGGGCTTTAGCTTCATTTTTACAGGGTCTATCCTCTCTTGTTGCTGATATTCATAATGCTGGAGCCAGGGTGGGCATTCAATTATGGCATGGTTTTCATTTTCCTGCCGGGCTCAGCGGTGCCGAGGGAGAACTGATTGCCCCTTCGCCCACGAGAGATGCCCGGGAACTCAAGGCGGCTGAGATTAAAGTAATAGCTGACAGGTTCGCTGCTGCCGCGGCTAGCGCCAAGGAAGCCGGGCTGGATTTTGTGAATATCCACGGCGCACATGCCTATCTGCTGCATAGGTTTTTCTCACCTTTGGATAACCAGCGGAGCGATAAATATGGCGGCAGCGTGGAGAAGAGAATGACCTTTGCACTTGAGTGTGTCAAGATAGTCAGGAAGGCTGTGGGCAAGGACTACCCTTTGTTTTGGAGACTGTCTGCTGAGGAGGGAGTAGTGGGTGGCATTACGCTGGAGCAGAGCGTCAAATTGGCTCAGGCGCTGGAAAAAGCCGGAATTGATGTCATCGATGTTTCTTACGGTCGGTTTCCAAGACAGATCATGCCTTCCAAAAAGCAACCCATGGGCACATATGTTTCTCAGGCTGAAGCGATAAAGCAGGCAGTAAGTATCCCGGTGATAGCTGTGGGGCGAATCAACTCACCGCAGCTAGCCGGAGATATTATCTCCCAGAAAAAAGCTGACCTCGTGGCTTTGGGGCGTCAGCTCATCGCCGACCCTTATTGGGCGAAAAAGGCACAGGAAGGCAGATTCGGCGACATAGTACTGTGTGATTCGTGTAACAGAAATTGTGTCAGGTCTATTCCTGAAATCAAGAAAGCCAGGGGCTCTGAGGACTTGTCGTTGTGCAATCTTAATGAGCGTGCCGGCAGAGAGTGGCTTATGTAAGCGCAGTTGTAAGGAATTCGGCTAGGCGATTCTGCCAAATTCTCTTTCCAGTTGATGTGAGCTCAGGTGTATCATTGTAGGTCTGCCGTGGGGGCAGGTTCGGGGTTGGTTGGTCTGTTCCAGTTGTTTTATAAGTTGCCTCATCTCCTCGGCGGTCAGCGATTGCCCCGCTTTGACGGCGCTGTGGCAGGCTATGGACTGAGCTATTTTCTCCTCGCGCTTCAAGGTCTCTTCTTCGGTGGCTAGAGAATCCAGCAATTCCCTAACTGCTTCAATTAGATTTCCTTCCTTCATCATGGCTGGCACGGCTCTGAGCAGGTAGCTTCTGGCGCCGAAGGGTTCGAGGTTGAAGCCGAACTCGTTGAGTAATTCCCCCTTTGTTTTTAAAGCCTCTTCCTGCTTGGGGCTTAATTCTATGTTTACCGGCTCGAGAAGACCTTGGACTTCTACCTTTTGCTGTGAACGTTGAGCCAGGATTTTCTCGAACAGAACACGCTCGTGAGCGGCGTGCTGGTCGATAAGGTAAAGCCCTTCAGGTCCCTCAGCCAGTATGTAGTTGCTGGCTAATTGACCCACAACCCTGAGTATAGGCAAGGAAGTCTTTACGGTGTCTTTCGGCTCCCACAGGCTTGGTGGTGGAGTGAATGCCGGTGCGCCAGTCTTGATTTTAGGCGGCGGTGCTTTTGTCAGTACCTTTCCCAGCGACTTCTGTATGGCTGTATAGACGGTCTGGCTGTTGCGGAATTTAACCTCTGTTTTGGTGGGGTGGACATTGACATCGATTTCTTGCGGCGGCAGGGAAATGTTTAAGATGACGATGGGGTGCTTACCGGTCATAAGCAAGCCGTGATAGGCATCTTCGGAGGCTCGAGCCAGCAGGCTGCTGCGTACCCAGCGGCGGTTGACGAAGAAACTGAGATAGCCCCGGCTGGAACGGGACAGGGAAGGTGGGCTTACCAAGCCAGTAACGCTGGGCGACTGGTCTACTTCGCCAACCTCCAGCATTTGTTTGGCTACTTCCAGACCGTAGACCTCGGCGACAACGTCTCGCAGGCTGCCGTTGCCCGGTGTCTTTAAGGTCAGTCGCCCATCAAGCACAAGATTGAATTTTACCTCAGGGAAAGCCAGGGCGTACTGGCTTAGAAGGTTGGCGATGTGCCCGTTTTCGGTGGTTGGAGATTTCAGGAATTTCAGCCGTGCCGGGAAGTTGCGGAAAAGGTGATGCACGGTGACGGTAGTGCCTTGGGGTCGGCTGCGTTTCTCGCGTTTTACTATGTTGCCGTTCTTGAGATAAAAATAGGTGCCGGCGGTGTCACCTTCGAATTTGGTCAGGATTTCCACCTCGGCGACGGCGGCTATGCTGGGCAGAGCCTCGCCGCGGAAGCCTAGTGTAGAGATTTTTTCTAGGTCGGTTAGTGCGTCGATTTTGCTGGTGGCGTAGCGGTGAAAGGCAAGCTCCACGTCGCCTGCCGGTATGCCGCTGCCGTTGTCGGTGACTCTGATAAGGCTGACACCGCCGCCCTGCGCCTCGAAGTTTATCTGTGTGGCGCCGG